>Ga0209460_1001036_pt1 | contig 18915 bp, 14 predicted proteins | sample EBPBio132013_DNA_FD_185868 | JGI IMG/M metagenome (GOLD analysis project Ga0209460, IMG submission 185868) | Wastewater treatment Type I Accumulibacter community from EBPR Bioreactor in Madison, WI, USA - Reactor 2_5/13/2013_ DNA (SPAdes)... | ecosystem: Engineered > Bioreactor > EBPR >... | reverse complement strand
CCGGTAACCCCGCCATCCCGGCGATAGGAATAAAAAACGTCGGGTTCACAGTAGGTGCACCGATCCATATCTTCAATATTTTTTTGCCAGATCCCAAGATCAAGAAAATCCTGACGGATAATGCCGGGTAAATCCACAAAAAACTTACCAATCGTTTCACTTTCACGGATGAATTTCAGTGGAAAACATTCTGCAACTTCACCACCCACTTCAAAGTGGCATAAACGGATGCCGGGTCCGATAACAACCTGGATATTTTCAATTTTACTGCCGGTTTCAATCAACTTTTGAACCTGGATTTTATGGATTCCTTTTGCAATTCCCCGCCATCCGCAATGAGTCAATCCAATCCATCCCGTAACAGAATCATGAAACCAAACCGGAAAGCAATCGGCAATTGAAACATTTAACAGTAAACCGGGTGTTTGAGTCATAAAACCATCGACATCAGTAAACTCACCCGGTGAACCAACAGTTTCAATCTGACTGCCATGGCATTGAAAAGCGAAAACCATTTTTCCGGGATTTGCACCATACCAACTGGCATAAGCTTCCCTGTTTTTATTTACAGGAATAAGATCGTCACCCGAACTTTTCCCCAGATTGAAAGAGGAGTATGGACCTCCGCTTTCGCCACCCATACGGGTTGAAACGGCCGCCTTTATTTTAAAAGGTGAGTTAAATTGAATTTCGATAAAGCTTTTATTTTTCGTCATAATCAATGATTTCCGGGATTAATTCTTTGATTTCGGCCGGTGTTTCACCAAACGGTGCATTAAAATAGGTTGGGTCGCAGTAAACAAAATATCTTGAGTCAAACTCATACACTTCACCCTGCCAACCTTCCGGAGCAGTAATCAGTAAACTGACATGTTCAGGAAAGTCTGCCAGCAAGGGTTTTAAGGTAGTCAATTGTTCAACAAGTTTGAACATGAAAACCGACCGGTCTTCACAATCACACCCATCAGAAAGCAAAATTTCTTCGGGAAACTGAAGATGCTCATATCCAAACAAAACCTGATCGTCAATGTAAGGAAAACATTGCAGTAGCATTTGCCTGATGCATTCCACTTTTTCGTGTTCAGTTAACCCATTTTCTTTCATCAGGGCTTTTAGTGGAATAACCAAAGAGCGCAGCAGGCCAGGTGAAAACCGGTATAACAAGGCGTCCTGAAACCGGATATTGGGTAAACTCAGATAATAATCAGCCAGATTCCGGTTAATTTCTACCGTTAAAGAGTAGGTTTTCTCTTTGAAAATCCAGTCCAGTTTCTTTTCAGATTTTGATTCTGAAATAACGGGAAGTTGTGACAAATCGATAAAAGCAGGTTTTAAACCGGAATCCTCTTCAGATTCTGTTTCTTCAAGCGTGATTTTAATTTTCCCGTTTAGCTTTTCTGTCTGGGTCAGTTTTAAAACGTCATAGAATTTTTTCCCTGAAATTCGGTAGAATTGAAGTCCGAATAGTTGCTGGTGAATGGCAATAAGCGGAACTCTTAACCCAGAATCTGTTTTCACCCACTCCGTATCAAAACCCCATTTTTTCCAGATAAAATAGGTTAATTTACTTGATTTAGAGTCCTGGTTGGGGAATAATACCCCAGAATAAGCAATTGAAAGCCTGATTTTTTGCCAATCCGTTAAGGTCTTCCAATTAAGAGATTCTGAAACCAGGTCTTCGGCAACCCATTCAAACTGATTATCAAGCAAATCTATTTTCTTTTCTGATTTTGCCCATTCAATGTGAACAGGATTAACCGGAACTTGAAGTCCAAACAAATTTAGTGTCTGGCTTTGAAGAAAAAGACAAAGGCAAAGGAGAGTCGTCATGACTGAAGGAATTGAGCAAGTGAAAGAGTCAAATCCATTTTCGTTTGACCATCAAGTTTCCCGAACCACTGTTCGTGCGAGGCAAGAGCCTGGCCAATAAACATATCTAAACCATTTTGTGTCTTGATTGATTTTTCATTGAAGAAAGATAAAAAACGGGTTTCTGCAGGTGTGTAAATAATATCATAAGCAAAGTTTGTTTCAGGCAGTAATTTCAGAAATACGTCCGAAAAGTTCTCAGTTTTCCCGGTCATTCCGAGTGGTGTTGTATTGATTATGATATCTGTTGGCGGAAGTGACTCAGGCAACACGGAATAATCTGAAATAATCCAATTAATCCCGTCAAGTTCTTCATGTTTTTTTCTGCTTACAATGGTGATTTTACAGTTTGGCCAGACGGTTCTGAGTCCAAAAACAACACCTTTGGCTGCACCACCCCAACCTAGAATAAGAGCTGAGTTTAGGTTTTCTTTTCTGATCGGATCTACAAAGCCAACCCAATCAGTATTTTCCCCAAAAAATTGTCCTGAACGGGAAATCAGAGTATTCACAGAGCCAATTTGAAGCAATTTTTCCGGGCGGAATTTTCTGAATACCGTTTCTTTAAAAGGAATGGTGATATTAAATCCCGGAATGTTTGGATGTTTTTCACATTCATCCAGAAAATCAGAAAGATTCAGGTCTGTTTCGAAAGAAAGTGCAAAATACCTGGCTTTGATACCGAGTGCAGAATAAATGAAGGAATGGAGTTTGGGTGAACGGGAATGAGAAATTGGATTCCCAATTACACCAAGAAAGGACGTGTTTGTATCCTTTGAGGCAAGTTCAAGGAATTCAGACCCGGAAATAACCATCTGGGTTACTTCAAATCTTTGAAAAAATTATCCTGAATATCAGGCATCTGATCAAGAATGGTCTGGATTTTTGATGGATCAATTTTAAACGCTGCTTTCAAATGAATCCAGGCATCTTTTTCTTTTTCAACGGCAAAATAAATCTGTGAAGCAAGAATCCGATAGTCGTAATTATTTCCGCTTTGCAGAACGGCCAGAGAAATGGCTTTTTCGGCTTCCCTGAATAAATTGAGTTCAAATGCGGTTTCAGCCAGATCAAACCAGGCCAAATGATTGGCAGAATCCAGGGAAACTACTTTTTTATATACCGGAAGGGACTCTTCAGGCCTACCAAGATTATATAATGTGTCGGCTACAGCGTATAAATATTCTGAGTTTTCACTTTCGAACCTGACGGCCATCTGAAAGGCTGTTAATGCTTCGATAAACCGTTCATTTCCATCGTAAGCACAACCCAATGCATACCAGGCATCGGCGTTTTCAGGTTCATCTGAGACCACTTCCTTTAAGTACGGAATGGCTTTTGAATACTTTTCGATTTCCAGAAAAGCATTGGCAATATTCTCTCTTGCAGCATTATCATTGGGTTCGTTACGGAGATAATCTTCATATTCAGCGATGGCCTGAACAAATTTTCCCATACGAACCAGTGTATTCGCTTTGTTAAACTGTGACGGACCAAATTTCTCATTGATAGCCAATGACATATCAAACGCATGAAGAGCCCGCTCAAACGCTTCCTGTTTTGATAAAGCCACACCCAGATTGTACCAGGCGTTAAAATTGTACGGATCTGAATCCAGTTGTTTTTCGTAATATTCGATAGATTTTTCTGATTCACCAATCATATCGTAGCAATAACCCAGCTCAAAAGCGGCATCACGATGCATGGGGTTTAAGACTAAAGCCGTTTTGAAATTTTCAATGGCTTCGCCGTATTCTTCCAGTTTTTCATACGAAACACCCAGATTGTAATGGATGTCAGGATTTGCCGGATCCATAGAAAGTGCCTGTTCAAAAGACTGGATGGCTTCTTCAAAACTACCCATATTATCAAGACAAACGCCACGGAATAAATGGACTTCAGAATCGGTTGGATTATAGGTCAGTGCGGTCTGGAAACAATTAAAGGCATCTTCCCAATATTGGTTTTCAGTAAGAAGAACGCCTTTTCTAAACCAGAAATCTGAATTGTGGGGTGAAGCTTCAAGAACAAAATTGATGATTTCAAGGGCTTCATCATCATAATCGTTTTCGGTGTAAAACTCGAGCATGTCATCCAGATTTTCGGAATCAAAATTAAGAACCCCGACCTCAAAAAGGAGGGCTTTCATTTCGTCGAATTCTTTTTTCCGGGGCGAGTCGCCTTTTCTTTTCCGGGATGATCCGGGTCCGTCCTGATGTAAGTTCATGGAGTTGCCCTGTTTTTCTTACAAAAATAACAAGCAAAAGGTGATTTTCTAAACGGAATCGGTAAGGGGAAAATAAATGGGACAGTTAAAACCAAACTGTGACAGATAGGACATGACCGATCAGGTGAAAATTATCCAACAGATTTCTATTTAAAAACACCGATTTCTCAGTTGATTTTCGTTTTTGCAAACTTCCAGAGACCTGCATATTGTGTGATCAGAACTCCTGAAATAACCAGAACTCCACCTGCCAGAAACGGTAACGTAATGGCTTGACTGAGAATGAAATAACTCAAAATTGTGGTCATGATCGGCTGCCCGTTTGTGAAAATCGCCACACGGCTGGGTTCAAGAACTTTAAGACCGGTTACCCAAAGTGCGTAACTCACAATGGTTCCGAAAATGGCAAGATAACCGATAACTCCCCAGACTTCAGGTTTGGCTGATAACGGAATCCCGTTGAATACAACCCAGATAATCAGCGGGAAACTCCAGACCGCCCCATGAGTCAGCATTTTGAGAGAAAAAACAAACGGATTATACCGAATGCTGAACCGGCGGCTTTCAACGGTGTAAAAGGCCCAGGTAACAGCACCAGCCAGAATGGTTAAATTTCCCCAGAGATGTCCGGCTGAAAAAGCAGTATGCGTACTGAGTAAAATGATCAGAACTCCGATAAAAGCTATCAAAACCCCTGACATCCTTTTAAACTCAAAAAACTCTTCCTTCCTGAAAAGTGAAATCAGATAAGTGATCACAGGAACAAGGGCATAAATGACGGCAGCTTCACCGGTTGAGGTGTAATGAATCCCGATTAAAAAGCAACTTTGATTCAGCGGAACTGCCAGAAAAGACAACTTCCACAAAGCCTTGCTTTCGTTTATTTCACTGGCTTCAGTTTTGTACAAGATTTGAATCAACAGAAAAGAAACAAGACCTGTTATAAAAGCACGGAAAAATAATATGGAAAACGGATCCATATCAAAACCAATTGCTTTTGTCAAAATATAACCCAGACTTACAACAAAAGTTTGAATGGTTAAAAACGTTACGGCGGTTTTGTGGGTCATAGAGTTATATACCGATCGAGCGAAATAGCTAGCAGAGACGGTAAAATCAAAATTTTAAGGACGAGTGAGATTAAAGAAAAATCCCGTTTGGATTTGGCAAGAAAAAGATAAACTGAAAGAACGATGGCTGGAATTCCAACAAACCCAATAACCACAATCAGGTAAAATGAGCCATAATAATTACTTAATGTCGGAACTGGTAATAACAAGACAGTCATCCAGATAACAGAAATAGATAAATGTTTTGCAGATTGGATTCCGTAGACAACCGGAAAGGTTTTCATCTGTGCAGTTTGGTCACCTTCAATATCCTCAAGGTCTTTCACTAGCTCCCTTGCAAAGGTAAAAAGAAAAGCAAATCCGGCAGGAACCAAACCGGCAATTGGATTTCCGAGCAGTACCGATCCGTAAATAAACGTCAATCCCATCAAAAAGGAAATGAGAAGATTGCCGTAAAGTGGTAGACGTTTGAGTAAACGGGAGTAGAAAAAAAGTGAGAGATGGGTTAACAAAATGATCAGGTTGCTTTCCTTTGATAGAAAGAAAAACCCAATTATCAGCGATGAAATAATCAAGCCACCATAAAGCCCCATTGCAGTTGAAACTATTAACTTCCCGGAAGGAAGAATCCGGTCTGGCCGGTTAATCCGGTCTGGTTCCAAATCAAAAATGTCATTGATCACATTCCCGGCGGCAGCAGTTAAGGCCGCTGCAAGTGCTCCAAAAAGCAAAACAGAATCAAAAGGAATCAAAGTGCCCCCTGCAACGATCCAGGCTGTACAGACAGCAACAAACGTCAGCAGACTGTTTCCTGGCCGGCAAATCCTTATAAAGGGTGTAACTCGGTTCAATTTACAACTTTCAGACGTTTGGGTTATGATTCAACAACTGGCTTCTGTATTTTTGCAGACTGTTTAGCAAACATTGAAAATATGAAAAAAATCACAACAAAATTAATTATTGTCATTCTGATTGCAGCAATCGGATTGACCTACGGCATCAGTTATTTTCTGAAACCGGGATCATCTGTTCCCCATCAGCAGGTAACTGAAGATGCCATTAAATTCAGAAAAGACGGCGAATTGTCCTTTATCAAAAACGACAGTTCCCATTTAAAAATTGAAATTGAAATTGCCGATAATGATCAGAGCCGGATGCAGGGACTTATGTACCGGAAGCACATGGCTGAAACAGAAGGCATGCTTTTCATTTTTGACTATGAAAGTCCGCAAACCTTCTGGATGAAAAACACTCACCTTACCCTTGACATGATTTTTATCAACAGAGCTTTGGAAGTGGTCTCCATTCAGAAGTACACCCAACCTTTCTCAGAAGGAAAATATCCGTCTGAAGGTTCTGCACTTTACGTTCTTGAAGTTGTTGGCGGATTTTCAGACAGACATAACATTCAGCCGGGTGATAAAATCCGGTTTTCCCGTTCTGGTATTCCTGCTTCCTGACCTGGAGTTCAGGCAATATGCGTAAGCTTATCACTCATCTTTCAACTTTGATCTGGGGCATCGGCGCCATCGCGGCTTTGATTCTCAATGCTTTGGGAATTTTGCCTGAAACTGCTCTGCTTCCCATGCTTTTCCTGATTGTATGTCTCTTCGTTTTTTACATGGTTGCCCAAAACTGGCAGGTTTCAAGCCGGATGGATGCAATTGAAAGTATCCTCAAGTCAAATCGTGATCGTCTTGATTCTTATTTCCTGGAACCTAAAGTATTGAAACCCAGAATCCGGATTGAGGATAACCCAAGAAATATTGCGCTTTGGTCAGGTTTTCGCAATGAATTTTCCTTCTTCAATGCACCGTTTACCCTGGCCTATGAGGATTTACTCCCCAATTTTGTTGATATTTTCAAAGATACCGGCATCCGGAAAGTCAGAATTCTGGTATTTGAAGGAAAAACGGACGAGCAGATTCTTCAATATCGCCGCCGGATGGAACGGCTCACTGTTTTCACAAATAAACTTAAATCGTCAACTTCTGAAACCATCATCCGTGAAAAAATGCAGGTTCGGGTTGCAGATGAAAGTTACGTTCCGGTGAATATGTTTTTTCTCGGAACCCGTGACGGATTTTCTGTGGCGATTATGTACGTTTATCCGCTGATTCACGGTGATACCCCGCAGGCAGCATTTGAAATTCATGATGAAAAAGTGGTCAATCAGCTCAAAGCTGAATTCGACAGGCAATGGGAAAATTCCCGTCCGCTTTCACTTGACGAGTTGTTTAAATCTTAAAATTTGTAATAGAAAGTGAGTCCGGACTTGAGTACAACGATAAATGTAATGATGATTGGCGATGTTATTTCAGATTCCGGACTGAACATTGTCGAGAAAATGCTGCCTTCTTTCATCCAGAAATACGAACTGGATTTTGTGATTGCCAATGGTGAAAACCTTCACGAAGGACGTGGCTTGAATGAAGAAATGATCAAACGTCTTTATGGTGCAGGCGTTAACGTAATCACTGGTGGAAACCATTCCTTCGATAAGCATAAGATTTTCCCTTACATGGCAACAGATAAACGATTGCTACGCCCGCTGAACTATCCGAAAGGAAATCCGGGTTATGGCTATGGCGTTTATGATATTCCCAACGGAAAAGGTAAAATCGGTGTTCTCAATCTTCAGGGCAGAACTTTTATGTATCCGATCGACTGTCCGTTCAGAACCTCTGATTGGATTATTGATAAAATAAAGCAGGAATCACAGGTTTTATTCGTCGATTTTCATGCGGATGCATCTGCTGAAAAAGTCGCAATGGGCTGGTATCTCAACGGAAAAGTTTCTGCAGTTCTTGGAACCCATACCCATACGCCAACTGCTGATGAACGGATTCTTTCTGAAGGAACTGCCTACATTTCAGATGTTGGCATGACCGGCGCCTACGATTCAGTAATCGGCATGAAAAAAGAAGCTGCCATGAAACGTTTCGTTCTTGGAACGCCATCCAAATATGAATCTGCAACAGAAGACAATCACTTCGCCTCTGTTATCGTTAAGGTGGAACTTGCCACCGGAAAAGCAAAAAACATCCAAAGACTCTTTTTCCCGGAATTCGACAAATGACTCAGTTAATTGACGGAAAAGCCATTGCCCTGCAAATCAGACAGGAACTCAAAATTGAGGTTGATAAACTGATTTTTTCCGGGAAACCGGTTCCCGGACTTGCAGTAATCTTAGTTGGTGAAAACCCAGCTTCCCAGGCTTATGTGGGCTCCAAAATCAAAGCCTGTGAAGAACTTGGTTTCCTGAGTGTTTCAGAACGTTATCCTGAAACGATTACTGAAGAGTTTCTTCTTGAACGGATTTCACTTCTCAACCATCGGACAGATATTCATGGCATTCTGGTTCAGATGCCACTTCCAAAACACATTTCCGAAAAAAAGGTTATTGAAGCCATTGATTACAGAAAAGATGTAGACGGATTTCATCCGGTAAATGTTGGGAAATTGGTCATTGGTGAACCGGGCTTTGTTCCCTGTACGCCGGCCGGAATTATGGTTTTGCTTGAAAGATCAGGAAATCTGCCTGACGGAAAACATGTTGTTGTAGTCGGAAGAAGCAATATTGTAGGTAAACCGATTGCCAATCTGCTCGTTCAAAAATCAAAACTAGCCAATGCAACCGTAACTGTTTGCCATACCGGCACACCTGATATCGCCAAATTTACCCGTGAAGCTGACATTGTGATTGCTGCAGCAGGTAAACCAAATGCCATCACCGGTGATATGATTAAAGATGGTTGTGTTTTAATTGATGTTGGTATCAACAGAATCCCTGATTCTTCTGCAAAATCGGGATATCGCTTGGTTGGTGACGCACATTTTGAGAGTTGTGCACCAAAATGCAAGGCAATAACCCCTGTTCCAGGTGGTGTAGGCCCTATGACGATAGCAATGTTGATGAAAAATACCTTTTCAGGTGCAACTGGTCAATTTTTTTATTAAATTAGTATTTACCCTAAAAATTAAGCCACTTCTGTTATCGGAGTTTAGTAAAACGACATGCTGAAATCAAAAAAACCTGTCAAAGTATCACACAAGGAAATCAAAGAAGACCAATTGGTCACTGCTTACACTGAAGTCCTTGCTTATTATTATAAATTTCAAAAACAAATCCTGATTGCCGGTGTAGCATTTCTGGTTATTGTTGCCGGCACTGCTGCCTATCTGTTTTTAAAGAGCAGCAATGAAAAAGAAGCTGCTGATTTGCTTTCAAAAGTGTATCCGTTTGTAGAATCAAATCAGATTGATCTGGCTCTTAACGGAGAAACAAAGACCGGTGTTATTGGTCTGAAAGCCATTGCAGATGATTTTGGCTCAACCCCAAGCGGAACTGTTGCCGAATTATATACTGCAAAATTTTCTTATGATCTGAAAAATTATGATGAGGCTGAAAAGTATTATGATGCAATCAGCTCTGATGATCCTACACTTCAAAGTGCCGCTTATTCTGGTCTTGCCGCTGTAAAAGAACAGAAAAAAGATTTTGAAGCTGCCGCGGGCCTTTATATTAAAGCTGCAGATCAGGCAGATAACAAGGCTTTATCACCAAGGTTTTTACACCTTGCCGCTTTAAATTATGCTGAAGCCGGAAATTTCAAAAATGCAGTCTCTACTTTAACTGACCTAAAAGAAAAGTATAAAGACAGTTCTTATGGCAAAGAAGCAGATAAATTTATTGCTCTTTTCAGTGCAAAAATTGCCGAATAAACCGGTTCCTGGTTTTCATTTTAAAAAGTCCGTTTTATACGGACTTTTTTTTTTGCTTTCATTGGCATAAATCCCTTCATGCTCTGAACCCATCAAAAAATTGGAACACCGCATGTTTTTTCTTAACTTCAGTCTATGATCATTATCCGAACGCTTAAAAAAGCCAGATTGTTTCTGATTTTATTCCTGCTTTCCGGATTTCATCCGGTCTTCTCCTCCCCTTTTATCCATATTTTCCGTCCTTCAGATTATAAGGCTGATCCTCAAACCTATTGCTCGGTTCAGGCTCCGAACGGCATGATGTATTTTGGCAATAACCGTGGCGGTGTGCTTGAGTTTGACGGGAAAAACTGGACATTTATTGATACACCCCAAAATGGCGTAGTCAGATCACTCGCAATTGGCAGTGACAGGCAGGTCTATGTTGGAGGAACAAGTGATCTGGGTTTTCTCGAAACAGATAAAAATGGAAAACTTTCTTTTCATAGTCTTCTTTCTCTGCTTCCTGATTCTGCCCGCTCATTTAATGAAGTCTGGAAAACAATAAGTTTTGATAACCGGATTTACTTCCTGACAGCCAAAGCGTTATACGTGTATGATTATTCAACAATTACGGTAATCAAACCCCAAAAAAAGGTTTTTTCTAACCTTTTTACTGTTGAAAATACGCTCTTTCTTCTTGAACACGAAGTTGGATTATTACAAGTAACCGGGGAAATTGTTAAGCGAATAAGTGATCACTCCGTTTTCATGAAAGAAGAAATTCCGTTTGGATTTAAAACAAAAACTGGCAGAACCATTTTTATTTCAGAAAGCAAAGGGCTTTTTGAGTTCAAGAATAACATTCCGGTTTTTTTAGATTCTCCAGCCTCTGCTTATCTGAAAAAATTCAAATCTTACATTCAGCCGGTCTTGCTCAGCAATGGGAATATTGCAATTCCAACCATTCGTGGTGGTGTTCTGATCATCGATCAGGAAGGAAATATTGTTTTTGTTCTTTCAGAAAAACAGGGATTGCCTTCAAATATTGTTTATTCTGTTACATCAGACCATGAAAACGGGTTATGGGTAACTGGTGAACAAGGAATTTCACGTGTGGAATATCCGTCCCCATGGGGTTACTATTCGAAAAATAACGGCATAAAGGGAATTGTCCTTTCTATTCTTGTCACCCGTGATGTTCTTTACGCCGGCACCATGTTCGGACTTTTTACCGCAGAACTTCGTGAGCCAAACGGATCTTCTGCAAATTCAGAAACAGATCTGGAGTTTAAGCAGGTACCTGACCTTTCAGGTGAAGTTTGGCATCTTGAACAAACAGGAAATACTATTCTTATCGCCTCAAGTGATGGCCTCTTCCAATTGGTAAACGGAAAACTCAATAAAATCGTAAGTGCCAATCAATCAACCTTACTGGTTTCAAAACGTTTTCCCGGCATACTTTTTTCAGGTTCACCTGATGGACTTTTTGTTTATCAGATGGAAAAAAACAAGATCAGGCAAATTGGAAGGGTAAATAACAGTAAAATCGGCATTTATTCCCTAAATGAAGATGAATCTGGCCGAATCTGGTCAGGAAGTTTTTATGAAGGTGTTAACAGGTTCACATTTGAAAAGGATAATTGGCTTAACCCTGAAGTCACTCATTTTGATAAAGCGGATGGGTTACCCCCTGCCGAAAATTTTACTTCTGAATTCAGAAGAAAACTTGTAATTTCTACTGTTTCTGGTCTTTATCAAAAACCAGATGACCAAAGCCCTTTTTCATTGGTACCCGGTTTCCCCAATGAACTGATTGATGCCTCAAGTATTATCAGACAAAGAAATGATTCAACACTTTGGGTTACCAATTCTTCACAGGTTTTTCTGGTAACATTCTCTAAATCAGGAACTTACAGATATCAGGCGGCTCCCTTTAACCGATTACCATTGGGCGGAATTTGGTCTATTGCCGAATCAGATCCTGGCGTGACCTGGTTTGGCGGTGATAACGGGATTTTCAGTTATAGTTCGGCAATTGAAAAAAATATTTCAGCCAGTTTTTTTACACACATCAAAGAAGTAAAATCTGACAGTGGTTTGGTTGCACTTGCAGATTCAACTGTAAGCGGTTGGCCTGTTTTGCCCTGGTCACAACGAAATCTGCAATTTCATTTCTCCTCTGCAACATTTGATGGCGACGGCAAAACTGAGTTTCAATATCGGCTGTTGGGATTTAGTAATCAGTGGAGTGTATGGACATCTGAAACCGTTAAGGAATTTACCAATCTGCCGGCTGGTGAGTACCAGTTTCAGGTCAGAAGTAAAAATGTTTATGGCCTTATCTCAGAATCTGCCTCAACCGGATTTATAATCCTGCCGGCCTGGTACTCAACCTGGTGGGCAAGATCGGTTTATCTGATCGTTTTACTTCTTAGTATTTTCCTTTTCATCCAATGGCGGATTACCAAAACCCAGAAAGAAAAAATCCTGCTTGAAAAGCTGGTTTTTGAGAAAACCTCTGAGCTAGCTACAAGTTATGAACAGCTTAAACAGTCTCAGACTCAACTCATCCAGTCAGAAAAAATGGCGTCTTTGGGTACATTGGTAGCCGGAATTGCACACGAGATTAATAATCCGGTCAATTTCATTCAATCCAGTATCTATCCTTTAAAAGAGGATGTTGGTGAACTTTTGAAGTATTTGATTTTATACCAGCGTCTCGAAACAATTTTGACAAAAGATCCTGAAAGTGAAGAAGCTGACAAAATTCTTGCTGAAATAAGTAAACTTAAAAATTCAATTTCACCTGAGGAATTAAAAACAGAGATTGATCAGTTGTTTGCCGGTATGGAAAGCGGTGCCAGCAGAACCTCTGATATTGTTAAGAGTCTGCGTACTTTTTCCCGTGTTGATGAAAATGATATGAAAGTGTTTGACCTTTCAGAAGGATTTGAAATTACTCTCAAATTACTTGAGAAAGAAATCGCTGGTCGGATAGAAATCAAAACAGCATTTAACCACACTTCATTGATAACAGGCTTCCCGGGGCAGATCAATCAGGTTCTGATGAATGTGCTGATGAATGCCATTCAGGCAATAGAGACGACTGGAATAATTGAGGTAAACTCTTCAGAAACTGAAGAATTTGTCATTTTATCGGTTACTGATAATGGAATTGGGATACCTGAAGGCAATATATCAAAACTTTTTGATCCGTTTTTCACAACCAAAGCAGTTGGAAAAGGTACCGGGTTAGGGCTTTCAATCTCCTACCAGATCATTCAGCGGCATCGGGGGAAAATTACAGTAACCAGTGAACCTGGCAAAGGCTCCTGCTTTACAATCATGCTTCCGAAGGTTCCGAACTTGACTGAAGTGGCGGATGCACCGGTAGCATAACCGTTACCGTTGTTCCCTTTTTCAATGTACTTGAAACCGTGATCTGGCCTTGATGTGCTTTTATGATTCCGTAACAAACAAACAATCCCAGCCCAACACCCTGGCCAATTTCCTTCGTAGAAAAGAACGGATCAAATATTTTGGGAAGAACACCCTCCGGAATCCCTGCTCCGTCATCTGTAAAAGAAAGAAAAACTTCACTTCCCTCACGCCATGATTTTAAAGTAAGAGTTCCCTTTCCAGAAATTGCATCAAGTGAGTTTTGAAGCAGGTTCATGAAAACCTGATTTAACTGTCCGGGATAGCAGTCAACCATGGGTATTTCTTCGAAATCCCTGATAATCGTGATCTGTTCACCAATTCGGTTTCTGAGAAGAAAGAGTGTGTTTTCAATATTTAGAAGTAAATCAATTTTTTTAGGAATGTCTTCATCAAGACGGGAAAAATTTCTAAGGCTTCTTACAATCAGATCAGTACGCCTGGCTCCATCTTCGATTCCTTCCAGAAGAACCGGAATTTCTTCACCTACTTCATAAAAATCATGAAGTTTCAAAATTTGATTGATCTGCTCCCTATTTCCAGGAAATGAATCAACGAGATGTTCAATGGTAGCAAGCAAATTTTCGACATCACGCCTTAATGGAAGAACTGCAGAAAAGATATAGTTTATGGGATTATTTAATTCATGGGCAATACCGGCAGTAAGCTGACCAACCGAGATCATTTTCTCTGATTGAATAAGCTGAGACTGTGTTTTTCTGAGTTGAACCAGGGCTTGTTCCAGTTCTTCAGTCTTTATTTTTAGATTTTGTTGAGCGGCCTCAGTTGTTTTGAGAGCTGTTTCAGCTTTTTCCTTTTCAGAAAAAATAGCTTTAGTTCTTTCTGCAACCTGATTCTGAAGCCGTTTTTCGTGAAATTTTAATTGATTGACTCTATAAAAATGGAGTCCGGCCAGAATTGAAATCAAAAAGGCACCAAGTAAGGTCCAGAACCACCAGGTTTGATAGTAAAACGGTTCAAGGTAAAGAGAGACACTGGCACCTTCAGAATTCCAGACACCATCTTTGTTGGCGGCAATGACCCTGAAAGTATAATTACCTGGCGGAAGGTTGGTATAATAGGCAACCCTGCGTGAACCCGCATCAACCCAGGATTCATCAAAACCGTCCAGTAAATATTTGAACTTAACCTTTTCAGGTTCGATAAAGGTTAGTGCTGCGAAATGGAATTCAAACCGTTTTTTACCCGGTTCAAGGTTAATCATTTCTTCAATAAGAACAGGTTCGTTGAACGACAAAACCTTTTCGATAACGACGGGTGGCGGAACGAGATTTTTTAACTGTCCACCTTCCGGGTAAATAACAGCAACTCCTTTTGCAGTCGGGAAGGTTAACCTTCCGTCTTTTAACCTCCAACCGGCAGGTTGAGAAGAACCGTTGCACTGACTTGTTTTCAATCCATCTGATTTACCATAAACTTTACAGGTTATTCTGATTAGTTTGCCATCAGCATAGTCAAGCAAATCCTGTTTCTTAACTTCGTAAATACCCTTATTGCAACTCATCCAAAGATTACCAGGCCCATCTTCGAGTATCTGAAAAGCGATATCATCGTACAAACCATCCTGAATGGTAAAGGTAACAAGTTTACCATTTCTGAAAAGCAAAAGACCGTTGTCAGTTCCAACCCAAATGTTATTTCCGGCATCAGGGTAAATGCAAAATACATTTGAATGCAGATTTCCGTTTGAATCCCTGTAAACTGAAATTTTACCATCCGGGGTCATAGAATTCAACCCCGAGGCAGTGCCAATCCAAAGTCTGTCAGATTTATCTTTAGCAAGTGAAAGTATGATATTGCCGGAAAGCCCTTCATCTGAGTTAAACTTAGTAAAACCGGTTCCGTCAAAAAGGTTAAGGCCACGGTTGGTTCCAATCCAAACCTTGCCATTAGACTCAGGTAAGATAGCTCTGACGGTATTCGAAAGAAGGCCGTCATTGGTTGTATAATTTTTAAAGACACCATTTCTTAACACAGAAAAACCATTATTTCCGGTGCCAACAATTAAAGCACCGTCATCCTGACCTGCAAGTGAAATGATTTCTTCGCCGGGTAATCCTTTTGAAACCGGGTAGGTTTTTATTCCATTTTTTCCAATAGCATTCAATCCGGCACCGGTTCCGACCCAGATTGTTTCATTTTTATCCTGATAAACAGTTCTCACAAAATCATCAGAAAGACCTTTTTGAGAGGTAATGACTGTAAATCTACCCTGCCTCAGATTGTTTAGTCCAACATTGGTCCCAATCCAGATTGTCCCCTCAATATCCTGAAAAAGAGCTCTAACCTTATTATTCGAAAGTCCGTCTTTGACTGAAAAAACTGATAAATCCCAATCCTTCCATCGGGCAAGTCCTGCTTCAGTTCCAATCCATATTGCACCTGTCTGATCCTCAATGAGTGAGGTAATAATTTGGTTTGGAAGTGTGAGTTGTTCAGGGATCGAATTTATAATTCCGTTGATCACCTTTACAAGACCGTTTGAGGTTCCGACCCAAACTACATTATCACGATCAACCAAAAGTGATCTTATAAATGTGTTAGGAAGTTTTGATTTTACAACCGGTGTAAAAAATTTGCCGTCCTTGAAATATTGAAGTCCGTTTGAAGTACCAACCCAAAGTCGTCCCTCCTGGTCTTCTTCAAGTGCAGTAATATTCGGATTTATGAGTCCGTCTTCCGTTGAATAAATTTTCAACAAACCTTTAGAATAAGCACCCAAACCTGATTCAGTTGCAAACCAGACCGTTTTTTGGCGGTCTTCATGGATTGCTCTTACAAATTGATTTTTAAGTTGCAATACAGCAGAATCTGAAAGCAGTTTACCAGATTTATACCGGTTTACTCCAAGCCGTGTCCCAATCCATAAACAGGAATCAGAACTTTCAGTCAGAGAAAGAATGGACTTATTTGTTAACCCGGGAAGATTTCGTTTATCAAAAACTTTAAACTCAGTGCCGTTGAATCTGACCAACCCCTCGTAGGTTGCAAGCCAAATATATCCATCTTTGGTTTGTTGAACTGAAAGAACTGTATTTTGGGGTAATCCGTCATCGGTTGTCCATTCTTCATGAGTAAACTGAGACAAATCTTGCCCATTGACTGATGAAAAAAGCAAAAACAAAATCCCGGAAAAAAGGAAGCGAAGTGAAGTATTCAAGTTGGAAAAATAGGCTGTTAATTGGGTAACAAGTTGAAATATAGTTGCTATGCAAACATAATCTTAAATGGGGAGTAAAAGCAAGGTAATGACAAAAAGAAGTCGTACAAACTTAAGTGTCTCTAATTACTTTCTAATAGCAGTCCAAATAAAATCCTGTATTTTTACGCTTCAAGAAAAAGAGGTTGGTTATGAAGGTTCCTGAGTTAATGGCTCCCGCAGGCAATAAAACCATGTTAAAAGCAGCACTGAATGCCGGTGCCGATGGAATCTATTTTGGTTCATCACTTTTTAACATGAGGGCACGGGCAAAAAATTTCCAGCCCGATGATCTCGATTCGGTTGTATCTGCGTGTATTTCAGCAGGGGCAAAATCGTATCTGGTCATGAACACGATTGTTTATGAACACGAACTTGAAGAAATGAGAAACCTGGTTAATCTGGCTTCACGTGCTCAGGTCGACAGTATTATTTGCTGGGATCTTTCCGTTATTGAAGCCTGTAAGGAAGCGGGTATTCCCTTCTGTATTTCCACTCAGGCATCCATTTCCAATTCGATGTCAGCAAAAAGATATGAAGCATTAGGAGCAAGCCGGATTGTGCTCGCCCGTGAATGTTCACTTGATGATGTGAAAAAAATCAGACAATCGACCAATATGGAAATTGAAGTTTTTATTCACGGGGCAATGTGTATTGCAGTTTCCGGACGCTGTTTCATGAGTCAGGAAATGTTTAATACCAGTGCCAACCGTGGAGATTGTATTCAGCCTTGCCGCAGGAATTACCAGGTCACTTTAACCGATACTGAAACTAAAAAACAAATGGTTTTGGGTGAAGATCATGTTCTTTCGCCTAAAGATTTGTGTGCACTTCCCTTCATCGAACAGATTTTGAATTCTGGTGTTGATTCACTTAAAATTGAAGGTAGAAAACGGTCACCTGAATATGTTTCAACCGTTGTTTCGGTTTACCGCCTTGCCATCGACTTATGGGCAGAAGGAAAGTTAACTGACATCAGGAAAAATGAGTTGATGGACCGGCTCAAAATGGTTTATAACCGTGGTTTTTCTGACGGATTTTTTCTTGATATTCCAGGTGAAACTGAATTTTCTGAAGTTTCAGGCAATCTTTCTCCCTACAGGAAAGAATATGTCGGCAAGATAATAGGACTTTCTGATGACGGAATGTCCGCCAAATTAAAGGTAGAATCCAGCCTTTTTACACCGGGTGAACCTTTTCTTTTCATTTCTGAAGAAACAGGTGTTTCTGAAATCATTTCTCAGGTACTAAGTCATCATCCCATCGAAAAAGGAATTATTCTTGATATTGCCGTACCTGATAATGTACACATTAAAGACCAGGTTTTCAGGATTGTAAGTTCTGATCAGGAAAAATCCGCCAGATATTAAATGTGGTGTTAGACAGATGATTGCTTATCTTTAAAAGATATACGAGGCAGAGAGAAAATATTTATATGGCTGGTTCACATCTTTACTTCATCGTAAACCCAAATGCCGGCGGCGGAAAAGGGAAAAGTTATGGTGAAACCCTTGAATCTGAGTTAAAATTGCGGGGAATTTCTGCTGACATCAAATACACAACCGGTGTTGGCGATGCAATTAAACTGGCAGGTTACCTTCCAAATGGAACCACTCACATCATTGCTGTTGGTGGTGACGGAACAGTGAATGAAGTGATTAACGGCATCCAGGATTCATCTGTCGTTTTCGGGTTGATTCCCTGTGGGACCGGAAATGATTTCATGAAGATGATTGGCATGTCGACATCTGTACATGATGCACTGGACCAGATTTTGAAGTTTGACGAACGGTCAGTTGATGTCGGATTTGTAAAAACGAACAATACTCAACGGTATTTCATCAATAATATCGGAATTGGTTTCGATGCTGTCGTCGCTGAAAAGGCGAATAAACTCAAATATCTTGGCATCCTGTCTTATATCTATTCGGTTGTTACCACTCTCGTTACATACAAAGAACCCAAAATCGTGCTTCGTACAAATGAAGAAGATTTCCACATCGATTTATTTCTGATGACCTTCGGAAACGGAACCAATGCCGGTGGAATATTTAAACTAACCCCACATGCAAAAGTCGACGATGGTGTTTTTCATGCCACTGTGATTTCAGGGGTAAAGAAAATGCGTGTTTTTGATATTTTCCCAAAAGTAATCAAAGGAACCCACCTGAGTGAACCTGAAATTTCTTCCTTTACAACTGATGCAGGTTCAATTTCAAGTCTTGTTGATTTAACAATTCATGCAGATGGTGAAATTATTGATACACGGGCAATGGAAATTGAAGTGTCAATTCTGGCGGGAAAACAAAAGGTTTTATTCGGGATTTAAAAAGGTGCCGCAACACTGCTATTGATGAAAATGAAGAATCTCATTTTCCTGCACG
>Ga0209460_1001029_pt1 | contig 19131 bp, 17 predicted proteins | sample EBPBio132013_DNA_FD_185868 | JGI IMG/M metagenome (GOLD analysis project Ga0209460, IMG submission 185868) | Wastewater treatment Type I Accumulibacter community from EBPR Bioreactor in Madison, WI, USA - Reactor 2_5/13/2013_ DNA (SPAdes)... | ecosystem: Engineered > Bioreactor > EBPR >... | reverse complement strand
CACGGCCTGCTCGACGGGCATGGGCGCGGCGGCGGCCGGCTCGGCGGCCTGGGCGACTCCCAACAGGGCGGCGAGGGCCGCAGCGGCAATGAGGGCGTGGCGCATGAGGTGCTCCTGACGTGGGTGGTGACGGTGGTACCACCGACAGGAATCGAACCTGTATCTGAGACTTAGGAGGGAACCATATCAATTTAAAAAATCCTTTGTGCAGCTTGCACTTAGGTGTGAAGTCTACGCTATCCTAGCAGAAATGTTCCAAATTTGTTCCAAGTTCCAACTTGGCGACTGGAACAGACTACATAGGAGAGGCGATGGCTGGCAAGTTGATCACTGAACGTGTGGGTGTGAATGGTGACATCTCATACCTCGTTCGCATTCGTGAGGCTGGTGTGAAAGCCAGCAAGACCTTCAAGACCAAGAAGGATGCTGAGAAGTTCATTCGTGAGGTCAAGACCAAGATTGACCGTGGTGAGTCGGTGGACATCACCAAAATCAAGAAACTGACTTTATCTCAGATTTTTGATGAATATCTCAAGCACAACACTGTGGCTGACGGTAAGAGGTATGACCTTGAAAGGCTCAAGACTGAGATTGGCAAGGTTCCTCTTTCCAACTTCAAGGCTGGCACTTTTGCCCTTTACTTGAAGACCAAGTTGGAGCAACAAGTTCCTGATCAACCCAAAAAGAAAAAAGCCCATCCTCTTTATGCTGGTCATAAAGTGCTGGATGTGAAAACTGGTGAAATGGTGAAGAAGACTTATAGTGAAAGCACCATTCGTAAGCTTTACTATGCGATCAAGACTTCTTTGCAGTGGCATGCAAAGCACCATGACTATAGTTTTGACCGTAAGCCCTTTGACGACAATGCACCTCCAAAAGCTTGGATTCCAAGGGATCGCATTCTTGAAGCTGGTGAGCTTGAACGGCTGCTTGAAGCTACTGACAAGATGTATGTAAAGCGGGAAGAATGGAAGTGCCTCATTTTGTGGCAATACTATTCTTGCATGCGTGCTGGTGAAAGTCTTCTTCTCAAATGGGATGAAATTCATCTGAATGAAGAACAGCCTCATTTGTCTTACATCTTTGTGCCGAAAGAAAACACCAAGATTGCAGACAAGAAGAATGCTGAGGATCGTAAAGTTCCACTTCGGCCAGAGTTCTTTCACTTCATCAAAGACAGGTTGATGAAGCTGAAAAAGGACAATCAATCATTGGTCTTTGGTGATTATTGGCAGAACAGTTCTGTTCTTGCTGCTCGGTTCAAGGTCATCTGCAAAAATGCCAAGGTGGAGAATTTCAAGATTCATGACCTTCGTCATTGTGCTGTTAGCTGGTATTTTGTGAACACCAGTCTGACAGATATTGAGATCAGCAAGATTTCAGGGCACATTGAACTGTCCACCTTGAAGCGATATGCAACCTTGAGGCATAGCGACATTGGAACAAAGCTTTGGGCTAATGCGGCTTGATACAGTAAAAATCATATGAATTTAACTGCTGACAAGCCAATTAAGCGGTTCGTCTTTGGACTGCATGAGAATGAATCAGGTCTTGAGGTCATTGCTGTAGTCTTCAGTGATGAAAGCAATGAGAAGATCCCTCTCACAGTTGAAAATCTCACATGGGCTGCTGAATTGGTGAACACTACTGGTGTGAAAGTCAATAGCTTGAACCGTTTGAATTTGGCACATCAGAAGCTTTGGGGTGAGCTTCTTCATTCTAGGGAAAGCAAACAGTTTCTTGACAAGTTGATTGATCAAGTCCAACAGGAAATTCAACAGAAAAAATAAAGCACCCTGTTGGGTGCTTTTTTATGACTGTTCAAATTATCTCCTTGGGGCGGGTGCCAGCTTTAGCCTGCTTATTTAAGAGTCTCTTGATGGCACGGGGAAGTTCATCTTCAAGAATTGACTTTCCGCCTATCCACCACTCATTAGAGCCGTCAGATCTCTCAACAGCAGGTCCATCCTCACGGTGTAGTAATCCTTTTCGGTAGTGCCTAGTTGTGGAGGATATGGCCCTTGTGGAATTGTCAGCGACTGTGGTGCAAATAATCTGTTCTTGCACAACACCTGAAAAATCATCTGCTAGTTCTTTTTGTGTCTCCATGTTTTATGTCCTATTTATATTTTGTGAATTTTTATCTTTGGCGCCTCTGTTGCATCGAACTTAGCTTCAAGCTTCTGATTGGTTGATAGCTTCATGATTTCATGATCAAGCTGCTTTTCATTCAGAATGTTGAGAATGTAAAGGTCAATGCATTGAAGAGCCTGCTGAACATTCTTCATCATGAAGCCAGGTGCTTGATTGAAGTAGTCGTAATTTATGATGTCGCCAATCCAGTGCTTCACAGAAATCTTGCCAAGCTTCTGGTTTCTTATGGCTATCTCTTTTTGAGACATCTCTGGAGTGATTGGATAAATGGCGATGAATCCTTCTCGCACAAAATTCTTCAATGGCTCTTCCTGTGCAAAGTAATTGTTAGACAGGGACGCATAGTTCTCACCAAAATATTCTTTGGTGAGATAATTGGCTTTGAAATGCTCCTGCATAGTATTGAAGCTGGAACTAGCAATATTTTTCTTCAAATAGATGGCAAGTTCTCTCTTGAAATATTTGTAGGCGGTTTTATCAGCAAGTGCCCAATTCCAATATCCATCTTTGGTTTTCTTGTGAAGAGCAACATCATCCAAGGATAAGTTTTTCAGAAAGAGTGACACCAAGCGATTGGGTGAAACTCCTGTGGTCTGATGGATGAGGGATAACTTGGCGATATTTTTTTTGATTAGCCTGTAGGTGTTATTTTTCTTCTTGATCATTAAATCCTCCTATTGCTATACATCTAGCAGGAGAATTTCTTTTGTCAAGTCAAATTCATATGAATTTAACTGACGTGGCACAAGCACCTTCGGGTGCTTTTATCATGGGCCTGCTTTATTTTTGTGAATGATCCATTCACGAAAATGAAGTAGGAGGGATCAGAGCTTCAACTTCTTGCCACTCATACCATTGAATCGTTCAGCTTCTTTGAGCTTCCTGATTCTTTCGGCTGCTACTGCTGCACCAATCTGATTTTCTAGCTGTGTGGCTCTGGCTTTCAATGCGGCTGCTTTGGCTGGATTCTTTGCATTGGCAATCTGGCTCATGAGATCAGCCAGTTGAGAACGAAGACCACCAATAGAGCCATCTGAACTGCTGCCACCAGACGGCATAGAAGGGCTGTCGTTGGCCTGTGGCTGGTTCGTAGATGGTTGCTGCTGCTTGGTGCTGCTAGAAGGCTCTGCAACAGGTTTGGAAGGCTGTTGCTGCTGTGCTGTAGGTTGCACCTGGCCAGGTGCTTCCTTGACCTTCTGAGGCTGTTTAAGCTCATTGGTAGGGGCCACCTGCTTCGGTGTTCCCTTGACAGTGGCTTTCTCGCCATATAAGCGGTTCTTGTTGCTTCTGCCGACCATTGGCTGACTGATCAGCTTCTTATTGAACTGCCTTCTTGAAGCAGTCAATCTATTCAGGGTATCGCTGACTTTTTTGAAGTCTGCATCATTGAGTTGCTTTCTGTAGTCAGCACCTTTAGTCAGAAATTCATTTTTCAGCTTCTTGAAGTCTGCACCATATTCATAGACAGGACCTTTCAAACGAAAAGCCTTCTGTGATCCATGAACTTTCAATGATATGAAATTATCATTGACTCTGGTGATTTCTCCAAAATTCTCCAAGTAATCACATAGCTGTTGTCTGTTGGTGATGTTGCCTTGCAAGATCTGATAGCCAACATTGACACTAATGCTATCCTTGTCTGATTTTGTGGCTCTGACTTGTTTAGCCAATTCTGAATCTGAATGAGGGAGAACCTTCGTTTCAAATTTTGAAGACGATGCTTTCAGTGGATTTCTCACAACCTGGTCATAGCCAAGATTGTGATTAGTGACAGCATCAAAGGCATCCTTGAAGTCTTCTTTTACCTTTCCTACTGGAAAAGGGTTCAACTGCTTGCCAGTAGTTAACTCAGTTAATGGAATGATGTAGTTCAGTTCAACACGACCTTTGTCGGTATGAATGTTCCAGAAGTCTGTGAAATTCACACCGTGCTCAAGACCTGCCATGAAGGTTTCACGGAATGATTTAACAACCGCCATCAGTTGTTGATCGGTTGGATGTTCATTGGGTTCAAATGCCAAAGTGCCAGAAACATACTTATGTTTTCTGTCTATGGATTCACAAGCCACAAGACAATCTGTCTCACTTCCAGTGAGAAATCTAGGCTTAGGTTTTCTCTCCACGCCTTTGTGATCGTGGTCGCCTTTAAGATAATTGATCGCTTCTTGAACTGAATTCGTGCGATGACCTTGAACAACATTGATCACAAAACCGCACCTTAAATTTTCTTCTGTGGAGAAAATTTGTCTTTGATTTCTTGAATGGCAAGCAATGTATTTTTGAGATCATCTACAAGTAACTTGGTTTCTTGTTTGGTGAAATCAGTTTTTGAGCTTAACTGCTTGGCGATCTGATTTAGATTTTTACCTTGCTTGTTTAGCTCTGCAAGATACTTGGCTGCAAGGATGCGATCCTGCTGCTTCTCTTCAAAGTAGAAGTCAATTTTCTTCTCATTTCCACCATAAATCTGATGTCTTACATAAGCCGCCATTGAATTGAAGTCTGATTCTTTCCATGCGGTTCTGAGAGCATCTAGCTCAACTGGAGAGAGCTTGGTGTCTAAAGAGTAGGTGCGTTTGTAGAGGTGATCATCACTTCTACCTGGGCTGATTTTCAATACAGCCAGATTGTTTTTTATGTTGCTCATGGGATCTTCTCCTTCTTGTTTTTTTATTTTTACTAGGGTCTTAGGGCAGCGCCCTAACAAGAGATAAACCCATAAAAGGGGAAATCCGTAGGATTTAGCCCGTATGGTTTATTTGTCTTGCTGTTTATATTTTTAATTTTAGCAAAGCAAAATTAGATGTCCACGATCAGGGCTGTAACTCGATAGCTGATACTTTCGGAATGGGCCTTGTTTTATCAATCCAGATTTGTAGGATTGGAGAAAACAGGAGGATCTTTATGAAAGGATGTGTGAAGAAAACTGCTTTCTTACGACAAGAAGATGTTCAATGGATTGACGATTTTTTGATCAATGCAGGGCAGTCTGATAATTTCGGAATGGTGGTTAGAAATGCTGTGAGTGAGTATGTGCAGAAGAAAAAACAGGCTCGTGCTGCTGCCTACTTCAAGTTCATTGGTGAAGAAAATTGCAAGGCTCTTGAAGCATATGCCATTAAAAATGGAACTGATTTGGAGCAAGTGATCAAGGAAGCACTGATTCAAAAATCAAAGTATGTTTCCAAGTTGAATGGTGGTGGTTCAAATGGAAGTTAAGTTTTTCTACGATAAGAACAAGCTGACCACTCAGGATGAATTGCTGGTGTCAGTGGCAGACTTGAGGGATGTGGTTCAAGCCTTCTCAATTCCAAATGAAGGCCAAAGGCTTCAAGAGCTTCAATTGATCCTTGAATCAGTCATGAGAAAGAACAAGCTGCCTTCTGGCTCTTTAGGTGTGGAGTGATCAACCTGCTGGATTCCACCGATAGGACCCAAACGAGTTGGCCCATTTTTCACTCACGTGCCCCACTTGCTATTGATGATCGTTTTTAACTTGCTAGAATTAATATATGGCTGGTTGCTATCTACAGCGATGAACTGAACAGCATTTTTGGGTGATTGGGCCTTAACAACTGCAACCAAGCTGCCCTTATGAAGATTCTAATCAAGAGTCTATTTTTGCCTTGCCTTTTGAAATCAGGCATATCTTCTCTACTATTTTGATGATGTGGAGTCTGTCTATCCTTTTGACTCCTTGCAGAAGGATGGCTATCTGCTTTGCCTGGTCATCAGGCTTTGAACTAATACCAGTTAGAAGCTCTTCAATCTGGCATTCAAAGATTTCAGCAATCCGAATCAATCTCAAAATGTCAGGGGTAGCATCCCCCCGTTCGTAGTCTCCATACGACTTGGGTGTGATGCCTAGACGGTCTGCAACCTCTTCTTGAGAGTAGCCAGTCTTCAATCTTTGCTTCTGCAAGCTCTTACCGATTACCTTCAATCGTTGCAGGTCTTTGGCTGACTTTGCCATGTGGGTGCTTTGATAGTTAAATTCATATGATTTTGACTGACACAAGGGCAGAGATCAACAAAAAGGCACCTCATGGGTGCCTTTGTTCTTGCTGCTGTTGAAGCTTAGTGTGCTGGAGACTTCATCACCAACTGGCGAATCTGCTTCCTTTGGTGATTGGTGAAGGTCTTCATGATTGAATCGTAGCCCACATCAATGGCATATTTCATATTCTTTTCCAAAGCAGATTGATTCACCTGCTTCATATCAAAGCCTTTCAAGTGCAATTGAGCCAAGGTGTCAATCATTTGATAGAGAGTGAGAAAAACTTTGATCTTGTCTGTCTCTGTGGCTTCAGCAGATTGAAGCTGTTGAATAGCTTTTTTAATCAAGGTGTCTTCAAGAGCTTCTTCAAGAGTAAAAACACCGTTAGGAACTGCAATAAGATTAAGTTGATTCATGATTATTTCCTTTAATTTAAGTCATAGTTAAAACCCTCCTTTCCAAGTGAACCATTTCACTGGCAGGTATGAAGTGGGATGTCGCTGTATTTATTGAAAAGCTTAGTGTCGCCAATCAATAAAACGAATTTTACGCTTGTGAAGAAAAAAGGTACATCCAGCACCACGTGAGCACCTAACGTCAAACGTGAAGTCGTAAAAAAGGCTCCACGAAGGAGCCACTTTTTTGCACCCTATCTGTCAGGGTGCTCTTTTGATTTTTACTTACTGGTCAATTTTTAAATCATCAACTACACACGATGTAGAGGTTGCCTGAGAGTTCAAGAAGCCCATATTGAATCGCTGAATCTTCTTGGTTTCTCCTGCCTTCACTAATTCATATACAGTTTTCTTGTTTTTATCAATCAAAGTTCCTGAGTTGGCACTTGATCTGCATACGACTTCAATATCTTTTACTGCATATTTGCCTTTGTTGTTGAATGTGAAGTCAACAAGCATTACTGAACCAAAGCCACCTGTTCCCCATTCAAAATCTAGTTTCAAATCTCTTAGGGCTTCTTCCTTTGGGCTGAGTTGAGGTGCTGCGGCAGCAGAAGGTGATGCTGAAGCTGGTCCTCCGTTGTTCTTATTTGTATCCGCTATGATCCCAGAGATAGCTTGAAATACTCCAGCTATAAAAATAAAGCCTAAAATTTTTGTGCCCCATGATGTCTTCTTTTTCTCTTGTTGCTCCGCCATGATTTCTCCTTGTTTATTTATGAAAATAACAAGGGAATTGGTTTTGTCAAATTTTCCGTTCTGCCAATTTTGTTCTATTTCATAGAACCTCTACGAGATTATTCTGTGCTGGACTGGGTCATCATCATCTATGCGTAGATGATGATTAATTCTCTCTCTTTAGAGAGTTAGTATCTTCTTTCCCTCCCCCGTGCTATCACACGGTTCCGGGAAAGAACCCCCTTAAACCCAGGGACAAGAGAATTCTTGTTGTGTTTTCAGTATCAGAGTCATGACCGTTAGACTCTGCCAGTCCCTCACCTGCCAGGGGTGAGTGCTATTTATTCCGAGTAGAACGGCATGACCGTTCATCCTTTATTGCCTTCTTTCCATCCCCAGTGAATTACTTCACTGCTGACCACATAGCACCGGGCACAAGTTCAAATTAGCTGCTTGTGCTATTCCGCTCGATTTTCCTTCACCTAATTGAAGGGTGGGCACTGCGTCGGACTGATCCAAATTCCTATTGCTAGAAACTTGGGAACCTACAGGTTGATATTCCCACTCTGTTACTCTCTCTTATTTACTCAATCGCCAAGCCAAGGGGCCTATAGCATCCAATTGAGCCGCTACTTTCTTAGGTATCGCCTTTTGCAGCTAGAAGTTACGATGTTTCTAATGTCTCCGACTTCTATTCATACTGTGCAAGTTATTAAGACTTCGCTGCAATTCTTTCCGAGGACATTGAGCCGATGAAAAAATTGCCCTTGATCTTCCACCAAGAGCAATTCATCAGAATTCGGTTATTGACAATGCAAATAAATTTCGTATGATTGAATTGCTTAGTTGGTAGAACATCTATAAATGATTCTTTTGAATTGTCAATAGCAACTGATCGAGGATTGAGCCGATAAGGTTGCAAGGTGTTCTGTTAGAAACCGGGTGGTGCCGAATCTAACAAAAAGAAAAAAGGCTAGTCGCAAGACTAGCCTTTTCTTTTGGTGTGTTGCTAGTGCTGCTGCCTTGCGTTATAATTGGACTATGAAAATTTTCGACAGCGAAACAGCATGATTCCAGACGTCATCTCCACCAAAGAAGCTGCGGAACTGATGCAATTGACTGAGCAGCGAGTTCGCACACTTTTGAAGCAAGGTAAGATTGCTGGGCAGCAGCTTGGAAAGCAATGGCTTGTTGATCGTCAGAATTTGGAGCAATTCCTAGCTATTCCTCAAAATCATGTAAATCCACCAGATAAGAAAAGAAATTCCAAGTCAAAGCCCGACATTGTTGCTTTGAGTTTTTTTTCTGGTGCTATGGGTCTTGATTTGGGGCTCAAGAAAGCAGGCATTGAAGTGATGCTTGCTTGTGAGTTTGATAAGGCATGTAGGAAAACTATTGCTGCAAATAATCCAGATATTGCTCTTCTTGGCGATGTTTGGAATTATTCTGCCGAACAAATTAGGGAAGCTGCTGGCTTGTCCCTCGATGATGATATAGATTTAATTGTTGGCGGCCCACCTTGCCAAGCATTTAGCACGGCTGGATCTCGCCGGGGGTTCAATGATCAACGTGGCGGTGCTCTTATCCGTTATCTAGAGTTGATTGAGCAACTAAAACCAAAATATGCTGTTCTTGAGAACGTGCGTGGGTTGTTATCTGCTCCATTATCTCATCGTCCCCATGCTGATAGGGATGAGAAAAATCCTTTGACAGAAGAAGAACAGGCTGGCGGAGCTCTTTTGCTTATTGTTCAGCGATTGAAGCAAGCTGGCTATGGTGTGTCTTTCAATCTCTACAATTCTGCCAACTATGGTTCACCTCAAGTAAGGGAGCGAGTGGTTTTGATTTGTCATCGTGGTGGTGAAGAGCTTCCCTATTTGGAGCCAACTCATAGCGATAAGTTAGAATTCAATCTTCCACAGTGGAACACTTTTAGGAGTGCTGTTGAAGGTCTTGAAAGCATTAAGCACGAGCATTTGACCTTTCCAGAAGGCAGGCTTCGCTATTACAGATTGCTTGGCCCTGGTGAATACTGGAAGAACCTTCCTCTTGAGCTTCAAAAAGAAGCCCTTGGAAAATCGTTTTATGCTGGTGGTGGTAAGACTGGTTTTTTAAGAAGGCTAGCTTGGGACAAGCCTTCTCCAACATTGGTCACGCACCCTGCAATGCCAGCAACTGACTTGGCACATCCAGTAGAAAACCGTCCATTAAGCATTCAGGAATACAAAAGGGTTCAACAATTTCCTGATGAGTGGGTTATCTGTGGCTCTTTGGTTGATCAATACAAACAGGTTGGCAATGCTGTTCCTGCTGGTTTGGGTGAAGCCATTGGTAAATTGATTTTGAATCATATGAATGGAAAACCAATCAAAGTTTATGAAGGGTTTTCTTACTCAAGATATAAGGAAACGGATCATAGAACTTGGCTCGCCAAGCATTCAGCTATTGGTGCAGTAGAAAAAAAGTCAAAGAAAAAGGCTGGTAAGTTGAATAAGAATAATATGGAATTATTTGACTTCGCTTAAATTAAAATGGCCCCAATGGGGCCATTTCTTATCGCAAATTTTGTAAAGACAATCTTGTGTCTTCTCCAACTCTGGCAGCTATTGCAAGAACTTCTTCGTAAAATCCGGCTCCTCCCAAAGTATCCCAATATTCTCTGCCGATCAGGATGCATGGATCAGTGTTGAAATTGAAGATGTTCTTTGGTGGGCTCCATGCATAATCAAGCTTGCTCTCGCCATACGGGTTGTAGTAAAGTCCATAATAGACATTGGCTGTGGGGTCAGCAAGCTTGAGCTTCAATAAGTCGCGTTTAGCTTCGGCTGTTTGGTCAATGTTTGGTTTGACCGTTTTGATGCTCATGTAGTTGTTGATGCCGTTCTTCCTCCAATACAAGTCAGATATAACTCTGATTTGATATTGTTCTCCTTGAGGAATGACGGATGAAAGATCTGCTATATCAGAATGCCAATTGGCTAATCTTGTCCCTGTGCGTAAACCTGAAACATGATCTTCAATAGCATTTAGCTGGGAAGCTGGAAGGCTGACTATAGTAGCCATTTGATTTATAGCTTCGTCGGCTCCACCAGCTATCGCAGCAGCTTGAGATATCTTCTCAATGACTCGTTGCCCGAAAGAAGTGCTGAAAGATCGCTCAAATCTACTCCAGAACAAGGCTTGCTCTGACAGTAGGGCACTATGGAAAGGGCGATAGGTGTCTTCAGCAGCTAATCGCATGATTGTGTTTTGAACACAAGAGCGGAATTCGTTAGCAATAAACTCTTCGCAATCTCTCCGCATAACTTTCTCTGGTGCAACAAGGGGCCCAAAGTGTACCAAAATGCGTCAAAATTGTACAGCGGATAGAATGGTGCTTATTGTGCCGATTTCATGTGAAATCAACTTCTTAATATCCTTTTGCTGGAAACTTCTCAGCAAAGCTTTCCATCATTTCCTTCTTGTTGGCATAGTCTTTCAAGTTCTCCGCCAAAGAAAGCATAGCAGTAGCACGGTCTTCTAAAGACTGTGCAAAGGCTCTGAGCATGAAGATATGGGACAAGTCCTGCACTGGTGCAGTGTTCTTGACCGTCTTCTTCTTAGGTGGGGCTGCTGCTGGTGCTTCTTCTGGAGGCTCTTTGGCTGGTGCAGTCTCGCCATTGAGCAGGAAGTTAGCCACGTCATAGATAGAGTAGTAGACCAGCCTGCCTATGTTCTTGAAGGGTATAGGAAACCTGCCTTCCTTCCTGAGCTTGGATTGCTGTTTTGAAGGTATGCCAATTTCTTCAGCCAGTTGTTCAGGCGACATGAGCAACTTGCCTTTGGTTCTTTCCTTCAAATAATCAATCAGTTGCTGATCTACCATCTCTTATCCGTTTTCTTGTCTAAGACCCTATGCTGCTGCTATAGTAGCGGGCTGCGTGTCCCTGTAGTTCAATGGATAGAACAGGTTCCTCCTAAGAATCAGATCCAGGTTCGATTCCTGGTGGGGACGCCACAATTTGACAGCACAAGCAAAAACAGGTAGCCAGTGGCTACCTGTTGTCGTTTCTGAGCTCCGTCTTCCTCTGTTTCCAGTGTCAAATTTGTTCCACGAGTGGGTTGGAACAAGGTGGATTTCAGAGGATTGCAGAGCATCCAATCCATTAAAAATCAACAACTTAGGTGTTGCGTTTCGCCCTCTGGAATCGCTTAGGAGGTCCCCGTTCTATCCATTGAACTACGGCGGCGAAGGCGAAGATTCTGGCATGCGCTAGACCCGCCAGATCTCCCGCGCGTACTCGGCAATCGTGCGATCGGCGCTGAAATAGCCCATGCCGGCGATGTTGAGCGCGGCGCAGCGGGCCCAGGCGTCTTCGCTGCAGTACAGCGCATCGACCCGGGCCTGGGCATCGACATAAGCGCGCCAATCGGCCAGCAGCAGGTAGTGGTCGCCCCAGTTGATCAGCGCGTCGTAAATGCCTTGGTGGCGCGCCGGCTCGGCGGGGCTCCAACTGCCGTCTTTGAGCGTCTCCAGCGCCGCCGCCAGTTCGGGCTCGCGGGCCACCCAGTCGCGCGGGCGGTAGCCGGCGGCGCGCAGCGCGGCCACCTGCGGCGTGGTGTGGCCGAAGATGAACAGGTGCTCGCCGCCGATGTGTTCGGCCATCTCCACGGTGGCGCCGTCCAGCGTGCCGATGGTCAGCGCGCCGTTGAGCGCGAACTTCATGTTGCCGGTGCCCGAGGCCTCGGTGCCGGCGGTGGAAATCTGCTCGGAGAGGTCGGCCGCCGGGATGATGACCTCGGCCAGGCTGACGCTGTAGTTGGGGATGAACACCACCTTGAGCCGCTCGCCCACGCGGGGGTCGGTGTTGACCACCGCCGCCACGTCGTGGATCAGCCGGATGATGCCTTTGGCCATGTGATAGGCCGAAGCCGCCTTGCCGGCGAAGACCACCACGCGCGGCACCCACGGCGCCTCGGGTTGGGCCAGGATGCGGTGGTAGCGGGTGATGACGTGCAGCACGTTGAGCAACTGCCGCTTGTACTCGTGGATGCGCTTGACCTGCACGTCAAAGAGCGCATCGCCGCTGATGGCCAGGCCCAGTTGCTGGCGCACCAGTTGCGCCAGGCGCTCTTTGTTGTGGCGCTTGATGCGGCGCAGCGCGGCCAGCAGCGCGGGGTCGTCCGCCTGCTCGCGCAGCCGGGCCAGCTCGGTCAGGTCGCGGCGCCAGCCGCTGCCGATGCGCGCATCCAGCAGCTGTGCCAGGCCCGGGTTGGCGTGGGCCAGCCAGCGGCGCGGCGTGATGCCGTTGGTCTTGTTGTTGAAGCGCTCGGGCCAGATGCCGGCGAAGTCGGCAAAGATGGACTCGCGCATCAGCTCGGTGTGCAGCGCCGAGACGCCGTTGATGGAGTGGCTGGCCACCACGGCCAGGTAGGCCATGCGCACGCGGCGCTCGCCGCCCTCGTCGATCAGCGAGACGCGGCGCAGCAGCTCGGCGTCGGCGCCCTGCGCGGTGAGCTGCTTGAGAAAGGCGGCGTTGATGTCGAAGACGATGCGCAGATGCCGCGGCAGCACGCGGGCGAACAGCTGCACGGGCCAGGTCTCCAGCGCCTCGTGCATCAGCGTGTGGTTGGTGTAGCTGAACACGCGCTGGGTCTGTGCCCAGGCCGCCTCCCAGGCCAGGCCGTGTTCGTCGATCAGCACCCGCATCAGCTCGGGCACGGCCAGCACCGGGTGGGTGTCGTTGAGGTGGATGGCCACCTTGTCGGCCAGTTGGCTGAAGTCGCTGTGGTTGAGCCGGTAGCGGTGCACCAGGTCTTGCACGCTGGCGCTGACGAAAAAGTACTCCTGGCGCAGCCGCAGCTCGCGGCCCGATTCGGTGGAGTCGTCGGGGTAGAGCACGCGCGAGACGTTCTCGCTGGCGTTCTTGCGCTCCACGGCGCCGAAGTAGTTGCCCTGGTTGAAGGCGCCCAGGTTCATCTCCTCGGTGGCGCGTGCCGACCACAGCCGCAGCGTGTTGGTGGACTCGGTGGCCCAGCCGGGGACGATGGTGTCGTAGGCCTGGGCCAGCACGTCGTCGGTGCCCACCCAGCGCACGCGGTCGCCCTCTTCTTCGAGCCGGCCGCCAAAGCGCACGCGGTAGACCGATTCGGGGCGCGCAAACTCCCAGGGGTTGCCGTGGGTCAGCCAGTAATCGGGCACTTCCACCTGCTGGCCTTGCACGATCTGCTGGCGGAACATGCCGTAGTCATAGCGGATGCCGTAGCCCATGGCCGGCACGCCCAGCGTGGCCATGGCGTCCAGGAAGCAGGCGGCCAGCCGCCCCAGCCCACCGTTGCCCAGCGCGGCATCGGGCTCCAGTTGCATGACGGCGTCCATGTCCACGTCCAGCTCGGCCAGCGCGCGCCGCACCGGCTGCATCAAGTCCAGCGCCAGCAGCGCGTTGCCGAACGCGCGGCCGATCAAGAACTCCATCGACAGGTAGTAGACGCGCTTGGTGTCCTGCGCGTACTGGGCGCGGGTGTTGCGCATCCAGCGGCCCACCAGGTGGTCGCGCACCACGTAGGCCGTGGCGTGCAGCCAGTCCTCGGTCTGGGCGGTGATCGGGTCTTTGCCGACCTGGTACATCAGCTTGTTGGCGATCTCGCGCTTGAGCGCGGGAACGTCCTCAGCCAAGGTGTGCAAACTGTTCTCAAAAGTACTTAAATCCATTCAGCGCTCGTGGGTCATCAGTCGGTACAGGTCCAGGTAGGCGTGCGCGGCCTGCGCCCAGTCGTGATGCTGGCGCATGGCCTGGCGCTGCACGCGGCGCCACTGGCCTCGCATATCGGCCAGGGCGAAGGCGCGCCGTATGCCCGCGCGCAGCCCGGCCGTGTCAAAGGTCTCAAAGACGAAGCCCGTGGCACTGCCGTCGGCCAGGTTTTCCAGCGCGGCGTCGGTCACGGTGTCGGCCAGCCCGCCCACGCGGCGCACCAGCGGCAGCGTGCCATAGGCCAGGCCGTAGAGCTGGGTCAGGCCGCAGGGCTCGAAGCGCGAGGGCACCATGATGACGTCGGCCCCGGCAATCAGCCGGTGCGCCTGGGCCTCGTCATAACCCAATTGCACGGCCACGCGGCCGGGGTGGCGCGCGGCCAGCGCGGTGAATGCGGCCTGCAGCACCGCATCGCCCTCGCCCAGCAGCGCGAACTGGCCACCGCGCGCCACGATCTCGTCCACCACGCCCAGCACCAGCGGCAAGCCTTTTTGCTCGGTCAGGCGGCTGACGACGATGAACAGCAGCGCGCGCGCATCGGCCGCCAGCCCCAGCCGCGCCTGCAGGTCGGCCTTGCAGCGCGCCTTGCCGGCCGGCTTGTCGGCGCTGAAGGGGGCAGCGATGTGGGCGTCGGTGGCCGGGTTCCAGACGGTGTCATCCACGCCGTTCAAGATGCCGTGCAACACCCCGGCCCGCGCAGCCAGCAGGCCGTCCAGCCCCATGCCCTGCTCGGGCTGCTGAATCTCGTGCGCATAGCTGGGGCTGACGGTGGAGAGCCGGTCGGCAAAGTAGAGCCCGGCCTTCATGAAGTTGAGCTGGCCGTAGGCCTCCAGCCCGTGCACGTTGAAAAACCCCGGCGGCAGGCCCAGCTCGGCGAAGTGGCGGGCGTCGAACTGGCCTTGGTAGGCCAGGTTGTGCACGGTGTAGAGGCTGGGCACCGCCGCCGCCGGCCCGGCCCGCAGACAGGCGGGCGCGAGGCCGGCGTGCCAGTCGTGGGCGTGCACCACCGCCGGGCGCCAGTAGGCGTCGGCCCCCGCCGCCAGCTCGGCCGCTGCCCAGCCCAGGCGGGCAAAGCGCAGGTGGTTGTCGGCGTAGGGTTGCTGGTGGGCGTCAGCATAGGGGCCGCCGTCGCGCAGGTAGAGCGCCGGAGCGTCGATGACGTAGGCCCAGGCCTGGGCCGCCGGCAGCTCGCCATACAGCAGCCGCGCGCCGGGCACGGCACCGTGCGGCGCCAGGTCGGCCACGTGGTCGGCGTTCTTGAGCCCGTCCAGGATGGGCGCAAAGCCCGGCAGCAGCACACGCGGCTCGGCACCGGCCGCCGTCAGCGCGGCGGGCAGCGCGCCGGCCACGTCGGCCAGGCCACCGGTCTTGAGCAGCGGAAAGATTTCCGCGCAGACTTGCAGCACCTTCACAGGCGCTCCAGCATGGCGCGGGTGACCAGCACCACGCCGCCCGCGCTGCGGTGAAAGCGCGCCGCGTCGGCCTCGGCATCCTCGCCGATGACCAGGCCCTCGGGAATGAGGCAGCCGCGGTCGATGACGGCGTTGCGCACGCGGCAGCGGCGCTGGATCTGCACGCCCGGCAGCACCACGCTGTGCGCCACCTGGCTGTACGAGCGCACCAGCACGCTGGAGAACAGCACCGAGTGCACCACTTGCGCGCCCGAGATGATGCAGCCGCCCGAGACCAGGCTCTCGATGGCCATGCCGCGCCGGCCGTCTTCGTCGTGCACGAACTTGGCGGGCGGCAGCTGCTCCTGGTAGGTCCAGATCGGCCAGTCGCGGTCGTACATGTTGAGCTCGGGCGTGGTCGAGGCCAGGTCGAGGTTGGCCGCCCAGTAGGCGTCCACCGTGCCCACGTCGCGCCAATAGGGCTCCGAGTACGGCGGGTTGGCGATGGCCGAGAGGCCGAACGGATGGGCCTGCGCCTGGCCCTCGGCCACGGCGCGCGGGATCAGGTCTTTGCCGAAGTCGTGGCTGGAGTCGGCATTGGCCGCGTCCTCGTCCAGCAGCCGGTACAGATAGGGCGCGCTGAAGACGTAGATGCCCATGCTGGCGAGCGCCCGGTCAGGCCGGCCCGGCATGGCGGGCGGGTCGGCCGGCTTCTCGACGAAGGCGCTGATGCGCCGCGCCGCGTCCACGGCCATGACGCCGAAGCCCCGCGCCTCCTCGCGCGGCACCTCGATGCAGCCCACGGTCACGCCCAGGCCGCTGCGGGCGTGGTCGGCCAGCATCAGCGCGTAGTCCATCTTGTAGATGTGGTCGCCGGCCAGCACCACCACATAGTCGGTGGGCGCGGCGCCGCGAATGATGTCCAGGTTCTGCCAGATGGCGTCGGCCGTGCCGCGGTACCAGTCGGTCTCGCTCACGCGCTGCTGGGCCGGCAGCAGGTCGATGAACTCGTTCATCTCGTTGCGCAGAAAACTCCAGCCGCGCTGGAGGTGGCGCAGCAGCGAGTGCGACTTGTACTGCGTCACCACGCCGATGCGCCGCAGCCCCGAGTTCAGGCAGTTGGAGAGGGCGAAGTCGATGATGCGGAACTTGCCGCCGAAGTAGACGGCCGGTTTGGCGCGCTCGTCGGTCAGCGCCTCCAGCCGCGAGCCCCGGCCACCGGCCAGCACCAGCGTGTAGGTGCGCCGCGCCAGGGCGCGGCTGTCGATGGCGGACGTCATGATGGGGTCTCCTCCAGCGGCGGGGCGCGACTGCCCCAGAGTTGCAAGGTGTGCGCGGGCAGCCAGCGCAACCCGTCCAGGGCGGTGGCCTCGGTGGGCGAATCGGCCGGCGCGCGCCCGTCCAGCCACAGCGTCCAGTCGCCCGCCGGCCAGGCAAAGGCCACGGCGTGGTCGTGCGGGTTGGTCAGCAGCATCAGCTGCAGGCCGTCGTCGCCGGCCCAGGTGACGCGCAGCGCGCGCGCCTGGTGGGCATGCCAGTCGGCCACGGCGGGGGCCTTGCCATCGGGCAGGGCCCAGACCACGTCGGGCAGGCCGCTGGCGTTGGCGCGGCCGGTCAGCCAGGTGGCGCCGCGCAGCAACGGGGTGGCCGCGCGCAGCCGCAGCGCCCGCTGGAGGAAGGCCAGCAGCGCCGCGTCGGCCTGCGGCCAGGCCAGCCAGGTGGTGGCGTTGTCCTGGCAATAGGCGTTGTTGTTGCCGCGCTGGCTGTGGCCGATCTCGTCGCCGGCCAGCAGCATGGGCGTGCCGCGCGCCAGCACCAGCGTGGCCAGCAGCGCCCGCTGCAGCCGTGCGCGGCGGGCGCGCACGGCGGCGTCGGCGGTCTCGCCCTCGATGCCGGCATTCCAGCTCAGGTTGTCGGCGTGGCCGTCGCGGCCGCTCTCGCCGTTGGCGGCGTTGTGACGCCGATCGAAGCTGACCAGGTCGCGCAGCGTGAAGCCGTCGTGGGCGGTGACGTAGTTGACGCCCTCGGTGGGGGCGCGGCCTTGGCGGCCAAAGCGCTCGTGGGAGCCGGCCAGCCGCTGCGCCAGCTCGGCGCGGGTGGCGCGGCGGTCTTGCGGCGCCAGCCAGTAGGCGCGGATGGCGTCGCGCGCGGCGTCGTTCCACTCCAGCCAGCCGGGCGGAAACTGGCCGGCGCGGTGCCCCTGGGGCCCCAGGTCCCAGGGCTCGGCAATCAGCAGCGCACGGGTCAGCAGCGGGTCGGTGCGCAGCGCCGTGAAGAAGGCGTGGTGGGCGTCGAAGTCGCCGTCCCGCCCGCGCCCCAAGGTGGTGGCCAGGTCGAAGCGAAAGCCGCTGACGCCAAAGTGCGTCATCCAGTGCCGCAGCGCATCCAGCACCAGCCGCAGCACCATGGGCTCGGCCAGGTTGAGGCTGTTGCCGCAGCCGCTCCAGTCGGCCAGCGCGCCCTGGGCGTCATGGCGGTAGTAGCGCCGCGCGGCCAGCCCACGCCAGGCCAGCAGCGGGCCGGCGGCGTCGAGCTCGGCGGTGTGGTTGAAGACCACGTCCAGCACCACCTCGAAGCCAGCCTGACGCAGCGCGTGCAGGGCGGCGCGCAGCTCGGCGTCGGCATCCGGCCCCAGGGCGTAGCGCGGCTCGGCGGCCAGGAAGGCCAGCGGGCTGTAGCCCCAGTGGTTGGTCAGGCCCAGCGCGGTCAGGCGCGGCTCGTCGTGGCGCTGAGCCAGCGGCAGCAGCTCCAGCGTGGTGACGCCCAGGCGCCGCCAGTGGTCGATCATGACGGGGTGAGCCAGCGCGGCGTAGCGGCCGCGCAGCGCCTCGGGGATGCCGGGATGCAGGCACGTGGCGGTGCGGGCATGCACTTCAGCAATCACACGCCGGCCGGCCAGCCGCTCGGGATGCAGCGGCGGCAGTGGCGGCAGCACCGCGTCTGCGGTGGCCGCCAACAAGGCCTTGCCGGCCAGCACGCGGCGGGCATAGGGGTCCAGCATCGGGCCGGCGCCGGCGTCCAGGCCGTAGACCAGCGGCGCATCCGCAGGCCAGGGCAGAACGCCATGCCAGACGCCGCCGGGCCCCGGGTTGAGCGCATGGCGGGCCTGCTCGGCCTGGCCGGTGGCATCGAACACCACCAGGTGCACGGCCGCCGCATCGGGCGCCCAGACGGCCACGCGCACGCCGCCTGGGGCGCGCTGCGCGCCCAGGGCATGGGGGTCGCCAGGCTCAAGCATCATGGGTCAGGTAGACCGTGGCCAGCGGCGGCACGGTGAGCACGAGGGAGTGGGCAAAGCCGTCGGCCGGCACGGGCTCGACCGGCAGCGCGCCAGGGTGGACGCCGCTGCCGCCGTAGACGGCGTCGTCGGAGTTGAGCAGCAGCCGCCACGGCCCGGCGTGCGGCACGCCCAGCCGGTAGCCAGCGCGCACCACGGGGGTGAAGTGGCACAAGGCCAGCACCGTGGCCTCACCCGGTGCCTGGCGGGCAAAGGCCAGCAACGAGGCCTCGGCGTCGTCGTGGCGCAGCCAGGCAAAGCCTTCGGGCGAAGTGTCCTGCACGTGCAGCGCGGGGTGGTGGGTGAGCACGCGGTTGAGGTCGCGCACCAGCCGCGCGATGGCGGCGTGGGGGGGTGCGGCGGCCTCGTCCCAATCCAGTTGCCGCGCCTCGCTCCATTCGTGCGTGGCGCCCCACTCGCCGCCCATGAACAGCAGCTTCTTGCCCGG
>Ga0209460_1001027_pt1 | contig 19174 bp, 15 predicted proteins | sample EBPBio132013_DNA_FD_185868 | JGI IMG/M metagenome (GOLD analysis project Ga0209460, IMG submission 185868) | Wastewater treatment Type I Accumulibacter community from EBPR Bioreactor in Madison, WI, USA - Reactor 2_5/13/2013_ DNA (SPAdes)... | ecosystem: Engineered > Bioreactor > EBPR >... | reverse complement strand
TGCTTGAACGCCTTACGGACGCTCGTGGAAAAAGACACGGATACCGAGGTAAAGAAAGCCGCGCAAGAGGCAGGACGCGCGATATTCCTGAAGCTGCGGCAAACAGCAGGCAGCAACCACTAGTAAGCGAAATTATAGGGCGAACACAATTGTCCGCCCTACCCTCATTGCCTATGCTGCCTATTTACACAGCGCGGCTAAACGTTCGCTGATTTGCGCGGCGCTGGCTTCCAACTCCACTAACTTCGCCCGTTCCCGTTCAACCACATCCGGTCGGGCGCGGCTGACGAACTGCTCATTTCCCAACATATTCTTCGATTTCCCGATTTGCTCTTGCAGCTTGCCCTGCTCTTTGGTCAGGCGTTCGCATTCAGCGGCAATGTCGACCAAGCCAGCCAGTGGCAGGTAGAAGGTCACATCGCTCGCCACCACCGAGGCGGATTCATCCGGCGCAGGTGCGCCCTGTGCCAACAGTTTGGTTTCAGACACGTTGCAGAGCCGCGCGAATAGATAGCTGTACTGCTCAAGGTTGGCACGGTAGCTGCCGGAGGCGACCACAGCCGTAATTTTGCGGGCGGGGTCAACCGCGTACTCACCGCGCACGTTACGCACGCCGCGCACCAAGTCCATCAGCACATTCATCTCAGCTTCGGCCTTGTCGTCAAGATAAGCGTTATCTGCCACCGGCCACTTGGCGAGGATCAGCGCGGACTGTGTATTCGGCAGGTAGCTCCACAATTCCTCGGTCACGAACGGCATGAAGGGATGCAGCAGCCGCAGCGTCGTGTTCAGGATATGCAGCAGCGTTCGGCGTGTGTTTTCTTTCGCCTTCGCATCGCCTTCGTACAGCGGATACTTGCTGATTTCGATGTACCAATCGGCAAACTCGCCCCACAGGAAGTCATACACCTGCCGACCTGCTTCACCGTACTGGAACGTATCAAACAGGTATTGGGCACTGCTCGTTAAACGAGTCAACCGGCTCAGTATCCAGCGCGAAGGCAAGTCGAATTCCTTCGCGTCCGGCAAGCCAGAGGGGACATCGCCTTCAATATTGCCGAGGACGAAATTAGTCATCTGCCAAATCTTGTTGACGAAGCGCCAGTTCGCCTCCACCTTCTCGCTGTCGAGGTTGATGTCGTTACCGGGTGAACCGCTGGTTGCCAGTGTAAAGCGCAGCGGGTCAGCACCGTATTGGTCGATCAGTTCCAATGGATCGATGGTGTTGCCCAGCGACTTGCTGATCTTGCGACCGAACTTATCGCGAATGAGGCCGTGCAGGTACACTGTATGGAACGGCGCTTCGTCCGTGAACCACAAGCCCAGCATAATCATACGAGCCACCCAGAAGAACAGAATGTCGTAGCCGGTTTCCATGACCGAAGTCGGGTAGTAGCGCTTGAGATCCGCCGTCTTTTCAGGCCAGCCTAAGGTGCTAAACGGCCACAAACCGCTGCTGAACCACGTGTCCAACACATCTTCTTCCGCCGTCCAACCGTCACCTTTGGGCGCGGTCTTACCGACGTGAATGCTGCCATCCTTGTGTATCCATGCCGGAATACGATGCCCCCACCAGAGTTGACGGCTGACACACCAATCTTCGATATTTTCCAGCCAGTGGAAGTACACCTTTTCGAAACGCTCAGGCACGATCTTGATGTTTCCATCGCGCACCGCGGCAATCGCCTTGTCCGCCAGCGGTTTAATCTTCAAGAACCACTGGATACTCATCAGCGGTTCGATGACCTCACCACCACGCTGACTGCGCGGCACAACATGGTTGTGGTCAACCACTTTGACCGTTAATCCCAGCGCCGTCATATCCGCCCAGATTTTCTCGCGGCAGGCAAAGCGGTCGAGACCAGCGTACGGCCCTGCCTTCTCGTTCATGGTCGCATCGCGGTTCATCACATTGATGAATTCGAGCTTATGCCGCGTGCCGATTTCGTAGTCATTAAAGTCGTGCGCGGGTGTGATCTTCAGCGCACCCGTGCCAAACTCACGGTCAACATATTCATCCGCAATCACCGGAATGGGGCGGTTCAGCACCGGCACATAAGCCGTTTTACCAATCAGGTGTTTATAGCGGTCGTCGTCAGGATGCACGCAGACGGCAGTATCACCGAGAATGGTTTCAGGGCGAGTAGTTGCCACCGGAATAAACTCGCCACCTTCCACTGGATACTTGAAGAAGTACAGCTTGCCGGGTTCTTCTTCTCGCTCGACTTCTAAGTCCGAAACGGCAGTCTGCAAACCGGGACTCCAGTTCACCAAGCGCGGCCCACGGTAGATCAACCCCTGCTCATATAGGCTGATGAACACATCCTGCACCGCACTCGATAGGCCATCATCCAACGTGAAGCGCTCACGATCCCAATCGCAGCTTGCGCCCATCCGCCGGAGCTGTCCGGTAATCGTCCCACCGTACTTTTCTTTCCATGCCCACGTCCGCGCCAAAAATTCCTCATAGCCGATTTCTTGGCGGCTCGTGCCTTCGTCGCGCAGCATCTTCTCGACCTGCAATTGCGTCGCGATACCCGCATGGTCGGTGCCGGGAACCCAGAGCGCCGCCTTGCCGCGCATCCGTTCATAGCGGATCATCAGGTCTTCAACAGTCGTAAACAAGGCGTGACCAGTATGAAGCGCACCGGTTACGTTCGGCGGCGGCATACTGACCGTAAAGGCTTCCGCGTCGGCGGGTGCGACTTCTGGCTTGAACCAACCACTTTCTTCCCACCATTTATAAATGCGGCCTTCCGCTTCTTTAAAATCAAAATTCTTTGGCATCGACTTTGCCATCACAGCCCTCCTGTGTCGTTAGAAAACAAAAAAGCCCAACGTCCTTAGGCTACAAGGACGAAAGGCTTTGCTTCCGTGGTACCACCTTGTTTCTCCACACCCATCGGGCATAGAGCACTCGATTGCTATAACGGGCTTACCCGTCCTCACTTACTCGTAATGTTCGGTGAGGCGACTCCGGGGTGACGTTCAATTCACACATGCGAGTGGGCTTCCAGCCAATGACCCACACTCTCTCGCGCAGGGGTATGAACCTACTTTTCCCCATCCCTGTCTTTTTGTTTGTCGAGAGTATATCACGGCTAAAAATTCAGCGTCAATGGGTACGATGTCATGACTCAACAATTAAGAGCTTCGCTTGCACCGCCTATCCTTATATGCTAGACTCTTTTTATACTATAAATCTACTTATCCCAAAGAAATTGAACTGGCATGGCTGAAAAGATTCTCATCGTTGATGATGATTTAGATAGCTTAAAACTGATCGGGCTGATGTTGCAACGCCACGGTTACGAGGTCGTTGCGGCCAATTCAGGGACTCAAGCACTCGCTAAAGCATCCAACGATCACCCGAACTTGATTATTCTGGATGTCATGATGCCGGATATGGATGGCTATGAAGTTTGCCGCCGTTTGCGGGCGAACAACGATACCCGTCCGATCCCCATTATTATGTTCACCGCGAAGACACTGGTTGATGATAAAGTCGCGGGTTTTGAAGCGGGCGCAGACGATTACCTAACCAAGCCCACCCACCCGGCAGAACTCGCCTCCCGTGTGAAGAGTGTCTTGGCTCGCAGCGGTGCGCCGCCTAAAAAGGCCGAACCCCAGCGCGGCGGTACCATCGGTGTCATCGGTGCGAAGGGCGGCGTGGGAACCACCACCGTAGCGCTGAATGTCGCGGCGGCTTTCACGTCTAAGTCCGAGAAACCGATTATTGCCGATTTCCGCTTGGGTGCGGGCAGCTTAGGTTTATTCCTCGGTGTCAGCCAGTCCTACGGCATGGGGAATGTACTGAGCAAACCGGCAGCGGATATTCGCGCTTCGGCAATTGAGCCGGAATTGGTTAATCACCAATCGGGTATGCGTGCGCTGCTGTCGTCGATCCGCAGCAAAGAAGCGCTCATCAACTTCTCGCATGATGCGGCAGCGGCTGTTGTCAAAACCCTGCGAACACTGGGCAACCCATCCGTTTTTGACCTCGGCAGCGGGTTAAATACCATCACCACACGCCTACACCGGGAAATGGATCAGTTGATCGTCGTGGTTGAACCGAATCCGGCTGCGCTGCTGATGGCACGCGACATGCTGCAAGAGATTGAACCGCCGGGAAGCAAAACAGGCCGCATTCATATTGTGGTGGTCAACCGCGTACAATCCAGTGTGCAAACCCCGTGGCACGAAATCGAGCAGGCTTTGGGACATGAACTCCGCAGTATTATTCCTGCGGCGCATGACCAAGTATTCCAAGCAGCACGCGCGGGTACACCGCTCGTCACATCCCAACCGGGCATTCCGATTTCAACCCAAATTGCCAAACTTACGGATGAACTCCATACCCGTTTGAAGGCGATGGTACCGAATGAAGCCTGATCTTAGTTATAGTTTTAAGCTATTCCCGTTATGTTACGTGAACAGGTAATATCGGCTGCCGAGTTAATAAATGCAGCACAGCATAGTGTGGTGCTAACCGGCGCAGGTATCAGTACGCCTTCTGGTATTCCCGATTTCCGCAGTCCTGAGTGCGGTTTATGGGTCGGGGTTGACCCGGTTGCTGTCGCCAGTATGTACGGCTTCCGCCAAAATCCGGCAGCATTTTATGAGTGGGTTTACCCGCTGGTGGATGTCACCATCCATGCCGAACCAAACGCCGCCCACTATGCATTGGCAGCCCTCGAAGCACACGGCAAAATCGCGGGCGTAATCACCCAAAACATTGACACACTGCATACACGCGCCGGAAACCGTGTGGTGCATGAGCTGCACGGGCAGTTCCGCGAAGCCACGTGTACCCATTGTTTTGAAGTCTTTGATGCCAAGCCGATCATCAAGCAATTTTTGATGGATCGTCAAGTGCCTCACTGCCCAACTTGCGGCGGGGTTATTAAGCCCAATGTCATTCTCTTTGGCGAACAGCTACCCATCAGGCCGTTCATGGCGGCACAGGATTTAGCCCGCAAAGCCGATTTGATATTGATTATCGGGACTTCGTTAGAAGTTGCCCCAGCTTCGGAATTACCCGTGCTGGCACGCAAAAATGGTGCTAAGATAATTATCGTCAATCTTGAACCAACCCATCTCGATTCTTCCGCAACACTTGTTATTCATGCGGACGCAGCCGAAGTGCTTCCGCAAATTGTAAAGCAAATGGAGAGTATTCATGAGCATGACCGTCAACAGTAGCGATGCTGACCAAGTCATCGCCCATTATCAGCGCCTGATCGAAATCAGCCAGCAGCTTGCCTCGACTCTCGACCTCGGCAGCTTGCTCAAAAAAATCATCTCGGCAGCACGCGAACTGACGGATGCTGAGGCGGCCTCGATTATGCTAATCGAGTCGGCAACCGGTGACCTACGCTTCGAGATCGCTTCGAACATTGCTGTTCAGGATATGGAAGAAATCATCATCCCCAAAGGCAGTGGTATCGCTGGCTGGGTGGCCTTACACGGCGAACCGCGTGTCATCAATGACGTTTCGCAAGAGCCGACGTGGAGCAACCGCGTTGACGACACGATTGAGTTCCACACCCGCAGCATCCTCGCCGTGCCGCTGCGTACCCATACAAAGGTGATCGGCGTGCTTGAGGGGATTAACAAAGTCGGCGGGGGTGGCTGGACGGAAAATGACATCAACATCCTGAATACGCTCGCGAGCCAAGCGGCTATCGCGATTGAAAACGCGCGTCTATTCCAACAGAGTGACTTTATCTCAGAAATGGTTCACGAGCTGCGTACCCCACTGGCAGCGCTCAAAGCCAGTACGGTGCTGCTGCTGCGCCCTGACCTGCCGGATAACCGCCGTCATGACATCATCACGACGATGCACAGCGAAACCGAACGCCTGAGCCGCTTGACCAGCGAGTTCCTCGACTTGGCGCGGTTGGAGTCCGGTCGCGCGCGGTTGGATACAAGCCGCTTCGACACGAATAAACTGCTCGAAGAAAGTGTCGATGTGGTCGTGCAGCAAGCCAACGACAAGAGTATTGCCATCCATATTCACTGCGACTCTATTACGGCGAATGCTGACCGTGGCAAGATTAAGCAGGTGTTATTGAACTTGCTGACGAACGCCATCAAGTACAACCGTGAAAGCGGGCAAATTTTCGTGACCGCGCAGCCGGTGGTCAACCACGAAGCACAGCCCTATATTCAAATCGCCGTGCGTGACACGGGATATGGCATCGCCAAAGAACACCAGAAGCATATGTTCGAGAAGTTCTATCGGGTAGCCGATACGGCGGGATTTACACAAGGCACAGGCTTAGGATTGGCGATTGCACGCCACATTGTCGAAGGCCATGGTGGGCAGATTACGTTGGAGAGCGAACAAGGGGTCGGTTCGACGTTTGCCTTTACCATACCCCAAGCAGTACGCTAAAAGTCGAGTAGATATTTCATCGCGCCGGGTTGGGCTGCGGTGTGCATGGCAGTGACCGCCTCATCGAACGGGTAGCGACCGTCAATGAGCGAGTTCACGTCGATGAGATCACGCTCAAGCAGGCGCAGCGCCGCGTCAAAGGGGCCGCAGCGGCTGCCGATAACCCGTATTTCGCGGACGGCGACCTGCGTCATATCAACCTGTGGGAAGTCGTTATAGGTGCTTTTCAGCACGATTGTTCCGCGTGACTTCACCAGCCACAGCGCATCTGCAAACCCCTGCGCCAAGCCTGTTACATCGACTACCACATCAGCCGACTGCTCCGGCAGGTCACGTAGTTCGACGGCAGGCACACCCCATCGGGCAAGCAGCTTGGCCTGTTTCTCGCGCCGCACCACACCGACGACATCCGCGCCAGTGAGCTTGAGTACCTGCGCCACCAGCATCCCCAGCTTGCCCACACCCACCACAACCACACGGTCACGCGGGGAAATGTGGATGCCTTCCGTTACTTGCAGCGCGGCAGCCAGCGGCTCGACAAATACGGCTTGGTCATCAGTGATCCGGTCGGACACGATATGGAGGTTACGGGGCGGCAGTGGTAGGTAATCCGCAAACGCGCCGGGGTAACGGCGAATGCCGATAGTCGTGCGGCTGCGACATTGGCTGGGAATGCCCTGCTGGCAAAAGTCACAATGACCGCACACCACGCTGATCTCACCGACAACACGTTTACCGATGAGATCAGGCTGTCCTTCGATGACTTCGGCGACGAATTCATGTCCAAGGATGCCGGAAAAGCCGTACATCCCGTCCATGAGTTCGAGGTCGGTATTACAAATACCCGCGCACCGGATTTTGAGCAGCGCGTCACCATTTTGCTTCTGTGGTATAGGCAGCGATGTTTCGAGATGCAGTTGTCCATCAAAAACCAGTGCGCGCATGGGTTACGCCTCGGCTGAAGCCAATTCCGGCTTCTTGGTAAGCAAGTTGAACGGGAAGTCACGCTTTTCCCACGACACCAGCAGCGGAACCGCGATGAAAATCGACGAATACGAGCCGGTCACCAACCCGCAGAACAGGATGAACACGAACTGCTTGATACTCGCACCACCGAACAGCATGATCGCGATCATGACGAAGAACACGCTGATCTGAGTGGTGAGGGTACGGTGAATGGTTTCCAACACACTGCGGTTGACAATCGTTTCGTACGACTCACCGAGATGGCGCGGGATGTTCTCGCGGATGCGGTCGAACAACACAACCGTATCCTGTACCGAGAAACCGACCACCATGAGCATCGCTGTCAAGAACAGCGCGTCAACTTCCCAGTTCAGGGTTAGACCCATCAACGACTGAATTGCCGCCACAATCAAAATATCGTGGAGCATCGCGATAATCGCGCAGACACCATAACGGAACGCATCCGGCACCGAGCGGAACGCCAAGATGATGAATGAGGTCACCACCAACGCACCGACCAACACCGCGAATATCGCCGCGCGAGTCACTTCCTGCCCCACCGTCGCGGAAACGTTCTCATCCTGCGATTGAGTGCGATCCAACGGCGCAATCGCGTTTAAATCGTCCAGAATGCGGCGCTTTTCGGTTTCCTCATGGTACGAGGCACGAACCGACCAACGGTATTCGCCGGGGTCGCCAAGCTGCTGAATAGTTGCCGTCGAGTCGCCATACTTGCCGAACACGTTGCGGATCGAGTTTTCATCCGCACCGGCTTGGGTAAACTTCAACTCATAAATGCTGCCGCCTTCAAAGTCGATGCTCAACTTAAAAGCCGAGCCGCGCGTGACCAGTGAATACAGCGTAATCAAAATACCGAGAGCGATAACTGTCAGCGAGAGGGCATAAAACCATCGCCGCTTTTGTACTAAGCTATACATCGTTTTTCTCCTCGCCCTACACGCCCATTAACCAATGGCGTTCTTTAACGGCGTTGCGGGTGGCGGCTAGAATAAGGTGCAAGAATGTGCGCGTCGCGATCACTGCCGTAAACAGGTTCAGCATCAAACCCAACGCCAACGTCACAGCGAAACCGCTGACCACACTTGCGCCGGGCGTTTGACCAAACAGGAACAAGATCGCGCTGATGAGAATGGTCGAGATATTCGAGTCACGGATGGATGTCCACGCACGGGTGAAACCTTCATCCACTGCTGTATCAACATCCTTACCGGCACGCAGTTCTTCGCGCATACGCTCAAAGATCAAGATGTTGCCGTCGACCGCCGTACCAATCGAGATCAAGAAACCGACGATGGCGGGCAGTGTGAGTGTAATCGGGATGATCTTAAACATCGCCAAGTTCAAGACAATGAACACCAACAGCGCGAGGCTGGCTGCTAAACCGGGGACGCGGTAGTTGATGAGCATAAACGCCAAGATGATGACGACACCGACTACACCGGCATGAATACTCATATTGACCGACTCTTGACCGAGTGTCGCGCCGACCGTCTGGCTGCTGATGACCCGCAGCGGAATAGGCAGCGAACCGGAACGCAGTTGCAGAGCCAGTGTTTGGGCTTCTTCTTGGTCAAAGTTGCCCGTAATCGTACCACCTGTATCAAGCCGTGCCTGAATGGTCGGCGCTGAAAGTACGATACCATCCAGCACAATCGCCATCGGCTGACCAATCGCGCCGCCTGTGAACGGCCCAAAAACCGCGCCACCGTCGGAGGTTAGCTCGAAGCGGATTGCCCATTGGTTGCTCTGGTCAAGCTGTGCCGCCGCGCTTTGCAACCCTGCCCCGGTCATCACTGTATGGAACGGCTGTCCCGTCAACGGATTGGGGACACCGGGTTCTTCCACTGGCGTAGCTGCCGGAACAGCAGCGTCTGGTGTCGCTTCTGCCGTGGCTTCCGCAGTCGCATCAGCGGCGGGGGACGACTCAGCCAGTGCTTCTTGGCGGGCTTGTTCCGATTTGACCTGTTCATCCGTCAAGATCTTGCGCCCGACGTATTGCGAAACATTGGTGATGCCCGAAAAATCTACGAACTCCAGCAGCGCCGTCTTCTGAATCAGGTCAACAGCTTGCTGCGGATCAGTCACACCGGGGAGTTCAACCAGAATACGGTTGCTGCCCTGTACCTGCACAGTCGCCTCACCAACACCCAGCGAATTCACGCGCTTGTTGACGTTGTTAGAAGCATTCTGCAAATCTTCAATCGTGTAAGAACCGGCTGGTAGGTCAGCTTGCAGCAGCACGCGCAAACCACCGATGATGTCCAAGCCGAATACCTGCTTTACATTTAGACCAATGTCTACATCACAATCATCATCAAAATCAAAGTGAATACCTTGATCGGGCTTCACCGGGTTTTCTTCTGTGCCGTAGCATGAATCAGAAACATTGCTAATCAGCGTATTCGGCAAACTTACCCAGACCGCGAAGGCAGTAAGCAGCAAAATAACGATCAGCCAACGAATATGGCCTCTCATAAACGAACCTTTCTTGAGTATATCGGTGGGATGGCACGCCCATCCACACAATAATGACCGTAGTTATGTTTCGGAGGGTGCAGGTTCAGCTTCCCCTAAACCCTTACGCGCGGCCTCGGCAAATACTTCTGGATCGTAGGCTTGAACCAACGCGGCTGTCACCAACCGCACCACGACTCCATCTGCAATTTCGACCTGCGCCACACCTTTTTCCGCGTCAATCGCCAGCACCTTACCGATGATGCCGCCATAGGTGACGACCTCATCACCGGCTGCCAACGAGCGAACATAACGCTGCCGTTTAGAAAAATCGCGCTGCTTGGGGAAGATCACCATCGCCCAATATGCGCCCAAACCGAGCAGCATCACCAATGCCAAAAGTACGAATTCCATAATCGGAGCTTTCTCATCCAATTCAAAACCCGTGCGATTATAGCACCGCTCATTGGCCTTACAAGTCAGTGCTACGGCGCTCTGGCAACCTTGAGGGTACCAACACCTTGTTCGAGGTAAGGGCCGCCTTTTGGCCCAACAGCAACCAGAAGCGTATAATCACCGGGGGTAACACCGGAGGGGACAACAAAACCATGCCATGTTGAGAAGCGCCCATGCCAATTGGGTGTGCGGTAATCTCCATCAAAACCGGGATTCTTGCCGCCCATATCCAGCCCTTTGACGGCGATGTGCAGCTCATCCGGCAGCAGGCCAACCACTTCCCAATCCAGCCGGACACGCACCGCGCCGCCATCAGTCGGGATAGGATCGGCTTCTGTGGCGATACCCACTAACCGCAGCCCATTGAAATCCGTCTGTACCGGTTGAGGCGTTACGGGCGGCTTCGGGAGAATCCGTTCAAAGATAGTGACCGGGCCGGAGGAATAGCGGGGATCGTCAAACTCAACCACTGGTTGATAGTTGGCATTAAACCACGGGTCGTCCTGAATAACGTAGTTGTACAGCACCAACGCCGCGCCACGGAAACGCTGAAACACCAGATAATCCGGTGCGTACCCGACCAGCCAACTATAAAAGTCATCGCGTTTGAGTCCAGCGGCTACATCCGGTTGCAATAAGCCGAGATAATCGGTCATATAGCGGCGGGCATAAAAACCAATCTGCCCGACTTCCGCCACGCCGACGGTTGCATCTTGCGGCGTGTTCTGTTCAAGCCATTCACCTGTTTCGCGGTAGGCTTTCCAATCCACAATCGGCAGCATGACATCTACACTACCGCCCGATTGTATCCGCTGACTGATCTCTCCGAACGAACTGAGCTGCGCGATCAACGGGAACACCGCGATTGCACCGACCAGCACACCCGCCAACCGTATCCCTCGTACACTCAATCGGCGCGTCAAGTAATCAAGTCCTAGAGCCGCCAGCAGCACTGCCCCCGGCACCAACGGCGCATAATACCAGCGATACGGCGCAATCTTCATGATGATGTAGGCTAAAAGGTGCAAACCGCCCCACGCCACGATCACCAAAACCGCGCGGTCAAATCGGTTCGCTAACCCGAAAAGAACCAGCAGCGCAAGCGCGATATACAGCGGGCTTTGGGTCATCAAGCTGCGTAAGATCAGCCGCAGCCCTTCCCAAACGTTCACATTCACACCCATTCCCGTAATGCCGAGTACAGCCTGAGCGTTTTTCGCACCTAACGTCACGGGAAACGGCGAACCATAGGTCGCATAGGCCCACACGCCAAACAATGCCAGCGGAATGAGTAACGCAGCCGCAAAGGTAACGAGTGGTCGCCACCATCGGCTCGCGGTTGTTCCAACGACATTCACCGATTGGACGATGAGTGCGAAACCTAGCAATCCCGCTGGCAGCACCGCATCTGGTCGAGCGAGCGCCGCGATACCGATGGCAAGCCCTGCCCCTGCATAACGCTGCTGTTGAACCAACCAAACCGCCGCTAGCACTAGCATGATCCAGAACGCGGTTTCCATGCCCAGCGCGAGCCACAGTGGGCTGCTCATAACGTAAACCAACCCACCCCACAAGTGGATCGGCTCGGCGATACGTTTGGGCAGCAGGTTATAGATCAGCCATCCACCGGTGCCGATACTCAGTAGACCAATTAAGCTGCCAAGAAGATGATAATCGGGGATAATCAGACTGAGTGCGCCGAGCAGCATGGCGTAGAGCGGCGCGGTTGTACTAAGGACGTTATCGCCAGCGTTATAAACAAGGCCAAGCCCTTGTGCAAAGTTGCGGGAATAGCGATAGGTGATGAAACTGTCGTCAAGCCGGAACTCCGACATCACCGTCAGCCAGATAACGATGGCGACGCATAAATACCCCGCCAAAAGTACCAACTGGCGGTTGCGATTGGTGAATTGCTTGACCATAGACGACATAATCCCTACAATAGCCGTCGCATTATACACAAATGTGGAGTAAGCGGTAAACTCCGTTTGCTTGTATGGAGGCAAAGTTATGCAGAAAACATTGAAAGTTCTCTTAGTCACATTGGTTATTTTGTTAACCTTGAGCCTGCCGACGCTATTCGTGAACGCGGGTCAATTGGTGCTGACCAATAACAGCGGTGATGGTAATACCACATGGTTCATCACGGGCGAACAGACGATGGTGATGAATGGTTTCGACCTCACCGCCAAAGGACTGACCTTCCCCGCAACCATTGATAAAGTATCCATCGCTGTCGATACTGCCGTTTCGACCACACCTGTTGACATCGTTGTTTATCAGGATGCCAACGGTGGTTCGCCGGTGGATGCGACCGTCGCTGGACAAGCACAAGCAACCATTACGCAAGGCGGTGTGTTCACCTACACCTTCCCGACTCCGGTAACGATTACACAACCGGTCGTATGGGTAGGCTTTTACCTGCCGGTTGATTTCAAGTTTTATTCCGATAACTCCGGCTCGTCGGTTCTGTCATATTGGGCATGGACACCCGGCAGCCGCTTCGACATCACCAAACTTTCCACGGCGACGGTGCTTGGCCCCTCAAACGGTACAGCACCTGTCAGCCTCAACATGAACGGCATCGCCCGCATTACGGCTGAAATCAGCAGCGCCGCCGCTGGTGTACCGACGATTGTTCCAGTGGCGACCGGTGTTGCTGGCAGCGGTCAAATCGCTTCTGACCCCAATACCGACCTCAGCCCCTTGAAGGTTTACCCGCCGGCTTGCGATACGCTGTTCTGGGATAGCGAAGATGTTGGCATCAGCCTCGGCGGTAAGTATGAACCGCGCTGCACCGCCATTTGGCCCGGTTATGCCCCCGGTGCGCCCGCTGGTTACGTCCGCCAGCAGATGTACTACGATATCACCTTCTATAACAACAAGGGGCAGCCGCAGAACAACGCCATCAATATTCCGATCACTCACTGCATCATGGCAAATCCGGCTGACATCGACCGTGCGATCATCGGGCTTGCATCCGGTTCGCCACGCAGCTTCAAGATTCTCCCGACCTTGCGCGTAGGCAATCTGGTTTGCGCCGAAATTGATCGCAGCGGCGGGATCTCATACTTCGTACCCGGCTAATGGGTCATCATCACGCAGCCTGAATGAGCGCGGCTATAAGGGAGTGCCTAATATGTACTCCCTTAATAAGCAACCGCACTCTTAGCACATGCTGCAATCTTTGTTTTAACCTGTAAAGGAACATCGTTTTTCATGCGTATCGAAACAAACACCGAACTCGTCAAGCGCAACCGCCGCACCGCGAACCTGCTGTTCTTTTTCAGCATGGCGGTGTTGATCGCGGGTTTCTTGGTCGCCAATTTGCAGCTTACCGCGCAAGATGGGTTGACCCTGCTCCTCTCTGTCGTTCTGCCGTGGATTGTGCTGCCGGTCGGTTTCATCAGCACGTTGTTCTCGGTACGCATGACCAATTTGTGGGTGCGCCAACCGCGCCCCGAAAAAGCCATTCCTGCCGGATTGAAGGGACTCAGCAAGCGCAGCATCCTCTACAACTATTATCACTTTCCGGCTCGCCATGTCCTCATCTCGCCGCAAGGGGTATTCGCCATCATCACCCGCTATCAAGACGGCATCTATTCCGTTGATGGAGATGTGTGGAAGTCACAGGGCGGTTTGCTCTCCGGTATTGGTCGCTTCTTCCGGCGGGATGCGATTGGCAATCCCAGCGAGGATGCCCGCAAAGCCGCAGCGCACGTCAAAGGTTTACTCGCAGCGAAGTTCCCGAATATTGAAGTACAGCCCCTCGTCATTTTCGTTGACCCGAAGGCTCGGCTGGCTATTAATGACCCTACCATCCCGGTCCTTTATGCCGACGAGAACCTCGAACCCAATCTGCGCGACTATATGCGGCAGCTCACCCAAAAAGATAACGAAGAAGAAGTTGCGCCTGTGAAAAAGGGCAAAGGCAAACCGGAACCGAAGGTCGAATCGGGCAGCATCAACCCTGAACAGGTGGCTGATGCGCTGGAAGAAGCCACGATTGTGAGCTAATGTCCGGCCTTAAACACTTTACACACACCCTGCCGATCATGGTCGTTCTCATCATGGTCGGCTTCTTTTTGCGTATCAATCACCTGACTGCTGTCCCCCTGCGCGGCGACGAAGCCTTTAGTGTTCAATACTGGGCAGGACAGCCGCTCACCGTCGCCCTCGCCGAAACCGCAACCATCGAGCCGCACCCTGTCCTCACCTACGCCATCTTTCGCGCTTGGGGGCTAACCGTCGGCCTAACCGATTTCACCATGCGGATGCTGCCTGCCCTTGCAGGTCTGTTCGGTATTCCAGCTATTTACGCCGTCGGTAAACGCCTCGGCAGTTGGCAAATTGGCTTGCTTGCAGCCTTACTGTTTGCCCTGCACCCTTTCGAAATCTGGCACGCGCAGGATGCCCGCAATTACGCCATCTGGGCGGGTATCAGCTTGGTCGCGCTGTGGCTGGGCTTACGTGCGCTCGATAAACAACGCTGGCGCGATTGGTTGCTTTACACCCTCGCCGCCAGCCTCGCGGCCAACATCTTCTATACCGAGCTGCTTACCACCGCCGCCTTTGGCCTATTCGTACTCATCGCCTATTGGGGAAAGTGGCGTGTCATTCTGTCGTGGGGCATCTGTGCCGCGATTGCCGCTGCGCTCTCTAGCGCCTCATTTGTCATTTTTCAAGCACCCTTGTTCGCGCGTGGCGGCTACGGGGGGAGTTTCGGTGGCACGCTGGATGTCACCCGCCTGTGGACATATTTCCTGCCGACGCTTAACTTCGGTGAGATTACCCTCCCAGCCGAAACCCTTTCGTCGCTGTGGTCATTCGTCGCGCTCGTGTTAATTGTGGGCTTGCTGCTGCTCTGGCGGTATCAGCGGCGTATGGCGATTGCGTTGACCCTACTGAGCATCATTCCTGCTATCTTGCTCGCTGTCATCTCCACCCGCCTAAACATCTTCACGCCGCGCTATATCCTGCCCGTCGCGCCAATTTTTGCACTCATCTTCGCGGGCTTTCTCGTATATCTTCCCCGCATCCACCCCACCGCCCTCGGCAAAAGTGCAGCCGCATTGTTATTTGTCGGTTGGCTTGCAGTGAGTGGCATCAGCCTCCGCAACTACTATTTTGACCCGACCTATGCGAAGGCACGCGGCTGGCCTGAACTAGCCACTTACTTGCACCAAACCGCACAGCCCTCGGATGTGGTCATCCAAAGTGCTGCCGATGCCGCTTTTGGTTACTACTACCATCAAACATCATTACCCTACGCTCAGGATGTTCCCCTGCCTGAAACACCCGCGCAGCCCATCAGCGCCATCGAAAGCCAACTCGCCCTTTATGAACAGCAGCACACCGCAATCTGGCAGGTAGGGCAAGAGTTCCCTGATTGGCCGAATGCGGGAACGGTTCGAAATTGGCTCGACTCGCATATGCAGTTGGTTTTAGCGGGGCAAGCCGGTGGTTTGGATTACCGCCAGTACAAATCGTGGGTGGTCGCGCCCGATGAAATCACACTCTCAACTGATGCCACCTTCGAAAATACCACTCGGCTTATGGGCTACCGCGTCATACCTGCCCCAACGCCGGATAGTAACCTCACCGTTTGGCTTTACTGGCAGCCGCTTCAGCAAACCGATGTCCCCTTCAAAGTGTTTGTCCACCTCATCGGCACGGTCAACCCCGCCACAGCTTCACCCCTCTGGACGCAGGACGACCGCTTCCCGCAAAATGGTCGCATTGACACAACAGTGTGGGACGTGGAAGAAATTTACCGCGACGTTTACACCTTACCGCTAGCTGGCGTTCCCGCAGGCGCATACTCGCTCAAGGTCGGCCTCTATAACCCTGAGACCAACCAGCGCATACCCGTTGGCGCGGCGGATAGCTACCAACTGCAAACCATCGACCTGAAATAAAAAGAGGCAGGGGTTAAAAACCCACGCCTCTTTAAGTGATCTGTCAGCCGCAGCTTACGACAAACCGTCGAGTTTCGCCTGCCACTTTTCGGTCAGCTTGGTGTAAATCGCTTCCGAAATTTCGCCGCGCGAGAGCTTCATATCGAGGTTATCGAGCAGCGCCTGAATTTCTTCCTTCGTCTGCGGGTTATCCGAAACCGGTGCCGACGGCACACTGCCGTCTTGCTGCTTATTCATCATATTCATCATCATCTGCTGCATCAACATCTGCTGCTGTGCCATCTGTTGTTGCAAAGCCGCTTGCTCAGGGTTCATCGCCGCGCCGATCTGCTGCCCGACCCCTAAACCGACACCCGCCCCGGCCAGCGCCCCACCCACACCGGGGTTGGAAGCCGCCGCTTGCGCGATGTTCAGCCGCTGGACACGTTCCCACATATCGAGGCTGACGTAATTCCGCAGTTCGTCCGCCGAAACATCCTTCGCCGTGAAGGGGTTCGCTTCGAACGCCTTGATGCGGAGACCCAACGCGCGGAACTTTTCGTTCAGCTTCGCCAGCATCGCGCCTTCAAGGTCGCCCAACAACTTGTTTGCTTCAGGAATACTTTGTGCGCCAGAAACCGCGATCAGCGTAGCAATCTCGCCCAGCAGCATCGCCTGTACGCGATCTTTAATGTCGTTCATCGTCACATACGGGCGGCCAACCGCATACTGCTTCACAAACAACATCGGTTCGTCCACGCCAATGTCAATGACACCGTGCGTAATCAGCAGCACCGCGCCCAAGCCCTTGCCGGGGGTTTCCATCACAATCGGCGTGCTGGTTCCCCAGCCGACCTGCGGCATATCCTTCAAGTTCACAAAGTACAAATCCGCGGTAAAGGGCGTGCGTCCGCTCGTCGCCAACCCGATCAAGCCTGATAAAATCGGCAGGTTCGCGGTTGAGAGCATATGACGACCGGTACCGAGTACGTCGAGCGCCTGACCGCCGCGCACAAAGACTGCCGCTTGGCTTTCACCGACGATCACCTGCGACCCCATACGGAAATCGCCGCTGCCTTCTTGCGGTTCACGGTAAGCAAACTCTTCCGAGCCAACGTTAGTGTGGTCAACCACATCAATCAAGCGAGGCATCCATTTTCTCCTTGTGTAATCAGCTCATTCTCAAATGGCAAATAAAGGTCAATTACATCGTCTTCGACAAGTTCGTCAGCACGTCATCTCGCAGTTGGAAGGCATTTTCCGCCTCAATCGTCAGCGTGTCGAGCGCGGCAATCGCTTCTTCGATACCGGCTTTTTCCTTCACCGCTTTATCGAGATTATTCAGCGCACCGTCGAATTTATCCGCGTAAGCAATCAGCGCCTCGTCGAAGCTGTAGAGCTTTTCCATCTCCTCCGGCCCAATCGGCAGCGCTTCCATAAAACCGGAATAACCGGGTGCTGCGGTCTTCACCAGATCACGGAAGTGCTGGAACTTCCCTTTAGCACTGCTGGTTTTGCTCATGTAGCTCAGGCCGCCATGATCTAGCAAAGTCGTTTCAATCTGCGAAAGGCGAATGATCCGCTGCGAAAGTTGGTCGGCGATGTGGTCACGCAGCAAACGGTCAGCCGTGCGCCGCGCCTTGTTGTCCAAGTAACCGGTGAACCCCGGAATCTTGCTAATCAACTTTTCCAACGAACCCTTCTGACTTACAATCCGGTCGTAAAGGTCTGACATGCTTATGTCCTTTCATATCCACACTATAGCTTGATTCTATGCTATTCGCTGCGTAAACATCCCCCCAATTATGAGGAGACCCCCTTAATTCGAACAGCGGATTACGTTAGGAAGTACTCGGTGCCGCAGAACGGGCAAACCACCACACCCTTCCCCGCCAGCTTGATGTCACCGCCGCAGTTCTTACACTTCTCCAACCCACGCAAATTGCTTGCGTCCGACGAATACAGGATACCCTTATCCCAGTTGATGTATCCACTGAACACTTGCAACCCCACCAACTGATGCACCATGCTCTTGACCGAATCCACGCTGGTTTTCATTTCCAGTGCTAGGTCGCTCACCGGAACCTGCCCCCGGCTTTTCACAATATCAAGGAGCTGTCGCTGCTTCTGCATCTCGGATTCGGTTTCAGCCTCTTTACCGCCCTGCACAAACAAGTAGATACCAAAACCCACCAGCAGCGCTACCGGAATAAAGGCCAGCCCACCACCGATTAACGCCCCGCCGCTTTGCAACTCTCCGCCGCTCAACTGCGTCACCAGCCACAAACCGGCAATGACGGCAATGCCGAACCCTACAACAATCAAAATGATGCCGATCAGTTTTCCCGAATTCATCCCATCATTCCTTTACCCATAATCCATCGCGACAGCAATCGAAACCTAGCCAAACCCACGGCTGCCACCACCGCTGCCACCGCCACCACTAAAACCTCCGCCGCTAAAACCGCGTCCACCGCTGCTCCAGCGTCCACTGCCACCGCTGGATGATTGTGGTTGGCTGGTCATCACCCGTGAAGCCGATTGCAGCATATTCGTCAAACCGCTGGAAATATTCTCCAGCCCGCCAGACAGGTTACGGGACATCGTATCCAGTCCACCCGGCGCACGAGCAATATCCCCCGGTAAACCGCTGCCGCCCATGTTCCCGCTGGGGAATGGCGACCCTGCGTGGTAGCCGCCGTGGTAACGTCCACCCATATACGTCGGGTAATACCAGTAAGGTATCGGCACATTTTGCACCTGCGAGAACCGCCGTACCCACGCGCGGTCGAGGCCAAACGCCACCGCATACGGCAGATAATCATCAAAGTGCTTGGAGGCTTCTTCCACATCGGAATACTTCTCTAAGTTTTGCAGGTATTCATAAAACGCACGCCATTTCGCCGCTTCTTCCGCACCCTTACGTGTCTTAGCAGGCATCACCTGTCCGGCGATGAGTGCGGCAACACCCACAAACCCGATG
>Ga0209460_1001024_pt1 | contig 19190 bp, 16 predicted proteins | sample EBPBio132013_DNA_FD_185868 | JGI IMG/M metagenome (GOLD analysis project Ga0209460, IMG submission 185868) | Wastewater treatment Type I Accumulibacter community from EBPR Bioreactor in Madison, WI, USA - Reactor 2_5/13/2013_ DNA (SPAdes)... | ecosystem: Engineered > Bioreactor > EBPR >... | reverse complement strand
ATGTTCTCAACTCCTGGGTACGTTTTGAAATTGAGGAAATGAGGTCAGATAATTTTCGTTCCTCTGTGCTTAATCTCAAAAGTTTGTCACTCAATGATTCCCCGATTTGCTCTACTTCAATCAACAACTGTGCCTTTGCATCTATTTTTTTCAGACTATCCAGGTTGGAGTGATGATAGGCCTCGTTGATTTCTTTCATCACATCTTCAAAATAGGCCTTTTCTCCATCACTTCTTGCTTTGTCAGGATGGTAAATTTTGGCAAGATCACGATAAAGACTCCGAAGTTCCTTTTTCTGATCTTCAGATAACTCTCTGTTCTTTTGAACAAAGTCACGAAGGTTCTTTTCATCTTCATGAAGCTGATGTTCATCATTTTCAAGCTGCTTTTTGAAGTCAGATAATTCCTGAGTTATAGACTCATCATCCCATGCTTTTCCTGAATGGTATCGTTCAAACTTGAGTCTCATTAAATTAATGGCATATTCTGCCTGATCAAGCTCAATAAAAAACCGCCCGACACGGGCATTATACTCACTCTGGAATTTGCCAAGATCAAGTTCAAGGTCATCGAGTTCCAGGTAAAGATCACCCACCCGGTTTCTGAGATCCAGTACCACACCTTTTAACCGTTCAAGATCAACTTCTTCCTGTGTTTTCACACGGGTTATCTTTTTACCTGCATATTTCCTGAGTGCCTCTGAACGAATTTCGTTCAATACCTCAAATGCTTTTTCAAACGATTCTGATGATTTTTTGAACTCATGCTTGTCTGCAAAATCAACAGCCTGATGGTAGTAGGCAGTGAAAATTTCATATAGATCATTCATTAGAAGTTTATCCTTAATTCATCTTGAATATTCCAGATTCTGAGTTCTCCGCCAAATCCATTCATCAGATAAATGCCATCAGCAGAAATCTTTACACTTGCGCCCCCTTTTATGGTTGCAAGAACTTTTTGATCAGCCAGTGACCAGACTTTCGTTAGATTGTCAAGCCCGCCGGTGGCAATCATTTTGCTTTTCGGATGGAAGGCAATGGCGGTGATGGTCTGATCATGTGACCCAATGAGACCCAATGAATTACCAGTTACAGTTGCCCAGATATACAAATCATTCCGGATGGCTGTTGCAATCATGAGTCCGTCTGTTGAAATCGCAAATGCTGTTATTTTTTGCTGCGGATTTGCAATCGTCCAAAGCAACCGGCCGGATGCAAGATCCCAGACTGCAAATTGCCCGGTTTCCGATCTGCCGAGAATAAAATGGTTGTCTTCTGAAATTTTAATTTCTGAAGCCATGGCAGTCAACCCGGAATAATCCCGGTAAACAGTTCCATCAGCCAGATTCCAGAGCTTCAAACCAAAATCAAGTCCACAAGAAATCAGGAATTTTCCATCCGGACTCATTGCTGCCGATTTGATTATTTTATTATTCCCTTCAAAAGACTGAAGAAACCGGTCAGACTGAACATCATAAATTGAAAGGGTATGCTCTCCCCTGATCAGGATAACCTCACCTTTTCCCTGATAAGCAACCTGTTTGATTCTGTCTTCAGGCATGCAAACTTCACGATTAAAGGTAACAGTATCTATCTGCCAGATCTGAACCGTTTTTTCATCGGAAGGAAAAGCCATCTGATTTCCATCCGCCGAAAATGAAATGGTCTTTGGCCATACATATCCGGTATCATAAGAAGATTCGACTTCACCTGTCGCCAGATTCCAAAGTTTGATTTTGTTATCTGTTCCGCCTACAGCAACCATTTTCCGTTTGGGGTGAAACTCAGAAGCCTTCAGATACCCTTCCGGCATCAGGAAAATAGCGTAACAGGATCCGTTGCGGTAATCATAAACTTTTATAGAATTATCCCAGCCACGGCAGGCAATGTAAGGCTGGGCTGGGCTGAACGGATCATTAAAAATCCAGTCATCAGCTGAATAAAAATCACAGATCAGCTGTCCATTGGTCAGATCCCAAACTTTTACACGATGATCCTTGGTTGCGACCATGGCAATTTCACCTGATGCAGCCATACTCATATTCAAAATCTGATCTGAATGACCTGGTTCTGCCAGCGTTAATTGATGACCAACATCAATAATTCGTGCGACATCGCCATTTCGGATGGTTGCAAGCAGTCTGTTGCCTGCGGTTGAGTACACAACTTTATCAATCCACGAGTTATCATATTCGTACTTATGTTCAAGCTCCCCGGTTAAAAGATTTCCTGTGAAAATGGTTTTGAGCTCACTACCGATTGCAAATTCTTTTCCATCTGGTGAAAGTGCCAGGGTTTTGATAAATGAACGGCCTAATTCCAGTTTCCATGCTAATGTGCCGGTATCTGAATGCCATGAACAAAGCTGACTGTCTGTTCCGTAGCTAATAATCCGGTTCCCATCTTTTGAGATTTCAAGAAATGAAATGCCGCCATCGTGTGCCTTTATTACATTCAGACATTCACCAGTCACCGGATGCCAGAGTTTAATTGTTCCGTGGTGACTTCCTGTTGCAAGGTAATTTCCGTTACCTGCCATTTTCATTACTGAAATATCTTCTTCGTAACCACCAACCAGAAGGGTATCACCGGTTTCAATCCCCAGAATTTTAATCCGGCTCGATGAAAGAATCACCATTGAGCAAGCATCAGGCGTAAAGACGATGTCACTCAGCAGACTCTCACCAATACGAAGTCCTTCTCTTACGTAAATTTCACGGGTAACAACTTCACTAACTATTGCACCTTTTTTAGCCTGCATGTTTACAATTTTACGGCCACCGGTTAGATATTTGTGATAAATAATGGGCTCAGCCATAAAATCAGTTTGCCATGATCCTGAATTTTCAAAATCATACCTGACCGAAACAGGCAGTCCATCATGGTTACTCTGAAAAAAATTCCGTGCATTGAAGGCAAATTCGGTGTTGATGTAACCAGCCTCAGGAAATGGGAAAAAATCCAGATTTTTGAAATGCATCAGAGTATTGGAATGTTCCAAACCTCGCCGGAGGGACCGTCGCTCTGAATCCAGATTGAACTTTCCGGTGAAACGTGATGCTGGGGTTGTGATTTGTTGACTCATTGAATCCTCACTCAGGCAGTTTTCAATTTTTTAGCAAGCCTGCTGATATCGTAACTTCGTTCGAATAGTTTAGATAGAACCAATACCGTTGAAGCTCTTAATGTTCCGGGTATCAGTCGTATTTTTTTCAGAACATCGCCCAAACCTTCCGGAGTACCTGTTTCAATCCTGATCAGGAAATTATCCTCGCCGGCAATATCATAGCAATCAACAATCTGGGGAATTTCTTTGAGGAACTCGGTGTAGGCGTGGGTATCGATGGTTGCAATGGTAGATACTCTTACAAAAGCTGCAAATTTTTCCTGAATCATTTCCTGATTCAGAATTGCACCATAACCTTTGATAATATCCATCCGCTCGAGACGCTTGATCCGTTCAAATACAGTCGGAGCGGTAAGGTTTACCCTCTTTCCGATATCTGCGTAGGTAGCTTTGGCATCAAGCTGCAACGCTGTCAATATTTGGATGTCAATTTCGTCGAGCATAATCTAATAATATATGGAATAACTCGACAAATCTAATAGGTTTATTAGTCATTGTCAACCATTATTCTAATATTATTAGTTATTACATAATTTATGAACTAACAATACATGCTTTTTAAGACAAATTCCGAATCAGGTTCGGGAAAAGGTAGGATTGAGTCTTGGTTTATTAGGCTGGAAAGTTCCTTTTCAGGTTTGAGTGGGTTATGATCATAGAATATAAGATGAAACTGAGTTTCTGCCGAATAAAATCAGACGACAGTGCCAGACTCAGCAGCTTCGTCAATGCAAACCCGGTTTCTGCCGCTGTTTTTAGCAACATAAAGGGCTTTATCTGCTGTATCAATAAATTGGGAGGAACTCATTACGGCACTAAACTGTGCAACCCCCGCAGATAGTGTAAAGTGAACGGTCTGTCCGTTGACGTAAAATATTTTACTCTGAAAATCAATTCTGACTCTTTCGGCAAAAGCATACGCACCCTGCATATCAGCACCAAACAGCAGCAAAAGAAATTCTTCGCCACCATAACGTACAATGATATCATCAGTACGGGCTCTTCTGAGTAAAATCTCACCCAAAGTTTTAAGAACCTGATCACCAAAAAGGTGGCCAAAGGAGTCATTTATCTTTTTAAAGAAATCAATGTCAAGCATAACAGCTGAAATCGGAATTCCGTGACGCTGGGACCGTTTCAACTCAGTCTGCATCCGGTATTCAAGAATGGAGCGGTTATAAAGCCCGGTAAGTGTATCGGTAACAGCTTTTTCCCTGAGACTTTTTTGAATCCGGTAATTCCTGATTGCCACTTTTACTCGGGCACAAAACTCTGCATTATGAATAGGGCGCACAACATAATCAACAGCACCCATTTCGAGGCCCTGAACAATCCGTTCGGTAGACGCACTTTCAGAGCTCATCAGAAGTACAGGAATTTCATGGGTGGTTTGGGCGCTTTTGAGAAGATCTAAAATCTCATAACCATCCATATCGGGGAGCTGTGTAGATAGAAGTACAACATCAGGGAGGTCATTAAAGGCCTTTTCAACGGCTTCTTTCCCTGTTGAAATAATCGTGATTTCATATTGGTCCTGTTGCAGAAGTGCAAGTCGCAGAGACTCACAAAAGTCTGCATCAAAGTCAATTATGAGTATTTTAACAGGTAATAAATTCATTGTACTCAAGGGTTCGTTAAGTGTTCTTTGATTTTATTACGCAGGTCACCCGGCATAATTGGTTTCGTTAAAAAATCAGTACAACCTGCTTCAACCGCCCGCATATAATCACTATCCAGTGTATAAGCAGTGAGAGCAATAATTGGGGTATTGAAAAACCCCGGATCTGTTCTTAATATCCGGGTTGCTTCCCAGCCATCAATAACCGGAAGATTTAAATCCATAACAATAAGATCCGGCCGCTTCGCTTTTGCCATGGCAATACCCATCCGGCCATCTGTAGCAAAGATAATTTCATATTCAGAAGATAGGACCTGAAAGATAAAATCTCTGTTATCTTCTAGATCTTCTACTACCAGAACTTTTTTTCTATTAACGACCATTTAAAAACCTGCTTTGTACCGAAAGGGGATTTTCCGGTTAAAATTGAACTAAAATAAACATTGAAGATAAGTCATGCAAAAACCGATTGTGCATATTTTGCCTGGTTTTGCCAAAATATTTTGCTTTTTAACCAAATGTGATTAAAAACATAACAGGAAAGCGTACTTTAAGACTCTAAATATCCGCAAATTATTTTATTCCTGAGTTGATGAATTCCACAATTTCAGATAACAAAACTCAATTTTGAAGTGGAATATTCTTTTAAAACTCTTTTCCTGGGAATGTTATTCACCAGATTTGCTGTTTAGAGCCAAAAGGAAGCGTGATTACCTATGGATAAGCGGTTGTTTTCGTCAAAAGAAGTTGCTGAAATGCTGGGAGTTAATGAGTCATCCATCAAAAGATGGGCTGATTCGAAAAAAATTGCTTGTGTGAAAACACCCGGTGGTCACCGGAAATTCAGGTTGTCTGATTTAAATGAATATGTCAGAGCAAATAATGTAGATACTTTACTCAAATTACCCGAGTCAGAAAGCAATGCAAACCAGAAATTGCTTTTAGCCCTCCAGTATAAAGACCATCCTGTCATTATCCCCCACTTTCTTAACCTCCTGATGAAGGCTGATGCCTCTGAAATTTACGCCTTTATCAACCTGCTTGTACTCAATAAATACAGCTATATTGAATTCTTTGATTTTGTTTTGAGCCCGGTACTTCATCAGATTGGTGAAAAATGGGCAGCAAATCTCATCTCAGTTGATGAAGAACATGCTGCCTCTGCAGCCCTCTATGAAGCTCTGATCAGAACAAACAGCAGTATGATTAAACTGCCAAAGAAAAACCTGAATGCAATCGTTGGTGTACTTGAACATGATTATCATGAACTGCCGGCAAAATGTCTTTCAATTCTGCTCGAAATTGAAGGTTGGCAGGTGTATTATCTCGGGGCTAACACTCCCGTTTTTAGCTTTGAATCAGCCTTGGGAAAAAAACCGGTGCAGGCCATTCTCATAAGCAGTATCGTAAAACCTGGAAACCCGAAACCGCTAATCAACGGACTTAAAATTTTAAAAGAAAAGCTGGATTCCCTTGGTGGTGTTTTGGTTGTTGGTGGCCCGGGACTCCTTGACCAATACAATGAACTTGATTTTGTTGATCACTGGGGATTCAATTACCGTGAAACCATTCAATTTCTAAAGCACCGGTTTAAAAAAAACGGGGATGTTTCCATCCCCGTATCTTAGTAGGCTTTTGAAAACAGAACCCTTTTATCAGAGGGTTTTCCACAGACAACGCATTCCCCCGGCTCGCCTGGCTCATCCAACGGAATACACCTGATCGTAGCTTTAGTTGCGTCCTTTACTTTCGCTTCGCAATCTGCACTTCCACACCAGTGTGAACGTGAAAATCCTTTTTCCTTCTTGACAATTTCTTCGAGTTCAGAATAAGTGTCAGCATTGAAAATATGACTTTCCATTCTTTGCTTTGCACGGTCAAACAGTCCCTTTTGGATATCATCCAATAATCCGCTGATTCTTGGACTAACATCAGTCAGAGGTAATGTTGTTTTCTCTCCTGAATCACGACGGGCCAATGTACAAACACCTGAAGCAAGATCTCTGGGTCCGATTTCTATCCGGAGAGGAACGCCCAGCAATTCATACTCATTAAATTTCCAACCTGGCTTATACTGATCACGGTCATCAACATTAACCCTGAATCCCTGAGCAGAAATCTCACTTTTTATCTGATAAGCAGCATCACAAACAGCCTGTTTTTCTTCCTCAGATTTGAAAATTGGAATAATCACAACATGAGTGGGTGCAAGTTTGGGCGGAACAACCAACCCCTGATCATCAGAGTGGGCCATAATGAGGGCACCAACGAGACGTGTTGAAACACCCCAACTCGTTGCATACACAAATTGCTGCTGCCCCGTGCGATCCTGATATGTCACCTCAAAAGCCTTTGCAAAATTTTGTCCAAGGTGATGTGAGGTGCCTGCCTGAAGTGCTTTGTTATCCTGCATCATAGCTTCAATACAATAAGTATGCAGAGCACCTGCAAATTTTTCAGAGTCAGATTTTTTACCTACAATAACCGGAAGAGCCATGTATTCTTCAGCAAATTTCTGATAAACTCTGATCATTTTAAGGGCTTCAACCTCTGCTTCATCAAAGGTTTCGTGGGCGGTGTGCCCTTCCTGCCATAAAAACTCTGTTGTTCTGAGAAATAATCTTGTCCTCATTTCCCAGCGGACCACATTTGCCCACTGATTGTACAACAAGGGTAAATCACGGTAAGACTGAATCCATTTTTTATACATTGACCAGATGATTGTCTCACTTGTTGGTCTAACATACAATTTTTCTTCAAGTTCTTTACCACCACCATGCGTTACGACTGCACATTCAGGAGAAAATCCTTCAACATGCTCAGCTTCCTTTTTCATGAAACTTTCAGGAATAAACAACGGGAAGTAGGCATTAACGTGGCCGGTTTCCTTAAACATTCCATCCAGAGCCTGCTGCATTTTTTCCCAGATTGCATACCCATTGGGACGGATTACCATACACCCACGAACGGGTGCATAATCTGCAAGCTTTGCGTTTAATACAATATCAATATACCATTGAGAATAGTCTTTTTCCCGTGTGGTGATTTTTGCCACTTATGACCTCAGATTGTAAATCATTAAAGTTAAGAATATAAATAAAATAAAGAAAGGAAGGGTTATTTGACAGTTTGATTACTGTTGATTTTTAAATAAAAAAAAAACCGGCTAAACCGGGTTTTCAAAGTTATCGTTTTCCCCTTGACCGGAATCGAAGCTCCATTTCCCTGACTTTGAGCTGAAGCTCCTCGCTTGGAATCTGAAGGTAATAATTCAGTAAATCTCTTATCATCAGCAAACGTGTACCGTTTTCCTGACTCATTCCGCTTGTACGCTTTGAATCAAGAATTTTCATTAAATTTTCGTTTTGAAGTTCGTCAAGTGTCAGAATAAATACTTCTGATGATTTACCGTCTTTGGTTGGGAATGTTCCGGCACTTATACCTGTCTCCAGCTGAATCCGTTGCTCACCGGTTCCTGTTCTGGTTGCCCGGTCTTTTACATCTTTTACAGACAATTGACCTGATGCAGTCTGTGTATCGCCAGATGTACTATGATCATCAGCGGCAGGTGAATCATGCTGTGCAGTTACCAATTTAGCCGTGGTATCCCGAAGGCGCTGACTCATTACTTTAATAAAATTCAGAAGAATTTTAATCGTTTCATTCGGTCGGCTTTGAAGCATCCGGTCAAAATTGTACTTCGGCATTACCAAAAGTTCAGCACGTTCTTTTATAATTGCTGAGGCAGACCTTTTTTCCTGTTCAAAAAGTGACATTTCACCAATACAGGCACCAGGCCCAAGAACAGCTATCGTATTTTCTTTACCAGATGAATCTTTTTTGGTAATTTCCACTGATCCGGAAAGAACCACGTACATAATCTGGCCAACAATTAAATTTTCCCGAAAGAGCACATAACCAGTGTCAAATGTCTTGATAAAGGCATATTTAATGATTTGATCCATTTCTTCCTGAGAAATTCCCTGAAAAATTGGGATCATATTTGGGTCAACATGCATACAAAGGACTCCTCTTGTCTTGTGCTCAGGTTCTAAATATGAAAAAAAAAGACTTCAAAGACAAGTCAGTTTATTAAAGGACGGAACAACTCTGAGGTAATTTCGGTAATTGTGATTAAAATAACAACAAAAATAGATTCAACGCGAACAAACAGTGACCAAATGGCAATCATGACATTTCAAAATATCCCGTTTTGCAGGGCATTCATTTAAAATCCCAAGCCTGCTGATTGCAAAATCATATTTTACCGGATCGTTTCCGTTCAATCGTTTCAAATTTTCTGTCACTGAAACCGAATTTCGAAAAGTGGACTGCGAATTCTCTGATAAACCCAAATAATAGCATATTCTGGAAACATGAGTATCCATAGGAAGCAACAACTGTTCTGTTTTTATGTTTTGCCAGATTCCAAAATCGATTTCATCTTTTCTTACCATCCACCGAAGAAACATCATCATTCGTTTGGATGCCGATTTTTTCCCGGGATCAGGAACCATATACCGGGTGCCTGTTGATTCAAGTTCATTTGTAAATATAAAATGTTGCCATTTTTCAAACATGGGTTGAAATGATACATACCCATTTTTTATCTCAAATAAGTAAGAAAGGGATAACTGTTCTGAAAAATAGGATTTTAAAAAGACAAGGAGAGTATAAATATCGGAAGAAGTATAAAAGCGGTAATATATATTTTCTACTGACCTGCGAATTTCATCATTTGAAGTGTTAAGCAAAAATGTGAGCGGATCTTTTCCTAAAAGTTGAAATACTTTTTTAAGAGCCAAATCAATCTGATCTACCCGACCATAAGCAAAAACTGAAGAAATAAAGGCTGAAATTTCAATTTGAACGGGATCGTTGAAATTATGAACCCATTTAATTGGATCTGATGAAATGAAATGAGGTGAATTATACCGGGTGTAAAGGAACTCGAGAAACGATTTAAGATCATTCATGGTGCTAGTCGGGGTGATAGGATTTGAACCTACGACCTCTCGGTCCCGAACCGAACGCGCTACCAGGCTGCGCTACACCCCGATTATTTGCTTAATTTGAATTTAATAGGTACGGTTAGCTTGGTAGAAACAGCCACACCATTTTGTTTACCAGGAATATACTTTACATTAAATAAAGCCTCTTGAGCCGCCTGATCAATTGAGGGGTGCACAGATCTCAATACTTCTGTATTGATAGGATTCCCTTCTTTATCAATGTAAACACTGCAAACAACTGTTCCTTCAACTTTTTGAATCACAGCAACTTCAGGGTATTTAAGTTTTTTGTAAACAGTTGCAAAACCACCTTCAATTTCAGGAGAAATTTCAGTTGCTTCCCAGATTTTCTGATCATCATCCTGAACTGAAATCGCTTCCATTTCTTGTGCAGCAACTTCGGCCGGAGCTGTTGAAACCTGTCCTGTTGTCGCAACAGGAGTTTGAACTTCAGGAGAAGAAACTTGAGGTGATGATTGTGCAGGTAAACTTGGAGCAGGTGCACTTACAACAGGTGCTGAAACCGGAGCGGACGTCTTTACTATTTCAGGCTGACTCTTTGCCGGCTGATCAACTACTACATTATCAGCAACTTGAACGGGTTTGGCTGCTGAAGGAGCCTCACCCATTGCATTAAGCGGAATGTAAAGTTTTGTTGTAAAATTCGGATTTACCCGAACCTGTTTTGCATATTCCTGATAATTTGGCTTGGAAGTACGAATGGTGTAGACATCAGGAGCAACATTTACAAAGCTAAAATTTCCACCAGAATTTGATCTTGCCGAAAGTTTTTGGTACTCACCTTGGTAGAGATAGACCGTAACGAAAGCAACCCCATTATTGGTTGCCTGGTCAATAACCTTGCCAGAAATTCTGCCAAATTGATCCTGCCCAAAAGTTGAAACGAATGGAATCAGAAATAATCCTGATAAAACCAAAATCTTTTTAATACCGGTAATCATCATTTCACCCCCATCGGCATGGTGCAGAAATCTCAGTCAATTTAATCAAACCTAGAGTTGCTTTTCTTTCGGTTTTGCAGAATAATTTACTCTTAACGCATCAGCATTCCGCAGTTTTTGCTGGATATCAGTGATAATACCCATTTTTTGATCTCTGTCTACACGAAGAGATACAATCAATTGCGGAATTTTAATCCGTCTCTCAGCCATGATTTTCTCAATTTTCGGAAGATCAACAATGGCATCGTCGATTTGGATTCTTTCGTCCTGACCAACAAAAATGTACGATACAAATCTTTTCTTGTCTATTTTTTCGATTGCCTCAGCTTTAGGCAACACGAATTTAACCAGCAAAGTTGTATCGCGCAGAGTTGTTGTTACCATGAAGAAAAACAGAAGCATGAAGATAATATCAGGCATTGAAGCAGTTGGAATTTCCTGCTTGGTATTTGCCTGTTTTTTTTCAAATTTCATATCAGAAGCCCCTTATTTACCTGACTGTTCAGGTTCTGCAAAAGATATTTTCTTCTTAAACTTTTCGTCTGTAGCTTTTTTCTGAGCGTCAGAAAGTTTCTCATAGGGAGATCCGAACGTCTGTCTTGCGTAAGACTTTCTCAGTTCAAGATACCCCATATTGATTTCATCGTAAACTTTCATGAAAATATCATAGGAAGTTTGACGGTCAACTTTAACTGATAGCAAAGCTTTATCTGAAGACTCAGCAAAACGTTCATCTGCACCATTGTTGGTTGTGTGCTTTTTGACAATTTCCCTGATCATCGGAATTGAACTTTCTTCATCATTCACCAACACCTGACCAGCGCTGTTAACAAGAATTCTGAGAACATTTCTTTGTTTGATTGGCGGTGGCGGTGGACTATTTGGATCAACCGGAGGGGGCAGTACAAGCCCGATTCCGGTATCCACATCAATAGTAGTTGTAACCATGAAGAAAATCAGGAGAAGAAAAGCGATGTCGGCCATTGAAGCACTCGGTATTTCGGGTGTTTCACGTTTTCTTTTTTTCATTAAGGCCATTGTAAAATTCCTGATTGAGTAAGTTGACAGATTTACTTATTAATTTCCTGAGGCTTTTTTGCCACGTTGGATAAGAACGAGTGAATCGATCAGTTCAATAGAAGATTCTTCCATATCCATAACGATACGGTCAATTTTTGAAACAAAATAATTGTAGAAGATTTGAAGAATCATAGCTACAACCAGACCAAAAAGGGTGGTAAGAAGAGCTACAGCAATACCACCGGCAACAACGCCAGGTGAAATATCATTTGCAGCTTTAATAGCATCGAAAGCATCAACCATCCCTTGTACTGTACCAGTAAAGCCAAGCATCGGTGCAATGGAAATACAGGTTGAAATAATAATCAAGCCTCTTTCAAGAAATGACATTTCAATCTGACCGTAAGCAACAATTGCCTTCTCTGCAGCATCAATACCTTCTTCAGCACGAAGAAGACCTGCCTGAAATACTGAAGCGATAGGACCACGTGTATTGGCGCAAACTTCTTCTGCAGCCTTTACACCACCCTGATCAAGGGCAGTCTTAACTTCGACTAGAAATTTACGGGTATTAATTGAAGCACGGTTGAGTGCCCACAATTTAGCCAGGCAAACGGCCAAACCCAGAATGAAAAAAAACAGAATAGGCCACATAAAAAGACCACCTTCGTTAAACTTGGAGATTAACCAGTTCATGTCGTAGGTAGGCTGAGTTGTAAGGTCCTGGATGAGAACAAGGGTATTCAGAAGCATTGGTATTATTCCTTTTCTATTTGACCAGTTTTGTAAAAGCGCTTGCTAAGGTAAAAGATTGGTTTACAAATGTCAATTGGCGTAAAACATCTATTTTTAAGACTTTTCGTCTTGGTTCAGACAAATATACAAATGATCTTTTATTTATTCTGAAAAATCACACTTATTTTTTAAATTTCTATTAAAAACCTAATCTCATTCCGACTTTTTTTGTTTTTCAGTACTGTCAAGCACTTCACTATAAGTTTTGAAAAGGTCCAGAGCTGTTTTCAGAACCTTATCTGTTTTTAGATTTACGGTGTAAAATCCCTTATCTCCCCAGATTTGGCGGGCAATGAGGGCGCTAAGGTAATTTTTTTTCCAATCTTCATCATCCTTACTGATTTTTCCAGTGACTTTTACGCCCTGATTCACTGAAAAGGAATCAAATTTTTGCAGAAGTTCCTGAGATGGTTTGAATTTTTTTTCAAATTCACCAAGTGTCCTGAATTCTTTTTTTAGCACTTCCCTGTTGGCATCAAGATAATTTTGAACAAAGTCTGAAAAAATATTTTTCCTGATCAGGTCACCCGTGTATTCATTTAAGGTATCAGTCTGAACAAAGTAATCGGGTGTTATGCCACCTCCGCCGAATACAGTACGATTTCCTGCAGTTTTATATGCCGGGTGTGTACTATCAGGCAACTGAAGCTCTGCAGCAGAAACAGGAGTTGTTTCTTTTCTTGTTTGAAGATCACTGTAATATTTCTGTTTGCCGTCTTTATAGCTTCTTTGAATAAGCCGGCCGGATGGGGTGTAATATCTTGAAACCGTTAACCTTAGTGCACTGTGATCTTCATCTATAGGGAATTGTTTCTGTACAAGCCCCTTCCCAAATGAAGTTTCACCAACTATGAGCCCCCGATCCCAATCCTGAACAGCACCGGCAACAATTTCTGACGCACTGGCACTTGTCCGGTCAATCAAAATGATCAGGTTTCCTGTTTCGAAACTTCCTGCTGTTGTAGATGAAAAAGTTTCTTCACTTCGCGAATCTCTGCTTTTTGTATAAACAATCTGCTTTCCCTCAGGCAAGAATTCATCTGACATCTGAACCGCCTGATCTAAAAATCCACCCGGATTACCTCTCAGGTCAAGAACGAGACGTGTAATTCCTTTCGATCTCAGTTCTTTCAGTGCCTTCACAAATTCAGAGTGGGTTCCTGATGAAAACCGGTTTATCTTGATGTAGCCGGTTTGCTCGTCGAGCAGAAGGCTTGCATCAACTGAGAAAAGTGATATTTCATCTCTGATAATAACAAAATCAAGGTTTCTTTTTTGGGATGGGCGGTAAACGGTAACTTTTACTTTTGTGCCCTTCGGTCCCCTTAACTTTTTGGGAACACGATCAGATTTCAACCCGATTGCCGTTGAGTCATCAATTGAAATAATTCTGTCTCCAGCCTGAATTCCCAATTTAACACTGGGTCCTCCCGGTATCGGATTGGTAATGGTAATCGTATCTGAAATAATACGGAACTCAACACCAATCCCTTCAAATTTCCCTCTGAAATCTTCATTAACTCTTTCAAGATCTTTTGGTGGGATGTAAACACTGTGCGGATCCAGTTTTTCAAGCAACCCAGTAATGGCGCCATCAACAATTTGCCGTGAATCTACGGTATCAACATAATTTGTTATGACCAATTTCAACACTTTATTCAGTTTTGCAATCTGCCTGTAAGCCTGATCGTCGCCCATAAAATACTGAGTTGTCATTCCACCAAGGAAACCAACGAGTAAAACTAATCCGCCAAGATAAACTAGCTGTCTTTTTGTAATCTGCAATTCGGCTCTCCGGTTCCGGTTTTATTTTAAATTCAGACAACCCTGAAAGTGGTTGTGTCTGTTAAATTCAATATTCAATGGTGTATTTAATATAACTGAACCCATAACTTCCAGACTTCTTTTCAGTTATCCTGACTTCATCAGTCAGATCATACACCCAATTGAGATAATTGTTCCTGGAAAATTCATATTTCAGATCAATCTTCCATTTATTTAACCTTCGTCTGTTTCCGTCAAGAAAAAATACTCTTTCAGGGTCACCCGGAAGTCTGATCGGTTCAAATAGGTCACCACCATAATTGGTATTAAGTTTCCCCGAATTGTCGTATGTATTTTCACCCGATCGAACAAGCCGGTGTTCAAGTGTAAGCTTCACAGAACTATTTAAATAATAAAACAAACGGGTCATCAATTCATCTGAGTTTGGTCCAATCCTGTGCCCAAGTGGAAACCCGTAGGCACTATAAGTATTGACTGAATCCAAATGAGAATACACATAAGGCCGGATCAAAGTGTATTCCATAATAAGATTAAGATCAGGAACACCGAGTGCTGAAGTCCACCAAAATCCACCCTGTAGGGCAATTTTATTTGAAAACCGGTTAAGATCTCCCAAATTTGACAAAATATCTTCATCCATTAAAAATGTACCCTGAATTTCAAACCCCGGAATAAAGTGAGTCTGGAAATCCGCCCAGAAAAGATTGTTATCTCTATCCTGCAGGGAGAGTTCAAGAAATTTAAAAAAGGAGAGAGGGGTTAAATAGGCCATATCCAACTGACGTGAATAAACGGTTGCCTCACCCACTCCAATATCAAAAAGATCAGGAAATGAGAGCTGCAGCCTGTGAAATGCCAGATATTTTGTATAATTCTTTGATCGGTCAACACTGAAACGGCCTACTGTTGACGCATGCATTGATGTCAGTGAAAAATAGCCGTAATTCATCCTGAACTTAACAAAATCAAGGTCAGGCTGCTCCCCTGAAAGAATCAGACTGTTGCTGTAACCATAACCATACCGTGTTGTTTCACGCCCCAACTGAACAGCAAGAACAGAACCCTGAGCGGGTTCAGAAACATATTGAATATATCCCTGGGTAAAATCGTAATTTTTTATGGGTTCCAGATTTTCATTATACTTAAAGCTGTAAGTTAATCGCGGATCAGTTTGTAACTGAAGCGGATGGTAACCGTTTGCCCCTCCCTTGATAACTGAAACATTGTAACCAAAATGGTTAAAAACAGTTCCCATAAAGCGAAACCCGCCATCGTAGAGCAAGGCCTGCCTGTTTCTCTTTTCGCCGGTTTCACCTGTATAAGTAAAATACCCGACCCCTTCCATATAAATATTGGCGTTTTCATCCTTATAAACATATACATTTTTAGACTTGTCGCTGTAAAAATCAGTGAATACTTTTACAAAAGGGCGGTTAAAGTCAAAAAGCTCATACGATTTTTCAGTTTCAAGATTTTCGGGAAAGAATTCATTCGCAAATTTTTCAAGTCTGTTCCTGTCAGTTTCGGAAAGCTGATTTTTAACTCTTTCAATCTCCCGAAGCCATCTTTCAATTTCAAACCGGGTTTTGTTCGGGTTGGCATCATTTAAAGAAGGCAGATTTCCTTTTATACTTTGCTCTTTAAGAAAGTCATATACCTCATTGTTCAAAGGAATATTTTCAGCCTGTGAAAAAACCTTTCCCGATGAAAACAATAGGATCAAAAACAGTAAAAGAAAACCCCTTTTAAAAGAGTTGTCACTTTTTGTGAGTTGTATTAAATTGATCAAAAACTAACATTCCTTTTTAAAATCACCTTGATTAGTCATCCATGTGCCAGCATTTGTCACACCGGATTAACTATATTTCACCATTATACAGGTTTTATTTTCTGGTTGTGCGGAAAATAATTATATTGTTTAAAATAGACGAATCATATAACTGAAATTTGCTCTTATTATCCAAATTCCGAATGAAAAACCAGTCAGAAATATCAGATCAGGACTTATGCAGGTTAATTTCGGCTGGGCGTGAAGACGCATTTAAGGAATTGTTCAACCGCTATTTCAACTCCCTTTTCCACTTTGCATTCAGACGGATTCATGATGAATCAACGGTCAGGGATTTAATTCAGGATACATTTTTAAAAGTTTGGATCGCAAGAGCGGATCTTGATCCGAACCGGTCTTTAAAATCTTACCTGTTTACCATTACAAATAACCTCATTATTGATCATTTCAGAAAAACATCAAATCATTTTCTTGATTATGAAGACTTTTCTGATTCAGTTAGTTTTACAACCCATTCCCTTGAACAGATTCCTTCAACTGATCTCACTGATAAAATCAGGGAAATCATAAATAAACAGCCCGACAGCATCAAAACGATATTTTTTCTGAGCAAACAAGAGGGCTACAAAAACCAGGAAATTGCCGAAATACTGGGCATTTCAGTAAAAACTGTCGAAGCCAGGATGACCAAATTGATTAAAATCATCAGGGAAAATCTTACAAAAGGGTTTTCCTGAGTGTCAACCGTATCAAAGATATCCGAAAATATCAGAACATAATGAACACAAAAATTGATGAACTTATCGGGAAATCCATTTCGGGTGGACTTTCAGAAGCAGAACAAGCTGAGTTAAACAGTTGGATTGCATTGTCCCCTGAAAATGCCGAAGAATATAATGCCATCTGTGGTTTTTTACTGGAAAAAGAAGACTTGCCGTCCCGGTCACAAGAAGAAGATTGGACAAAGCTTCTTGTAAAAATAAATACTGTTGAAAAACAAAATCGGATTCGCCCATTCAGAAACTTAAGTGGATCCAATTTCCTTGTCGCGGCGGCTTTAATTTTGGCAATTGGTTTAGTTTTCTGGTACAAATCTGGTGACAATGGGCTAACTGAACATTTTTCTGGTGTAAACGAACTGTTTCTTGAAGACGGGTCTCAGATCATTTTGTATGGTGACGGAAAACTTACAATCCCTTCACCTTTTAACCGTTATGTTGAGCTCACCGGGTCTGCTTATTTTATCATCCAGCCTGATATTAATCATCCCTTTATTATTAAAACCCAGAATGCAACTGTTAAAGTAAAAGGAACCCGGTTTACAGTTAGAAGCCAGGAAAAATTTACTCATTTAGTTGTTACTGAAGGGAAGGTTCTGTTGAATGGACTTACAGGTGATACCACAGTTAAAGAGTTGGGTGCAGGCATGGCAGGTTCAGTTGCTGATAGTTCAGTTCTCAGACCTGATCTTGATCACACAACCAGTGATATTATTCAATGGGAAAAAAACAGGCTTGTTTTCAGAAAAATTCCTTTAATTACGCTGATGAAGGAGATTTCTTTACAATTTGGTGTCACAATTCAAATTAAAAATCCCGAAGTTATGACTCAAACCGTTTCTGGTATTTACGAATTTCAAACTGAGGAAGGTATTATTCAATCAGTTTGTTCTGCACTAAACTTGCAGGTTACCAAAGAGGGTACAGTCTACTCTATTTTCAAATAGTAAAAAGAGAGATCGGCAGTGGCTATAAAGGCTGTGATTTTTTTTGTTTTGGTTGTGTTTTTCTCCTTTCAGGTTACCGGCCAGAATCCGCACGATTTTTCATTCAAACAAGAACCACTTGGCAACGTTCTCCTCACACTTGCAAAATCGAATAATCTGAACCTTATTTTTTCTGACAGCCTTGTAAATGGAAAAGTGGTTTCGGGCAATTACTCAAATAAGCAGCTCATTGAAATCCTCTACGATATATCAAGACAATGCCCGGTTCGTTTTCTTTATGAACCCGACAGTTCAATTTCAGTTATCAGCAGCAGTCTTAAAAAAAACGGCAGATTCATAGGCTCTGTGCATGACCTTGTAACAAAAGAACCCATCCCCGATTGTTTTATTTATTCTGAAGACTCAAGATTTATTGCCCAAACTGATGATGCCGGAAAGATTTCACTAAATTCTGTTCCGGGTGGAATTTATCATTTTATCATCTTCAGACTGGGTTACAGACCCCAGAATGCATTTGTCTGCTTTAATCCGGTTAACCAGAGTACAAGTCAGTTTTTTTTAGTTCCATCTGAGATCTTCACCGATGAAATTATAGTTCTGAATCCGGTTAACCAACTCAGTACAGAAAGATCAGGAGATACCGAAACACACTCACTTGAAACACCCTACAATTATTATCAGGATATTTTTCGCTCACTTCAATCGGTTTCCGGTGTTGATGGAAATGAAATCAGTGCCAATTTCAGTATACGGGGCGGACACCCTGATGAAAACAAAATCTTATTGAATAATCTTGAATTACTCTCGCCCTATCATTTCAGCAACTTTTTCAACCTGACAAGTGTAATAAATCAGGATATTCTTGAAACACATCACCTATACAGGGATGGATTTTCCGCTAAATACGGAAACAGAATGTCTGGCGTATTTGATATGACAACAAAAACAACTCCTTCCGGTTGGAAATTGTCTACAGATCTTACAGGAACCAATGCTGTTGCAGGTATGAAACTGAAAGAGATAACGGCCTTATTCAGTTATCGTACAGGGAATTTAAATTCCCTCTACCGAAATTCTTTTGGCAGTCAAAATCTCATGCCGGTTTATACTGATTTTTTTGCGACGTTGAATACCACTTTTTTCAGGAACCAGCGGGTTGAACTCAATTATCTTTCAGGAAAAGATAAAGTTAATCTTGAACGTGGGGGCAAACCATGGATTCCCTCTTTAAACTCTCTGAATACAAATTCTGCAATATGGATTAACCACAATTGGATTGTTAGCCCCAATTTATTTGTCAAAACAACTCTAAGTACCCAGCAAGTTAACAGGATCTCAGAATTTGATTTTATAAACT
>Ga0209460_1001022_pt1 | contig 19204 bp, 12 predicted proteins | sample EBPBio132013_DNA_FD_185868 | JGI IMG/M metagenome (GOLD analysis project Ga0209460, IMG submission 185868) | Wastewater treatment Type I Accumulibacter community from EBPR Bioreactor in Madison, WI, USA - Reactor 2_5/13/2013_ DNA (SPAdes)... | ecosystem: Engineered > Bioreactor > EBPR >... | reverse complement strand
CGAACGCTTCGCCTGTGTGAAGGCCGGTGATATTGTGGGCGCGGTGGGTAACGTGCGCCCCGCGCCGCACCTGCACTTCGAAATTCGCATCAGCAACGGCGATACCCCCGGCGCGGGTTACACACCGGAAGTGCCGACCGCGCTCGGCAGTTTGCAAGCGACCAAGTTTATCACTGACTGGCAGGCGTGGTTCAACCCGGCGCACCGCTGGCACTTGCAACTGCCGGACGACACGCGACCCACCGCACCGCCGCTGCTCCTGAGTGATGGCAGTATGCTGGTGCTGACCAGTGACCGTGTGCGCTACGCCTCGTCGGATGGGCGTGTGCTGTGGCGCATCATCCTGCCCGCGCCAGCCGCCGCCCTGACCACCTACAACGGCAGTCCGGTACTGATCTACCGCGACGGCGCGATGCAGATTATCAACATGGATGCCACGCTGGGCGAAAGCTGGCTGACGGGTGTGCCGCTGGACAGCCCGCCGCTCATCGTGGGCGACGCGCTGCTGTTCCACACGCCGGATAACCGGTTGGCGGCGATAGGTGCTGACCGCCGCAGTGTCCTCTGGCAGTTGGAAAACGTGCCGCCCTTCACCCGATCCGCCATCACCCCCAACCTGATCGGCCTGATGACCACCGACGGCTTCTTGACGACCATTTCGACGCAGGGCGCGCTCATCAGCAAAACACCGCTGCTGGGGGATGGTCTCGTGACCGCCGCGCCGGATGGCAGCCTGTGGCTCTACAGCCAGAACAGTCTTACCCAAATCGCCGCTGACGGAACGCTTACGCCTATTATTGATAACGTGGTTGGGGATGCCGTCACGAGTGCGGCTGCCGGTTCGCCGGATGGGACGCGCTACATCCTCGCGGGTGGCGACGTGCCGACGCTGATGGCAACCGACGCGGCAGGGACGGTGTTGTGGCAGTTTGCGGTTGAAGGCGCGAGTGGCCGCGCCCAACTCATCCCGCGCGACGGTCAACTACTGCTGCTCACCAGCGGCGGTGACATCATGACGGTACAAGCCGCGTCCGGCGCGGTGTGCAGCCGCCTCGCCATTTACGGCGACCGTCGTTCAAAGTTGTGGAGTGATCTCGGCGCGGATGGGATGCTGCGGGTGGGGCTGGCCGACCAGATCATCGGCCTCGATTGGAAAACCCTTCAAGGCGGCTGTGTGTAAGCGGCTGATGTCTAAAGGCTTTAGGGTCGAAGGGTAACGGACAGCCTGTCTGCTGTCCCTACACAAGCCGAGAATGTATCTTCGTAGGGACGCGAAACAGCGCGTCCGTCTGCGTTAAATCAACTTTTCAAACGGCTACTTACGCCCGTTTCCGCAGCACGATTTCACCATCGTCATCAAGGGTGTATTCCGGCTCGTACTGCTCGTGGCTCTCAACGGTTTCCAAACGGCTGAGGTCACGCTTGCGCTTGCCGCTGGGCAGCAGCACACCGGGGAACTTGTGCATCCCAACGGCGATGGCGTGCAGCAGGCGCGGCGTGGCGAGGCGCATATCAATGCCCAACGGCGCGAGTGACAGCATCTCAATCGCGAGGAAGGGCAGGATGATAAACGCGGCGGTAATCGCCACCAGCCCGATTGGGAACTTGAGCGCGATGTACAGGATGCTGCGCCATGTTGTCCCGCTGCCCAAGTACATCCCCAACCGCTCGCCGAAGTTCGCGCCGCGTGGGTCAACATCATCGGCGATGTTCGGCTGCGGGCGGTCGAGGATACCCGCGAATAGGCGTTGATCCATCGCCGCGACGGCTCTTGTAGCCGTGAGAACGAACAGCAGCAGCGGGATGCCGACCAGTATGAACGACAGACCGATGCTGACCATAAACATCGTGATAAAGAAGGTGATGTAGATGCTGCCCAGCGCGAAGTGCGCGAACAGCGAAAACCAATCACGGATGATCTGCCCATCTGTCAGCGCGTCCATCCAGTTCCGGTTTTCGTTCATCGTTCACCTTCTCAAATAAATCATGGTGCTTGTAGGGGTTTGCCGCCGACAAACCCTTACCCAAAATGCGAACAGCACCTAACGAATATTTACCCCGCCGGAGTCGGCAAGGGGGGCAGCGTCGAGTCGCGCCAGATCGGGCAGCTAAAGTTGATGTTGAGCGTTTGCCCCGGCACCAGCCGCGAGAGGCCGCCCAACTGCGGGTTCGAGTCCTTTAGGCATTGCAGTTCGATGCCGAAGTCACAGGCGATGAAGTCCAGCGCGTCGCCGTACTGCACCACATACGTGTCACCGCTGGTCACACGACCGGGGTTGCGGTCGAACTGGCAGGCTTGCGGGTCAATTCCTGTACTCGGCGGAATATCGCTGACCACGCCGCCGCCGGAACTGCTGGTGCAGTTCGGGGTAATCAGCAGCTGCTGCCCGACGTAAATCAAGTCAGGGTTCACGATGTTATTGGCCGCCGCGATGCACGCCACCGTCAGGCCGTAACTCTGGGCGATTCGGGCGAGGCGGTCGCCGCGCACCACCGTGTAGGTCGTCTCACCGCCCAGCGTGGGGACTGCCGTCGGGCCAGCGGTTCCGGTCGCGGCGGGTGTCACCGTCGCCGTGACGCGCAGGGTCGCGGTGGCAGTTGCCGCGTTCGCGTTGGTCGGCAGCGGGGTAAAGGTCGGTGTGAATAAGCCTTCAGCCGATTCGGGTGTGGGCGTGGCTTCATTGTTGATCGCCAGCAGCCCGTTGCAGTCATCCGGTATCAAGATGACGGTCAGCGCAGACAGCGAGAAGTTGGTCGAGGCGAGGTTATTCGCCGCTTGTAAACAGGCCACCGGCTTGCCGAAGCGTGCCGCCAACCCGACCAGTGTGTCATTCCGTTCAATTTGAATGAGCTGTCCGGCAGGGGGCGTGGGGGTGGCGCTGTTCTGGGCAAAGGTCAGCGGTAGACCGAGCAGCGAGAGTGCGATGATACCCGCGAATAATATGGGTAAAGGCAGCCAGCGGCGCATAAAGAACTCCTATTGGTAAAGATGCGTTTCTATGTGCCGAGTGTAGCACAAATTCCTTTACCCTTGTACGAAGTGTGTTCGTGCCGGGGAACGGGTTCCCACCCGCGTCATAATCGCCGCGCCGAAGCCGACTGTCCCCACCACCAGCGGCACGAGGATGCCTAAGATCGGGCCGAAGGGCAGCACGGTGAGCAGCGTCCAGATGAGGAACAAACCGAGCGAACCGGCGATGACCGTCAGCATCGGCGGGCTGTGGCGGCGGGCGAACCCCCGCAGCAGCCAATCGCCTGCCAGCAGCGCCAGCGTCACCCAGCCGACCGCGAACAGTAAACCCAGCGGCAGCGAAAGCAGCGCCGCAACCGGCAGCAGTACCAACCCCAGCGGCGGCAGCACCGCAATGACGACCACCACACCGCCCGCGAGCGCCAGCATCAACACCTGCGTGACGCAGCCCACCCGTGCCGATTTGCCGGGCAGGTTACGAACCGCCTGCGACATGAACCCGAACGGACGCGGGAAGATCGACACAATCACCCCCGCCAGCGCCGAAAGGCCGAGCGCGAGGATGCTGCTTAAGACGATCCCCCCCAACGAGAAGCCGCCCGCCATCGCTTGGCTGACGAAGGTGCCATCTCGCAGCGACTGCCACCCCGCGCGTTCTTCGTCGCCGCAGGTACGGCTCACCACATCATGCCCGCTCTCGTTAGTGATGTTGTTGACGCAGAATTCCAGATTACCGGTGTAGGATGCGCCGGGAAGAATATCCAGTTTATCCGCCACCACGCTCAGATTACCGCTGATCTGCCCCGCGAGAATGATGTGGCTGCCGATCAAATCCGCGTCGCCTTTGATGAGTGCGCCCTCGCTGATGGTCACGCTGCCGCCCATCGCCGTCAGGTCGCCATCCACCTGCCCATCGACCGTGATGCTGCTGCGCCCGACCAGCGCGGCATCCGCCAGCACATGGCTGCCAGCCGCCAACTGCGCCGTATCCGCTAGCACGAATAAGTCGTCCGTTTTGATGGTGTCGAGGGTATAAGATGAGGTGAAAACAGGGCGGTTCTCGTCGCTGCTGGCCGGTTGGTGCAGCACCGCGCGGCTGACCGTACCCCCTACCACGAGCAGAACCATGAATGCAGCAGCGAAAACCAGCAGCTTACGCACGATGAGTCCGAACCTTTACAGCCGCTTCCACAGGTACAGGGTCGCGACAATTCCGAGGGTGATAATGACCAACGACTGAATAATGTTTAGCGTGTAGGTCAGGCCATTCGGGTTAATGATGAGCAGGATGATAAACGCCAGCAGCACGATCAGCGCCAGCGTCCGGTTGTTCATCTGTTTCATCGTGATTAGCTCCCTTCGCCTTTGTCTTGCTCGACCGACTTTAACAGCCAGAACAGCATGATCGGCACGACCGAGATGATGAGCAGCGGAGCCTGCGGGTAGTCTTGTAGAACGGATTTCGCGCCTTCAACCAGCGCATCCAGCATACCGACCACCAGCGCCAGCAGGTTCGCGATCTGCTGCAAGATGATGTTGAGCGCCGCCGCGCTGCCAATCGCCGACAGGAATAGGCTAATCGCCACCGTGAGAACCGGCAGCGCCACCAGCACCACCAGCGCCAAACCGAGCGCCACCGCCCCGCTGGAAGCCGTCGAAAGTTGACGCGGGTTCATGGTTTGCGCCAGTTTCGCCATGATGCCCAGTGCCAGCCGTGCCGGTGCGCGTTCGTGCGGCGCGGCCCGCAGCATCTCGTCTACTTTTTGTAAACGGTTGAACTGTTTGCTGCCCACCGCGTCGCCGTCAAGCTGCTGCCGGAGTTTTTCGAGCAGTTCCGGCGAAAGCGCCTGGTCGAGCGCCTCCTGCATCAGTTGTCGTTGTCGTTCGTCTGCCATTTATAATCCCTCCATCAAGGGATCACCCAGCCGTGCTGCCGAGTCTGAACCCAATTTATCGGCAAGCGCCTGCCGTGCGCGGAAAAGGCGGCTCTTTACCGCGCTTTCGGTGGTATCCATAATGTCCGCAATCTCCGCATAGGAATAATCGTACCAGTAGCGCAGCACCACCACCGCCCGATAGTCCGGGCTGAGGTTGTTCAGCATCCCCTGAATAGCGATACTTTGTTCCTTATTCAGCGTCGCCGGTTCCGGTTCGGGGTCATCGCTGTGCAGGGCAAGGCGGTCAGCGACCGGCTCGTCGTCCAGCGACATCCATTGCAGCCGGCGGCGGCGCAAACGGTCGATGCAGTAGTTGGATGCGATGCTCAGTAACCATGTCTTAAACGAACGCGCCGGATCATAGCGTGTGAGGTTCAAATACGCGCGGAGGAAAGCCTCCTGCGCTGCGTCCTCGGCCTCGCCCCGTTCACCCAGCATCCGGTAACACAGGTTGTACACGGCATCCTGATAAGCGTAAACAATGTCGGCGAATGCATCTTGGTTGCCTTCAAGGGCTGCATTCACCCATTCAAGTGTGGTCGGATCAGACATGCTTCTCGTCCCGATGGTCTGCCGCGTCACGACATGCCGGACGCGGTATCTGATAGCACTATACGCAGCAGCTTTGATAAAGGTTGCAATCCTGCTACGTTTGAAGAGACTGAAATGTTCAGTTTTCCTCCGTTAATTGGATTCCCTTATCAATAAAATTGTTGTGGTTGGCGGTCGGACGCGCTGTCTCGCGTCCCTACACCACAAACACCTATTTTTGTAGGAGACACCTACGTGTGCTCCCTTTTTGTAACCTATCCATAAAATGGCTGCTGAGGTTTATTCGAATGGCATGAAAAATGAAATCATTCTAACCGCAAACAAACCGGACAGGGATCAGTGTACTATATCCTCGCCGTAAACCCTACGCTAAAGTGTTAACAGAAAATTGCTCTCTTTACGGGGTTTAACACTTTATGATGTGCAGGGGGTTATGATGTGGCGGCGTTATTTTTCACTCGGTTTATTCGGATTAACGACCTTATTATTGGGTATCGGCTTGCGGCTTCCCACCACCGTAGAAGCCAACAGCGGCTTAAATGATGTGCAGCAGGGCGGCGGCGGTGCGTCGCTGGTCGTGCAGGTCACACCACCCACGCAGTTGTTCGGCGGGAATGTCACGGCGGCGCTGCGGCTGACCAACGTCACCAACCTCTACGGCTTGCAGGTCGATTGTACGGTGAACGCCGCCGTCTTGCAGGGGCAAACCCGCACCGATGGCACGGTCTTTACACCCTCCAACAGCTTTATCCTCGACAGCGGCTACCAGTCGGGCGGCACATGGTCGGTCACGGGCAGCTTGCTCAACCCCGCGCCAGCCTTCAGCGGGTCAGCCGTCGCCTTCACGCTGAACTATAAGGTCGTGGGTGCGGGCAGCACGGGCGTGAACTGCGTGGCACAGGCTGTGGACGCGAACGGTAATCCGATGACGCTCACCGTCACCAACGGCAGCGTGACCGGCATCATCCCGACTCCGACCGCCATCCCGCAGACACCGACCGCCACGCCCACCGCGACCACCGTCCCACCCACCGCGACCAAAACACCGACACCAACCCCCACCGCCACCAATACACCGGCACCGACCAACACGCCGACCAATACACCGGTGCCACCCACCGCGACTCCTATCACCGGAAGCGTTGGCGGTGTGGTCAATTACGAGAAACGCGCCAACCAATCCGGCATCGTGGTCAAGCTGCTGCTCGGCGGCTCGACAGGCTCGATCATCAGCGAACAAACCACCGGCGCGAACGGCGCGTTCCAGTTCCCCAACGTGGCGGCTGGCGGTTATGCCGTCACCATGACGGGCGCGGGGCATCTCGGTGCGGTCTACAGCTTCACCCTCGGCGCGGGTGGTATCACCCTCAACACCGTTACCCTGTTGGCGGGTAATCCTGATGGCAACAGCATCATCGACCTTGCCGACGCGGGGCTGATTGGCGCGAATTACCAAGTGAATGCCCCACCCGCACCCGCCAGCGCCGACTTCAACGCTGATGGGGTCATTAACCTGCTCGACCTCGTGCTGGTCGGGAAGAACTTTGGCAAAGCCACCCAAACCATTAACCAGCAGGTCGCCAGCACTGGCCCGACCATCGGCAACTGTCCGGTGTTCCCTGCCGACAACCCGTGGAATCAATTGGTGACGAACTTACCCGTTCACCCCAACTCGGCGAACTTCATCAACAGCATCAGCGCCAGCCGCACCAACCTGCATCCCGACTTCGGCTCGAATCCTGACTACGGTATCCCGTATGTGCTGGTCAACGGCACACAGCCCAAAGTACCGATCACCTTCACCGCTTACGGCGACGAAAGCGACCCCGGCCCGTACCCCATCCCACCGAATGCGCCGGTCGAAGCCGGTGGTGACCGTCATGTCCTCGCGGTCGATACCGACAACTGCAAGCTGTACGAGATGTTCAACTCGCAGTTCAACGGCACGGGCTGGAATGCCGACTCCGGTGCGGTCTTTGACTTCCGCTCCAACGCGCTGCGGACGCTGGGTTGGACGAGCGCTGACGCGGCTGGTCTGCCGATCTTCCCCGGCCTCGTGCGCTACGACGAAATTCAAACGGGGGTGATTAAACACGCCCTGCGCTTCACCGTCCAAACCTCGCAGCGAGCGTATATCCTGCCCGCCACGCACTTCGCCTCGTCCAGCACCAACGCTAACCTGCCGCCGATGGGTTTGCGGCTGCGGTTGAAGGCCAGCTTCAACATCAGCGGCTATACCGGCGCGTCACGGGTCATCCTTCAGGCGCTCAAGGACTACGGCATGATCGTCGCCGACAACGGCTCAAGCTGGTTCATCAGCGGCGCGACCGACGGTCGTTGGAATGACACCGACCTCAACCAGCTTAAGGGTGTCGCGGGCAGCAACTTCGAGGTCGTCTACACCGGCGACCCGATCACCCAATGATGAACTAATTTTCGTAGGGGAGGGGCTGACCCTCCCGTGAATTTGTTTCTTTTCCCCTCCCTGTTACTACGGGGAGGGGTTAGGGGTGGGGTCGTTATGAGTATTCACCAGACGAACAGAATGTCAGCTAAGGAAGCCAAATGATTAAAAGACGAATATGGGGGACAACCGCAGCCTTGTGTCTGCTGTTGGTGACAACACTCCTACTTTCAACATCACTGGTCGTCCAAGCCGCCGACCCGCTGACCATCTACGGCGATGGCTTGCTGTCCGGCTGGGCGAATTGGTCGTGGAATACCACCATCAACGTCAGCGCCACCACGCCCGTTCATGGGGGCAGCCGGTCACTGTCCACCAAATACGACGCGGCGTGGGCAGGGCTTTACCTGCGCTCAGGTGCCGCGCTGCCCGCTGGCTACGACACCCTGCGCTTCTGGGTGAACGGTGGCACAGGCGGTCAGCAAGTTAAGATCGCTTTCTACGACGTGAACAGTAACGCCGTCGAGGGTAAGGTGGTGCAAGCCGCCGCGAATACATGGACGCAGGTGGATGTGCCGCTGGCGGTGTTCGGCTCCAGCAGCAGCCTGTGGGGCATCGTCTGGCAGGAAAACACGGGCAACGCCCAACCGGTTTTCTACCTTGATGACATCCAACTGCTGACGCTGGGTGTCGCCCCGCAGCCCACGCAAACCGGCCTCACCTTATCAGTAGATGCGGCTGCCGCGCGGCGACCCATCAGCCCCTACATCTACGGCCTGAACTTCGCCGACCCCGCGCTGGCTGCCGACATCAAACTGCCGGTCAACCGTTGGGGTGGCAACTCGACGACGCGCTACAACTTCAAACTCGACACCCACAGCACCGCTTCCGATTGGTACTTCGAGAATATTCCTGACGACAACGCTAACCCCGCCGCGCTGCCCAACGGCTCCGGCGCGGATAACTTCGTGGCCGCCAACAAAGGGCGCGGCACGGATACCGTTATGACGCTGCCCCTCATCGGCTGGACACCCAAGAGCCGCGCTTATGCCTGCGGTTTCAGCGTCACCAAGTATGGCGCACAGCAGGGTACCGACCCCTACCGCCCCGACTGCGGCAACGGCGTGAAACCCGACGGCAGCTTCGTCACCGGCAATAACCCGACTGATACTAGTCTCGCCATCACCCCCGCCTTCGTGCAGGAGTGGATCGCCCACCTCAAGGGGACGTTCGGCGCGTCGGGTTCCGGCGGCGTGCGCTTCTATAACCTCGACAACGAGCCGATGCTCTGGAACTCCACCCACCGCGATGTGCATCCTGCGCCCCTCAGCTACGACGAACTGCGCGACCGCACCTACCAGTATGGCGCGGCGGTCAAAGCGGCTGACCCGGCTGCCCAGACGCTCGGCCCGGTCGAGTGGGGCTGGACAGGTTACTTCTACTCGGCGCTGGACGCGGCATCTGGCGGCGCGTGGTGGAACAATCCGGTTGACCGCAACGCCCACGGTGGCATGGAACTGACGGCGTGGTATCTCGACCAGATGAAAAAGTACGAACAGGCCAACGGTGTCCGCATCCTCGACTACCTCGACCTGCACTACTACCCGCAGGCGGGCGGGGTCGCCCTCACGGGTGCCGGTGGTCAAGCCACGCAGGACTTACGGCTGCGTTCCACCCGTTCGCTCTGGGACCCCACCTACGTCGATGAAAGCTGGATCGCCGATGAAATCCGCATGATCCCCCGGATGCGCGATTGGGTGAACACCTACTACCCCGGCACCAAGCTGGCGATGACCGAGTATAACTTCGGCGGCTTGGAACACATCAACGGCGCGCTCACGCAGGCCGATGTCCTCGGCATCTTTGGCCGCGAAGGGCTGGATTTGGCGACCATGTGGGACCCGCCTACCGCCGCCCAGCCAGCCGCCTATGCCTTCCGCATGTACCGCAACTACAACGGGCTGGGTGGCATGTTCGGCGAGACCAGCGTGAGCGCCACCAGCGCCGACCAAGCCAAGCTCTCGGTGTACGCCGCCCTCCGTGCCGACGGTGCGCTGACGGTGATGGTCATCAACAAAACGGGTAACGGGCAGACCAGCAGCCTCAATCTGGCGAACTTCTCCGCCGCTGCCGCACAGGTCTACACCTACAGCGCCGCCAACCTCAGCCAGATCGTGCGCGGTGCGGATGTACCCGTGAACGCTGGCAGCATCAGCACCACCTATCCGGCGCAGTCGATCACGCTGTTGGTCATCCCATCCGGCGCACCGCTGCCAACCGCCTCGCCCACGCTCGTTCCCAGCGCCACCAACACCAACACGCCCACCGTGACCGCAACCGTTACCATGACCAAGACGCTTACGCCCACGGTAACGGCGACCAAAACATTGACACCCACATCGACCGTGGTTCTCCCGACTGCCACCGCAACCGCGACGGCGACCGTCCCCACATCGACCATTCCGCCAATCGCGACCACTGCTCCCACCTTGACTGCCACGCCCAACGGCCCAACCGTCACCATCGAGGTCAGTCCGGCGAGCGGCGCGGTCGGCTCCACCGTGAAAGCCGCCTTGAAGGTCAGCGGCATCAGCAGCTTGTATGGCTTGCAGGCCGACTGTCAGGTGAACGCGGCTGTCCTCACCGGCACCGGTGTCACAGCAGGCGACATCTTTAGCAGCAGCAACAGCTTCATCGTGAATGACGGCTTCAAACCCGATGGGAAATGGTCGGTCGCGGGCAGCTTGCTCAATCCGGCTCCGGCCTTCAATGGCGCGGGTACGGCCTTCACCTTAAACTTCTCGGTCGTGGGCGCGGGTCAAACCGCAGTCAACTGCGCGGTACTGGCGGTTGATCTGGATGGCAGCGTCCTGCCGCTCACGGTGAACAACAGCTCTTTTTTAGCCGTTGAGCCGTCGGGGGCGACGGTGACCGCTACCGTCGTCCCACCGACTGCCACCGCAGCGCCGCCCAGCGCCACGCCGCTGCCCACGCTGACCTTTACCCCCTCGCCGACACTCACGCCGGTCGCGGGGGCCATCAGCGGTCAAGCGGCCTATGAGAAGCGCGGCGACCAATCCGGCATCACCGTCACCGTCTTAGTCGGTGATGCCAACGGCGCGGCCTATAGCACGGCGCAAACAGCGGCTGATGGCTCCTTCCGCTTCGATGGCGTTCCGGCGGGTGTCTACTTCCTGCGCTTCACGGCGGCAGGGCATCTGCCAACCAGCACAACCGTCACCGTCGAGGCGGGGCAAGGCGCGGCGGCGCAGGTCACGCTCCTCGCGGGTGACATCGACGGCAGCGGCAGCATCGACCTGACCGACGCAGGTTTCATCGGCGCGAATTACCGTGTGCAGGTGCCGCCCGCGCCCGCCGCAGCCGACCTCAACGGCGACGGTTTCATCAACCTCGTCGATCTCGTCCTCGTCGGTAAAAACTTCGGCAAAACCGGCGGCTGACAGAGCTTTAACGCAAAGGCGCAAAGACACCAAGAACGCAAAGATAGATTATAGGGGTTTGCCGCCAGCAACCCCCAACAAAACCCTTCTGCTTTTCTCTGTGTCCTCTGTGCCTCTGCGGTTAATCTTCTTCTCTCCCTCTTCCTCTGCGTTCTCCGCGTCTCTGCGGTTCACTCCTCTCCATCATCTCTCCGCCTTGAACTTGGCGTACTTGGCGACTTGGCGGTTAATCCTCTCCGTATTCCTCCGCGTCTCTGCGGTTAATCTTCTTCTCTCCCTCTCCGTATTCCTCTGTGTCCTCTGTGCCTCTGTGGTTAAATCTCTGCGTATTCCTCCGCGTCTCTGCGGTTAACTCCTCTCCATCATCTCTCTGCCTTGAACTTGGCGTGCTTGGCGACTTGGCGGTTAATCCTCTCCGTATTCCTCCGCGTCCTCCGCGTCTCTGCGGTTAATCTTCTTCTCTCCCTTTCCGTATTCCTCTGTGTCCTCTGTGCCTCTGCGGTTTACTCTCTGTGTTCTTTGTGCCTTTGTGGTAAAGAATGTATTTGCGTTTTATCCCCTTAAAACCTCATGAGCAATTTGCGAACCGCAGCCCATCCCCCACTATACTGGGATGCAAAATGGATTGTAATGAGGTTAGACTATGGTCGCTTTTCGCTGGCTCGCCGCCGGAGCCGTCCTCTTACTCATGAACCTCGCGCCCGCCGCCGCGCAGGACAACGCCGCCAAGCCCTTCATCCTGCCGCTGGCCGAACCCGCCAGTCCGTCCACATGGCTGATGGGGCAGGCGTACGGCAACACCACTGGCGCGTTCAACTACGGCACGGCATGGTACGCCGCCGGTCAGGGTTTGCACTTCGGCATCGACATCACCATGCCCTGCGGTACGCCTGTCATTGCGATGGCTGACGGCGAGGTGATTTACACCGACAACCTGACCTTCGGCTCTGGCCCGCATAACCTGATCATGCGCCACTCGCAAGCCGGTGTGACCGTACTTTATGGGCATCTGTTGGAACGGCCAACCGTGCAGCAGTACCAGACGGTCAAGCAGGGTGATGTGGTCGGCCTCTCCGGTGACCCCGATGTCACCTGCGACTCGCGCCCTCACCTGCATCTCGAAGTCCGCTCGTTGGATTACCAGATCGCCTACAACCCTATCAGCTACATCAACGCCCCGTGGGATGCCCTCGTCAGCATCGGTTCCTACAGCCGCAGCTTGTTCGAGCAGGACTTCTACAACCCGCGCCAGTGGATGAGCCTTGATGACCAGCCGCCGACCGCCTTCGGTGGTGCGCGCTTGAACGCCTACGCCGAAAGCTGGCCGCCCAAGAACGAGGACACCCCACCGCAGAACACGCCGCCCATGCGCCCCTACACGGCTTTACCCGCTGGCACATGGGGGATGCAGCCGCTGACGATGGATGGCTGCTGCGCCGTTCACTGGTGGAACCCGACCGACTCGAACCTCGCTTATGTCATCGACGGTTCGCCGGGGCAGTTGGCCGCCATCTTCGAGTGGGATGTGACCGCCAAAGCCATGACAGGCGTGATTGAAAGTGTGCCGCCTCGCCAGTTGTCGCCGGATGGCAGCTACCGCGTCATTCGCGGAGGTGGAGAAGTCACTGTTCGCCGCCTCGCCGATGGGGTTGATTTCCCTGTGCAGACCAGCGGTTTCCCGCCCGCCGTCAGCCCCGATAACAGCCACCTCCTGTGGGAAGTCCAGTACGGGCAGGACATCCCCGGCGCAACCCCGCCGCAGGTCGAAATCTGGGTGAGCAACATCGACGGCTCGAACGCCCGCGCTGTTCTCGCGCGTCCCGATATTTCCGCAACATGGCTCGATGGCGCGCGCTTGCTGATTTCCACCAGCGACCGTACCCTGACGACGCTCGACGTGCTGAATGTCGATGACGGCTCGACCTTCACCCTCGGCACATGGGACCGCATTCGCGGGGTCAGCATCGCCCCCGGTGGCGAACGCATCCTGTTCTACCAGACCTTCCAAGCCGACCCGAATGTGAATGGTATCTACCTGTTGGAAGCGCAGTCCGGCGCGGTGCCGCAGAAGATGGCGTGGTTCGGCGGCTGGCGCTGGCGCGATGCCCAGAGCCTCTACTACATCCCGTTTGATCCGGTGACCGGTGTCCAGTCGATGCACTACTACGACCTCACCACCGGCGAAGACCGCGCCCTCACCGACCCCGCCACCACCAATTTCACCGTCGCGAACGGCGATTGGTCCGTCTCGCCGGATGGCACGCGCATCCTCTTCCAAAACGCCGCCGACCGCCGCCTGTGGGTGCTAGAAGCCCAACCCGAATAATTCCTAATGCCTTCGTAGGGGAGGGTCTCTGACCCTCTCGCACCACTTATCTGTATCTCTGGTAACAAATAATGTCTTTTGTAAACGGTGTAAACGTGACTTTCTCATTGCCAACATTGACCGTTTTACCAGAAGGTGAATAGAGATACCCGACTGCGCCTAAGTGTCCTTGACCGGGCCAACTTGTTACAGGTACAGCAATTTGGATTTCCGTTGGTGAAATCGGTTGCCAGACATCCCATAAAGCTACAGCGTCATACTTTTTTCCACTAACCGTTTCAAATTGGATTGACGACAATGGAGCATTCGTTTTTCCGCGCGTTTTGAAAGTCTCAATCCATGTATCTAAATCTTGTGTGATTTTGGCGTAAACTTCATCCATTTGAGAACAAAATCCTTCAGGTGGAGACATCAATGTGTTATCCAGAATGGCATTGAACACGAAAAATATCCCCACAAAACTCGTCAAAATCGCCAATCCAACAATTGTGATTGACTTTAATATGCGTTTAGCTCTACGCATCAGTTTTACCTTATTGCTGTACGGTTTCCGCCGCGCACTATTTGTAGCCAAAACAGCCGCATTTTCCCCTTGAAGTCCCTTTAGTGGACTTGTCTGCCTGTTAGCTGAGTGGCTTTAGCCCTCAGCGGCGCATAAAGTCCCATATTTAATACACGAAACATTCTTTTAATCCTCGCTCTAACTCTCCGTCTTGATCTCTGCGCTCTTTGCGTCTCTGCGGTTCAATCTCTCTTCGCCTTTTCTTTTAACTTGCCACTTGAAACTTCAAACTATTATTTCCTACGTTTGAATTAGGTTTGTCGGCAAACCATTTCCTAACCGTCCACCAACCATTTCCTCGCCGCGCTCCCCTGCAAAGTTAGCACCAATACCCACTAAAAGTGACCAAATGTTCTGACAAATGTTCACCCTTTTCATCCCAACCTCTGCTATCCTGTTCATAGGACATACTGTATCCCTGCATTTTCTCCCCTCTCCTAGCTGTACTCAGCGGTCGGGAGAGGGCTGACGGTGGAGCGAGCCTGCGAGCGTACCGTCGTGGGGTGAGGGCAAGTCCGCCGCACCTTAACAACCGCATCTACCCAACGAGCACAAATTGTCGTGCCGCCTATGCTGCATTTGCCGCTTGTTCCGCATGTTGTGCATTTGTCTGTGACTGTCACCTGTTGACTACGGACTGACGACTATTCTTGCCATTGCCGCCTTTGCTGCCAACTCTTTTAAGTTCCCTCCACCGTTTACGGGGGAGGGCTAGGGTGGGGGTTTGCCAACTGACAACTCCGACACTGACGACACTGACGACATTTGCGACAAAATGCACCGATTCTCAACAGCATTAACAGCAACAACAGCATCAAAAATGCACGGTGAATCTGACGAATTTGAAGAATTTTGTGACCGAAGGAAATCCTTTAGGGCGAATCTTCGGCAGTTCGCTCACTCAAGTCCGCCGTCAAAGCCCATTTCGCAATTGCAGAATTTGTGACCGAAGGAAATCCTTTAGGGCAGTTTTCGCAGAATTTACCGTATTGCCACTGTATTGAACTGATAACTGTAAACTGGCAACTGAAAACTTCAAATGGCACCCTGCCGCCGCCACTGCCGCCATAAACCTACTCTCTCTGCCTTGATCTCTGTGCCCTCTGTGTCTGTGCGAAGCCTCCTTTAGGGCTGTGGTGAATCGCCTTTTCTCTCCGCCTTGAACTTGGCGCTCTTGGCGATTCGTTTTCGCTCTGTGTCTTTGTGCCATTGAGCCCTTGTGTTAAATCTCTCCGCCTTAATCTTGGCGTTCTTGGCGACTTGGCGGTTAAATCCTCTCTGCGTCCTCTGCATCTTTCTCACATTTGTGCGTCGGTGTCCTCAAGGTAGATACACGCCGCCACCTACACCACCGACGAAATAGGCATCTTGAGTCAGGTGCTGTTTATCGCCGCCTTGTTACTCCTGATCGGGTTCATCTGCCTCTCGATCTGGTCGATTTTCGGCTCGGTGTTCGCCCGCTTTTTACAGGTGCCGCGCGTCCGGCGGGTGTTTAATATCGCGCTCGCGTTGATACTGGTGCTGTCGCTCGTGCCGTTGATCGTATGACAAAACCCCTTCATGGTGTAAAATGGCTCACGAGGGTTCAATTCTCCTTGCCCTATGAAAGTGAGCCGCACCATGCACAGACAACTCAAAGATGGCCTCATCCTCCGCAGCCTGAGCGAAGGACACCCGACTGACCGTGAAGGGCTGCCCGAAATTTACGCTGACGTGAACTGTGAAGGCGACCCTGATGTAATCAAAAACGGGGTGCGGGGGTGGGCGCGCGACCTGCTGGATGGGCATCCCACCGTCACGCCGGATGACATCTTCGTGGTGGTTGATCCGGCGAAGGATAACTGTGTCGTCTCGGCCACCCTGCTCATCCCGCAGACGTGGCGCTACGAAGACATCGCCGTCAGCGTCGGGCGACCGGAACTCGTCGCCACCCGAACGGAGTATCGCGGTCGCGGTCTCGTGCGCGAGCTGTTCGATGCCGTTCATGAACGCAGCGCGGCGCTCGGTCATCAGGTGCAGGCTATCACCGGCATTCCTTACTTCTATCGCCAGTTCGGTTACACAATGGCGGTTGACCTCGGCGAACATGCCTATTATCCGCTGACCAAGATGAAGCCGCCCAAGCCGGACTATAAACCGGCCTTCACGCTGCGCCCCGCCACCGAGGCCGACATTCCCAATATGATGCGCTGGCACAGTGAGAACACCCAGTCGCGGCTGCTGACCGAGGTGAAGTCGCCGGAAGTCTGGCGCTACGAGGCGTTCGGGCGCAGGCGCGAGTCGTTCACCTGTGTCGAGTATCAGATCATTGTCAATGCACAGGGGCAGGGCGTGGGCTACTTGGAGTTGTTCCTACTATTGGAAGGTGATGATGAGGTGCGGTGCAGCGGTTACACGGTCGGCTCGGAGTCGTCGTACCTCGAAACGTTTGAGGATGTCGTGCGCGGGGTGAAGGAATGGGCGCAAACCAACTTTAAGATGTCACCGAATTCGCTGGTGTTTGGCGCTGGACTGCACGACTCCATTGACACGCTCATCTGGCACACCGAAGGCGGCTACACCCGAAACCGCGAGTATATGTGGTATATCCGCGTGCCGCAGATGATCCCGTTCCTCAAGCATATCCAACCCGTACTGGAACGCCGGTTGGAGGGCAGCGGGGCGCAGGGCTTCACGGGTGAACTCAAAATCGGCTTTTACGATCTAACAGGCATCCGCTTCGCCTTCGAGCGTGGGAAGATCACCGGTATCGAGCCGATCAGCGGGAAGGATGGTTATGATGCCTCCTTCCCGTGGGATTTGTTCTGGAATGTGGTGTTCGGGCAGCACCAACCGGACGACATCGGCAAGGTGCTGCCGGACGTGTGGGCAACCGGCAAAGGGGCGGTGCTGCTGGAAGCCCTGTTCCCCAAGCGCAAGTCGTGGTTGAAAGGGCTGACGTAATTACCCCTCCGGCGCGGGCGGTGGCTTGGGCGCGTAAAGGGCGCTGTTGGCGATGATACGGTCGATCTCGGCGCGGAAGAAGTTCGCGATCTTGGCGCATTCCGCTACGTCCACCGGCCCACCGTCCGACTTCGGCAGGTCGGCGTACGGGCTGCCGATCACAAAAATGTTCTCGTCGTTGTACTCGTTGGCGGGCGCGGTGTAATTCATGCTGCCCGCGATCACGATGGCCTCGTCAATCACCATCAGCTTATGGTGCAGCTTGCGGAAGGTCTTAAAATCGCCCTCCTTTTTCGGCAGATACACTTTGATGCCCTTGCCGTGCAGCCAATCGGTCGCCGCCCAATACTGCTTGCCCTGCGTCGGGTCGAGCGCACCTTGCAGCTTGCGGTTGGCTTCGCGCAGCATAATCATCGCGTCGTCAATGCCTGACGAGCCGGAGAAGGTGAAGATGGCAAAGTCCAGCCGTTTCTCGCACTTCAACATCTGCTTCACGATTTCGAGTTCGGGTGCGTGGTCGGGCGCGAAAAGGATGCGTACCGGAACCCCGTTGATGTTGATGGTGCGCGGCTTGGCACGGTGACGGCTGTTCAGTTCGCCGAACGTGCCGGAGCGAATCTCGTCAAACTCGACCTCGTACTCGGCACAAATCTCGTTGTTGTAAAAGATAATGACGTTATTCAGGTTGCGATGGGTATCCGTTTCGGTGAAGTTGGCCGAGCCGGTGAGGATAGCGGCGGTTGCGCCCGGTTTCCGGCGGCGGCCATCGGTGCGGAAGTCGCGAATGATGAACTTCTGGTGGAAGATTTCGGGGTTATAGTCGGCCTTCACATCCACGCCGTTCCGCAGCAGTTTGGCGAGGATGTCGCGGTTGACGTTCAACCCGTTCGAGGTGCTTGTCCCCGTCACCTGCAAACTCCGGTAAATTTCGGGGTCGGTCGCGCGTTCCTTTTTGGGCGGTAGGGGGCTGAAAAGGTAATCTTGCTCAAGGAACATGCGGACGCTGATACCTTCCCAACTCTTATCGAGGATGGCCTGTGCTATCGCCTCCGAGTCGAGTTCCTGAACCGCGATGTCGAGCGACTCTTTCGCCCCGCGAATGAAGTCTACGATCACGGTTTCGAGGTTATCCGGTGCGCCCAATTCCTGCGGCCCGACAAATGCCAGAATCTTCCCATCCGCGAAATCAGTCATTTGTCTCAACTCCCTCGTGATAAAAATAGCGCACTTCCATTGTATCTAATGTCGCGTCACAGGGGGTGATCGACAGGTTTGCGTCGTCCAGTCGCCGCTTGGCGCGGTTGGGGCGGCTTTGTACAATGAGGCGCATGAGCAACCTCCGACGCGCTTTACCCCTCAACCTCGCCCTTTATGGCCTCTACCTGCTGGTGGCGGTGGTCATGACATGGCCGCTGGTCACGCAGATCAGCACCCTCTTCGCCGGCTACCCGTTCGGTGACGCGCACGAGATGACACGCCATATCTGGTGGTTTAAGCACGCCCTCCAAATGGGTCAGCCGCTCATCTTCCAACCGCTGCTCGGCTACCCTGATGGGATGCAGGGGGTGATCTTATGGTCAGATCCGCTGCAATTCTTTCCCGGCTGGTTGTTCGCTTTCTTCATGCCGCTGCCCGCCGCTTACAACCTGTTCGTGCTGCTGACGCTGGCGCTCAACGGCTGGGCGGCTTACTGGTTGGTGTGGCGGCTGACTGAGGTGCGTTCGGCGGGTTTGCTGGGCGGTCTAGCCTTCATGACCGCGCCGGTCATTCAAGGGCATCTGTCAGGGGGACACGGCGGCTTGCTCGTCCAGTGGCCTTTACCCCTGCTGGCGTGGAGCTTGTTGAAAGTTACAAGTTACAAGTTACCAGAAATCCCCACCCTAACCCTCCCCCGTAAACAGGGGAGGGGATTACCGTTTAACTTTTCACCTTTAACTTTTAACTCTCGACTCGTTACTCTCGACTCGTTACTCGCTACTTTATTTTTCTTCCTCACTGCCCTCGGTCACACCCTGCAACTGATTTACGCGGTGCTGCCGCTGGTGGCG
>Ga0209460_1001021_pt1 | contig 19205 bp, 8 predicted proteins | sample EBPBio132013_DNA_FD_185868 | JGI IMG/M metagenome (GOLD analysis project Ga0209460, IMG submission 185868) | Wastewater treatment Type I Accumulibacter community from EBPR Bioreactor in Madison, WI, USA - Reactor 2_5/13/2013_ DNA (SPAdes)... | ecosystem: Engineered > Bioreactor > EBPR >... | reverse complement strand
TCGAAGCCGAAGGCGCAACGAGCCGGGCGCGGGGAACCTGGTCCGACCTCGCCGCGCGCATCAAGGCCGCGCACGCGCAACGCTATTACCTCTCCCGCAACGAAAAACTGACCCGGGAAATCCTCGACCTGATCGTTCGCCTGGAGAAGGTTGCACAGGTTCGCTATGCCGGCGGTCTCGCCGCCCAGCAGGATGTGATCCGCGCCCAGGTCGAGCAGACCAGCATGCGCAGCGAACTCGTCACACTGGAAAGCGAGAGCCGCCAGGTCGATGCGCGCCTCAATGCCCTGCTCGCGCGTCCGGCTGCGGCAGAACTCGCGCAACCGGAAAGGCTGCCGGTGCTGCCGACAGCCGCCAGACTCGACTACGCGACGCTCGAAGAGCGAGTGCGCGCGCGCAACCCCGTGCTCTTTGCGGAAGAGTCGCGCCTCAAGGCGGCCGAGAAAAGCCGTGAACTCGCCTACCGCAATCGTTATCCGGATTTCACCGTCGGCTTCGGCCCCATCCAGTACCAGAACGCCGTCAAGGAATGGGAAGTGATGGTCGAACTCAACATCCCACTGCAACTGAGCACGCGGCGGGCCCAGGAACGCGAATCGGAAGCCATGCTGTCGGCCGCCCGAGCGCGCAAGGAAGCCACCGCCAATCAGGCGCTCGCCGACCTCGCGGAGAATCTGGCCGGCATCGAGGCTGCGCGGCGCATCGAAATGCTGGCGACGACCAGCCTCCTGCCGCAGGCGGAACTGACGTTTCGGGCGGCGCTGGCCGGTTACGAAAACGGCAAGATCGATTTCGCGACGCTCCTCGAAGCGCAGCGGCAGATTCGCCAGGCCCGGCAGAGCCAGATCACGGCGCAGAGCGAAGCGCAGATCCGTCTCGCCGCCATTGAAAGGCTACTGGGGGAAGACTTGTGAAGCAGGCAACCGGAATCGCCATCGGTCTTGTCGCGGTGACGGCGCTGGCCGCCGGTGCCGGCTACTGGTTGGGCAGCAGGGTGGCCGTGTCCTCTGCTGACGGCAACGCTGCCGTGGCCGCCGCTGCCGCGAAGGGTGCCGGCGAACCGGAGAAGCGAAAGGTCCTGTACTACCGCAATCCGATGGGCCTGCCGGATACCTCGCCGGTCCCGAAGAAGGACTCGATGGGGATGGACTACACGCCCGTCTACGCCGACGAGCAGGACGACGAGCCAGCTTCCGCCAACCAGATCCGGATCAGCACCGAGAAGGTCCAGAAGCTCGGGGTGCGCACCGAGGCCGCCGAGCGCCGCACCCTGGACAGGACGGTGCGTGCTGCCGGCCGGATCGAGCCGGACGAGCGACGTCTGTTCACCATCGCCCCCAAGTTCGAGGGTTACGTCGAGCGCCTGTACGTGAATGTCACCGGCCAGCCGGTCGGCAAGGGGCAGCCCCTGTTCGAGGTCTACAGCCCGGAACTCGTCTCCGCCCAGCGCGAGTACACCGTCGCCGCGCAGGGCGTGACCGCGCTCAAGGAGGCCGGCGGTCAGGCGCAGACAGGCATGCAGGACCTGGCCAACGCCAGCCTGCAGCGCCTCAGGAACTGGGATGTCTCGCCCGAGCAGGTCAAGGCGCTCGCCGAATCCAGCGAAGCGAAACGGACGCTGACCTTCCGCTCGCCGGTGGCAGGCATCGTCACCGAGAAGAAGGCCGTTCAGGGCATGCGCTTCATGCCCGGCGAAGCGCTCTATCAGGTGGCGGACCTCTCCTCGGTGTGGGTCATCGCCGACGTCTTCGAGCAGGACATCGGCCTGGTCAGGACCGGCGCCAGGGCGAAGATCCGGATCAACGCCTACCCGGACAAGCTCTTCGAGGGTGCCGTCACCTATGTCTATCCGACCCTCAAGAGCGACACGCGAACCGTTCCGGTACGCGTGGAACTCGCCAATCCCGGCCTGCTGCTCAAGCCGGCCATGTTCGCCCAGGTCGAGCTGGCCGTGTCGGCCAAGGGGCCGATGGTCAGCGTTCCGCTCTCGGCAGTGATCGATAGCGGCACCCGCCAGGTCGTCCTGATCCAGCAAGGTGAAGGCCGCTTCGCGCCGCGCGAGGTCAAGCTCGGCGCCCGCAGCGACGACTACGTGGAAGTCGTCGATGGCGTGAAGGACGGCGAACAGGTGGTGGTCGCGGCCAACTTCCTGATCGATTCGGAGAGCAATCTCAAGGCGGCACTCGCCGGTTTCGCCCCCGCGGCCAGCGCCGACGCCGGCAAGGCCGGCAGCGCCGCCAACCCGCACGCCGGTCACTGACAGACCTCAGCAGAGACTGACGGAGATTCGGCACCATGCTGGCGAAAATCATCGACTGGTCGGGTGGCAACCGTTTCCTGGTCCTGCTCGCCACCCTTTTCGTCACCATCGGCGGCATCTACGCGGTCCTCCGGACACCGATCGATGCCTTGCCCGATCTTTCCGACGTGCAGGTGATCGTGTACACCGAGTACCCCGGTCAGGCACCGCAGGTCGTCGAGGATCAAGTCACCTATCCCCTGAGCACGGCCATGCTGTCGGTCCCGAGATCGCGCGTGGTGCGCGGCTTCTCCTTCTTCGGCGCCTCCTTCGTCTACATCATCTTCGAGGACGGCACCGACATCTACTGGGCACGCTCACGCGTCCTCGAATACCTGAGTTTCGCTTCCAGCCGCCTGCCCAGGGGCGTTACGCCGTCGCTCGGGCCGGATGCCACCGGCGTCGGCTGGGTCTACCAGTACGCGCTGCTCGCCAGAGACAAGACGCTCGCCGAGTTGCGCACGATCCAGGACTGGTATGTGCGCTACCCACTGAGCAAGGCGCATGGCGTCGCCGAAGTGGCATCGATCGGCGGCTTCGTGCAGACGTATCAGGTCACCGTCGACCCGGTGAAGCTGCGCGCCTACGGGATCCCACTGATGAAGATCGCGCAGGTGATCCGCGATTCCAACCGCGACGTCGGCGGCCGGGTGGTGGAAATGGCCGAGACCGAATACATGGTGCGCGGCAAGGGTTACCTGCGCGGCAAGAGCGACATCGAGAGACTGGTCGTCAAGAGCGACAGGGGCACCCCCGTTCTGATCCGCGACATCGCCCGCGTCGAACTCGCACCGGACGAACGGCGCGGCCTCGCCGAACTCAACGGCGAAGGCGAAGTGGTGTCGGGGATCGCCATGGCGCGCTATGGTCAGAACGCTCTCGAAGTGATCCATAACGTGAAAGCCAAGATCGCCGAAATCGGCCCCGGGCTGCCTGAGGGAGTGACGGTGGAAACCGTCTATGACCGTTCCGAGCTGATCCACCGCGCCATCGAGACGCTCAAGCGAACGCTGCTCGAAGAATCGTTCATCGTCGCGCTGGTCTGCATCGTCTTCCTGCTGCACGTGCGCAGCGCGCTGGTCGCCATCCTGATGCTGCCGGTCGGCATCCTCATCGCCTTCATCGCCATGCGCTCGCTGGGAATGAATTCCAATCTGATGAGTCTCGGAGGAATTGCCATTGCCATCGGCGCGATGATCGACGCGGCGATCGTGATGATCGAGAACGCCCACAAGCATCTCGAGCGCCTGCCCGCGGAGCACTCGCCCGGCGAGCGCGCCGAGGCCATGCTCGCCGCTTGCCGGGAGGTCGGCCCGGCGCTGTTCTTCTCCTTGCTGATCATCACCGTTTCCTTCCTGCCGGTCTTCAGCCTGGAAGGCCAGGAAGGCCGGCTGTTCTCGCCGCTCGCCTACACCAAGACCTTCGCGATGGCCGGCGCGGCGCTGCTGTCGATCACGCTGGTGCCGGTGCTGATGCTGCTGTTCATTCGCGGCAGGATCCTGCCCGAAGCGAAGAACCCGGTGAACTGCTTCCTGATCTGGGTCTATCGGCCGATCATCGCCGGCGTCATGCGCTGGAAAAAGCTGACCCTCGCTCTCGCCGTGCTGGTCATGGCGCTCTCTCTCTACCCGGCCTCCCGGCTCGGCTCCGAGTTCATGCCGACGCTCAACGAGGGGACGTTGCTGTACATGCCCACCTCGCTGCCCGGAATGTCGATCACCAAAGCCGCCGAGCTGATGCAGACCCAGAACAAGATCATCAAGCGCTTCCCCGAGGTGGCGTCGGTGTACGGCAAGGCCGGGCGCGCCAACACCGCCACCGACCCGGCGCCGACCGAGATGTTCGAGACGGTGATCAACCTCAAGCCGGAATCCGAGTGGCACGCTGGCATGACCACCGACAAGCTGATCGCCGAACTCGACAAGGCGCTGCAGTTCCCCGGCGTCGCCAACGCCTGGACGATGCCGATCAAGGCGCGCATCGACATGCTGTCCACCGGTATCCGCACGCCGATCGGCATCAAGGTCTTCGGCAAGGATCTCGACGAGATGGAAAAGCTGGCCAAGGAGATCGAGGCGGTGGTGAAGACCGTCCCCGGAACGACCAGCGCCTTTGCCGAACGCATCACCGGTGGCTTCTACCTCAACATCGAACCCGACCGCGAGCAACTGGCGCGTTATGGGCTGGCCGTCGGCGAACTGCAGGACGTCATCGGCACCGCGCTGGGCGGTGAAATGGTGACCACGACCGTCGAGGGCCGCGAGCGTTTCGGCGTCACCATCCGCTATCCGCGCGAACTGCGCTCCGACCCACAGCAGATCGCCCGCGAGGTACTGATCCCGACCATGAACGGGGCGATGATCCCCCTCGGGCAACTGGCCCGGGTGGTCGTCGCCAAGGGATCACCGAGCATCCGCACCGAGAACGCGCTGCTTTCCGCCTACATCTACGTCGACGTTCGCGACCGCGACATCGGCGGCTACGTCGCCGACGCCAAGAAGGCGGTCGCCGAGCAGGTCAAGTTCCCGCCCGGCACCTACCTTACCTGGAGCGGCCAGTTCGAGTACATGGAACGGGCGATCGAGAAGATGAAGATCGTCATCCCGGTCACCCTGCTGTCGATCTTCCTGCTGCTCTATCTCAACTTCAAGCGCCTCACGGAAACGCTGATCGTCATGCTCTCGGTGCCTTTCGCGCTGGTCGGCGGCATCTGGCTGATGTGGCTCCTCGACTACAACCTGTCGGTGGCCGTCATCGTCGGCTTCATCGCGGTCGCCGGGGTGGCGGCCGAGACCGGCGTGATCATGCTGATCTATCTCGACCACGCCTGGGAAGCGGTCCAGGCGAAGTGCCGTGAAGCGGGGCGCGCGCCGAACGTCGACGACCTCTACGCGGCGATCATGGAAGGCGCTGTGGAGCGCGTGCGGCCGAAGATGATGACCGTGGTGGCGATCATGGCCGGTCTGCTGCCGATCCTGTGGGGGACAGGGACGGGTTCGGAAGTGATGAGCCATATCGCGGCGCCAATGGTGGGTGGGATGATCTCGTCAACGGTGCTCACGCTGGCGGTGATTCCGGCGATCTACGCGCTGGTCAAGCAGTGGCGGCTCCGGCCGGGCAGCGGTTGAAATTTCTCAGAAACGTCCGATGAAGGTCGCGCCGAAGAGAGGCGCCGGGTCGAAGTCCTCCTTGCGGACCAGATGTCCGGATGAATTCTCGACGCGTAGCCTCCCGTTTGCTACGACGCCGCCATAGAGGTGCAGCGCCAATTGGTCGGTGAAGTTGCGCGTTACTCGAACGAACACCGGCATACCGCTCTCTTCGCCGATGCCGTTACGCACCGGGCCGGTCTCGCTCAGGCGAAAACGCAGAACCCGATAGGCCACGCCGACACCGGCAGTCCAGCCGCCATCAAAGTAGTAACCAAGTTCCAGTCCGGCTGGCCCCGTCGGGCCGCTGGGGAGGGGATTGGTCAGGCGCCAGTGGTCTCCGAAGCGCCAGTCGATGACCAGTAACGGGAATACGCTGGTTTTCTCGATCCCGTCGAATACGCCTATGCCCAGGCCGAGACGATTGCCACGCTCGAAGCGCCTGGACCCGGAGACTGTGGCGCCCCAGATGAGCGAATCGCCGGATTTCGCCCCATTTTCCCTGAACCAGTCCACCGACGGCGCTACTCCTACGCTCCAGCCGTCGCCGACCTCGAACGAGAGCGGTGCCGATACGCCGTAACGTTGAACGATGTTCCACGGCGCCACTCTGTCGAAAGCGCCGGAGTTGGAGAACGAATAGTCGAGATAGTCGTAGGTGAGGGTGATACCCGCGCGCCTGCCGCCGCCAAGGTCCTGGGAAACCCCACCGCGCAGGATCGCGCCGCCAACGCTGAAATCACCGCTGCGGTCGAGGTCGGCGTTCCCCTGGTAGACCGGCGTGAGCGAGACGAACGCTTGCCTCTCACCCGCCTCGCCCCCCTGCACAGAACCCGTGACCGCCATCAGCGAGGCAAGAACCGTCAAGCTTGGTACGCGCCAAGACCGTGAGTTCATAACGATTTCCTTTTATATATATCAGGCGGCCCGAAGGACAGGCTTAGTCGGGGTGAAAGCGAATGGACATCAACGGCCTGCCGGCCCTGATCGGATGGCTCCAACTGGTCAGTGGTTACGTCCAACGTTCGCGGCGGGAGACTGACAACCGTATGCCCGCAAGTAGCATCGATCTCCTCAAGGTCGGCCCCAATGGCAGGGAGGTCGAAATTGAACCTCCGCGCATGTTCGGCGCGATACTTCCGTGCTTCTTCAACGATGGGGTCGATCATCACAAATCTCCGAAGACCTCTTCCGGTGTGCCAAAAAGGCGCATTGGTGCGAGTTTACCCCAGAAGGCCGAGCTTCTCCGAGCCAAGCGTAGAGCTTCAGTCTGGCGCCGCTTGTCTTCTTCCTGTTGCACGTGCGCAGCGCCCTGGTGGCCATCCTGATGCTACCAATCCGCATCTCTATGCATTCATCGGCATGCGCTCGCCGGGAATGAGTTCCCAGCGGATGTGTCTCGGCGTAATTGCCATCGGCGCGACGATCGACGCGGCGATCATGATAGTTGAGCACGCCCAGCAACACCTCGACTCCACGGGCAGGAAGGATTACCGACGAGCACGAGTGAATCGCCCGCTTTAATCGCTCCACGACGGTGCCCAGCACTGCCGGGAAGAGGCACCGATCACCATCCGGTAGACAAATGTCACTCCTTCCCCTGACTCGTGCCAGCGCGCCAGATTCAACTCCCCATGCCAGGAACGCTGCCGGCGCCCTTCTTGCGCAGCGCATGGATCTTGGCGAGTCCGCCACGCGCCGTTTCCCGATAGCTCGCCTTCATGTCGCAGCCCGTTTCCCACATCGTGCGCACGACCTCGTCGAAGGACACGATGTGGTGGCCGTCGGAGAGCAGGGCGTAGGCGGCGCAGTCGACGGCGCGTACCGCGGCAATCGCATTGCGTTCGATGCAGGGAATCTGCACGTAGCCGCCGATGGGGTCGCAGGTGAGGCCCAGATGATGTTCCAGCCCCATCTCCGCTGCATATTCGATCTGCCGTACCGAGCCCCCCAGCAGTTGCGCGGCAGCACCGGCAGCCATGGCGCAGGCCGTCCCCACTTCGCCCTGGCAGCCGACTTCGGCGCCCGAGATCGAGGCGTTGCGCTTGACGAGGTTGCCGATCAGTCCGGCCGTGGCGAGGGCGCGGTGGATCTTTTCGTCGGACAGCTGCGCTTGTTGCTGCAGGAAGAACAGCACGGCGGGCAACACGCCACAGGCGCCGCAGGTCGGCGCGGTCACGACCTCGCCGCCGGCGGCATTCTCCTCAGACACGGCCAGCGCGTAGGCAAACTGCAGCGCGGTTTGTCCGAAGTAGCCGGCGAGACTTTGCGCGCGCGCGTGATACGCCGAGGCCTTGCGCGGCACGTTCAGCGTCCCGGGCAGGCGGCCTTCGGCATTCAGGCCGCTGGCGATGGCTCTCCGCATGCAGGTCCACACGCCGCTCAGATACGGCCAGATCGGCGGTCCTTCGTGGCGGTCGACCAGTTCCCAGAGGCGCCGGCCTTCGCCTGCCGTTTCGTCCAGAATCTCACGCATGCCGGCGTAGGGATAAACATCGTCGCCGCCGTCGGGTTGGCCGTTTTCGTCGAGCAAGGCGCCGCCGCCTACCGAGTACACGACGCGCGCGGCAAGAACGCCACCGCCGGCGTCGAGGGCCTCGAACTGCATGCCGTTAGGGTGCCCCGGCAGCAAACGATCCGGTAGCCAGACGATGTCGACCGGCGTCGGCGCAAACGGTACGCTGACCGCCCGGTCGGTCAGGTGGCCGCGGCCGGTGGCCGCCAGGGTGCCGTACAGCGTGACGCGCAGGCGTGCAGCCGTGGGGTTGGCGGCCTTGAAGGCTTGCGCGGCAAAGCGCGGCCCCATGGTGTGGCTGCTCGAGGGCCCGAGGCCGATGCGGTAGAGTTCGCGCAGGGATTTCACGTCATCAGCCTCCCACTTTCTCGTTGAACTCGTCGATCATCCGACCGAGATCGGCGGCCTGGGTGCGGAGACAGCCCCAGTAGCTGCGGCCATCGTTCCGGCGGAGTCCGACGCAGGCTCGGCGCCCGCGATGCTGTCGCCGGGGCACGCCGTCTTCTCGAACACCTCGGTCATCGCCGGTCCGGTGACCTTGGAGTGTCAGAGCGAGTCGGGTAACGGGTTGAACTGGCTGCAGATCGCCGCATGCGGACGTGGATGAGGTCACTCGCGACGGATCTCACACCGGCTTGTTGATCAGTGCGTCATCCATTTGCGTGGCGCGCAGACGGGCTGGCCTGTTCTCGAGGCGAGCAAAGTAATCGCGAAACTCGGCGCGATCGGGCAAGGTGCCAAACTGCAGGCCATAGCCAATCTGCGAGCCGACGTAGACGTCAGCCGCCGAGAAGTGGTCGCCAGCGATATAGGGATGCGCACTGACGGCCCTGGCCAGCGTATTGACCACCAGGTCGAGATTGCCATAGCCCACCATCCTCTGCTTTTCCTCACTGACCACGAAGCCCAGCGCGTTGTTGGTCGTCGCCTGCTCGAAAGGCCCGGCGGCGAAGAAAAGCCACCGATAGTAATCCTGCCGCTGCGCCGCTGGCGGTGCCAGGGCCGCTGCCGCAAACACGTCTGCCAAATAGGCAATGATGGCGGCGCATTCCGTGACCACTCTCCCCTGGTGCACGATCGCCGGCACCTTGCCCATCGGGTTGATATCGGTGTACGGCGGCGTTTTCATCTGAAGACCGTATTGCACGATTTCGGTTTGATAAGGCGCTTCGCACTCTTCCAGCATCCAGCGCACGATACGGCCACGACTTTGTGGATGGGTATAGAAAACCAGGTCAGACATGTTGAGCCCCTTGCAATGTTGAGGTGGATTCGATCAAAACGGGCTGCTGGAGGTAGACATCGATGCTCCGCCGACAAGCCTGCATTGACGGCGGTGACACGATGGACCGACGGTGGTTGCACCGGGCTCTGCTGGCGCCCACACGCTGGCTGCCGACCGGAGGGTGATACGACGCGACGGGGTCATTGCTCATGCGTGTCGGTCTGCAGGGTCCGCTCGGAGGCGATCCGGGGCAGGATGAGGACGAACGCGACCCCTTTGCCCGCGTCGCTGAAGCCGCGAATCGTTCCTCCGAGCACCCCGGTGACCAGGTTATAGACAATGTACAAACCCAGGCCGCTGCCACCTTGGCCCAGCCGGGTGGTGAAGAACGGCTCGAAGATACGATGGAGTATTCCCTCGGGGATGCCGACACCGTCGTCCGTGTAATCGATCTGCACGCGATCGCCATCGAGCGGCGCGGCTCGGACGCGGATCAGCCCGGCCTCGATCCCGGCAAAGCCATGCGCCAGGGAGTTGCCGATCAGGTTGGCGAGTACCTGCTCCAACGGGCCCGGATAGCTGTCCAACTCCAGCTCGCGGGGGATGTCCAGCTCGATACGGTGGGCGGTGCGCTTCAGTTGGGGTTGCAGCGTGACCAGCAATTCCTCGACGGTCTGGCGCAGGTCGAAGCGGCGGCGGCGGGCGCTCACCTGGTCCACCGCGACCTGCTTGAAATTGCTGATCAGGTCGGCGGCGCGGGCGGCGTTGCGCTCCAGCAGCTCGACCCCTTCTCGGCTTCGCTCCAGGAAAGTCGCCACCTGGGAGCGGCGCAGGGCTCCGGCGTCTACAGCGGCGGCGAAGTTGCGTACTTCCGTGCCCAGGCTGCTGGCGACGACGCGGGCGTTGCCCAGCGGGGTGTTGAGCTCGTGGGCCATGCCGGCCACCAGCTGGCCCAGCGCGGCCAGTTTCTCGGCTTGCACCAGTTGCTGCATCGCCTGGCGCAATTCGGCAGTACGTTCGGTGACCAACTCTTCCAGGTGCTCCCGGTGCCGTTCCAGTTCGTCCTCCGCCCGCTTGCGCTCGGTGATGTTTATGTGCTGAACGATCGCGTGGATCACTCGCTTCTGGGCATCCAGGACGGGGGAGATCGTCACCTCCAAAATGACCTGCGTTACTCCTCTTGATTGCAGCAGCCGAAGCTGGGAACTGTCATAGCGGATAGTGAACCAGACCTTCTCGCCCTGTTCAAAGACCCGCTTCACCAGTGGCATCGCCCCTTGTTGCTCAACAATACTATCCTCAAAAATGTTGTACTTCCCGACCAGATCCTCGTCGGCGAGGTGAAGCATGTCCCGACAGGCCTGGTTCATCCGAATCAGGACGCCTCTGTCGTCAGAAACCCACATCGAATGGGGGCTGTGCTCGATGACGGCTTCCAGGAATGCTTCTGAAGTGCGCAGGGCTTCTTCCGCCCGCTTGCGTTCGGTAATGTCGTAGATGAGGGACAACAGAACGCCTTGTTCGCCCAGCCGGACGGTTTCCGCCGACCATAGCGCTTCCAGAATAGCGCCCGTCTTGGTCCGAAAGCGCACCGGCGCATTCTGGAAAGACCCGTCCGCGCGAAGTTGCGCAATCATCCGATCACGCATCCCTGGATCGGCCCAGATGTCCAGTTCGATGGAGGTGTGGCCGATGGTCTCCTCGCGGGTATGGCCCAACATCTTCAGCCATTGCTCGTTGACGTCGAGGAACTGGCCGGTTTCGATGATGGAGATCACCATCGGCGCCGGGCTGGCGCGGAAGGCCTTGGCGAAGCGCTCCTCGCTTTCCTTGAGCGACTTGAGCAGCAGATGACCGGAGAGCGCATCGCTCACCCGCTCGGCGATGGTCTGGAACAGCCGTTGCTCCACGTCGGTCCAGCGCCGGTCGTAGGCGCACTGGTGGACGCCCAACACCCACGGCGGACCCAGTTGCGGTCGAAGCGCAACCGTCATCTGGCTACGGACGCCACTGCGGCGAGCGAGGTCCGGCGCTTCGGGCGCACTGGCAAAGTCGGAAAGCGTCGGTCCATCGTGGCGCAACGTCCGGCGGAGATCGCGCCTGAAAGCGTCATCCGGGACGATTTCAACGCCGTCCGGGGTGATTTCGGCGTCGGACGCGAACACGCCAGGCCACTCGGGCCGGGTCGCCTCGATCCGAATGTGGAAGCTGGCGGCATCGGGGTCGCAGGGATGGAGGAAAAAAGCGCGGTCGGCCTGGAAGATGTCCAGAAGCATGGCGGCCAGTTCGGCCAGGAGATCGGCGTCCCGTTCCGGTCGTGCGAGGATGCGCGAAATCCGGTCCAGGTTCTCCAGAAAGCGCGCATTGTCGCGCAAAGCCCGGTCGGACTCGATATGTTGCAGGGTATGAGCGATGATCTCCGCCACCATGCGCAACAAACGGGCGTCTTCCTCCCGCCATACCCGTTCGGCGGTCACGGCGTCGAAGCCGATGAAACCGCGCAATTTCCCGCTCCAGCTCACGGCAACGCAGATCAGCGCGCGGACGCCGCCTTCCAGCAGAATCGGCTTGAAGGCGGTATCGTCCGGCAACCTGGCCGTCTGAATTTCTACCACCTCGCTTTGCAACAGGTCGTAGAAAGGCTGGTAGTCCGCCGTCGGCAGATTTTGCAGATCCGGCATTTGGGGATGGATGCCCTGAGCGCACCACTCATGGGTGTTGCTCATGGTCAGGCCATCCGGCGCGATCAGGAAAAGATAGCTGCGGTCGACCTGGATCAAGCGACCGATGCGCTCCAATGTCCAGTTGACGCGGGCAGCAAAATCTTCCCAGCCGGGCTTGATCATCAGCGCCGAGATTTCGGCCACCGCCTGTTCCAAATCCAGGTGATAGCGCAATTGGGTTTCGGCGGCTTTGCGGTCGGTGATATCGAGATGATAAATGACAACGTGAGTGATAGTGCCGGTGGCGTCCCTGACGGGAAAGACCGTGGAATCCAGGTCTAAACAAGCCGCTGGGAGCGTCGGCGACTGGGCTTGAAATCGCGTCGAGTCGTAGCGACTTTGAAACCGAACCGTTTCCCCAAGATGGAATACCCGTTCAAGCAACGGTAAATAGCCCTGCTCCCGCAGTTGTTCATCCTGAAACAGGTTGTACTGCCCCACCAATCTCTCATCCTCGACCTGAAACAGATCGCGAGAGGCCTGGTTTTGTCGAATCAATGTTCCCGCTGTGTCGCAGACCACGATCGGAAGCGGACTCTGCGTGATGACGCTGTTCAGAAACGCCTCGGACGCCCGCAGCGCCTCTTCAGCGTGCTTTTTCTCAGTAATGTCGTAAACAAGAGATAACAAGACCTTCTGCTCGCCCAGCCGGAGGATTTCCGCCGAATACAGCGCCTGTCGAATCTCGCCGGTTCGGGTTCGAATGCGCACCGGCGTTTCCCGCAAAGATCCATCCGCGCGAAGTTGCGCGATCAGCCGTTCGCGCGTTCCCGGATCGGCCCAGATGCCAAGTTCCGTGGAGGTGTGGCCGATGATCTGTTCGCGGCTATCGTCGAACATGCGCAGTTGCTGCGCGTTGATGTCGAGGAAGCGGCCGGTTTCGATCTCGGTGATGGCCATCGGGGCTGGGCTGGCGTGGAATGCCGTAGCGAAGCGCTCCTCACTCTCCCGCAGCGCCTCCTCGGCCCGTTTCTGCTCGGTGATATCGCGGGCGAAGGCGAAGTTGTATTCTTTTCCGTCAACCGCGATGTAATTAGCCGCCACCTCGACCGGAAACCGCGAGCCGTCCTTGCGCCGATGCCACGTTTCGAACGTGAACGAACCGACCGACCGCAAGCGCCGCCACAATTCCGCTCGTTGCTCTTTGGGAAACTCCGGATCGAACTTTGTGATCCTGGCCCCAATCATCTCGTCCCGGCTGTAACCGAGTGAGCGGCAAGCCTGCTCGTTGACGTAGACGAGCGTTCCTTCGGCATCGAACCAAAATACCCCGACCGAAACCCGGTCGACGGCGATCTGGGTCAGCCGTAACGCCTCCTCCGCACGTTTGCGCTCAGTGATGTTCAGATGGGTGCCCACTATGCGCAGCGGTCGGCCAGCCGCATCCCACTCCACGACCTTACCCATGGACAGCACCCAAATCCAGTCGCCGCAGCGGGTGCGCAGGCGAAACTCGGCCCGGTAGTCGCGTCGCTTGCCGGTCACGCAATCCTCGAAGAGATGCAACATCTCCTCGCAGTCTTCGGGGTGCAGCCAACTCGCCCATATCGCCGGCGACAGTTCCAGTTCGGACGGTTCGTAACCCAGCATCCGGGAGTATTCGTCGCTGAAAACTGTCTGGCCGGTGGCGATGTTCAGGTCGTACAGGCCCTGGCCGGAGACCTCCAGCGCCAAGGCAAGGCGTTCCTCGCTCTCGCGCAGGGCGGTTTCTGTTTGCCGCTGTGGAGTGAGCGGGTAGACCAGGGCGCAGTTGTATTCGCGGCCGTCGAGTTCGAGGTAATGGGCAAAAACCTCGACCGGAGACTGCGAACCGTCCCGACTGCGATGGGTGGTTTGGAAGTGGAGGGTTTTAGCCTGACGCAATTCTTGCCAATGCTCGGACCAGCGTTCGCAGGGGAAGCCGGGATCGACATCCCATAGCGCCAGCCTCTGGAGTGCTTGCCGACTATAGCCAAGCGCGTGACAGGCTGGCTCGTTGGCGTCGACAAAACGGCCCTCTGGATTGATCCAGAACAACAGGGCGTTCGCAACCTGGGCGGTGGTGAACGGGTTCAATAGCGGTGTCTCTGGGGTTAGCTTACGCGCGGGGCTGGGGTCGGGAGGGCCGGCGCGACGGTCGGCAGGATGAGGTCGAAGGCGACGCCAAGGCCGGGTGGGTTCTGAACTTGAACCGTGCCGCCCAGCACGCCCGTCACCAAATTATAGACGATGTACAGCCCCAGCCCACTGCCGCCGCCACCCAGCTTGGTGGTGAAGAACGGCTCGAAGATGCGGTTTCGTATCGTTTCCGGGATGCCCGCGCCGTCGTCGCCGTAGCGTAACCGGATGCGGCCGGCGTCCAGCGGGGCGGCTTCGATCCGAATGCAGCCCGCCTCTTTCCCGGCGAAACCGTGGATCAGGGAGTTGCCGATTAGGTTGGCGATGACTTGTTCCAGCGGGCCGGGGTAGCTGTCCAGCTCCAGGTCGGGGGGAATCTCCCGCTCGATCCGGTGGGCGGTGCGCTTGAACTGGGGCTGCAGGGTGATCAGCACTTCCTCGACGGTCTGGCGCAGGTTGAAGCGGCGGCGGCGGGTGCTGGTCTGATCGACCGCCACCTGCTTGAAGTGGCTGATCAAATCGGCGGCGCGGGCGGCGTTGCGCTCCAGCAGCTCGACCCCTTCCCGGCTTCGCTCCAGGAAAGTCGCCACCTGGGAGCGGCGCAGGGCCCCGGCGTCTACAGCGGCGGCGAAGTTGCGTACTTCCGTGCCCAGGCTGCTGGCGACGACGCGGGCGTTGCCCAGCGGGGTGTTGAGTTCGTGGGCTACGCCCGCCACCAAACTCCCCAGCGCGGCCAGCTTTTCCGATTGCACCAGTTGGACCATGGCTTGGCGTAATTCGGCGGTGCGCTCGGTCACGAGTTCTTCCAGGCGACCCCGGTGCCGCTGCAATTCTTCTTCGGCTCGTTTGCGCTCGGTGATGTCTACTGCCATACCGAGAATGGCCCGCTCCCCGGTTTCTGCGAAATCAAAGGGAATCTTGGTGGTCTGCAGGTATCGGGTAAGGCCGTCTGTCCCAAGAAAACTCTCTTCAGGAATGAATACCGGCGCCCCTGTATCTATGACCCGCCTGTCATCCAGCAACATCCGGGAAATCTCTTCCTTGTCTGAATGGACTTCAGAGTGCAGCCGTCCTGTCAAAGCCTCCACACTCATGCCGTAATTCCGGGCATTCGCCTGATTGACCATCAGGAATCTTCCGTCGACATCTTTCAGCCACAGCATTTCCGGCATCAGATCGATGATCTGGCGCAGTCCCATTCTGTGTCTCTCCAAAGCCTTTTCGGCTCGCTTGCGCTCGGTAATGTCCCTCCAGGCATTGTGGAGCATGGTCTTTCCCTGGATCGTGATGGGCAAGAGCGACACCTCGATGATGAACTCGCCGCCCTCGGCGTTGACGCAAGTCCACTCGAACCGATGCAATCCCTTGCTGTAGGCCAGCGCGACCATCTCCGGCGCGGCGTCCGCAGAGTGCCGCCCGTCAGGCTGGAACTCCGGCGAAATCTGGCTCGGCGAGAGGCGAAGAAACTGCTCGCGCGTCATCTTGAGAAGGTCGAGCGCCGCCTGGTTGCATTCAACGAAGACGCCCGTGTCGTCGATCAGGAGGATGCCATCGGAGGAGCTCTCGAAGAGCTTCCTGAAGGTGGCCTCGCTTTCCTGCAGAGCGTGTTCAGCCTGCTTGCGCGTCGTGATGTCGCGCTCGATAGCCAGGATGCATTCTTTGCCTGCGATAGTTGCTCGCCTAAGGCTGACTTCGCTCCAGAAAAAGTGACCGTCCTTGTGCTTGCAGTGCCACTCGAAGAGCTGGGGCTCCCCGACCACAGCCTTTTTCATAAACTCCGCGGCCTTTTCCAGCGTGAAGGGTGGAACGCCCGAGCGGACATCTTCCACGCTCAAATCCAGTGCTTCCCTGACCGAGTAACCAAACATCTCCGTGACTTTATGGTTAACGTCGAGAAGACCGAAGGTCTCGATATCGTGGATCCAAATGACGTCGTTGATGGCGTTGAATATCTCGCGGTAAGTTGCCTCCGAAAGCTTAAGCGCCTCCTCCACCCGCCTGCGCTCGGTGATGTCTTCAATAACAACGCAGATGCGATCCGGAGTATCCCAGGGTCGATAGGCATTGCACGCATAAAGACCCTGAGTCGGGGCGCGATGGATCTCAAAGGCTTTGGGATTGCCGGTAATCGCCACCTCATTGTGAATATCAAACCAGCCTGGCTCCACCCCAGGCCAGACTTCCAATACGGTCTTCCCCTGAATGGCTTCCAGCTTTAACCCTGAAAGCCGTTCATAGGCGTCATTGACATACACATAGCGAGAGTCGACTACATGACCATCCTGATCAAAAACCGATTCGTACACCACAAAAGCGGTGAACATGCTCTTCATGAGCCACTGTATTTCGTTCGCCTGTTGTTGTAGTGCTGCTTCAATCCGTTTGCGCTCGGTGATGTCCCGCCAGGCAGTGTGGAGCATGGTCTTGCCCTGGATCGTGATGGGCAAGAGCGATACGTCGAGGATGAACTCGCCGCCCTCGGCGTTGACGCAGGTCCACTCGAACCGATGCAGTCCCTTGCTGTAGGCCAACGCGATCATCTCCGGCGCGGCGTCCGCAGAGCGCTGCCCGTCAGGCTGGAACTCCGGCGAAATCCGGCTCGGCGACGGGCGAAGAAACTGCTCGCGCGTCATCTTGAGAAGGTCGAGCGCCGCCTGGTTACATTCAACGAAGACGCCCGTGTCGTCGATCAGGAGGATGCCATCGGAGGAGTCCGAGAACAGCTTCCTGAACGTGGCCTCGCTTTGCTTCAGAGTCTCTTCACGCTGGCCAAGGGTTAGCAGCAGGCGATTGAAGCCGCCGATGAGGTTGCCGACTTCGTCCTGACGCATGATGGGCAAGGGTTGCGGCGGCAGGCCTGCAGCCGACTGGCTGGCCAACGCTTGCGCGGCTTCCAGCATCGGTGCCAGTTGGCGCCGCAGCATCCACCAGGTCAGACTGCCCACCAGCAGGGTAAGGAAGATGGTGGCCAGCAGCATGCGCTGCTGCATGTCGCGAATCGGCGCAAAGGCTTCGGCGGTGGGCAGTGCGATAGCCACGTACCAATCCGCGGCCGGAATGCCTTTGACGGATTGCAGCACTTGTTCACCCAGTGGATTGACCCAGGTTACCGTGCCCTCGTAGCCACCCACAAACTGCTCGAGCACCGGGAACGTGTCGAGAGCCGGTAGCGGTTGCATGACGCGGCGCCGGTCAGATGAAGTGACGATCACACGGTGACGCTTTGAGACGATCAGATAGTCCCCGGTGCTGCCATAGTGACGTTCCGCGATCCTGCCAAGAAAACTTGGCTTGCCAAGATCAACTGCGCCACCCAGACTGCCAATCACCTTGCCCTGATGATCACGAATGGGCACGGTAATACCGAAAACCGGGGCCCTCAACTTCTTGCTCATCAATGGCGAACTGACGGTTGATCGCCCCTCCTTGAGCGCGGCCGCCACGCTATCGACGTGCAGGTAATTGACGCCGATCCGTAGGGCTCCGGGAAGACTGTCGCCAATCGTGGCGCCGTCCATGTCGGTGACGAGTAGTCCGCCGTTGAAGAGGCTCTGAAGGACCTGGCGGCCTTCAAGGAATGTCTGCATGGCCGCTGGGTAGCCCAACACGGCCGGGGTCACCGCTTGGGCAGCGTTTTCCAGGGCACTCAAGCGGTCGCCCAACTCGTGATTGATGTCGGCGCCCACGAGAGACACCACCGAAAACTGCTGTTCGCCGAGCAGGCGCTGCATATCCTCGCGTAGCGTCCGAGTGGTGTAGTACGCCAGCGCCCATAGGCTGATGACGAAAATGGCAAGCGTGAACAGGGTCACCCTGGTCTTGAGCGAGCGCTGCAGCAAAGCCATCATTGCTCGTGCCTTTGTCGTCGATGCATCGGCGGGATACGAAATCCAAGAAGAACTGCAAAGATCATCGCAAAGGCATCATGCCTCAGTCAACCGCCAAGTCCGCACCCGCGTGCGCCATGAATTGCAGCAAACCCTCCAGATTGTCCTGCCAAGCAGTGCATGTCATCCTGAGCTTGGCCGCCTCCCACGGGGCGGTGGTCCTGGGCTTCCGGTCATCGATGATGCATAGGCCGCAGTAGGCGATAGGCGCCAACCAGCCATTCCCAATCAGGTTCAGCGGCAAGTCGATGTGCATATTGGTGACGCAACGTGGCCACGAGCCTCCTCCTTGTGTATTCCAGGTTCGCGGGGTCTGCCGCCCGAGTGCCGAAGAGGGCCGCGCGGAGCGCTGATGCCGAGCCGGGCCCCGGCTTCCGCCACGGCTACCGAGCGGCAGTCGGCTGGCAGGGACCCGATCGATATCTCCGGCCGGCCGGGCGTGTCGTGGATTTCGCTGACCAGATCCAGGCCGGCCCGCTCCGTTTACATCACCATGTCCAGTAGCGCCACCGCAATGTCGGCTGCTCGTGCAACGGGGCGCCTGCGTCCTGCTCGTCGCGAGCGTTGTCGAAGGCTGAGCTCATCGATCGATCACGCGCGTCGGTCCTGCAGGCTCCGCTCGGAGGCGATCCGGGGCAGGATGAGGACGAACGCGACCCCTTTGCCCGCGTCGCTGAAGCCGCGAATCGTTCCTCCGAGCACCCCGGTGACCAGGTTATAGACAATGTACAAACCCAGGCCGCTGCCACCTTGGCCCAGCCGGGTGGTGAAGAACGGCTCGAAGATACGATGGAGTATCCCCTCGGGGATGCCGACGCCGTCGTCCGTGTAGTCGATCTGCACGCGATCGCCGTCGAGCGGCGCGGCCCGGACGCGGATCAGCCCGGCCTCGATCCCGGCAAAGCCGTGGGTCAGGGAGTTGCCGACCAGATTGGCGAGCACCTGTTCGAGCGGACCGGGATAGCTGTCCAGCTCCAGCTCCTGGGGGATGTCCAGCTCGATGCGGTGGGCGGTGTGCTTCAGTTGGGGTTGCAGCGTGACCAGCAATTCCTCGACGGTCTGGCGCAGGTCGAAGCGGCGGCGGCGGGCGCTCACCTGGTCCACTGCGACCTGCTTGAAATTGCTGATCAGGTCGGCGGCGCGGGCGGCGTTGCGCTCCAGCAGCTCGACCCCTTCCCGGCTTCGCTCCAGGAAAGTCGCCACCTGGGAGCGGCGCAGGGCGCCGGCGTCCACAGCGGCGGCGAAGTTGCGTACTTCCGCGCCCAGGCTGCTGGCGACGACGCGGGCGTTGCCCAGCGGGGTGTTGAGCT
>Ga0209460_1001020_pt1 | contig 19212 bp, 19 predicted proteins | sample EBPBio132013_DNA_FD_185868 | JGI IMG/M metagenome (GOLD analysis project Ga0209460, IMG submission 185868) | Wastewater treatment Type I Accumulibacter community from EBPR Bioreactor in Madison, WI, USA - Reactor 2_5/13/2013_ DNA (SPAdes)... | ecosystem: Engineered > Bioreactor > EBPR >... | reverse complement strand
AATGCTTCAATCGAGGATGAGGTAAACGATGAGACACGTTCGCGGCCATGCTTGCCAATCAGGGCTAAAGCGTACATCTGAGACTCCTTAAGAGAGAGATGCCGCCAGCGAGAGACGGCAATCGAATAAATCGAAAGACCGTCCCCCTGAAGGGAGACACAGCAGCGGGCAAACCAAAACTGGACACGCAAAAACACCCATCCGTGGAAACACGCATGGAATGGCGCATGGCCTGTTGGGAAAAACGTCAATGAATGACGGAGAAAAAAGTGGACGGGTTGTCCACCGTGAAGCGCCGCAGGGAGAGGATGCAGCGGTGTCCCCCATTGATGCGTTGTGAAACCTCTGGCATCAATGTTCGGTTTGCTATCCGTTCTGAAGGTGCGTGCGATACGGGTTCGGGCTTCGGCTGATTGATCAATCGGCGCTTCGGGCGACTGGGCGGTGGTGGCGGCTGGCGGTTGGGGATTGGTGTCAAAAGACATCCCAACGGCGGGCGGCGTTCACAGCGGAGCGGCGCGATACTTCGATTGATTCCAGCGAGGCCGTCGTCGGCATCACATGGGCGAGAGTATAGCAAGGGGCCATGGGCTTGTCAACTGGATCTTGACGCATGGGCTAGGATAGAGCCAGTGTTTGATAGGCAGGAGAATGATCATGCAACGCGAACCGATTCACTGGCAGCCAATCACGATGCTGCCAACCCTCGTGATGATGGCCAATGAAGCCTTAGCTGAGGCTGAGGAGCAGCTGGGGAATATGCAGGCAGCCGTGCAACGACCGGGCCTGCTCGATGCGGCCACGATTGCCCGCGCCATCACGATCTATGAAGAACAGCGCCATTTCTTGACGATCTATGCTGAACAGGGTCGCCGTTGGCAGCAGCTCAATCCCACCGGAGCGACGCTGCGCCAGCTTGATGCGTTGCTGGCCACGACCGCGAAGGCGACCACGGTTAATGCCGAGTTGCTGGCCGTGTTGGCGCAGCTGCAAGCCCTGCCCACAAGTCCACAAGATGAAGATTGGTACACGACCGTGGGTGAGATTGCCATGGCCTTAGCCGATGGGCGGGTAGGTGAGGCACTTGCATGGGCGGATGACGCGCTGGACACAAGCGGCTGGACGGCGCGGCAGCGAGCCGAGTTATTCGGCTTGCGCGGCGTGGCGTGGGTGGACAATGGCGAGTTTGGGGAGGCCGAGCGCGATTATCGGGCAGCGCTGGCACTGTGGGCGATGTTGCCCGAAGATGCCGATCGGGTGAAGCATATTCAAACGTGGGATTTGCTGATTCAGGCGCTCTTGCATCAGGAAGATTTCCCGCAGGCGACTGAGGCGGTGACAACGTTGGTGCAGCTGGTAGACATACACAAGGATGGCCTGTTCACGCAGCCAGATGGGCCACGGCTCTGGATGGCAACGGCCTATCATCGGGCGTTGGTGGCTGAGTTTTCGTTAGACTATCCGACGGCAGCGACGTGGTATCGTGAAGCGCAGCAGCGAGCACACGAGATAGCGCTTGCCCCTGATCATCCGCTGGCTCGCCTGATTGCTGAAGGGCTTGAGCGGAGTGGGCAGGGTGGATGATGAAGCAATGGCGTTGGATGCTAGTCCTGGGCTTCGTGGGGAGTCTCGTGGCGTGTGGACGTTCCAATGGCACATTAATCACCGTCTATCCATCACCAGAGCAACCGCGTCCAACCGCAACACCGTATCAACCAATGCGACAGGATACGGCACTGATTGTTGATCTTCCCATTGCGGCGCTGCAACCAACCATCTATCTCAGCATGGATAGCTCGCAAACGCTCCAGTTTGGCTCATCAATGCGTGACACCCTGCTGGAATGGAATATGAAATTTGATCCGCTGGTGTGGGATGCAACCGCGCACGGAATCCCGATTGTATCCGATGGGGTCATGCAAGCCGATCCGCCAGCAACGATTCGCCTCGTGCCACAAGCACGTGGGAGCACCAAAATGCGGATATTCCTGCGGTATGATCCATGTCGGGGATGTGAGACGGTATGGCGCGAGACGAACTATGAAATCACGATTCAGTAACGTGATGCTGCGGTAAATGGTAGGGTGGTGCGGCGTATCGTGTGGGGTGATCCATTGTTTGCATCACACTGAATGGGACGAACGGCTCCTATGGGTCTTGACGGTGGTGATAGACTGGACGCAAGAACCAAATAATCGTGCATTGACTTGACGTAATATAGAGGGGTGTTCACGCGATGGATGGGCATGGTCAGCAGGCAGTGGTGAAAGCCACACGGCGAGCAGCCTCCATTCAAAAAGTGGACACAGGGGAGTTTGATAGGGTGGCCCGATGGCGAGTATCGTATAAACATGTCAAGTGGCGCGAACGAAGCCGCACGATCATGACCGCAGCTCTGCTGCGGTTTTTTTGTTCGTTCTGATGGATTGCTGGAGCGGAACGCCACCGAGGGAGTGGTACCTCAGAATCGGACCATCCGTGGTTACGCATAACGAGGTCTCAGCCTCAGCATCGCATACGGTCTCAAGCGATTCTGGATTGCCATGGCACGGTGTCAGACATAACAGTACGGTGTCTTGGCACCAAGGGGTTTGGCGACATCTGGCCGCCCCGATGGTGTTCCAACTCCAGCAATCACGGCTTGGATTCGATCACGCCCCGTTCGGCTGGTAGGGCTGTTGGCTGATTGCCAGTGCAAACAGCAGCCGATTGGCCTTGTTGGCGGCATGAATGAGCGCAACCGCGACGGATTTCCCCCGCGCCCGCGCCGCGAGCCAGCTGGCTCGCACGGGCGGACAATGGCGACTGAGGCTCGTGCCAATCCGCATCAAGGCCTGCCGCAGTGTGACGCGACCAGCCAACGAGGATTGCCCAACGCGGGATCGCACGCCGCTGGCGTAAATGCTTGGTTCGAGTCCGGCCAGCGACCAAAGGGCTTTGGCCGAGGTGATCGTGTGGATATCGCCGACCGCCGCCGCATAGCGAGCTGCGAGGACAGGACTCATGCCCGGAATGGAGCACAAGACCGCAGCCCATGAGGCAGCAACGAGGGTTTCGGCCTCGACGTGGAGGGTGGCAAGATGGGTGGCATGGTGGCAATACTGCTGCATCAGGGTGGTCAGGCGGGCCGCCAAGGGCAGGGTTTGATCGGGTGGTAACACGACCTGCGCCGCAAGGATGGCGGCGAGGTGGCTGGCACGACCTTGCCCACAGCGCACGCCAAGCGCCTTCATGCGGGCTTGGATCGCGGTGACTGAGAGCGACCGCCACGCGTGGGGATCGGGCTGATGGAGCAGGATGGTCTGGATGATCTGGCGTGTCCACGGGCGTGATGAAATCAGCGGCGCGAGCGCGGCACTGGACGACCGCCGCGCGACCAAGCCAGGCCAGAGGAGATCGGTCAGGCGTTGGAGGGCGTGGGCGAGTTGGGTGAGGGTGTGCATGGTGGCGGCTTCTTGGGCGGCCCACGCGCGGAGTTGGGCGTGCTGGGGGGAGGGTGGCGACCACGGGCGGCCATGGCCATCACGCACGGCAGCGGCAATGGCATGACAATCGCGGGCATCGGTTTTGCGGAGCCGACCCGCCGTCAGAAGCGTCCGGGCATGGTGAACGGCGCTGGTGTGGACCAGCAGGCAGGTGACGGTGGGCGGGAGGGCGGTGGTGAGGGCATGCAGCCAGGGGAGATGGTAGATACTGGTTGGCTCCATGGCGATCGCGACCGGGCCAGCGTGGGCGAGTTGGATGAGGGTGGCCATCACGGTTTGCAAGGCGGTCGTGTCGGTGGTGATAGGATGCGGTGGAATGATCGGGGTGAGATCAGGCGCAAAGACGGCAAACCAGTGGGTATGTTTGGCGATGTCCAAGGTTGCAATGGCGGTCAGGGGTATGCTAGGATGGGCCATGTGATCCTCCTCAAGGGTCATGGACAAATCAATGCGACAATGGGGCGAGCAAATCCATTGTCGCATGCATGATTGCATGATTTGTTTATACCAGGGTATTAAAACACTTACCGGTTTTAGGTTCCATATAACCTCCAAACTCGTTTGGTAGGGTGGCCCGACGAAGAGGGTTTTGAAACATTTAGTAACAAGATGCGATATTCAGATAATAGGTGTGTTTGATTAGGATGGCCCGACGGCGAGGGTTTTGAAACATTGGGGCGTTTTCGATTATGCTACTATCACCGCAACTCGGTTTGATAGGGTGGCCCGACGGCGAGGGCATTGCAGACTTTTCCACAGCCTGATGCTCCAACCAGCATCGGGCCTCTTTTTGTGCTTAATTCCAGTATCTTGCTCGATACTGGAATGACTTGGATAACGAGCGCATTTTCCACCCAAATCCTGCCAAAAAACACCCAAAAAAACGAGCACACCATTGCGATTTACCCTTAATTCCACTATCTTGCACGATGCTGGAATACCCCGATCAATCTGCGCATTACTCCATCAAAAATCTGCCAAAAACCCGCAACCATCATTGACATTCACCGAGAATCATCTACAATTCCACTATCTTGCTCGATACTGGAATTGAGGTATACCAATGCGCATCATTACCGCCGAAACCTACGATGCCTGTGCTCTCGAATGGGAAACCTACCTGCGTGAGCGCTTCCCCGACTGCCACTGGGCGCTGGCTCGTTATGCCGATTTGGAGGCCAATGGTCAGACCTCTCGTGATACCGACGGCAACGACATTACTATCGGCTTCATTGTTGTGGGAACCAACCCACAAGGCGACGAGTATAGCCTGATGGTGACCAACCATGACACTTCGGCGGGGTTGGTTCCGCTGGTAGCCGTGCGGGCAATGCTGGACGATGTGGGGGCGACGATTGAACGGATGCTGGGCATTGACCTGCTCCGCGCCGCATAACGAAGGAGCAGCCCATGCCGAATCGCCGTGTGACGGTTAAAGGCCATACGCGGGTCATGCCGATCAAAACCTTCGCCATCGTCTGCCGTTGGTGTGGGGACGACGCAACGGTTGAGGCGTACCCCGGTCGCACACCAACCCTGTGTAGTGCAGAATGTGCTGCTGAAGCTCGCAAAGATCATGATCGTCAGCGCAAGGCCGACAAAAAGGATGGCCAGCCAGCGCCGCGTGCTGCTGCTGTCGTTGTGCCGATGGAACGACCCCAACGCTTTGCCCTTTGGCCATCCGCGGTTGACCGGACGCTGGATCGATCATTACGGGGGCCGTTTGGGACGGGTTTGTTGGGGGCACTGAAAACCAAGGCCGATGGGCGGCGGGTGCTGGCGATTCTTGATAGCCTGCTCGGTGCATCGCGGGCGGCGGCGGTGCGCTGGGTCGTGCTGGAGTGTATTCGGCGGGAACCAGCGACCTTGACCGCACGACTCGCGGTAGCGCTTACGCCGGACCCGTTGCGCAAGGAATCCCAGTGGCAGCGGGCACTGGACGGGCTGCGCAGCCAGTTAATTGGGCAAGGTCGCTTGAATCGGGGGCAGCGGGAGCAGCTTCGGGCGGTTGGCGCGGCGGTATCGGATCATGTCGTTGGGGTGCATATGCGCGGCTTGGGCGAGGAAGAAGCCTTGACGGCGGCGCAGCGTGTGGTGGCTGAGCGGGCGTTGGCAGCGGCGTTGGGACAGCTGGAGGCGCTGGATGGATAAGGTACGCGCTGCGCAGGTGGTTGGTGTCCTTGCGCTCGGCTGCATCGTGGTCGCCGTTGGGGCATGGGCGCTGGCGCTGGTCGGGGGATCACAACGACAACGCTGGTTCGGTACGGTCGCGTCGTCCTGCGTGCTGGCCGCCATGGTCGGTGCTGGGGTGAGCACGATTCTGGCGATTCCGCCTGTGCAGGCTGCTCAATGGGAGTATTGGCTGGTGGAGAACGGCCATTGACTGGCCCTGCATTCTGGTGTGCCGTGCTGGCGTTGGTCGGGGTGGGGATTGCAGTTGGGGCGAGTCTTGGCGCGATCTTCAGTCCATCCGATTGGGGCATGCGATTTCGTTCTGCTGCGAGCTATGCCCGCCTATCGGTGCTGGTGTTTTTACTGGCAAGCGTTGTTTTGTGGAATCTTGGGTAGAGAGCAGGACTAAAAAAGCTGGGCATTCGTATTCAGGTACGTTGGTGTGTTGGGCCGAGCAGCCAAGGAGTAGCCTCCGATGGATTTTTCAGATGGTGAGCTTCAGCGGATTCAGGACGAGTTGTACCGATCAGGCTATCCTTTAGAACATCGAGTAGCGGCTATCTGTCGTGCGGCGAATCGTGGCCCTGAATTGGGGAGTGGACAGTTTCAGCACCGTGAAGATAGGTATTATCGTCGCTTGCCTGATGCTACATGGGAGCATATCCCAACGCCATTCTCTTCCTACCCTGCATGGCCGCATGCGGATTCCATGTGGTCTGCGCAGCGGGTGGTGTATCGTGATACCCGCCAACCGACCGATCATCCGGCGGTCTGGCGGGAGGTTGATCGTGAAGCCACGTTTCAATGTTATGCCCATGTTGGTTTTGAGGACACGGAGGACGCAACCATCAGCCTTGAAACGCAGGTGCTGATTGAATGCAAGCATCGCGAGCAGGTGATGCTCGTGGGGTTTATCGATGATGAGCGACCCCAAACGGTGTTCCCGATCCTCTCGCCGTTGGCGCATACACGGCTGGTGAAGGCGACCGCGCAGCAGATCCCACAACCGTTTGCCGATATTCCGCGCGTGATCCCCAGTGCGCTCGAGAAGAAAGATAAAACAGGCTGGCATAGTTACAAAGAAAATCTGGTCTACAACGCGGCGGGAACGCTGTATGACTACCTGACCCATCGCTGGAGTGGATGGGCTGGTGATGCGATTCACCCGTTTTTACAGGAACAGGGCTTGTGGGAATCGCTTGCAGCACAGATCGATTCGCCCCACTTTACGCTCGGAGGCTGGATTCATCATCATGTGACCGAAGACCACCATCGCGCCTTTAATGCCACGCATGCGCAGTGGAACCTCATTTCCCCGCTAGTGTTGACCGTGCCAATTGTGTGTGTCGATATGCCCCTCTATCGCGTTCAGGTCGCGCAGGATGGGACACTGGGCGATCTTATCCCAACACAGGCGATGATTGTGGAAGAGCGGGTGCATTCGTGGCCAACCCCGTGTCTCTCGGCGCTCGTTCCTGATATGGTGGCGTATCGGACGGCAACGGCTGCCCCCGTGTTATTGGTGCATCGTGATGGGTTGATGGATATTTTCTGCCGCATTGCGAGGTGGGTCACGGCATGGCATGAGGCGCTGGATGAGGGAATGGCTGATCCTGCCTTAGTTGCCGCGTGGCCGCTGGAGGAAGCGCTGTGGAATGCCTATTATCTGCATCGAACTGGAGTCCACGATCTGGATGATGTATAACAAATTGCCTTTTGGAGATGATAGGGACTATGCTATGATGCTCGATAGCAATCCTGTGTGTGGAGCGACGCATCATGCAACCGCAAGCCTTCGTACAGAAGTGGCGAGATGTCCAGGTCAAAGAAAAATCAGGCTATCAGGAGCATTTTTTCGATCTCTGCGCGTTGCTTGGCGCAAAGACCCCGATTCAGGAAGATCCCAAGGGAACCTTTTATTTATTCGAGGCAGGTGCAACTAAGCAATCGGGTGGCCAAGGCTGGGCGGATGTCTGGCGCAAGGGCTGTTTTGCGATGGAATACAAGGGCGTTGGGGCAAATCTGACCAAAGCCTATGAGCAACTGCTGCAATACCGTGAATCGCTCCAGAATCCCCCGTTGCTGATTGTGAGCGATATGCAGCGGATGATCGTGCATACGAATTTCACCAACACCGTGAAGCGCACGGTTGAATTTACGCTCGATGATCTGCTGAAGCCCGATAAACTGGCCTACCTCAAGCAGATCTTCACGAACCCCGAAGCCTTCAAGGCCCAAACCACGACTGAACAGGTAACGAAAGAGGCCGCTGCCGAGTTTGCCAAGCTGGCCCAGCTGCTCGCTCGCTATGAAAAAGACAAAACGCCCCATGAGATTGCCCACTTTCTGATTCGCGTGCTGTTCTGTTTGTTTGCGGAAGATGTGGAGCTGCTGCCCAAGGGGATGTTTTCGCGCCTGGTGAAACAGGTCGGCCACAATGCCACGGCATTCTCGGCGCAACTGCGGGTGCTGTTTCAAGCCATGGCCACAGGCGGCTATTTTGGCAGCGATGCGATTCGCCACTTCAATGGCTCGCTGTTTGATGATGATACGGTGATCCCGCTGGGTAGCGATGCGCTCGCGATTCTCCAAAAGGTGTCGAAACTCGATTGGTCGTCGATTGAGCCTGCGATCTTGGGAACGCTCTTTGAGCGCTCGCTCGACCCCAATAAGCGCTCACAGCTTGGCGCACACTACACCAGCAAGGATGATATTTTGCTGGTGGTGGAGCCGGTAGTGATGCAACCGCTACGCCGCGAGTGGGCCGATCTCCAAGGAACCCTGAACACGCTGGATGTGGAGCGGGTGGCCGCCAGTCCTGCGCAACAAACCACGATCACCACGAAGATGCGCACGCTGATCGATGCCTTTATCTATCGCTTGCACTCGTTGAAGGTGCTTGATCCGGCGTGTGGGAGTGGGAATTTTCTGTATGTGGCCTTGAAGTCGGTACTGGACTTAGAAAAGGAAGTGATCACGTTTGGGGCCGATGTGGGTCTGAGCTATCGCTTTCCGATGGTCAGTCCAGAACAATTCTTGGGGATTGAGGTCAATGAATATGCCCATGAGCTAGCCCAAATCACCGTCTGGATTGGCTATATCCAATGGCTGCGCGATAACGGCTTTGGTGATCCGTCTGACCCAATTCTGAAAACGTTGGCCACCATTACCAATATGGATGCGATTCTGGCGTTTGATGCCAACGGGAATCCAATTGAACCTGTCTGGCCACAAGCTGATTACATTATTGGGAATCCGCCATTTTTGGGTGGGAAGCGACTTCGTGCTGAGTTAGGCAATGACTATGTTGATAATCTGTTTATGCGGTACAGTTCTCATATACCACGCCAAGCTGACTTTGTGGCGTATTGGTTTGAACGGGCGCGTGCATTGATTGCCAGCGGTTTGACGCAGCGAGCGGGATTTATTGCCACCCAATCCATTCGAGCCGGGGCAAGCCGTAAAATTTTAGAGAAGATAAATCAAACTGGAAGTATTTTTTATGCCCAGGCAGATCGTCCATGGATTCTCGATGGGGCGGCGGTTCGGGTATCAATGGTGGCATTTGATGGAGGTCAAGAGCAAGAAAAACGATTGAATACCAATAAAGATGATGTTTCATCACTGGCTTATATCAATACAAAGCCTGTGTCTCAAATTCATTCAGATTTGACGGAGGGAGCTGATATTACAAGTGCGGTGGTGCTAAACGAAAACAAACATATATCATTTCAGGGCGTTATCAAGGTGGGACCCTTTGATATTGATGCACAAACGGCTATGCGATTGCAGTCAGCCTCAGGAAACCCTCATGGAAAACCTAATAAGGATGTCATTAAGAGGTGGATGATTGCGGATGATATTACGAACCGTCCACGGGATATGTGGATTATTGATTTTGGGACAACCATGTCGCATGATGAGGCTTCACTCTATGAAAAACCATTTGAGTATGTTAAAACGCATGTAAAACCCCAACGGGACAAAGTAAATCGTAAAACCCATCGAGAGATTTGGTGGCGTTTTGGTGATACACGACCTGGGATGAGGACTGCGATTAAAAACAATAGCCGTTATATTGTTACCCCTGCGGTGGCAAAGCATCGACTGTTTGTATGGGTTGATAAAGATACATTGGTTGCTCAGCGCTTCTGTGTTATTGCTCGTGATGATGATTATTTTTTTGGCGTTTTGCATTCTCGCATCCATGAAGTCTGGTCACTGGCAACATCATCACGGCATGGAGTTGGCAATGATCCAACCTACAACAATACAACCTGTTTCGAAACCTTCCCCTTCCCATGGCCACCAGCGAAGGAACCGAAGGACTTGCCGCTCGTCAACGCCATTGCCGAGGCGGCAAAAGAATTGGTAGAGAAGCGGGATCGCTGGCTGAATCCAGCCGGAGCGAGCGAGGCCGAGTTGAAAAAGCGCACCTTGACAAATCTCTATAATGAGCACCCAACGTGGCTGGATTTGGCGCACAAGAAGCTGGACTTGCCGCCTATGGGTGGCCGGACACGTTGACCGATGATGAAATCCTTGGGCGTTTGTTGGTGCTCAATCACGAGCGTGCAAAATAATTGTTAGTTGGGAGGATTGTATGGAACCTTTAACTATCTTCTATTCGTGGCAATCTGACTTACCAAATAGTACAAACCGTGGTTTTATTCAACAAGCATTAGAGACTGCGGTACGAGATTTAAATAAAGGTGACGCAGTTTCCATGGATCTAGCTCTTGATCGCGATACCCTGAATACCCATGGTGCAAAACATATTGCAGAGACTATTTTAGAAAAGATTCGGCGGGCAGCCATCTTTGTATGTGATGTTTCGTTTATTAATGGTCAATCTATTAACCCAGAAGAGCAAAAAAAACCACGCCTGACTCCAAATCCAAACGTATTAATCGAGTTAGGATATGCGCTTCATATTTTGGGCTATGATCGTATTCTTCTGATATTTAATAATGCGTTTGGCAAAGTCGATGATCTTCCTTTCGATATTCGCTTTCGTAGAGTAATTCAATATACATCGCGTGAAGATGATACTGATCGGGCAACGGAACGTACTAAATTGATTCGGCAGTTCAAAGACAACCTTCCAGCAATGATTAGAGGTGTCGAAACTACACGCCATACAAATATGCAGGAGTTGATAGATAGGGCTTCAGAATTTCATAGAAAGCGGGTAGCATTCGTCAATCAAGGCGAGGATTGTTTAGAAGTTAATGAAACCAAGCCATTCTTGTTGCTTCATGTAATTCCTTTGTACCAGCATGGAGGTGAAACTATTATTGATATTAGGCGTGAGGAAGTCCGTGAAAAATGTATAAATATTCATCCGCTCATGGCACCTGCTAGGGATTTTGATATCGTTCGAGGAGGGTATCGAAATAAAATAAAGCCTATAACGCTTGATGAAAAAGATGGTGATTATAGACGATCATATACACATGTATTTGTTGACGGAACCATTGAATTTTCGGATGTTTATCTTCTTTCTGATGTTGCTTGGAATGCTGGTGATCAGAAAAAAGGATTCCGCTTTCCAGCAATCGATATTAATCTTATTAAAGCCACTCGAAGGGTGCTAAAATTTTATAAAGAGCAACAGATTACTGCTCCAATTGCTATCTTCTTAACACTCTGTAATGCTCAGGGGTTATCGATCCTTATGAATCTACAGGGTAACTTAGTAGGTCGTCCGCTACGTAGTAATGAACCTCTCACTTTTAGAGGGAAGATTATTGACAATATTGACGCGGTAGATGCTGCCGAAATTGCGCTTAAACCGATATTAGATGAAGTATATCAATCGTTTGGTTTACCCGGTGCCCTTAGTTATCAGGATGATGGGCGTCTTAATCCGTATGTAGCAGAAAATAGTAAATTGAATTAGCATTAAATTCTCTCTATATACCCCTTTTTGTGATACACTTTGAGGACAACAAAACGACCCAAAATAAATAAAAATACTGTATCACGAAAAGGGGTGGGGTATGTGGCTTGCCTATGGCATGTCCGATGAGCTGGGTCTGGTTCATATCAGCGACACGCCGCACGGCCGCTCGCAGCTGCATTGCCCCTATTGCCATACGATCCTTATTAGGCCCAAACCCAAGATTTTTATATCCATCCAAATATGGCTTGTTTTAAGGCATTAGAATAGCCTAAATGATGATCATTAAATCGCCAAAAGAGCGGAATTACGAATAAGGAAACTTTTTAAATGCTATTGCGCTCGGCTGCGATAAACGTGGGTTTATGCTTTGGAGAGCGTTATAACCTGATTAGAGAGCATAGTAGAATGAGGAATAAGGTTGATGTCGATGTCAGCGATTGTTGCTTTAGATATCTAAAGAGAGATTTATGGGTAATACTTTAAATAATATCCAGCTTTTAGAAAGAACGATAGCTTTTGAGCTTAGAAAATACTCTCTTGACAGTATTTTATTAAATCTAAGGAATACTCCAAAGAGAATAGAACCGTTTGTAATTGCTGGAATTACTTTGTTTGCAGTTCGACACTGCCTTTCTGGAGAGAGAAAAAAGAAAACAACAAGTTTAAGTCGAAATATATTTGAAAATATTATCCATCTTGTCAAGACATATTTGCTTGAAGATCCATTAGGTTTCGATTCTGGCGTTCAAGAAACATCAAGGAATTCCAATTTTGTATTTGATTTATTTAGGATATATGCAAACCAATCTCAATATAGAGAACCATATTTAGGAGGACATGCACGAGCAATATTATTATATCAAAAAATTCCCTCCAGTATATCAAAAGGGTTATATGAATTTGATTTAGAGAAGTCCTTTCAGAATATCTGCAATATATCTTTAAGTGATTTTATCATTGTGGGATTTACCTGCTTTGCTGCGTCATATTCTCATCCAAACTTCACAAGGGCTTACTTTGATAAAGCCAGGAAAGATGATATCAATTTACCCTCGGATGAGAGTATAAATTTTGTTCTTGATAAAATATCTGCTGAGAGAGATAAATTTATATTATTATATAATAAGCGCAAACAGAAAGATGATCGATATATTGTTTATGACTTTAATCCTATCATACAGTATCCGATCATTCGTCCGTGGACACACAAAGAAAGTTATAGAAGCAAACAAGATCGTATGATGGTTCCATTGCCTCATTTAGTAACGAAAAGGATATCGAACGGTATCTTCTATGATCTATATAACCATTATTCCACGACGTTTTCCATATATTTTGGCTCAGTTTTCGAGTTATACGTAGGTGAAATCCTTAAGCATTCGATTACATCGGAAAAATTGATTTCCGAAGAGATGGTACGGGAAAGATTTTCTTCGAGTGCAGGTAAAGTAGTTGATTGGATTGTTTTAGATGGAGTAACTGCTCTGACGGTTGAGTGTAAGGCTACGCGACCCTCTCTTAAAGCAATTCAAACTGGATCTGAGGCAGCGATTCGAGAGAATTTAAAGCAGATTATAGATGGGTTAGTGCAATCATATAAGTTTAAAGAATCATGTCTATTAAAGAAGAAAGGTTTGGAGGATCTTCATTCCTGTTCGAGATTCATATCAGTGATTGCTACATTGGAGCCCTTTCCACTTATCAATAGCGCTCCTTTTCGGATATATATAGATAGCGAATTAGTTAAGAAGGGTGTTTCTAACTTGGATTGGGTTATCCTAGCCATTGATGATCTAGAGCGACTACAGCCTTATATGGCGAATGGGGCTAAATTTAGCAGGGTTATTGATAGTATTGGGCATTCTCTTATTGAGAATGTCATCAAGAGGTTGCATGAGGAAATGCCAGTGAGCTTTGAAGATTCCTTTTTATACCCGATGCAAACAGAGTTGTTCGAGAGACTGGGTATTCAGCATAGATTGTAGTGCTTTATAACGAATTGTAAGTACAGTACCCACAATTGATTGAACTGCACCAATGGTTCTGTAGCTCATTAAAGATGGAAATAACTGATGTTGCCTAAAAGATTACGCCCAAGAGGATTTGGTGGCATAGACCGTGAAGCCTGGGACAACTATCGAAGGCATCATGGTGTGCCCCAAGAAGGTCCACAAGCAGAGTTTTATCGGCAGGTGATCTACGATCATTTTGATCATTTCAATGCACATTATCCCTGGTTTGACCTTGAGGAAAGTACGTTTAAGTTCCAATCCTCGACAGTCAAAGACCTTGCTCAGGACATTCGGTACTTTAGAAACTCTCCTGTCGATTGGTGGCATACTCAGTTTGACCAGTATCATGCCAAGAATCAGAATTACATCATTTATCAACGGATGATTAAGGAACGAACATTCCCTTTCCCGATCATTATAATGGACTGTCACCATACTCAGGAACCGCAGTTGCCAGCCTATGGGCAGCCATTACATTTGGTGGAAGGAACACATCGCCTTTCCTATTTATTCCGTATGAGCGAATTAGGACTTGTTGAGCCTGACAGTATGCATCAGTATGTCTTCATCAAGCCTGTAATCCATCCATAATCCAAGGAGATTCCTCGATCCATGACTATCAAATTTCGCGAAGAGGCGTTTGATAGAATGAGTGTACGATTTTGTGTAAACAGCACAAAGATCGTGTAAAAGGAGTGGGCCTCACGCTCATGATTGCTATTTTCGGCGGCCATGCCGAGATAATCGAGAAAGTGGAGCAGATCCGTGTGCGTTGGTTCCGACGAACCATTGTGCTAGGGCATGTGCGGATCGATCGGTAATGCCGCAACCATGGCGGTGACACCGACATCGGGCAGGAGGGTGGCGAGATGGGTGATCAGGGCTGCATAGGTGATCGCGGGTATCGCTCCTTTCATCAGTCTCGTCGCGGTGCGGCATACAGGTCAACGAGTTGTTGGCGATCCACGACGATCAGGAGTCTGCTCCAACCACGCTGCGCAACCATAGCACGAGGGGTTGATCTGAATACTCCCCCATGCAGGTGATTTTTTAGCCCTGCATGCCAGAAATGCACGAGAAATGTATCTATTAATAACAAACCCCAGCCTTAAGTGTGCTGTTCACGCACATCGTAACCCAGTTCATCTTCATCGTAGCCTATGCTATGCTTATGATCATCGGTATCGAACGTATGGCAGGAGACGCACCATGACGGCTCGCTGGTTTGCCGATCGCATAACGCTCTATCAGTTGCTGCATACCCACCCAGGCTGGTCGAATCGCCAATTGGCGATGGATACCCACCGTTCCATCGGATGGGTCAAAAAATGGAAGGCACGCTTTGGGTCTCCACCGCATCCTGATCCGCAAACCGTCTGCCAAAGCCAGTCGCGAGCACGAAAAACTCCCGCCTCACCTTGGACGGAGCGCGTGATCACCTATATTTTGGAGTTACGCGATACGCTGTCAGCCCAGTACAACCGGATTGTCGGAGCCAAAACCATTCTCGCCTATCTCCAGCGTGATCCCGATTTGGCCAGTGAGCCGCTTCCGACCTCCCCGGTCACGATCTGGAAGATTCTGCGCCAGCATCAGCGGATCTCCCAGCGCCACGCGCCACCCCGGAAGCCGCCCTGCTGTCCCGCACCCATGCGGGAAATCGAGATTGACTTTACCGATGTTACCACCATTCCGCCTGCGCCGGATAGCAAACGTCAACACGCTGCCGAAGCCTTTGCCTAGATCGACGCAGGCACGGCGATTCCGCTCGCCGTGGTTGTTGATACCGATTTTCATATGGCCTCGGTCATCCGTACCACGGCGCAGATTCTCCAAACTCATGGCGTACCCCCGCTCATCCGGATGGATCGTGACCCACGCTTTGTTGGCAGCACCACCAAGGCCGACTTCCCATCCCCCTTTATGCGCTTGCTCTTGAATCTTGGCATTACGATTGACCTGTGCCCACCGCAACGACCCGACAAAAAGGGGGTCGTTGAACGCTTTCATAAAACCTATCAAGAAGAATGTATTGTTAAACACTGGCCAACCACCGGTACCGAGGCCCAAGCGCAGCTGGATGCGTACTGTATCTGGTATACCACCGAGCGACCACACCAAGGCCGTCAGTGTGCCAATCGTCCGCCCGCTGAAGCGTATCCGGAGCGCCCCGTGCTGCCCGCCGTGCCAGCCATGGTCGATGCCGATGGGTGGTTGCGTGCGCGGGATGGCTGGACGGTTGTTCGGCGAGTGAATCGCCATGGCGCAATCAAGATTGATACCCAGCACTATCACATTGGAACACGCTCCGCAGGCCAAGAGGTCGCCGTAACCCTGGAGGCGACGACCGCCGAGTTGGTCGTCCGGAGTGGAGAAACCGCAATCAAACGCCTGCGGATCAAAGGCTTGCTGGGTGGCATGATGCCCTTTGAGCAGCTGGTAAACCAGCTATGCGAACAATGTCGGCAGGAACGCGTCCGGTTGCGCAACCGCCAGCCAGCCCGTCCGCCCAAACGCTGGACACGATGAAGATGAACTGGGTTACGATGTGCGTGAACAGCACATTAAGCGTCGTGTGAGGAGTCCCTATGGATTTGCCAGCCCTCATTGCCGTTCTGGTCGATGCGATTGTGCTTCAATGTCCGCAGTATGATCGGGCGAGTGTCACGGTGGCCCTCGAATCAGTCTTTGCGGGTCATCCCACGCTGCTTGGTGGCAATTCCATTTCGATGCTGCTTGGACAGAACAATGATTATACCAACGCCACGATCACGATTGGCGATGTGCATGCGGGAAATCAGGTGCATGTCACGGTGACGCTTCCGCAGCCGATTGACACCTTGCCCGCTGCGCTTGCGGCCCTTGCCTCGATTCCCTTGACGGATGTGCCCACGCCGCGTTCCGATCTCCCCCAAGCCTCACGCCTGCCCTTTGAATCGAGTCCCCATTTTGTTGGGCGCGAGATGGAATTAAAAGCACTGGCGCAGGCAATTGGCACGGCCAAGCCAGCGGTCGTGATGCCAGCGGTGGCGACCGGATTGGGTGGGATTGGCAAAACGAGCCTGGTGACGGAGTTTGCCTATCGCTATGGCGTGTATTTTCATGGCGGCGTGTTTTGGCTGAACTGTGCTGCTCCCGATCAAGTGGCCAGTCAAATCGCGGCCTGTGCGGTTGGCTTGAAGCTTGATATCACGGGTTTGTCGCTCGATGAGCAGGTGCAACGGGTTTTGAACGCATGGCAATCCCCCATGCCGCGCTTGCTGATTTTTGATAACTGCGGGGATTGGGCGGTTCTTGACCGCTGGAAGCCAAAATTCGGTGGCTGTCGCGTGCTGGTAACGTCGCGATCCGATGCGTGGCCAACACTGACGCAAATTCGGTTAGGGTTGCTCTCTTCTGGCGAAAGCCGTTTGCTCTTGCAGCGATTGTGTGAGCGGTTAAGTGATGCCGAGGCTGATATGATTGCTACCGATCTTGGGCATTTGCCGCTGGCCTTGCATTTGGCGGGGAGTTATCTGGCGACCTATCCCCATCATATGGTCGAACAATACCGCAAAGATTTAACGATTGCCCACCGCTCGCTCAAGGGCCGTGGCGCGTTGCCGTCGCCCACACGCCATGAACAGGATGTCGAAGCCACCTTTATGCTCAGTTTTAATCAGCTTAATCCGACCAATGCACTTGATGCGTTAGCCTTGGGCATGCTCGATGGCGCGGCGTGGTGTGCGCCTGGTGTGCCAATCCCGCGCGATCTGGTGCTGGCATTCGTGCCGGATGAAACGGATGGCGATGATGCGGTTGATGCATTGCGACGCTTGCAGAAGCTGGGGTTGCTCGATGGGATAGATGCCGTGGTCTTACATCGCTTGCTGGCCCAAGTTGTCAATGCGCGATTGGGATCGACGGGCATGCTGGCCGTGGTGGAGGATCGGATTAATACTGGGGCATTGATGTGGTCACGATTTAATGGACAATGGTTCGTATCCGCTCCACGCCGCTTCAATCATCGCGGGCGTTTGGTAGCCTAATCCCGAATGCAGCCGTTGGCGATTGTAGAAGATTTCGATATATTCAAACAAATCACGCCGCAAACTGGTGATGCTGTCATACGTTCGATGATGGGTCAATTCGGTTTTCAGGGTTGCCCACAGGCTCTCCATGGGCGCATTATCGTAGCATTTGCCCACATCGCTCATGCTCATCGTGATCCCATGCCGACAAACCAGCGCTTGGTAGGCCGCGCTCGTGTACTGACTCCCTTGGTCGGTATGGTGCATGGCTGGCCGCTGCTGGGTCTGGGTCACGGCCATCTGCAAGGCCCGTTCAACCAAGGTTGCATCCATCCGCCCATCCAGCGTCCAGCCAACGACTTTGCGGGTATAGAGGTCTAAAACCCCCGCCAGATAGGCGGTTCCGTTGCGCAGCGGAATGGCGGTGATGTCACCAACCCAGCAGGCATGCGGGGCGGTGACGGTGAACTGGCGCTGCAATTGATTTGGGGCGGCAGACGCGCCGCACGTGCGCACGGTCGTCTGCCGCCGCCATTTCGTGCGGCGCGGGTGGAGATTGGCGCTCCGCATCAGGCGACGGACGCGATGGCGGCCAATGCGCACCCCTTGTTGGCGTAAGCTTGCTTGAATCCGACGGCTGCCATAGCGAAACCCGCTGGTGGCTTGGATGGACTGGATGGTCTCGGTCAGCGTTTGATTGGCTATCGTTCGGGCACTCGGTGGGCGGGTGCGCCAGGCATAGAAGCCGCTCGCGGCAACCTCCAGCAGGCGACACATGGCCCGCACGGACATCAGCGATCGGTGGTCAGCGATGAACTGATACCGCTCGGTGACGGGTGCGCGAAGATAGCCACGGCTTTTTTTAGGATGAGGTTCTCCTGCTCCAGCCGTTTGACTTCGCGGCGCAAGCGGGCCATTTCCTGCGTTTCTGCGGCCACGGCGGCAACGGTGGTGCCTGCGGCCTGCGCCAGACGGTGTTTTTTGAGCCACTGGCGCAAGAGACCTGACGATAACCCCAAATCACGTTCGATCTGCGCAACAGTTTGCTCACCGTGCAACGCGAGATCAATGGCCATTTGGCGAAATTCTGCCGTAAAGGTGCGTGGTTTTTGCCGTGTCATCGATGGGTTCCTTTCCCGTACCAGTATGATACCATACTCGTCTATACTTTCAGGACCACATCACGCTGATGATCAAAGGTCAGTTCCATCAGCGGATACTCGCCGTGTTTTAAACGAATGCTGTCACACTCAGTGAGATAGGGCGTTAGGACATCAGGGTTTTCGAGACTGGTGACGGTGATCTGAAGATCCGTTAAGTACTCGATACCGACGGGATGTTCTTCCTCACCCATGCGACTTTCCCAATAGGCGAGCGTTCCATGCAGGATGAAGAAGTTTGGGATGAAGCGTGATAGCTGCGGGATGCCCTCAATAGAGGAGTCCTCAGGCATCCATTCCATGGCGTGGTGAATCAGCGACCCGAGCGGTAACGGTTCAGCATCAGGCGTTCGATAGTGAAATCCAACCCCAAAGGGCGATACCCCGGTCTGCTTCCACGTTTCCCGAATCGGAGCCGCAGCCCCACCGCCTGCGAGGTGGGCAGCAAGCTCTGACTCATCCTCGATC
>Ga0209460_1001016_pt1 | contig 19271 bp, 18 predicted proteins | sample EBPBio132013_DNA_FD_185868 | JGI IMG/M metagenome (GOLD analysis project Ga0209460, IMG submission 185868) | Wastewater treatment Type I Accumulibacter community from EBPR Bioreactor in Madison, WI, USA - Reactor 2_5/13/2013_ DNA (SPAdes)... | ecosystem: Engineered > Bioreactor > EBPR >... | reverse complement strand
TGTCGGCCCGATGGTACTCGGTCAGAACTACCGCAACCCCGGCCTGCTGGCGAAGATGGCGGCCACCTTGCAGCAGTTCAGCGGCGGGCGCTTCATCATGGGGTTGGGCGCAGGTTGGAAAGAAGATGAGTACCGCGCCTTCGATTATGAACTACCACCACCTAAGGTTCGGCTGGAGCAGCTTGACGATACCCTCGAAATCCTCAAGCGATTGTGGACGCAGCACGGCAAGGTGAGCTATGCGGGTAAGCACTACAAAATTGAAGATGCCATCCTTGAGCCGAAGCCGCTGCCCCCGCCGCCGATTTGCATTGGTGTCGCTGGCGACCGGGCGCTGGCGGTTGCTGCCAAACACGCCGACTGGTGGAACATCTCGGATGTAAACATCACCAAATTTAAGGAACGGTCAGCCGTCCTCGACCAGCACTGTGCCGCCATCGGTCGTGATCCGCAGAGCATCCGCCGGACGTGGTTCGGGCGCATGGTGACGGGGCGCACAGATGCCGAAATCCACGCCCGCGCTCATTCGTGGAAGCAGCCTTTTACCACCGACAACGCCTTCGTCGGCACACCCGCTCAAATCGTCGAGCAGATGTCGGAGTTTGTGGCGGCGGGGTGTGATTACTTCATGGTTGATGTGCTTGGCCTCACCAACCAAGCCATTCTGGATGCGGTGGTCAACGAGATTGTACCAGCGGTGAAAAAGGCTGGTTAGGTTGGGCGCAGCCTCGCGTTCATGGGTTGCGCTGCTAGGGATACTGTTCGCGTGTCTGCTTGTTGGCTTGAGTATATGTGTTGTGTCGGTGGTCAGTACGGCGCGGCTGCTGCTGACCGAGCGTACCGACGTGGTTTACCACAGTGTACGCGGCGACAACGATGAAATTTACCTTCTAGATTTCAATCGTGGGTTGGAGCATAACCTCACGCGCCATCCGGCATGGGATTCGTATCCGGCACGGTCGCCAGATGGGCGGCAGGTGGTGTTTTCCTCGCTGCGAGATGGCAACCAAGAGTTGTACCTGCTGAACTTGTCCGATGGCACAACTCGCCGTTTGACGGATAACCGCTCCCGCGATAACCACCCTTCATGGTCGCCGGATGGTCGCACCATCGCCTTCGCCAGTGATCGCGACGGTAATTGGGATATTTTCGTGATAGATACGGGCAGCGGGAGTGTACGCCAGCTCACCGCCGACCCTGCCGATGATGTCGATCCGGTATGGTCGCCGTTAGGGAATCGCCTCGCGTTTACCTCCTACCGTTTCCGCAATTGGGCGACTTACCTGATGAACCCTGATGGGGGTGATGTACAGCGTATTACGGATTTTCGTGTGCGAAATATCGACCCTGCGTGGTCGCCGGATGGCAGCCGCCTTGTCGTCACGTCCGACCCGTTCACGCGCAACTTTGAGCTTTATGTGATGAACGACGATGGCACAGCTAAAACCCGACTGACGATGAACCGCGCGTGGGATGGTGGCGCGGTGTGGGTGAGTGATACGCACCTCGTCTTTTATTCCAATCGGGACGACAACGCACGACCGGAATTGTATCTGATGGATGTCGAAACGAAGGTTGTTCGCCGCTTGACCTATAACACCGCTCGCGATAGTGACCCGTCATAGCGGTTGGTTATACGCCCGCTTTAGTCATCGGCTATACTGAAGTCGTAACTGAACAATCAACCACCGCACCAAAGAGTAAACTGTGACCCAACCCTTCATCCGCGACCGCTTCACTTGGCTAGCCTATTTCATGCTGGGGTACTATGCCTTCATCCTGTCGGTCATCGGGCCAGCCGTGCCGTTCATCCGCAACGAATTGAAGATCAATTATGGCGACTCGGCGTTATACATCAGCGCCTTCGCTGCGGGTATGTTCACGGCAGGGTTGACGAGTACATGGGTAACACGCCGTTTCGGTCGCTCGCGCTTGTTCTGGGGCGGGGCGGCGCTGATGGCAGTGGGTGTCATCGCATTGACGTTTGCCCACAGTCTACCATTCGGCGTAGTCAGTTCATTTTTCGCTTCACTGCTTGGGTCATATCTACTCGTCACCATCCAATCGAGCTTATCCGACCGGCATGGCGATAACCGCGCCTTCGCGCTGACGGAGGCCAATGTATTCGCCGTGTTGGCCGCGTCTGCCGCGCCAATACTAGTCGGCTTTGGCGAATCGCAAGGTTGGACATGGCGGGTTGCTATTTACGCTGGTGTGGTCGTTGGCGGCGTGGTGATCTTTTGGGCGTGGCGCAAGATACGCTTACCGCAGCCCGAACAGCACGCAAGCCAAACGAACGCCGTTTCATCAAACAAGCGTGGGCGGCTGCCGCTGCTCTTTTGGGTGTATTGGGTCGTGGTATTTTTCTCAGTCGCCGTCGAGTGGTGTGTCCTGTTTTGGGCATCGACCTATATGGAAACCGTTGTTGGCCTCAGCAAAGAGGCAGCCGCCAGCAGTGTAGCACTGTTTACCATTGCCCAGTTCGTTGGGCGTGCCGCTGGCAGTTGGCTAACGCGCCGCTACGCCAGCGCCAACCTATTGCTGATTGCCAGCGCAATCGTACTCATTGGCTTCCCGATGTTCTGGCTGGGGCGTACGCCTATTATCAATGGGTTTGGGTTGTTCGTCTGCGGGCTGGGGGTTGCCAACCTGTTCCCGCTGACGCTCTCGCTCACGTCAGCCGTTGGTGTGGCGAACCCGGATGCCGCCAGCGGGTATACCTCGATGGCTTCCGGCTTGGCGATTCTAATTACGCCGCAGTTGCTTGGCATCGCAGCGGATCGCATCGGCATTCAATCCGCCTATGCGATTGTGCTGCCGCTGGCGCTTGCGATCACCCTTGTTACGTTTTACGCAAACCGTTTGAAATCGAGGCGAACAGAGGTTGCCACCACATGAATGACCGTATTCAAATTCTCTCCTTTAACCCATCCCATCAGCAGCAGGTGATTGACCTAATACTCTCGATTCAGCGTGAGTACGGTATCTCGATCACCTTAGCTGACCAGCCAGACTTACAAGCCATTCCGACCGTTTATCAAAGAGACGCGGGTAACTTCTGGGTCGCGCTGGTGGATGGTCAGGTCGTCGGCACGACCGCGCTGCTCGACTTTGGTGGTCGGCAGGCGGCGCTGCGGAAGATGTTCGTGCATCCCGATTATCGCGGTAAGGAATGGGGTGTTGGGCAGCGGTTGTTAGATACGCTGATGCAGTGGGCGGGCGAGCAGGGGCTAACCGATGTGTTTCTCGGCACGACCGAAATGTTCAAGGCCGCCCACCGCTTTTACGAGAAGAACGGCTTCACTCAAATCCCGCGTGATGAACTGCCAAGCACTTTCCCACTGGTCGCGGTCGATACCCGCTTCTATCATCACCCCTTGTCATGAAATCAAAAGGCGAGCCAATCGACTCGCCTTTCATCATATTTTCTGAAATGTGTTTATGACGTGAACGATGCGGCCTTTGCCTCGTCCACGAACTTGAGTGCCGCCCGCGCCACACCAATCAACGGGTTGCCGCTGACGGTGCTGGAGAACGCCGGAATGGATACCCGAATAAACAGCGCCTCCTGAATAAACACCGCGTCCGACCCATACGTCCCCTGACCGAAGGCGTTGGGCGTGGGGAAGGTGTCGTTCGGCTTGGCATCTTCAAACTTGCTCTGCGATAGTAAATCGTCGTAGTAGGCTTTGCCAACTTCCGCCGAGGGGAAGGTGCCGAAAATGATCTGCATCGCGCCGCCGCCCGGCTCGGAATAGAACACGGTCGCGAGTTCGCCACCGCCGCGCTCGATGTACTGCGGTTCTTGCTTGGTATCACGCTGCCATGTAAAGGCGCTGGTTTCGATGTTCGCAGGGGCGTTCGCCACGAGGTAATCCAACGTTGCCCGACCGGGGTCTGCTGCCACGACTTCCGGCTCATCCGTTGATTCGGCAACCGTTTCGCCCACGAGCGGAACAGTGAGTTCTTGCCCGTCTCGCAGCACTTGCGCGAGGTTGACCTGCTGCAAATCAGCGTTTTCGGCTGCGCCACCGGCTGCCGTAATCGCGTCCTCGGCGCGGCTGCCCAGCGGCAGTTCGATCACACCCGCTGTCTGTACTGCGCCCTTCACGTCCACCTTAATAACAGGCACGGCGGTTGGCACGAGCGTTGGCACGATGTCTAAATTATCTGGCGCACAAGCGGCTAAGAGCAGTACCAGTAAAAGTGATAATTTGAGTAAGCTACGATACAGCATAATGTCTTTTTACCCTCGTGTGTGCGGCGTTGTCGACCGCGCTCTACTACCGTTTTCAATAAGTGTTAATAACTTCAGGCTAGTCACCGATTTCCGGCACCAACCGCAGCCGGTCGGGGACTTCGCCTGTCATGACCATGTTGGCGACTTCAAGTTCCGTCACCTCGTCTTTGCGGAAGTCACCCACTTTTTGCCCGTGGCTGATGATGGTGAAGCGGTCAGCCACCTTATGCACATGCCCGATGTTGTGGGTGATGAAGATGACCGACATGCCGCGTTCTTTCGCCGCCTTAGTGTATTCCAGCACTTTGGCCGTTTCCCCGACCGAAAGCGCCGAAGTCGGTTCGTCGAGGATCAGCAGCTTCTTGCCGAAGTACACCGCCCGCCCGATGGCAATCGACTGCCGTTCACCACCAGATAGCGAACCGACCGCTTCATCGGGATTGCGGATGTGGATGCCGATGTCGAGCAAGGCTTTGCGTGTCCGTTCCGCCATCTCCGCGTTGTCCAGCACCTCAATCGGGCCGATCTTGCGCGTAATTTCCTGCCCCAACCAGAAGTTGCGCGAGATACTCATCAGCGGAACCAGCGCCAAGTCCTGATATACAGTTTCCACGCCTAGCGCCCGTGCGTCCTGCGGCGAGTTGATCTCCACATCATGCCCCTCAAAGCGGATTTGTCCGCTGGTCGGTGTATACACACCCGTCAAAATCTTGATGAGGGTCGATTTGCCTGCGCCGTTGTCGCCCAACAAGCCGACGATTTCCTGCTGTCCGACCACAAAATCAATCCCTCGCAGCACATTGATCGTGCCGAAGGTTTTGGTGATGTCCTTCATTTCAACGACTGGCGTACCGTTTTGTTCAGCCATAAGTTTGTTCCATGAAATGCAATAACTTCTTTTACGTCTTTGCGCGGCGCGAGGCTGTATTGATGACCACCGCCACGATGATAATGAAACCGATCACACCGTTGAAGTAACGGTTATCGACACCGATCAGCACCAACCCTGTGCCGAGGCTGCCGTAAATGAACACACCCAGCAGCGCCCCGACGATGCTGCCGTAACCGCCCGTGAGCAGCGCCCCGCCGATGACTGCCGCCGCGATAACCCGCAGGTCGAGGCCGTTACCACGCAGCGCATCGACGCTGGTGACATACGACACGTCGAGGATGGCCGCGATGCTAATCAGGAAGGACACCAGCACAAAACTGCTGATCTTGATGCGGTTGACGTTGATACCCTGCGCCCGCGCCGCGCCGGGGTTACCGCCCACCGCGAAGATCGAGTTGCCGTAGCGAGTACGGTTAAGCAGGAATTGGAAGACGACCACCAGCAGCAGCCACCAGAACACACCCATACGCAGGGTGATACCCGTTTGTAGCTGCCCGATGAACGGCAGCGATAGGATACGCCCGTTCATCAAGTCGTAGAAGCTGATGGTGAGCATACTGCTGCCCGAACCGAGCAGTTGCAGTTGATCGAGCAAGCCGCCGACGAGCAAATACAGTACCGCGAGGATCGCAATCGCCGTGATGGCAAAGTTCAGCAAACTCAGTGCCACATGCAGATCGCGGAAGTGGTTCGGATTATTCGGGTAGTCCTTCACCTTCGCGCGGTAGTTGATCCACAGCGACGGGATCAGCGACTTGGCGATATACAGCACCCCGACGATGCCAAGTGCCGCCGCGATGGCGATGAGAATACGGCTGATGTCGATATAGGGTGGTTGGCTAAAATAGTCGGCGTAACGCAGGTTGTTGCCTTGATCGACCAGCACCTGCGGGATCGCGCGGAAAATCAACTGCGTACCGAGTGTGACGATGAACGAAGGGATACCCGTACGGATGAGTATCCAACCGTTGATGTAACCGAGGAAGCAGGTGAACACCATCGCGATGATCGCCGCCGGTATCGGGCTAATGGCGGGTACATAGTAGGGCAGGTTGCCGCTGATGCCGACAAAAATGATGTAAATCGCCAGTACAAGCAGCGCCGCGCCAAAGATCAATCCCAACATCGGCATAAGCGCACGCTGCCGCCGCACCAACCCCAAGCTGCCGAAGAAGCTGGTCAGCCCCATAATCACAATCGCGCCCAGCACGAACGTCATTGGGATGTGTCCGGTTTGCATACCGAGAAAGGTTAAACCGCTGACACCCAACTGCGAACCGACTGACAGATCGAACTCACCCGCGATCATCAGCATCGTCACACCGATTGCCACGATACCGATGGTGATGTTATTCGTAAGCGCACCCGTAAGCGACTGCGGTTGAAGGAAAAGATCGGTCGCAATCGAGAAGAACGTGAACACGAAAATGAAGCCGATGATCGCGCCCGCGCCGGGGGTACGCGCCAGCGTATTACGGATGCTGATGTCGGCAGGCGTGTTCGCCCCACCGCGTCCACGGGCCGCCGCCCGTTCGCTCAGTGAGCCTGCGATGGCCTTTTGCGCGGTTTTTTGCCGTAGTTCCGCTGTCAGGTAGCGGTACGCCACCAAACTGGAAAGCAGCAGCAGCGCCGCCGGAGCCGTCAGGTTTTGAATATCCGGCAATTTGCTGCCAATTGCACTCAACATTTGGTTAATAGGCGTGCGTTCACCAAACAACTTCGTAATGTCGAATACGCCCGAAAGCAGCGCGGTGAAGCCGATGAACGCATTCAGCAGCAGCAGCCATTGGGCATACGACCACGCCCGCAGATCACGCCGCCACAGGTTAAAGGCCGTCCACAACAGTACCATCCCCCACAGCACCGAGCCGATTATCGCTGCCCACTCAATGAAGCTGATGTTCCGGCGGCTGATGTTGATGCGTTCGCCCAGCGGCAGCCATCCGGTTAGGATTTGCTCGCCAATGATGACGAACACAATCCCCACCAGCGCCAGCACCGCCGTCGAGAGCAGGATACCGGGGGGCATAGCGGCGTTGTCATCAAAATATTCCCGTACGCGCGGGGTGACTTCGTGGCTGATAAATGTCCATGCCGTGCGTAACGCCAATAAACCCCAGATCGCCGTGACCACGATCACGATTATCTCGATAGGGTTCATGTCGCGGCGGCTGATGTTCACGCGGTCGCCCAGCGCTAACCAACCGGTCGCAACTTGTTCGGCGATGATGAAGCTGGCAGCGGCGATCACCAGCAGCAGGAGGATGTTTAAGACGTTCACCCGCGAGGGGGGCGGTGGTTGTGAATAACCCATTACCCTAAAAACTTTCTCTCAAAAGAAACAATAATTGCGAAATAATCAACTGCGTACACGCAAAGCCGCGTGTGAATAAGTGCCTACTATACCCTGATTCATATGCAAATGGGGGAGCTTTCGCCCCCCCACCTGTTAGCCTATCTCAATAACGTTTAGCGGTAGCCAGCAGCCGTCAATTCGATGATCGCATCGACATTGCTCTGGTCAATCACGCCGGGGCCGGTGAAGATGTCGCCACCGGGGGCCAGCTTGTATTGGCTGTTCAGGTACAGCCACTGAATGGTTTCGTAACCTTGCAGGTACGGTTGTTGGTCAATCGCTTGCAGCAGGAAGCCATCCTTGATCATTTGGAAGATTTCCGAACCCGTGTCATGGGTGGTCGCGTACAGTGCGCCCGGCTCGATACCTGCATCCTTGATGTACAGGTTCAGCGCCGACGAGGGTAGCGGGCCAAGCATGAAGATCGCGTTCGCGTCAGGGTTGGCGGTGAAGTAATCCTTGATTACGCCAGCGCTTGCCTGCGGGTCTTGGCTGATGTTGATGACATCCAGCGTTACGCCTTGTTCTTCAAACACCGAGCGGACACCGGCGCAGCGGGCTTCGAGACCACTGTGACCTTGTTCCTGAATGGTGCAAACGCCCTTGCTGATGGTCTTGCCGTCAGCCGCAGCTTGGGCGAAGACACGGTTGGCATTCGCCACACCACCGCGGAATTCGCTCGCGCCGATGTAGAACAGAATGTCCAGCGCATTGTCCTTACCGGCGTTCGGGTCGGCAGTGTTGAAGGCAATAACCGGAATACCCAGTTCCTTCGCCTTGTCGACACCGCTGCGGATCACTTCGGGATCAGCCACGGTCGTGCCGATGCCATCGGGTTCGGCGTTCAGCGCGTCTTCCCAGAAGCCAGCCATCGCCGGAGAACCGAGCTTGTCGTCACCGAGCCATTGGCAGTCAGCGTCCAGCAGGGTACACGCATCTTCCATACCCTTGATAACCACGATCCAGAAGGGGTTGGTGCTGTCACCGTGCGCCACCATCTTGAACTTCAGTTGGGCATCCTGTGCGCCAGCAACACCCATTGTCACCATTAAAACACCGGCCACCAACAAGCAAACAAAAGCAATACGTTTCAGCATACAATACTCCTTAGATTCCAAAAATTTATTGATACTCAGGATTTTAAGAATTTTACTGAGTGACTTTCATAATACCCACACTTAGATAACTACGCAAGAAATGTTTAGCGGACTTGTCAAGAGCCACTAGGCCATTGGCCTGTCTCTACTGCTTGCGGGGTGCTGCTTTCGCTTTTACAATGGTCATCAATTGAACCACTATCAATTGGGATCTTGAATTACGAATGCGCCAGTTATTCAGTTATGAAAAAGTAAAACCGTTTTTTTATGCGTTCATCTTGATCGGGTTGGCTTTACTCGTGTTTGGCCTCTATCGTTTCGTGACCACTTCACAGGCCGTAACCGATAACTTTGCTTACCGGTATCACCAACAAAACACCGCTGTACAGTCGATTGACGAGGCGACTGCCCGTGTATTGATGAGCGCTGACCTTGATTTGCGCGACTTGGAACGCCAGCGGAATGAGGCCGTGATCGTTATCGGCGCGGGTATCATTTTGACAGCCGTTGGTTGGCTCCTGAATGACTTCTTCCGGTCACGCCATCAAAAATTCCGAGCAGCATCAGCCAGTTAACTGCACCCGGTTTTCAGATCATTATGATCGGGTACGAAGACTGGATTTATAATCAGACTCATTAAGAGTGTTATTAATGTACAGGGGGTAGCGATGTCCATCCCTACCAATAAAGATTTTGCGAACGAAATACGCGGTGACCGGCTCACGATTATTTGGCAGCTCACGATTATTGGCTGTATTGTCGTTTTTTGGGGTGTGGCGGTAGCCGGTGCGCTCAGTCGCACTTATGTGACCGGTTGGTTGATTGCGCCCGCGTCATGGGCCTTCGCCTGCCTCGTTAGCCGTTGGTATTTGAGGCGCAAACGTTTTGCCTCGGCGGTATGGGCATATGGCTTAGGCGCGATACTCGGCATTGCCATCCTGCTGTTTACGGGTGACCGCCTGAGTACCGAACTCGTCGCTTACGTTTCCCCGATGGTGGTGGTCATCGTTGGCTTGATGTTGTCTCCCCGTGAATCATTGATCGTCGTGCTGCTTTCTTGCGCTCTGATTGGCACATCCTCGTTTATAAACCCGAATGCTCATCGTTTCGGTGTCTACCAACTTTTCCCGATGGCGCTGACGTTTATTAGTTGGATTTTAGCCGCGCAGGTGACAGGCGAACTCTACCAGATTACCCAGTGGGCGCTTTCCAACTACGAACGCGAGCGTAAAACGACCAACGATCTGTACGAAAACCGCCAAGAACTCGAAAAGTCCTTCCGCCGCAGTCAGGTGTTGAGCGAGGAGTTGCAAGGCACGAACCAGCAGCTTGATAATGCTAAAAAAGCCGCCGAAGAAGCTACACATTTCCGTGGTCAGTTTTTGGCGAACATGAGCCATGAACTCCGTACCCCCCTCAACGCGATCATCGGCTTCAGCGAAACCATGCTTAAGTTTCCGGCGATGTACGACGATATTGAACTCCCGCAAAATTATCAAAATGACCTCAACCAGATTTATAACAGCGGTCGCCAACTTCTCAGCCTTATCAACGACATCCTCGACTTGTCCAAAGTGGATGCCGGTAAGATGGAAATGTTCATGCAGAAGGTAAATCTGGAAGAACTCATTCAGGGTGTGATCTCAACCGCCGAGGGGTTGGTTGGGTCGAAGCCCATCGAACTGAAACAAACCCTGCCCGACCCCGTGCCGCTCGTCTGGGCGGATGAAACCCGTATCCGTCAGGTGCTGCTCAACCTGTACAGCAACGCCGTCAAATTTACTGACACTGGCTCGATCACCTTAAGCGTGAGCGAAGGGCCGGAAGGTGTGCGCCTCAGCTTGACCGACACGGGTAAGGGGATTGACCCGCGTTTCCACGAAGCCATTTTCGAGGAATTCAAACAGGCCGAAAACATCGGGCGCGATCCGCGTTCTGGCGCGGGTTTGGGTCTCGCCATTTGCCGCCACCTGCTCGGTTTAATGGGGGGGCGCATCTGGGTCGAAAGTGAAGTAGGCAAGGGCAGCACGTTCCATGTACTCGTGTCGTCATACCGCGACGACTCCACCCGCCCAACGCGCCGTGACACCTCGACTTTCCCGGCGATTACCGCACCCAAAAACCCTGAGATAGAGAAAGTGGGTTAATCGTGCGAATTCTCTATGTCGAGGACAATGCCACCAACGTCATTTTGGTGCAGCGTGTGGCAAACATGGGAAAGCATTCGGTGATTACCTACGATAACGGCGAAGACGCACTCGCCAACTTTGATCACGATGCCCCTGACTGCGTGTTGATGGATGTTCAACTGCGCGGTGCGCTCACGGGTTTGGATGTGGTCGCCAAACTGCGCGAGCGTGGTTTCAGGCTGCCCATCATCGCTCTGACCGCCTATGCCATGAAAGGTGATCGCCAGCGCTGCCTCGATGCCGGATGTGACGACTACATCCCCAAACCCATCTCGGTAACTGAATTGGTGTCGGTGTTCAAGCGCTTCAACGATACGATTGCATCCAGCCGCAAAGCAACGATGGTCGGCGGAAAAACACCTTTCTATAAGCCACCTGTTGAACTTCCGCCAGTCCAGCCCGCCGCTCAACCAACTGCTACCGAAACGGCCAAACCTGCCGCATCGAGCGAACCGGTTGCCGCCGATGCAGCCAAACTTACGACCGCGACTGAACCAGTTGTCACCGAGCCAGCCACACCTGCCGCCGAAGCTGCTAAACCTACCGCCGCGACTGAACCAGCACCACAACCGCTGGAAACACCATCAGTAGCAAATATGCCGCTGCCTACTGTTCAACCACAGCCCAAAACGGATGAAACTGCATCCAAAGAAACCGTCACCGAAACCTCGAAAGAGCAAACACCTGCTCTCGATGTAACGTCGAAGCCTTCACCCCCCGTTGATGTGGCGGTCGAAAAGGTCACCCCCACGACTCCAACCACCGTTCCGACGAGCGTAGAATCATGATCGGGCAGGGTATTTATGGCTGAACGGTTGGCTCTCGTTGTTGATGATGTTGGCGCGAATCGGGAATTTGTCGAGCGTTTATTGAACGGTGCGAAGTTTAAAGTGAACGCCGCCAGCACCGGCAAAGCAGCACAGCAAATAATCACATTACAAGATGAACTAGCGATGGCGATTGTCGATATGAAGCTGCCAGATATGAGCGGGTTAGACCTCATCCGCAAGCTGCGGTTGAAGTACCCCTCGGCCTATCTGGTGGTCGCCTCGATGTACGACGAGCGTTCGACAATGGAAAAAGCGTTTACGGTGGGGTGTAACGTTTATCTGGTGAAGCCGCACGGGTTCATGGAACTCTATCAACGGCTGATGCGCTCGGAACTTTCAGCGCTGATAAAAGAGCCGCAGTTGATTATTGACCAGTATGGGCCGCGCGTGTTCAAGCCGGTCGTCTCGTCGGTGCCGAAACCCTCAACCCCGCAGTAACATTTGCAGAAGTCCCGGTCGCACACGGAAGCTCATAGCGTTGGCGCGGGCCGTTTCCCCGTCCAAATCCAACCCGACCGCGCCGTTGAGTCCCGTGATCTGCACCTCGCTTGCCTGTGCATGGCGTACTGCCGGATGCGTGAGGTGGCTTCCCGTGTACACCTGATACAACGCGCTCAGGATGACCGGACGCGCGACCCCCTTAACGAGGATCACGTCGAAGCTGCCATCGTTCGTCTTGGCATTGGGGGCGATCTTCATCCCGTGTCCGAAGGTGCTGCCGTTCGCCACCGCCAGCAGGTATGTTTTACCTTCGTACCAGTCTTGCCCATCCAGACGGATTTGCAAGGGCTGCGGTTCATAATTCAGGATGCTAAGGATCGTTGACTTGAGGAATGTCCACGGTTTGCGCTTGGCGATGCGGTTCACACGTTCGTTCACCGCGCCGCTGACTCCCGCGCTGGCGATGTTCAAGAAGTAATTCGAGTGGTCGTCATACCTAAGCTGCCCCAAATCGGTTGGGGTCGGTGTCGCGCTGGCAATCCAGCGTGCCGCTTCGTGAATATCAAAGGGGATTTGGTTGTGTCGCGCCCAATCACGACCGGAGCCGATGGGTAGGTTGCCATAGACCATTTTCGGCCCATCAGGATTTTGCTCATTCAACTTTGCCAGCGCGTTCACCAGCGAGAAGTTCGTGCCATCCCCGCCAATCGCGATCACCCGCTGGATACCGGCGGCGTATGCCTTATCGAGGTGCTGCGCGACATCGTTCGTGTGTTGGGTAATCGCGACAACCAGTTCACCAAGTTGTTCCCAGAGCAGGGGTTCTAAGGCTTTCCATACTCGTCCGGCACGTCCACTTCCGGCGTATGGATTTAAGATGACGAGGGTTTTAGACATACTTAGTCGGGGCTAATTAAGTCTGTAAGGTCATCCAGATTAAAGGGCTTCGGTAGTACACCGTTCAATGATTGGATGATGTCATCAGTCAAGCGCTCATCATGCACATCCGCGCTCATCATGACGAACGGGATGCTCTTCCATGTGGGGTGCTTGCGTATCGCTTCCAGCAGACCAATGCCATCCATCCGCGGCATGTTGAGGTCGCTGATAATGAGTTCGGGAAGTGCGTCTGCTTTTTGCAGGACATCTAACGCTTCGAGGCCGGTGCGTCCGGTGAGTACGGTGTGTTCGCCGTACACAAGCATATCGCACAGCAGCATTTGCATGGGTGCGTTATCTTCCACAAGCAAAATGTGGCTCATTACAATCCTCAACTCCTGAACAATGGCAGGATATTCCATCGCGTCTAGATTATTGTACGCTTAATTAGTCTCGACTGAAGGTTAAGAATTTCAAACTTTTGGTAAATATCCTCAATTGTTATGGTCGAACGTGTCCTTCGCCGATAATCACCCATTTGTAGGTGGTTAGTTCTTCCAGTGCCATCGGCCCGCGTGCGTGCAGCTTTTGTGTGCTGACCGCGATTTCTGCGCCAAGCCCCAACGCGCTCCCATCGGTGAAGCGTGTGCTGGCGTTCAAATAGACCGCCGCCGAGTCCACTTCGTCGAGGAAACGGTTCGCGTTGTCCATATCGCGCGTCAGGATGCCATCCGAGTGCTGGGTGCTGTGTTCGCGGATATGCTCAATCGCCTCATCCACGTCGCTCACCACCTTCAGGCTCAGGATCAGCGCGTACCATTCCATGTCGAAATCGTCCGGCCCCGCCGCTTGCACCTGCCCATTGTCTACACCATCGAGTGCTGCCAGCGCCTTCGGTTCTGCGCGGAAGCTCACCCCGTCCTTACCCAGATGCTCAACCAGTCGTGGTAAGAACTCCGCTGCCACCTTCTCATGAACCAGTATCGTTTCCACCGCATTGCAGGTCGCCGGGCGCTGCGTCTTGGCGTTGTGGATAACTGGCAGTGCCGCATCCAGATCAGCCGACTCGTCCACGAACAAATGGCACACGCCGATGCCGCCCGTAATCACCGGAATGGTGCTGTTTTCACGGCACAGCTTATGCAGGTCATTCCCCCCGCGCGGAATAATCAGGTCGATATACTGGTGCAGCCGCAGCATTTCGCCCACGTACTTGCGGTCGGTGCTGTCGATATACTGGATGCTGTCAGCCGGTAAGCCGCAGGTTTCCAGTGTCTCGCGCAGGATTTTAATCATGGCGAGGTTGCTCCGCATCGCCTCTTTGCCGCCGCGCAGGATCGCCGCGTTGCTGCTCTTGAGCGCCAGCACCGCCACGTCCACTGTCACGTTCGGTCGCGCTTCATAGATCACGCCCAACACGCCGAGCGGTGTCCGCCGCCGGCTCACTTTCAACCCGTTGTCCAGCGTGTGCGCGTCAAATTCCTTCCCGACCGGATCAGGCAGGCTCGCCACCTTCCGCACATCCGCGATCATGCCGGTCATGCGCTTGGTCAGGTCGAGGCGGTCTTTAATCCAGATTTCGTCCGTGCCGTTGGCGCGCGCTTCGTCCACATCCTGCTTGTTCGCGTCCAGAACAGTTTCGCGGTTGGCCTCTAGCGCGTCCGCCAGCGCCAATATGACCGCGTTCTTTTGCTCGGTGGTCGCCCGTGCCAGTTGCACACCCGCCGTTTTCGCCCGCTTGCCCATTTCTGTTAGGTTGATCATCGATTTTCCCGTGACTCTTTAATTATTGCCCCAGTTTACCCCGTCGCTTCTTTTATAAAGCAGTTTCCCTTCCGTTATTTGGAACCACAAATGAAGATATATATTCAGATCTTCCTCAATATAGATTGAAGACTGTAAATGTTTATGTACATACATTTTCTTATTTCTATTCTTTTCGTACTTTCGAGATTGGTCAGTCATAAAATCAGTTTTCTTAATGAGTAGCTTTGACCTGTAGAAATTGTAACCACCACCTTCTGCATGGTGTTTCATTATAGATTCATCAGGACCATAAGTCGTATTCGAAGCATTAAGTACGATTGTAAGCTGACCGTCATCGGAAGTCTCTTTACCATTAGCATCATCCAAACAAAACGCAAAACAAAAACCTCTTCCGATTTTGTCTTTAGATGAGAACCATCCTCCCGGTTTTATTTCGACGGAACCCTGAAGCCAAAAATGTAAGTCCTCAATTGATATTGCTGGAGTGGTATCTAAAGGCGGCATAACATTTTCAACTTTAGTTATATTACTCAAAAGTTTTCCACAATATAAACAGTAGATGCTTTCTTCCGGTATTTGTTTGCCGCAGTTAGAGCAAAACATATGCCTCCTTACTTTGGAAATATATCGCTAACTTTGAGTGTGAAGCCGGGAAGGATGTCGCCGAGTACTAAGACATCGTTGTAATTCAAGGAGACCCCACGTTTCGCGGGAAAATACATGATATTCATACTCTTGGTGTCAGGATAAACTTCCCAAACAGCTTTTACCCCATGACGAGCATAAGTGCTTAACTTACTGTGAGAGCGATAGGCTTTCGTATTGGGTTGGATGATTTCGATAGCTAAGTCGGGTGCACTTGGAAAGTAACCACCCATTAAGATTGAATGGCGTTTCTTTGAAATGTAAGCAACATTTGGTAAAAAGCAATCAGTTGTTGAAAGGGCATAGTAGGCTGTTGCGTCTGTTACATAACCGTTGTTTTGCGGAAGCACATGCCGGTTAAGGAAGTAGGCAATACGCCCACCGATGACGCTTGTCAATTGTGTGGCTGACTCTTTTTCCACAACTTTACCATTCACGAGTTCCAGCCGCCCCGCGTTCTCAGGAAGATGTACATAGTCCCAAAATTCTTTAACAGTATAAGCTTTTACGGGCGACTGAGTCATGTCAGCCATAGCGCCTCCCGCATTTCACTTCAAACTTGTAACTTCTAACTACTTCAGCACCACCAGATTGTTCCGGTGAATAACCGCGTCCCCATAACTATACCCCAAAATATCTACAATCTTCGCCGACTGCACCCCGCATAACTTACCCACATCCGCGCTGCTGTAGCTCGTCAGCCCGTGCGCGATCACCTTGCCCTCCGGCGACAGCACCCCCAGCGGTTCACCCCGTTCGAAGCTGCCTTCGACTCGCGTCACCCCAACCGGCAGCAGGCTTGCTCCGCCTTTCAGCAGCTTCCGTGCCGCCCCCGCGTCCACCGTCACCCGCCCGCGCGGCTTCTCCGAAAGCAGCCACCGTTTGCGGCTCTCGACGTGTGTGGCCGCCGCCTGAAAGCGTGTGCCAATCGTCTCGCCGTTCACCACCCGCGCCAGCACGTCCGTTTCGCTGCCGTTGGCGATGACCGTCGCCACCCCGCTGCGGCTGGCGAAATGTGCCGCCTGAATTTTGGTAATCATCCCGCCCGTACCCACGCTGCTGCCCGCGCCCCCCGCCAGTGCGTAGGTCGCGTCGTCAATTTGCGCCACCAGCGGGATCAGTTCCGCCGTTGGATTATGACGCGGGTCAGCCGTATACAGGCCGGGGATGTCCGTCAGGATAATCAGCAAATCCGCTTCGAGCAGGTTCGCCACCATCGCCGACAAATTATCGTTGTCGCCCACACGGATTTCGTGGGTTGCGGTGGTATCATTCTCGTTGATGACCGGAATAATCCGGTGTTCGAGTAGGGTTGTCAAGGTGTCACGGATGTTCAGGTAACGCGCACGGTCGCCGAGGTCATCGCGCGTCAGCAGCACTTGCCCCACCACGATCTCGAACAGGTCGAACAGTTGGCTGTAAATGTGCATCAGCCGCCCCTGACCAATCGCGCTCAACATCTGCTTTGCCGGAACCGACCGCGCCATTTCGGGATAACCCAACCGTTCGCGTCCCGCCGCCATCGCCCCCGACGATACGACCACCATCTCATGCCCCGCCTGTTGCAGCTTGGCGACCTGCTGCACGACTTCAAGTATGCGCTGACGGTTCAACTGCTTGGTTCCTGCCGTCAGGGTACTCGTTCCCAATTTAACGACGATACGTTGTGGTTGCATAGTCATGTTTTGAAAGGTCTAATTGTTGAATTTGAATTATAATCGTTCAAATATGCCTATGGGATAGTAAGAATTTGTAATTCGTTATGGATCACCATATTTTCTTAAGCTACAGCCGTAAAGATGTCCAAATGATGCACCGTATCCGGGATGCGATGCAGGCTGAAGGCATGAAAATCTGGACGGATGAAGGCATAGAACCCGGTACGCCCCTCTGGAAAGATACAATCGAACAGGCCATTGAGTCGGCTGGCTGTATAGTTGTTATCCTCTCGCCTGATTCAAAGCAGTCGATTTGGGTTAAACGCGAATTGGATTACGGACAAGCCCAGCAGCGGCACACATTCGCGGTGTTGGTGGCGGGTGATGAGCGTAACGCCGTTCCTTTTTCGCTCATTGGCTCACAATATATTGATCTGCGGACTAATCTTGATGCGGGTGTACAAAAACTGGTATCCGCCGTTAGTCGACATTTGGATGTTGAAAGTGCCACACAGCAAAAGCTGCGTCTTGCTAAAGAGGATGCTCAACGTCGTGCCGCCGAAGCTGACCTTCAACGGGCAGACCAGCAGCGGATACTTGAAGATGAACTTGCTCGGTCGCGCCAGCGCGTTGCCGAGGAAAACCAGCGCCGTCAACAAGAACAAGTTGTTATCGAATCACCTGTAACAGAACCGCAGCCTGTTTTAGAAACCATTCCTCCTGCGACATCCGCCAAAAAGCCACGCCGTTTAATTCGTAGAGCTGTGCTGGTGATCGGCCTTCTTGCCCTTGCTGCTGGGTTGATTGTTGTTTTACCTAAAGCGCTTCGTGTGCCAACGACACTTTGCCGTGACTTGCCGTCTTCTACCAAATCTTCCTCTACTTTGGGCGGTGGGCAAGGGCAGCTTGCGTTTGTTTCACGTCGCGACGGCGGTATTCAAATCTATCGGACGGATGCGGATGGCAAGAATCTCTGCCGCTTGACTACCGAAGGTGATGTGAATACCAATCCTGAATGGTCTCCTGATGGTTCACGTTTGGCCTTTGTGAACATACCAAAGGGGAACTTTGGTGACACGGGAGAAGTTGCAATAATTGATACTGACGGCCACAATTTTAAGATTTTATCAAATTTGCGATCTGATTCTAGCGGTTTTATGTCTCCTCGTTGGTCGCCGGATGGGACAACACTAGCATTCGATCTCAGCGTCAGCTATGTAACTCAGCTTTATACGCTGGATGTTGCTAGCGAAACGACAACTCGCCTCGCACCGTTTGGAGAAACGACTGATACGGGGAACCCTGCTTGGTCGCCGGATGGTCAACAAATTGCGTTTGTGAAATATAGAAAATTTTCGGACCTCGCAGAATCCGATCCACAAGATTCAGGCATCTATGTGATGAATGTAGACGGCAGTGAAAATCATGCGATTGCACTAAATGCAGTCGGTCAGCCCTATTGGTCGCCAGATGGGGCAAAGATCGCGTTTAACGGTGGTAACGGCATTTATATCGCCAACGCTGCCGGAACTGAACTCGATAAAGTTTACGATACTGCAAATTCCATCATGTTTCTTGCAGGGTGGTCGCCAAATGGTGAACAGTTATTGTTGCGCGGTTCGATTGCTGATAATCAAGATATTTATTTGATTGACGTTGATGGTCGCAATTTGCATCCAATTTCGTTGCCGAGTATCGATGATTATGACCCCATATGGTCACCAGATGGTAAATATATTGCTTTTTCTGGTGGTGAAACGGCTTCAATGGGGGAACAATCTATTTATCTTTATGATATTGAGAAACAGAATACTGCCAAATTGACAGGCGAAGCCTCTAATCCCATCTGGCGACCGTGAACCCTTACCCGCGTGGTCGCTCGGCGACTAGTATTGCACTCAACTTAAAACTTTAATCTTGTAACTTGAAACTGGAGACTCCCATGCTCGCCCTACAAGACATCTGCTTACCCACCGGCATGTGCTACGGCTGCGGCTCCTCCAACCCCGACGGCCTCCACATCAAGAGCTACTGGTCGGAGGATAATCAATTCGTTGTTTGCCAGTTCGAGCCGCAGGCCAAGTTCTCCTCCGGCTTTAAAAATGCGGCTTACGGTGGCCTCATCGCCTCGCTCATCGACTGTCACTCCAACTGGACGGCGATGGCCTTTGGCTACCGTGCCGAAGGTCGTGAACCCGGCACGCAGCCCCTTGTCGCCTCCGTCACCGGCTCGCTCGGTGTCAAATACCTCAAGCCCACGCCGATGGATCAAACTAT
>Ga0209460_1001015_pt1 | contig 19305 bp, 15 predicted proteins | sample EBPBio132013_DNA_FD_185868 | JGI IMG/M metagenome (GOLD analysis project Ga0209460, IMG submission 185868) | Wastewater treatment Type I Accumulibacter community from EBPR Bioreactor in Madison, WI, USA - Reactor 2_5/13/2013_ DNA (SPAdes)... | ecosystem: Engineered > Bioreactor > EBPR >... | reverse complement strand
CGGCCTGCCATTCAGCTGGTACGGCACTTTCGTCATTGAAGAAAAATTCGGATTCAACAAAACCACCTACGCAACCTGGTTTTCTGATATGGCAAAAAGTCTGGCCCTGGGTGCAGCAATCGGGTTACCGGTTCTTGCGCTCGTCATCTGGTTTTTCCTGACTGCTGGTTCCTTTGCCTGGCTCTGGATCTGGATTTCGATCACGGTCATCATGCTGATCATTCAGTTTATTGCCCCAACCTGGATCATGCCTTTGTTCAACAAATTCCTCCCGCTTGAAAACCTGGAACTGAAGTCCGCCATCCAAAACTATGCGGATTCTGTAAAATTTTCGCTGAAGGATATTTTCATTATGGATGGAAGCCGGCGATCTGCAAAAGCCAATGCATTTTTTACCGGATTCGGAAAGAATAAGCGGATTGCGCTTTTTGATACGATGGTTGACAAACATTCCAACGAAGAAATTGTTGCCGTCGTCGCCCACGAAATCGGACATTACAAAAGAAAACACATCATCAAAGGCATGATCACCAGCATTTTGCAAACGGGTGTGACTTTATTCTTACTTGGGATTTTCCTGAGTCATGAAGGACTTTTTGCAGCTTTCGGGATGGAAAAAATGTCGGTTTATGCCGGATTAATTTTCTTCGGAATGTTGTTGGCTCCGGTTGACATGCTGCTTGATCTGATTCAGAATGCGGTTTCACGCAAGCACGAGTTCGAAGCGGATGAATGGGCGGTAAAAACCACCGGTTCCTGGATTCATCTGGCGGAAGCACTCAAAAAACTTTCCCGTCAGAATCTCTCTAACCTGACGCCTCACCCGATGCATGTGTTTCTGCATTATTCACACCCACCCCTGAGTGTCCGGATTGCTGCCATGGAAAAAGTGAGAGTTTAAAGAGAATTGGGGTTTTTATTGCCGTCTGCTTTTTTCAAATCTTGTATCCTGAGCTTGCCGAAGGGCGGCCACCGACGGATAGCTGACGGAATACGAAAAATTGGGATATCAAAATCGTCCGGGCATTATACCAGAAAATTCACAAATCCATTCCCGGACGAAACGGATACAAGTTCAACCCCCTTCGGGGTTGGTGGGATTTCGAAAAAAAACGAATCCACCGGGTCGTTACCCGGGGCTATTCATGTTAAATCCCATCCGGGATTTGCATTTCAATTAACCATTATCCCCGTCAATCCCCCCATTCCCAGCTAACACCGGATGAAAAACGTGTTTTTTCTTCGGGAGAGCCAGATGGACGTTGTGATGCAACAGGAGTTAAAACCGTCATATTCCACCGGAAAGCGTCCCACACCAGCTTTAAAGAGCCCTGCAAAAACAAACTGGAATAACCGGTATTCTCTACTTTTTTCCCGTTATTCCGGTCATATTCTGCAGTTTCAGCTCTGAGTCCGGCCAATCCGATAACAGCTGTTCCTGACGGATTATCCCGATAAAGATCATGAGCTGCTGACAAAGATGAACTCAATGACGTTCCCATCCGTTCACCAAATCCGTTCGTCCCGTTTATTTTTCCAAATAAATCCGCATTGATTGTCCATTTTTCCACGGTCTGAATCCACACCAGATTAAGCGGAACATCCCAGCTGCCGCTTCCGATCTGCTGATCACCCGGTAGACGGGATCCGTTATCATCCTCCAGACGGTCATGCCCTGTTGGAAGCTGAAGCCCGGCGCCAATCAGAATAAACCGGAACCACGGATTACTATATCCGCCATCCAACCGGTAAACGCCCATCAGGGTCAGATCACCCGTCCAGGCAGTCGTAATGGTTTGATCTGAAATCATGCGGTTGGCCTGCCAGGGTAATGAAACCGACATGGCCCAATGATCAGAAAGATGGTAAAAAATTGAAAAATCAACGGTTGAACGATATTCCTTTGAACCGCTGGTTGTTCCGGGTGCACTGTGACTGATTTTAGCCAGCCTGGCCAATGAGGGTTGAATATGGGTTGTTGCATCCGTTACCGAGTGCTGAAACAGATAGGTCATTGCAATGCGGTTTTTCCCGGCGTAATACGGATTTATTCCGTTTACATTGTTACAGAAATCGCAGGAAAAACCGTTTTCTGCCCAAAGCAGCAAAACGAAAAAAGTAAAAAAAGTATTTTTCATGTTTGAGTTAATTTCCTGTGGTTACAGGGTTAAAAGGATCCGAAAATTCCGGATTCCGGATAAAGGACGTATCCGTCAGCGAATTGAGAAATTGAATCAGATCACTGATGTCCTGTTCAGACAATCCCAACGGACGCATCAGAATATCTGCATTCGGATGTCCTTTTCCACCGGCATTATAATTCCGGATGACTTCGTCAAGAGTTTGATAACTGCCATTGTGCATGTAAGGTGCGGTCAGGGCAATATTCCGGAGTGTCGGAGTTTTAAATTTCCCGATATCTGAATCCCTGCTGGTCAAAAGATACCTGCCTGCATCTTCATAAACTGAGGCATTGCTGTTGTTATGAAAATTCTGATCGGTGAAATTGAATCCGCCATGACAGTGAAAACAATCTGCAGTTTCCCCGAAAAACAGGTCAAATCCTCTTTTTGCTTCCGAAGAAAGTATATTCGGTTCACCACGGTTCCACTTGTCAAATTCAGAATTGCCGGTGATCAGATACCGCTCAAAAGCTGAAATGGATTTGGTAATCCGCTCCATTGTTACATCCTTTGAACCCCACGCTTTTTCAAAAAGTGCAGGATAAACCGGATCCATGGCAAGTCTCATCATGAGTGTATCGGTGTGGATGTTGAATTCAACCGGATTCACAATCGGTGCAAGAACCTGCTTTTCGAGAGATTCCACGCCACCTTCCCACAGCAGAAAGGGTTGATAAGCCACATTTGATAATCCGGGTGCATTTCGTTTCCCCGTCAAACCGTGAAATCCCTTACTTACAGCATTTCCACCATCGGCAAATCCGTTTGCCTGCTGATGACACGATCCGCACGATACCGACTGATCAGCAGAAAACTTCCTGTCGTAAAACAGCCGTCGACCCAGTTCAAATTTTTCCAGGGTCATCGGGTTATCAGCCGGAATCGGAACTGCCGGAAAGTCTCTGGGCACATCAGGCGGATGGGGAGTCGGGCCGGAGCCGTCTTCCACATCAACCCCACAACCGGTCAGGAAAAATATCCCGACCGGCAGCAGAAACCAGTTCAACTTCATTTACGTGAAAACATCAGGCTGGAATTGGCATAAATACGGTCCGCCAGATTTTTAGGTCCGACATGGTGAATCCGCTCAGCAGGATTATTCTTCGGACTCAGCTTGCCGGAAGGATTCAAACCGGTATCAAAAAGTTTTGAATAATCTGCAGACACGTTAAAGACATTGTCCTTCCCTGATTCAACAATAAAAGAAGTTTTGGTTCCTGTGAGGGAAGCAAGACGAACAGTCAGATTGCGGGTATCTTCGCCAACATGCCAGCCGAAATTAATCGATTTACCGGCAGAATCGGTTTTTCCTTCAATCATGTGGAAAATGTAACCGGGATTCCATGACCAGTACATCCCTGAACTTGCACCCAATGGGGCTTTTTGAGTTGCAGCATCTTTATGATTATCAGCAAAAGGCACCCCAACATTAAACTTTAGGCCACGGTAAAAACCCGGAGTTGCTTCAAGTTCAAGGGTTACTTTTCCGTCAGCAGTGTAATCTGCTGAAGACAAATCTGCCATGTGGATGGAACCGATCGGGTGTTCAACGCCGAAAGAGTCAACCAGGGCAATCTCAGAAACGTAAAACTTCAGGGTTGTGAACTGAACGGTATCCCCTGAAGAGGTATAGTACGGTGTGTTCAATGTCAGGGCACTTGAACCAAAAGCCCCTGAAATATTTAATACCACATGACTGTGGGTATGATCATCAGAATCTGACCCCGATGAGTTATCATCGCAGGCGGATAAAAAAGCAAGAACAGATAATGAAAGAACCAAATAGATCAATTTCATAGAAAAATCCTGAATAAAAGTGTAAAATAAACCAATAACTGAGACTTCTGGAGTTCAGCTGGTTAAGAAATCTGACAAATTATTGTACCCCTCAAGAAATCTGCAAAAATGTCATCCCGGACTTGATCCGGGATCCATTACCCTGAATTCTCGAAGTATTTAAAAGTGCTTAATTAAACTCCGTCAATGAACCTGAGTTCAGGAAAGTAGTCTGGGTGGCTGGATTTCAGGATCTGACGGATGGAATATCAGTCGGTCGCCGAAAAGTGAAGTAAATGAGGTCTGATGATTGAAAGATAACAAATTGAGTGAAGATTTTGGGATTCCCGTTTCTTTTACGTCTTTGGATCCTTTTGAAGATGGGTCTTGCCGGGAAGCGGGAACTGAAGCTGAATCGGTTTCTTTTTCGATCTGCTTATTCAGATAACATTGTCCGTTGCAGTTCCGGACCACTTTTTCACAGGACGAGGCTGCAATATTTTTCCGGTTCAGTTCAAACAGCAGGGTCATCACCGCCTGTGCGTTCAGGTGAATCATCAGTGCTGCAAGAAGAATTCCGGATGTCCATCGTGAAAGAGCAACAGAATTCATAGGGATAAAAATACAACCAACTTCCAGCAGAAAACAATTTATCATTCAATAAAGTGAGGTTGCATTTTCTGAAAATTGCGTGCAATCCGCGGGAGGAAATCCCGGCTCCGCCCGCACTTCGACTCCGCTCAGTGACCAGATTTCCAGTTTCAATCAGAATGGTGATCGTGCGGTTTTTGATTGGTGGCTATTTTCCTACAAACAGACCACCCTTTTAACCCGCGACTGAAGGTCTTGGGCGCTGGGGGTTGCAAATCCAATTATCCGTCAGCTAAAGCAGACGGCAATAAAATTAACCATTAACCCTTAACCATTGATCATTAACCATTCTGTCTTCTGACTCCTGACTTCTAACTCCTGAATTAATCATATAAACCTGATTAATTCTCTAATCTAAACCCCTTGCGGATGATCAAAAATCGCCGTAATCTTGAATCAGGTTTTGACGTCGAAACCATTGGCAGGTAAACTAAACTGAGGAGGGTCTGAACTATCGCAAAACTACAACCCAACATAGCAAAGAGCCTTCATAACCGTCCCTGACGGTACTACTTTTGATAGCACATACGCGTCAAAAAGGTTTAGCCTTTCGAAAACCCTGATCACCACCTGCCGGTCTGGCAAGGAAGAGGTCAGGGTTTCTTTTTTATATGGGTTTGTAGTAGAGAGTCGGGTCGGCAGGATCAGGAACGAAGCCGATTTTTTGAAGATACGACTGGTGAACTTCAACGGTTGACCGGGTCACGAAGGAATGAAACCCCTGACTTTTAAAAGCCAGTCTCTGTTCGTTAAATAAGAAGGATGCATTTTTAAGATCCCGGTAATCAGGAATGACATAATCCAGCTCAATTTCAAGACTTCCGTTAGGCTTTGGCGTGTAGATAAAAAGTCCGACCGGAACCAGATTCCGTAAAATAAAAACCTTACTACCCGTTTCAACGGATTCAGTTTTGAACTGGGGAACATGTTTTCTGATGTCCTCCCCATAAAAATCAAGAAACTTCTGAATCAGAAACGAATTCCCTTCAGGAACCTGCTCCAGACTGAAAAAATCTTTCTTGCTTCTCATCTGAATGATGTAATACATATCAATAACTGATATAAAGGCATTCAGTACAAACACCGGATAGGCGCCAACCAGCAACCCATAAAGGGCAAATGCACCGGCTCCCCAGAAATTGACCCAGCGCAGATACCAGATGTTTTTCATCATGAGCGAAATGGCAACGAGAACCGATCCGACATAACCAAAAATTTCGAGAGGGGTTAATCCAAACATAAGATCACCTTATTCTTCACCAGGTTTATTCTGGGCTTTTTTGAGAACTTCACTTTGTACAAAATCACGAAGCGGTTGTGCAATGACTGAAACCCAACCCGGTACACCACCCACAAATTTCACCCGCCGCAAAACCATCAGTTTCATCATTCCTCTTTTTCCTTCCAGCCATTCCAGATAATGTCCTTTTTCTTTCCAGACCATTTTGGGATGCGCTTCGTCAACACCGATTCTGAATTTGAGTTTTCCATGATCAACAAAAAGGGTAAAACCAATGATGGTGGGTGACATAACAAGAATGGAAACGATATCAGTCTCTTTGAACATTTTGGATACACCTTCAACCTCATTCAGATGAAGGTGCATTTTTTCTAGGCAGGTCAATAATTGGGGTTCAGCTAATTCTTTGAGACTTTGCATCAGATCACTGCAATCTTAACCGTGAACGTCTTCATTGGCGTCATCAGGTCAACAAGGAAGGCACCACTGTCACGCTTGAACTGAACACCCTGAAGTTCCAGCTTCATCAGTCCCATGCCGGCTTTTAATCCTTTTACCGAACTTAACGATAAACTTGCAGGATTTGCAGTGGCAGTCATCACCTGTTCGGCAAACAAATCGACCGAGAAACCAGCAATCTGAATCGTGTTTTTTCCGGGATTGGTCAGGTTGATGGTAATCTGATCACCTTTTTTGATAACCGATTGAATGGAAGCAAGCAGATTGGCAATTTCAGGGTTTAGTTTTGTCTGATAAGGACTGATGAGTCCGTGAACGTCACTGGCAGATAAAACAAGATCTCCAGGCTGGTGTAAAATATAAAAAATCTGCTCAATCAGATTATCTTTCTGACTGACAGCATCCGAAATGATTTGCTGACTCACGATGGTCTCCTGAGGGTTTGACTGCGACGTGCAAAGATAGTAAAAATCAGGTTGAAAGTGGGAATATTTTCAGGGGATCGTTGGTGTGGGTTACGGGTCACTGATTACGGGTCACAAATAATCGGTGACAAGTGACAGCCTGCCCCGAACGCTTTCGGGGAGGGACATGTGACGGGAAAAACAGTAGCAGGGTTGCTCATTCAAATAAAGATATTGTTGTCATCCCGGACTTGATCCGGGATCCATGCCTTTTATACTGGATGAGCTTCGCAGAACTTCGTGAACCCGTCTTCACGGGGATGACAGCGGTGCATCCAAAGGGGCGGGGAATTTACCACCAAAGATTAAAATCCTGACCCAAAACTCAATACATCATTTTCACTTTCAGGAAATGAGAATCAACCGAAATGACAACCAGTTTGCAGGAAGTTTCTCCATTCCAGCTGCCAGATTTTACCAGAATTGTGTCTTCATTCTGGTCCCAGATTCCGGCGAAATTATCATAAGTGATAGGCGGAGTCCCGCACCAGCCTGCATTTTTCCGGTCAATCAGAGTTCCGTTAGCTTTAAACTGATATCCGCCTTCATCGTCTTTGAATTTGGTGGCACGGGTATAAAGAACAAAATCATTTTCCCAGGCTGATGTCACCCAGACACCAACAAGCTCCGGATTTCTTTTTTCATTGGTATCATCAGAATCCATCAGACAGGCAGAAAAAAGAAGGAATGGAATGATAAATATCCAGTTCATTTTTTTCATTGATTGCTCCTCAGAAATTGTCGAAAAAACTGGCCATTTAACCCATAACTTTAAATTTTGATTGGTGTTGTCCAAATGCAGACAATGCTGGACCCCCGTCTTCACGGGGGTGACAATTACGTTGTTTTTTGATATTATTTGAGGAGTGTCATTCCCGCGAAGGCGGGAATCCATGCCTTTTTCACCAAATTCTTTTCATTGTAGAAGGTCACTCGTCCCTTGTCCCCTGTCACTGTATTTTACTTAACCAGTAAAATCTTCACCGTTTCAGTCCGGTTCTGATAGGTTCCTTTCACCAGATATATCCCGGAAGACTGATTCTCCAGATTCACCAGCCAGGAATTCAAACCCGGATTTGCATCCAAAGTTTCTTCTTTAACCAGCTGACCCAAAACTGAATACGTTTTAAACGTTACTTTTCCCTTGCCGGGCAAAGTAAAAGGAATTCTGGTTTCCGGGTTGAACGGATTCGGATAGTTGGGTTTGAGTGAAAAAGATTGGGGTGAAGAAAATGTTGGTTCTTCAACTCCATCCGGAACGGATTTGTATTTATAGATTGTGAAACCAAGATCCTTTTGAGTCACGACAAGCAGGTTTCCGTTGACGGTAATTCCGGAAGATTCACGTAAATTGCCAAATGACCCAACTAATTTGGGTTCTCCCGGGTTTTCAAGATTGTAAGCTGAAACAAAGGAATTGTATTCCTGAACAAGTAACAAATGGTCGAGAAAAACCATATTACATCCATATTGATTTACAGATATTTCGGAAAGTTTTGTGAAATTACTTTCTGGTTCTTCACGATAAATCGAAATTTTTGCTTTTGACCAAATTGCAAAAAGGTTTCCATCCCTGATCATTTTCAATGGTTTTTCGGATATTGCGAACGGGTGAGCGATTGGGGTCGAAGTCCACATTTCGAATGGATAGTTGTAAATGTAGATTCCGGAATCAGGCGAACAAAGAAAAATGCGATTCTGATCCACTAAAAAAGAAGAAAATGGAACATTAGAGTAAATTGCCCCTTGAATTACTGGATTCAACGGATTTTTAAGACTTTGCTGAAAAACAAAGTTATTATGTTCACTATAACCCCAATCACCAATTCCATACAAGGTTAAAAGAAATGAGTCTTGAATTGAAAGTTGACTAAAACTAGTACTATAATTTCGTGCTGAAATCCAGTTTGCAGGATTATTAAGATCACTGAATGGATAGATACCAACCCCGTCTGCAATTCTCATATACAAATAATTCTGATATAAGTCACAAACACTATAAGAGTAGTCAAAGACATCAGTTTCACCAAAGTATCGGGTTGTGTTTAGTTTTGCCGAATTCTGTTCATCAAGAACAAAATGCTGAAATCCGATAGACTCAGGAACAAACAAATCGTTTCCTTTTAAAAGAGGGTTGGTCATATAACCACTTTCATAAAGGGTTAATTTCCAATTGAATTGATTACCTGAAATCTTGCTAAATAAATGAAGCCCGTCATGATTGTCGCTTGATAGTAAAACGTCGTTTCCAATATGGTAATCCCCATTAGAAGGTACAAAATTATCATTTAAAGAAATCGGATTTTTTAAATCGGTAATATCATAAACTTTAACACTGCTGCCCACGATGTATTGTTCAAAATAGCCCAATTGGCTTTCTCTGATTGTAAAATAATTACCTTCCCTCGTCTCAACGGAAAGTGAATCTTCAAGTTCAAATTTAACAAATTCATTTTGCCGGAAATAAAGGATTTTACCTGCTTTATTTGATACAAATAATTTTTTTTGATTTCCACCAATTGAAATACTGTAGCTATCTGTTTGAACAACAAGTGTATCTGAAATAAGAGGTGACAATGGGTTTGACAAATCTGCTACAAAAATTGAATCTCTTTTCCCTAAGCAAAGTTTGCCACCTGCAATTGTCATGCTCCTAAAATATTTCCTACCAAAAAGTGGAAATAATGCCGGTTCTTTTTCATTCGATATATCAATTACTTTTATATATCCATCCAAACTAATGAAAACTGAAGCATTATAAACAGACAATTTGTGAGAATAACCACCCATATAAAGCGTTGAAATTATTTTCAAGTCTTTTTTATTTGTCACGTCAATAATAAAAAAACTTTTCCCAATGAGATACAACCGGTTTCCTGAAAGAAACGCATCGTCAATTCCTTCCCCTAAATCCAGTGTTGCAACCTCAACCAGGGTGTCCGGGTTGGAAATATCACCTGTAATCAGTAACGATCCACTTGTATAGAATACTGCTTCGTCATTTCCTTCGATGGTTGTGACTGGTCCGTAACCCCATCTGAAAACCTTTTCAAAACCGGGAATCTGAGCATTGGCAGAAATGGAAAACAGGAAAAGGAAAATTGGAAAAAGGAGTTTTTTCATCGGGTAACCTGACTATTTATATCCGGATAGATTGGTCGGATTCAAATTGGATAAATATCAGGTAAAAGGCAAGCGGATTATTTGGAAATGTTAATCAGGGGAAATAAACACTTGAAAGTATGGGCACTTCGACTTGGTCACTGAGCGTAGTCGAAGTGCCGCTCAGTGACCTGTTCTTTATTTAGTCACCCCGAAGCTAGTTCGGGATCTTCGCTGTGCTCGACTTGTCACTTACCACTTGTAACTTGTCACTGGTCTTGTCACTTGTCCCCGGTCCCTTGTCCCTCTTCCCCGGCTTGAATCGGTTCTTTGCTTTTTTTCTTCGGGGCTTCGGTGAACTTCAGAACATTTTCTTTGGCATCGAGTTTAACAATGACTTTGGTTCCTTCAGGGTATTTACCCAGCAGGATTTCCTCAGCAAGCGGATCTTCGATATATTTCTGAAGTGCACGACGCAACGGACGGGCTCCGAATTTCGGATCAAATCCCTTTTCAGCAAGAAATTCTTTTGCCTTTTTATCCAGTTCAACTTCGATTCCAAGTTCATTGATACGCTTCAGCAGTTTGGCCACCGAAATATCAATAATCTTGATCATGTGTTCCATTTCGAGTGAATGGAAGACGATCACATCATCCAGGCGGTTCAGGAATTCAGGATTGAAGACCTTTTTCAGTGCATCTTCGATGGTGGTTTTCATATTCTGGTAACTGGCCGTTGTAACTTCCTTGCCAGGCTGCGAAAAACCGATTCCCATTCCCATGTTCTTGATATCACGGGCACCAATATTCGAGGTCATGATGATGATTGTGTTTCTGAAATCCACCCGGCGGCCAAGTCCGTCAGTGAGAATTCCGTCATCCAGAACCTGAAGCAGAATATTGAAAATATCAGGATGTGCTTTTTCGATTTCATCCAGCAAAATAACGGAATAAGGTTTTCTGCGGACTTTCTCAGTCAGCTGGCCACCTTCTTCATATCCCACATATCCCGGAGGGGCACCCACGAGACGGGAGACCGAGAATTTTTCCATGTACTCAGACATGTCAATCCGGATGAGTGCTTCATCTGAATCAAACAGGAATCTGGCCAGAGTTTTTGCAAGTTCAGTTTTTCCGACGCCGGTCGGGCCAAGGAAAATAAAACTTCCGATCGGACGGGCGGGATCTTTAAGTCCGGCACGGGAACGGCGGATGGCACGGGTGAGTTTTTCAACCGGTTCTTCCTGTCCGATAATTTCCAGTTTGAGAAGATCAGCCATTTTGATCAGTTTATCGTTCTCAGCCTGGGCAATTTTATGAACCGGAATGCTGGTCATCATGGAAACCACTTCAGCCACATTCTGTTCGGTCACCGTATAAAACTTGACAGCCTGCTCATTTTCCCATGTTGTTTTTGCAGTTTCGAGATCTTCGAGAAGCTTTTTCTCTTTGTCACGCAGACGGGCAGCTTCTTCAAAATTCTGGTTTTTCACCACAGAGGTTTTCTGAACTTTGACTTCCTCAATCTTGGCTTCCAGATCGATGATTTCTTTCGGAACGGAAATATTCGCCAGATGAACCCGTGAACCGGCTTCATCCATCACGTCAATGGCTTTATCCGGCAGGAACCGGTCGGTAATATAACGATCACTGAGCTTCACAGCAGATTTGATGGCATCAGCCGTATAGTTTACGTTGTGATGTTCTTCGTACTTATGTTTAATATTATTAAGTATTTGCTCAGTTTCTGCAACCGTAGTCGGATCAATCATGATCTTCTGGAAACGACGGTCGAGTGCACCATCTTTTTCGATAAACTGACGGTATTCATCGAGTGTTGTTGCACCGATGCAATGCAGTTCACCGCGGGCCAGAGCCGGTTTGAAAATGTTGGAAGCATCGAGAGAACCCGATGCACCACCTGCACCGACGATCGTATGAAGTTCATCAATGAAAAGAATGACTTCACGGGCTTTTTCAAGCTCATTCATAACGGCTTTCATCCGTTCTTCAAACTGACCCCGGTATTTCGTTCCGGCAACCAAAGCTGCCAGATCGAGTGTGACCACCCGTTTATCAAATAAAACACGGCTAACTTTTTTCTGAACGATGCGAAGGGCAAGTCCTTCGGCAATGGCAGTTTTACCAACGCCCGGTTCACCGATGAGAACGGGATTGTTCTTTTTACGGCGGCTGAGAACCTGAGCCACACGTTCAATTTCTTTTTCACGGCCTACGATCGGATCCAGCTTGTCTTCTTTTGCAAGCTTGGTAAGATCACGGCCAAAACTATCAAGGACGGGGGTTTTGCTTTTATCCATTTTTTTCTCGGATTGAGATGAAGAGGACGAGCCTGAAGATGACGATGACGACGGAAGTCCGCCGGCTGAAGCCTGAGCAGCAGATGCGCCCGAACTTCCCTTTCCGCTGATGATATTATCAAGTTCACTGCGGACAGAATCGTAAGTAATATTAAACTGCATCAGCAACTGAGCAGCCACGTTTTCATCATCACGCATCAGTGACAGAAGCAGATGTTCAGTCCCGATAACGTCTGATTTGTAGAGTTTGGCTTCGAGATACGTGATTTTCAGAACTTTTTCAGCTTGTTTGGTCAGCGGAATATTTCCGATTGTCAATGTCCCGGAGGTTGGCTTAACCGAATCCTCGATCGCCTTTTTCAGCTTGTATAAGTCGACCCCCAGGTTGCGGATGATCTTTACCGCAATACCTTCACCTTCACGAATCACGCCCAAAAGTAAATGCTCTGTTCCGATGTAGTCATGACCGAGTCGAAGTGCTTCTTCACGGGAATAACGGATAACATCCTGAACACGATTTGAAAAGTTACCTTCCATAAAAACCTTTATTAGTGTCTGTAATCTCAGAACAACTATTAAATTAGATAAGTTTCTGTGTATTTACAAACGTTTGCTGGCGGGAGAATGGTTTGTACCGGTCAAATTCGAATCAATCCTGATTTTCCGGGGATAATATCAAGAAATATGAACAAGGGTTACCCAGGTTATGGAAAGGTTTTATTTATCCACAAAAAGACTTGTTTATCTGTTCATTTGACATTTTCTACAAAAACCGGTAAATCGCCGCAGATTTCAATCCAAAACATCCAAAGGCAAAACCATGAAAACAAACCTTCAAATCCTTAGTTTTTTCTCCGGATTTCTCTTCTCTACCATATTCAGTTTATCTGTTTATTCTCAGGGATGGAAACCTGGCCCCAACGACACATTAAAATCTGTCAGAATTATATCCGCTGATAAGGTCAAATTTTCAATTTATGCACCAAAAGCTGGGGAAGTTAAACTCGAAAGCCCTGATCTTCCAGGTGTAAATCAAGGTTCTGTCATGACTAAACTTGATAACGGAGTTTGGGAAACCACCTTATCAGGGTTAATAGGCGGTGCCTACCGGTACAATTTCCAGATTGACGGGGTTTTTGTTCTTGATCCGAAAAACACATCCATGAGTGAATCAAATATGAACGCCTGGAGTTTGTTTTACCTTCCGGGAAAGGATGCTTATGAAGTGAAGGATGTACCGCACGGCACTGTTTCTGAAGTGACTTACTTTTCCAAATCCCTGAAAAAATTCAGGAGACTGCACGTCTATCTTCCTCCGGGCTATGAGGCAGGAAGTGATAAATATCCGGTTTTCTATTTACTCCACGGTGCCATGGATTGTGATGATTCCTGGTCAACAGTCGGCCGGTCGGGGTTTATCACAGACAATCTGATTGCTGCCGGCAAAGCTGTTCCGATGGTCATCGTCATGCCTGCCGGTCATACCGGACCATTCACGTGGGGAAATCCGATCGACCGGGAAGTTGATGAGTTTTATGAGGATTTTACCAAGGACCTCATGCCGTATGCAGAAAGTCATTACCGGATTCTGACGGATAAAAAACACCGGGCAATTGCCGGACTTTCAATGGGCGGTGCACAAACGCTGAAAGCCGGAATTTCGCATTTGGATCAGTTTTCTGCACTGGGAGTTTTCAGCTCAGGTATATTCGGCATAGCAGGCGGAATGGGAGCAGCACCCTCCACCGAATTTGAAGATACCTGGAAAGCCAATCTTGATAATCCGGACCTGAAAAAAGGACTGAATCTGGTCTGGTTTGCAACGGGAAAGGAAGATTTTCTTCTGGAAACCTCAAGAAAAACAGTTGATATGCTGAGGAAACACGGGTTCACAGTAACCTACAAGGAAACAGAAGGCGCCCATACCTGGCTGAACTGGCGGGATTATCTGACTGAATTTGAACCGCTGCTGTTCAGGTGAGAAAACAGGATTTTGGTAAAAAAAAAAAAGCCAGTCGTGGGACTGGCTTTTTTTTTGCTCCGCGAGTAGGACTCGAACCTACAACCCCGTGATTAACAGTCACGTGCTCCACCATTGAGCTATCGCGGAATATTCTTCAGAAACAAATGATTTGTTCCGTAAAAAAGTGATGCAAAGTTACGGCGATATTCTGGACTTGTCAATAGACATAAGATTAATTTATTTCATTTTTAAACAGGCTGATTACACACTAACCAATAAGATTACTTTATCGTTTGAATAAACTAAAAAGAAGTAAATCGTATTTAAAAACTGCCTGGCAGAAGCAAACCCACCCTTGCTTTTGACTGTTTGATATATTAAGACTATCTTGTCTTTATAATAACTCTTTAAAGAAACCGCACTCAGATCCATCCACCTTTATTCTTCACCTTCTGATGAAACTCATTTTTATATCAGTTCTTGTTTCTGTTCTCACTTTATTTTCAAATCCGACCTCGGCACAGAACGCCATATCAGACAGTCTTCTTGCCGTGCTTAATTCACACACAACATCGGACACCGCAAAAGTGAATTTGCTGGTTGAACTGGCTCACTCTTACTGGATAAAAACACCCGATATGGGTCGGCCTTATGCCATTCAGGCAGGAGAATTGGCTGATCAGTTGGCGTTCAAAAAAGGAAAAGCCCAAAGTTTGTGGGTTTTGGGTCTCTCTTACATCAAATCAGATCCTGCACTTGCAATTGAAACCATTCAAAAAGCAATTAAACTGGCCGGTGAAATCAACTTTAAAGCCGGAGTTGCCAGGTATACCTATAATCTGGCTCTGGTTTATAAGGCAAAGGGCGACATTCCGCAGGCTATTGAATCCGACCGTCAGGCCATTACCCTGTTTTCCGGCTTGCAGGATAGCCTTTGGGTTGCACGGGTCACGCTCAACCTTGCACTTATTCTAAAAGAAACCGGAAATTTTGAAGAATCGATACCGGAGTATCAGAAAGCGCTTAGATTGTTTGAAGCTTTGAAGATTAAATCTTCAATTGCAACCTGTTTAAACAGTTTAGGTACCATAAATGGCTATCAGGGAAATTACCCGCTTGCACTTGACTATTATCAGCGATTTTTAAAAAACAGCGAAGAACGTCAGGATGAAAAGGATATCACGGCTGGACTTTTAAATATCGGGGTGATTTATTTATCGTTGTCCGATTTTCCCAAATCTCTTGATTATTCTCAGCGGGCTTTGAAACTGGCAGAAAAACTGCAGAGAAAAAGGGAACATGCCACCATTCTGGTTAATATCGGAGTCGCCTATCAGAAAATGAATAACCCTCAGGCCCTTGTCAACTTTGAAAGAGCCCTTCAAATAAGTGAGGGGATGACAGAAAAAATGCTGACCATTGGCATTCTGAGCAACATCGGTGACTATTATCTGCAATACGGCGAACTGGAAAAATCATTTGATTATTACCAAAAAGTTTTAAAGCTTTCTGAAGAACTTAAAAAAAAGCGTACCCTTTGTGAAGCACAGGAAAAAATCGGCAACATTTACCTTCAGCAGAAAAAATATTCCGCAGCCCTGAGTTTTTCCCAAAAAAGCCTGGCCCTTGCCAACGAACTGAATTTACTGGAAAGACAACAGGGAAATCATGGTCAGCTCGCAGAAATTTATGCTGCTACCCGGGACTATAAAAACGCCTTTATCCACCAAAAGCTGTTTAAGGAAATCAATGACAGTCTTTACAATACAGAGAACCTCAGAAAAATAACTGAACTGGAATTTGCCTATAAATACGATAAGGAAAAACAGGCGCTTGAATTGGAGCAGCAGAAAATAGATGCCATTCATGAAGCAGAAGAAAAACAACAGCAAATCATCATTATTTCATTGATATTCGGATTTCTGATGGTGTCCTCCCTGGCAGTTTTTGTTTACCGGTCTTACCGGCTCAAACATCAAACAAATCTGGTTCTCATCCGGCAAAAACAGGAAATTGAAACCATTAACGAAGAGCTGGTTCAGTTAAATAAAGAGATATCTGCTCAGAGGGATGAAATCACAGCCATCAATTCCGAAATGGAAAAGAAAAATGCAAAACTTGAAGAGCTGAACGCCACCAAGGACAAATTTTTCGGGATTATCGCACATGATCTGAAAAATCCATTCAATATCATTCTGGGCTTTTCCACCTTATTGAAAGAATCTCCTGACGATTATGATTTGAAGGAAACACAGAGTTTTGTCGGGATGATGCATAATTCCGCTCAAAGTGCCTATAAACTGCTCGAAAATCTGTTGGAATGGTCGAGATCGCAAACCGGAAGAATTGAGTATAAACCCCACGATTTGTTGTTACAAAATCTGGTGGTGGAAAATCAAAAATTGTGCGAGAATATGGCCGCATCGAAAAATATTTCAATCCACCATGACATACCCGACAATCTGATTGTTTATGGCGATTATGACATGTTAAATACTGTTCTCCGGAATTTAATCACGAACGCAATCAAATTTACTCACAAGGGCGGGGAAATCACGATTTACGCAAGTTCACAGAACGATGAAATTGCAATTTCTGTGCGGGATACGGGAATGGGTATGGATGACAAAACCCGGAATAAACTATTCAAAATCAACGAAAAAATTTCGATCGTTGGCACAGAAAAGGAAAAAGGAACGGGTATCGGATTGCTGCTCTGCAAAGAATTTGTGGAAAGACATGGCGGGGAAATTACTGTGGAAAGTGAACTGGGAAAAGGCAGTGAATTTAAATTTACCATTCCGGTAAAATATGAACTGGTTAGTTTTGAGTAGAGGGACGGGGAAAAGGAAGGACTTTAGAGAAAAACACTGGATCCCGGACCACGTCCGGGATGACAATCTTATAAATCCCACCCCAACCCCCGAAACCTTTCCGAAACCAACCCCGTACAACTCAGCCGGTTGTCTGCTTGACAACCTTTTTAATACTCACTAACTTTGCTTTATAAAGTTCTTTATCAGGAGCAACCATGGATCAGCAGAAAGCACTCGACGACTTAACCTTTATCCGCCAGATGATGGCAGACAGTCAGACGATTATCCGGGAACGGACACTCGATTTTATGGTTTGGGGCATTCTCATCACGATCGGACTTCTCGGCACGTACTTCGGCATTCTTTTCAATTTTTACCGGGAAATCGGTATGTGGATGTGGATTTCAATAGTCGCCATTGGCTGGATTTTTGCCTTTACCCGGGGTAGCTTCAAAAAAGGTCATGCCGCCCCAACCCTTGCCGGCAAAATGATGAAAGGTACCTGGTTGTCAGTCGGAATTGCCGTCACTATTTTCGGATTTATTGCGCCGTGGACTGGTGCTATTGAAGGACCTTTTATTTCTCCCGTCATTGCATCCACTATTGCCATCGCCTATTACCTTTCCGGAATTCTCTATCAGAAAAAATGGGTTACTTACCTCGCTTTTTACTGGTGGGCCGGGGCAATCGGCATGTTTTTTTATCCCCGGCTCGAAGTTCTGCTCTTCATGGCCTTTCTTCTGATTACCGGACAAATCATTCCTGGCATAATTCTTTACCGTGATGCAAAGAAAGCTGAATAATCATGGGCGATTTTGATTATCAGAAACTGGATGACATCATCCATTCCAGGATCCGGCTGGCGATTATGTCGGTTTTGGTAACGATTACGGAAGCTGACTTTAACTTCCTAAAAAAACAGGTGAACGCCACCGACGGAAACCTGAGCGTCAGCCTGAAAAAACTTGAAGATGCCGGTTACCTCACCGTTACCAAATCGTTCATCGACCGGAAACCTTCGAGTAAATATCATTTGACAGAAGAAGGCCGGACTGCCTTTAAAGTTTACATTGACCAATTGGAAAAATTGCTGGGGAAATGATGGGGATGGGGAGACCGCAAAGGCGCTGAGGGCGCAAAGCGGAGGGAGATTTTTTTAAGAAGACAGAATGCTGGGATGGATACAAGGGTTCTTAATAGTAGCAGCTGTCATTCCCGCGTTGAAAATCCGGCCACCGACGGAAAGGCGGGAATGACATTCTAAAAACAATAACAACCCCCTTTTTTTATACTTATACTTTGCTTTTTAAAGTTCTTTACACACAAGGAGATATAACATGTTAACTGCTTTGCTTACACTCACACTGCTGACCGGAAATCCGGAAACATCCGAAATCCAATTCGCTTTAAATCAGCTTCAAACTGCCATCAACCGGTTTGAAGAAGCCGCTTTACTTACATCTATTTCCACTCTGGACAGTTTGTCGGCTCTTGTTCCCGAAAACGGACATCTGCTGGTTGCTTCCGGATGGGCAAGATATGAACTCGGGACTTACTACATGGTCAGGAAAATGGGTGATAAAGTCACCGAAAATTATGACACCAATATGGAGTTCGCAGAAAAACTGTCCTCACTTCCCGGCTACAAAGTAGACGGACTTGTTCTGAAAGCTGCATACACGATGAACAAACTGTCGGTTTCTGGTGGTGCTTCGGCTCCCATCCTTTCTTTCAAAACCCACGGTTATCTGGATGATGCAGAAGCCATCCAGCCTGAAAATCCACGGTTAAATCTGATCAGAGGGATGATGTATTTTTTCACCCCGAAAATGTTTGGCGGAAGTGCCGAAAAAGCCCTCAGCTATTTCGAAAAATCAGTTGCCGGATTTGAATCTGCACCAAACTATGACGGAACCTCTTATCGGTTAGCTTATGCAACCTCCTGTGCCTGGGCTGCTCAGGCTGCTTTCAAAATGGAAGATGGCGTACTGGCAAGAACCTGGTGCAACCGTGCCCTTTCCCTTCAGCCGGAATACGGATTTGTGAAACACCAGCTTTTACCCATGGTTAACGAAAAATTCCCGGAATAATCCCATGAAAACGACCCGTCATTTCATCGCCATTTTTCTTGCTGCAGGCTTATTCTTCATCAGCAGCAGCACCTTCGCCCAGACTAAAATTTCCGGAACGGTTAAATCCGGTTCCGGTGAACCTTTGAGTTATGCCAATGTCATTCTGCTCGGCACCACTTCAGGAGGCATGACCGATGAAAACGGGTCGTTTTCCTTTTCCGCAACAAAAACAGAACCCGGAACTGTGCAGATTTCACT
>Ga0209460_1001014_pt1 | contig 19308 bp, 20 predicted proteins | sample EBPBio132013_DNA_FD_185868 | JGI IMG/M metagenome (GOLD analysis project Ga0209460, IMG submission 185868) | Wastewater treatment Type I Accumulibacter community from EBPR Bioreactor in Madison, WI, USA - Reactor 2_5/13/2013_ DNA (SPAdes)... | ecosystem: Engineered > Bioreactor > EBPR >... | reverse complement strand
CTCGGCGCTGTCTCGCATATCCGCCGCGAAACGCTGCCCTCCGGTACGACCAACAACCAGCTTAAAGTGCGTGGGGACATTCAAATTGACCTTGAGCATTTCCGCGTCAGCCGTGCCGGTCAGCAAATCGACCTCACCCCGATTGAGTTCGCATTGTTGGCCTTCCTCGCCCGTAACCCCAATCGCCATTGGACACGCGAAGAACTCCTGAACCACGTTTGGGATTACACGTGGGCGGGTTACGAACGCACCGTTGACCGGCACATCGCTGCGCTGCGCCGCAAGCTCAAACTCGAACGGGATGAACTCATCGAAACCGTCCACGGCGTAGGTTATCGCCTGTTGCAGGAGTAACCATGTTCCGCATCCTCTACATCCTCGGCATCCTGATCTGGCTGGCGCTCACCCTGCTGCTCGATCAGTACGGACGCGAAATCGGCGTTCCGCTGGTGACGCTGCGGTTCAATTCCAGTGTCTCGTTCATATGGTTGTTGGTTGGCATCGGCCTGTTCCTGCTCGGCATCCTCAGCTTGCTCCGGTCGCGTTCGTCCGGTTCGCAGTGGATTAACCGTTTCGAGGCGTTGTCGGTTTATCTGAACGAAGGCGTGGTCGTGTGTGATAGTAAAGGTCGCGTCCAATGGCACAACGACACGGCTAAAGAACTGCTACAAGCGGGTGTCTTAAACCCCAATTTACGTGTGCTGGTCAAACGTGCTCAATCCACCAAAGGTATTGCCCTTCAAACGCTCGCAGTGGGTGAAGGCAAGCGTTACTCGGTACAAGCCCTGCCGCTTGACCGCCGCACCTATGCCCTTATCTCGCGTCCCTTGCAATCCGGCGGACAGCAAAACACCTTCTACGAAAACTTTATCCGCCGTATTGTCCACGACATGCGAAATCCGCTGGCCGCCATCATCGGTCACGCTGCCAACATGCGCCAGTCGTCCACCGTCGAACCGGAAGCGTGGCGTAAGTCGGTTGGCACAATCGAGAGTGAAGCCCAGCGTCTCGCCCGCTTGGTCGATAGCATGTTGTTCGATGCCCGCTTGGCGTATGTGCCGCTCGAACTCAAAATGCTCGACCTTGCCGATGTGCTGGAAGAAGCCTTGTACGCGCAAGATGAACGCGCCCAGAGTGAGGGTAAGGTGCTGGAAATGGACGCGCCACCCGGCCCGATGCGCTTGGAAGGTGATCGTGATCTCCTCGTTCGCGCGTTTGAAAACCTCATTGATAACAGCTTGAAATATTCCGGTGTAGAGGGTCGTTTGCATATCAGCTTACAGAACGAACCGAACGCCTATGTCATCCAATTTGCGGATAACGGCGAGGGCATCCCTGCCGATTATCTACCGGATCGTATCTTCGAGCCGATGGTACGTGCACGGTCGCACGGGGGCGGTAGCGGTCTTGGCCTTTCGACTGTCCGTAAAATTATCGAAATGCACAGCGGAACCATCACCGCCCAGAGCCGCGAAGGTTCCGGCACGACCATGACCGTTCGCCTCGCGCGACCGGGAGAAACCCTCAAATGACTCAACTTAAAATGCTTACGCTATCGAAGTGTATTGCCCTCCCCCTCTTGTTATTGACGCTTTCAGCCTGTGGCGTAGTCGCCCTGCAAATCGAAGAACCGATTCCCACGGTGACCGCTGTTCCACCGCCTATTTCACCACCGCCTATCCAGTCAGAATCATCTGCGGGTTTGGTTGCCCGTGAAGCGCCTGACGACAGTGAAGTCCTCGTTAAAACGGTTGCCATGCCCCATATCGTCTTTGCACCGGACGCGCTGGCCGTCGAGATGTTCGATCAATGGGCGGCTCCTGCCGAGTATATGGTGGTCGATAAGGGGCGTGGGCTGCGTTTGCGTATCAATTGGAGTGCATTATGGCTGACCGATAGTTACGGCACAGGTCGGTTGGGAATGGATGTCTACCTGAAGTCACCCGATCAGGATGATTTTCAGTTCGCCCAGAGTGCCGCCTCGCAGGATTTTGAGTCGTGGGGTGCTGACCAGCGTGACGAACTCTTAGACTCCACGCTCTACCTCCCGGGTTCAGGTGAGTATCAGGTGCGCGTCGAAGTAAACGTTCATGCCAACAACGACAATGATAATGAGGATGATCGTTCGTTTACCTACGAAACGACCGTAATCGCGCTCGACAGTCCGCCCAAAATTCCCGACACACCGGAAGACTTCACCCCTCAGTTTGGTGATCTTGAATCTCGGAATATCCTGCTCGATTGGCGCGGCTGGCGCTTGGGACCGTGCCTTGTTCGCGCCGACGACATGCCCGATGTTGCCGCCGATATTGCCCAAGCGTGTGTAGGCGTGGCGAACGGCGATTGGAACGCTGCTGCCGGGTCGCTCATGTCGGCTGCTGAAAATGTGGGTGATAACCCCGCGCTGCTTAATCGCCTTTACCAGCAGTTAGGCATGTTGGCTGCCGTTGAGGGGGACATGGAAAAAGCCACACACTGTTTCGAGATGGCCTTAAGTGCCGCTCACCAGCAAAATGATGCGCTGGAAGTCGCCATTGCCCTTCGTAACCTCGGCATCGCCCAGCGCGAGTTGGGTGATGAAGCCGGTGTGCAGAATATGTGGCAGTCCATCCAATTATCTGACCAGATTGATGATTGGTCAGGCTCGCTCATCACCTACGCGCAGTTCGGTTACTATTGGGAGTCCGTCGATACACTGGATTGGGTGAAAGCGGTGTTGGCTGAAAATGACTTGCCCCAATTCACAACCGTCGAACGCTGGCTGAATGACTTCCAATCCTCTGCATCCTAATCTTGTGCGTAGTCGGTTAATGATATTTTCTGATAAACCATTAAAGCGCTGTAGGGCGCACGGCTATGCATCCATGTTACCGATCACAAAAAATGTTCTTCGTAGGGGAGGGGTTGAGACCCTCCCGTGCATTTTATTCTCGCTCGTTTACGGGCGACCTGCAACTGAGCTTGCCGCAAGGTAGCAGGTCGGTGTCGCGCCAGCGACGGAGAGGATTCTTGCTCTGCTCTAATTTGTAAAAATTCATCATCTTGTCCTCACCGCTCATCTTGCCGTAGGGAATGGATTTAATCCATTCCGTATGTCAATTTGGTTTGCCTTTTAATCAACTTTTACCCCACTAGTACATCAGTCCCAAACGCCCCATTTGTGACGCTTTCGTCAAATTTGCGTCATAACTCTTCACACATTGTTTGCTAAAGTCACCTTATCGGATTTCGGTTTCTCGGAAGCCAAACCTGTAGGACAGGACATTATGCAAACATCAAGACGCGATTTTCTGAAATTAGCGGGTGGCGCACTCGCCGGAGCCAGCCTCAGTGGCGCGGTCACACAGCGGGTGATGGCTTATCAAGCCTCGCCGCAGCTCCCCACCATCGCTGACCCGCTTCTGCACCTCCTCAACCGGACGACCTATGGCGTTCGCCCCGATGAACTGACACATGCGCGTGAACTCGGCGCAGAAGCCTATCTCGACGAACAGCTAAACCCCACCAGTATCCCCGATGCCGAAATGGATGCGCTTCTCAAAACCATGCCCATTCTATTCATGAGTCGGCAGGATGCTCATAAGGTCAACTACCGGCAGGGTGAGGCACTCATCAAAGGCATGGTGCTGCGTGCCGTCCACAGCCGCCGACAGTTGTTCGAGCGTGTGGTCGAGTTTTGGACGGATCACTTTAACGTCGCCTCGCAAGACCTCGCCGCTGATCTGGTCGTCATGCACCGTGAAGCCATCCGTAAACACGCGCTGGGTAACTTCCGCGAGATGTTGTTCGCGGTTGCCCAGAGTCCCGCTATGCTTTACTACTTGAATCAAGCCGAGAGCAGTAAAGAACACCCGAACGAAAATTACGCCCGTGAACTGCTGGAACTCCATACGCTCGGCGTGGATGGTGGCTACACCGAAAGCGATGTGAAGGCTGCCGCCCGCGCCCTGACCGGTTGGACGGTGCATGACGGCACGGAAACCGGCTTCTACTTCAATAAAGACATGCACGATACCGGTAAAAAAGACATTCTCGGTCACCACATGCCCGCCGAACGCGGCATTGAGGATGGCTTGCACCTGCTGACTCTCGTCGCCAACCACCCCTCAACAGCCCAATTTGTCTGCCGGAAGTTGTGTATCCGCTTTGTCAGCGATAACCCACCGCAGCCCCTCATCGACAGCGCCGCGCAGGTTTGGGCGGAAACCAACGGTGAAATAAAGCCTGTACTCAAGCACATTTTGATGTCGGAGGAATTTACTGCCTCGGCAGGTCAAAAACTGCGCCGTCCGTTGGATTTCTTTATCGGTGCGCTGCGGGCAACCGGAACGTCGTTTCAGGAATTCTGGCTCATGCTCAGTGAATTGGAAGACTTAACACAGGTTCCTTACGATTGGCATCCCCCGAACGGTTACCCCGATGCCGCTGGCGCGTGGGCGAACCCCGGCGGCTTGCTCGCACGCTGGAATGTGGCGATGGATTTAACCCACCGCGCATATAGTGAAGATTACCCCGTCACCACTGAGCTTTATGAACGCATGGGCAATCCGCAAACAGTAGGTGAGCTAGTCGATAACGTCGCCGCGCAGGTTTTCGGTGTGCCGTTGGTCGGTGATGCGCGCTCGCCGTTCATCAACTATGTAGCCGAAGATGGTGATGAAGCTGCGCCTGTCGATGAGTTTGTGATCGCCAACAAACTCGGCACGCTCTACGGCCTGATGTTAGCCTCGCCGCTTTACCAGTGGCGCTAATTAACGAATCGTTTTCAGGTAGCCATGATAGTTGCTAGTTTTATGTCTAAATTCTCGCCCTTAAACGCCCCTCGCCATTTATGGAGAGGGTAAATGTCGTACTGAGCTTGTCGCAAGGTAGGCATTATGGGGGTGAGGTTCTGAGTATGAAAGGTCAATCAAAATGCCTTATACGCGGCGCGATTTTCTAAAAGGGATGGGTTCGTTCGGCGCAATTGGGGTCAGTAAATCGCTGTTCCCCTCGTGGATGCCGCGTCTTGCCTTCCGCCAGCCGTCAAGCGCCCCCGGTGATGTGCTGGTCGCCATCTTCCTGCGTGGTGGCATTGACGGCCTGAGTGCTGTTGTGCCTTATGGCGATGGTCGGCACTACTACGATGCGCGTCCGTCACTCGCCTTGCCTGAACCCGGCAGTGACAAAAACGCGGTTGTCGATCTGGATGGTTACTTCGGCTTCCACCAATCGCTCGCTTCGCTTTACGACATTTACAGCGCGGGTAATCTCGCGGTCGTCCATGCCACCGGCTCGATTGATCCCAGCCGTTCGCACTTTGATGCCATGCAGTTCATGGAATATGGCACCCCCGGTAGCAAGGGCGGTGGCACGGGCTGGGTTGGGCGGCATCTCGAATCCGCCGCGTGGCAAAACGACTCGCCGTTCCGTGCGGTTGGCATGGGCGCGATGGTTCCCTCCTCGCTGCGGGGTCGGGTATCGCCGCTTTCCATGCGCTCGATTGCCGACTTCCATCTCAAAGGCCGCGAAGGCGAACTGCGCCGCGCCGAACAAGTTCTATCCCAACTCTATGCGGTCGATGCACCTGCTGGAATGCTCGACACACAGGCTAAAGTCGTTTTTGATACGGTCGATATGTTGCGGTCGTTGAATGTCGAGAGTTACCAACCGGACAACGAAGCCGACTATCCGAACGACGATGAAGGCTTCGGGCAGGGACTAAAACAGATCGCCCAACTCATCAAGTCCGATGTTGGCCTTGAAGTCGCCTGTCTCGATCTCGGTGGTTGGGATACCCACGAAAATCAGGGGACGCATGGCGGCTTTTTCAGCGACCATCTCAGCATTTTGGGGCGCAGCCTGAGCGCCTTCTATGCCGACTTGGGCGACCACATCAACAACGTCACCGTCGTCACCATGAGCGAATTTGGCCGCCGCGTTGCCGAAAACGCCAGTAACGGCACCGATCACGGTCACGGGAACTTCATGCTGCTGATGGGCGGTGGCGTGAAGGGCGGCAAGGTCTATTCCAATTGGCCGACCTTAGCCCCCGACGCGCTCAACGACGGCGACCTCGCCATCACCACCGACTACCGCGATGTGCTGGCGGAAGTCATCAGCCAGCGGCTAAAGAACCCCTCAGTCGAACAAGTATTTCCCAACTTCACCCACACGCCGCTGGGTCTGGTCGTCCCGCGCTAATCGAGAGGAGAAATCATCATGCAACGTTGGTTTAAATCATTGTCGGTCATGCTGCTCGTGCTGCTGTCATTCACCGCTTTCACCGTGTACGCTCAGGACGAGGCCGCGACCAAAGCCTACGTCATCCAAACCGCTGCCGAGTCTGAGACGTTTAGCGACTGGCTCTCCGGCTATCCCGACTATCACTCGGACGCATGGGGACCGGATGAAAACGGTAATTGGTATGTCGAGTTCAAAACCTCGGAAGATGGCGAGTGGTTAGGTTATGCTGCCGTTAATCAGGATACGGGCGAGATTCAAGAAGCCTTCGCCCCCAAGCCGCTGTCCACCGAGGTTTATCAGGAGCAGATGCCGCGTGTAACTGCTTACGTCATGGCCGATATTGAGGTGCTGGCGCGCTTGGATAACAACCTCGACCTCTGGGATATGTATCCCGACTGGAACCGCTGGGACGCGACGTGGGATGTTGGGTTCTATCGTGGCATCGAAGGGGTAGTCGTCAAACTCAAGTTCGACGAAAACGACAACCTGTACATCGAAAAAATTGTTGACCCGAATGAACTCAGCGAAGATGAAGCCGCCGACCAGCAGCGTAACGATGCCATCAACCTCGCCTACAGCGCCGAAGACATCTGGCAAGCGATGGATGGACACGACGATTGGTCAACGTATGTCGAAAAACAGGGCGAGAATATCTACAGTGTGAGCTTCGCCGATGGAGACACGACCCTCGCTACCGTGATCGTCGATATACGCGAAGGAAACGTGCTGAAGGTTCAAGTGGATTAACCCCAATACGGTGTTACAATTGCCCTGTCGACTGGATATTGAGGGCAGGGCATGAATTCGATCCACATGCGGGGTGCTGTACTGGATGACACACAAGCCATCAGCACCTTATTCCGAAATCAGATTAGTGTTTGGCAGCGTTTCAGTGCATCCGGCAGGGTTGAGGATGTGCCTTACGAGGCGTTGACTATCTACGAACGGTGGTTGCACGGCGGCCCGTGGATGAGCGTCGAAACAGCCGCCATTCACCTCAGCCACTTACTGCGCGGCGCGGGTATTCCCCTCGTTGTTGAAGCCGAAGGTAAAATCGCTGCTTATGCCGAAGCCTATCGGGGTGTCGAACCCGAACCGTACGGCAGTCATATCCATGTGGCGCAAATCATGGTTCACCCTGATTTTTCATACGCTGGCTTGCAGGATCTGATCCTCAACGATGTGATGGAACAGGCGCGTATCGCTCGCCTCAGCCGCGTGACCGCCAACTGCCTTGCCAGCGACTCGCAAACCCAGTCCCTCTATACACAGCATGGCATGACCCCCATCTCTCGCATTCGCCGTTATAACCTTCCGGCCAAGTCGGGGCAGGGCTTCTACAAAGTGGTTGAACACCCGGCGGATAACCCGCAGCAGATTAACAATTGGTTTATGCCGGTCGGTCGCTTGGGGAGTTCACATCAGCAGTGGGAAACCTTTTGGCCGCAAACGTGGCACGCCATTGCCGAAATCCGCGAACGTCGTACCCATCGCTTACAGTTTTCAGCCTCCGGTCAGGAAGCGCTCATCTACTGCCAGCAGCAGCTTTACAACCCCCGCGCTGTCGAAGTGTTTATGTGGTCGCCGAAGCCGCTGACAACGCAACTGCTTACTGCCTTGCGCGATTGGACGCACCGTGAAGGCTACCGGACATTGGTGTTGAGTGTAAATGACGATACCGCCAAAGTATTCGGCACTGAAGCCGAAGCGGACGGTTATTTTGAGGATGTTTACGGTGTGAGCATCTAAAAGGGCAGGTCGGATTGGGCATCATCCGATCTGCGTTTGAAGGGTGAGATTACTTCTTCTTTAGGCGCTTCGGTGGTTTCGGTTCTTCTTCCGCGTCGCTCGTCAGCGCTACCCAATCAATATCCTCAACAAGGTCACTGCTGCGTTTGGCCGCATGACCGGATTCTTCAATCGCGTGGGTTTCGAAGCCGTGCGCGAGGTAAGCATGGTGTCGCGCTTCAGCCTCATTCCCCGCGTCGAGTAATTCGGCTGCGGTGTCATGTTCATTAGCCGCTTCCCGCAGGTAAGCCGCGCTCCAGCGGTGATGATCTGAAATCTTTGGTGGCATAATGCTTTACTCCAAATAATTCCCGAATGACTCAACTGCATCCGGCGAATGGAAATAGTCTGATGCCACTCTGTAAAAATCGGGCCATAAAAAGATGAGGCCATCCTAAGACAGCCTCATTGTTTCAATAGAAGGAGAATTAGCCAGCAGCAGTCGGTTCGGGGGTCATCTCTGCCATACCCATTTCCGCTGTGGCTTCTGCCATCATCGGTTCGCTGAACGTCACCTTCTTAATGGTATAGCTCTCAGCGTCCGGCGTGCTAAATTTCGCGTCAATCGCGTAGGCTTCACCGTCGCGCAGGGCGATGGTTGTTACCGAGTCCGGCGCAGCTTGGAAGTCACCCGTAATCGTAGCCGTTGCGAAATCATCGTCGCTCGTCAGTTGAATTACATGCTTGGGGTCACCGACCGCTGCCACCAACGTGTTCGCGTCCGCAAAGATGATACCGTCGCCGCCACCAACATCACCGTCAGCCGCGACAACCGAGAAGGTTTCGGGTGCGTCCAGCGGGATCTTAATCAGATCGCTGCCACGTACTGCCACCAGATAACCATTCGGGTTGTAGGCGATACCGTTCAGGACAAAATTGCCGACGAAGCTGATGTCTTGCAGGAAGATCGACGCATTCCCATCCACGTCCACCTTGTAAATGACACCCGCCGCGCTGTCCGTCACATAGGCGTTGCCGTCCGCGTCCACTGCCACATCATTCGGGAAGTGGCCTGCCGCATCCGGTGTCAGTGCCGCGAGGTCAACGACATGCAGCTCTGCGCCTGTTGCGAGGTCATAAATGCCCAACTGCCCGACTGCCGCACGGTCAGTCGACCCGAAAAGGATACGGTTACGTTCAGCATCGACTTCCAACCCGACGATAGAAGCTAGCTTAGGATCTTGGATGAGGGTGGTCAGCGTACCATCATCTGCCACGACCGATACACTATTTTGGTTGAGGGAACCCAGTAGGAATTGACCGCGCGTTGGGTCAAATTCGATACCTTCGGGCATCATAGCAGGATTGTTGACCGTAATCGTGTCTGGCCCCGCTCCCATCGTCATTTCGGGTGTCGCTTCCTGCGCCGACACAATGACCGCACCTGCTGCCAGCCCGATGGCTGCCGATAGTAAAACGATGTTTCGTTTCAGCATTCGTGTTCGCTCCTTAGTCTGTTACGTTAATCGTTACAATTTGCATCCACAGGCTCATGGTAGTGGTGGTTAGGCTTAGATTACAAGCACTTCTCATTGATTTTTTATATGAGCGAATGATAAATCCCCCCGCCGGATAGGTGAATTGGCTATAATGGAGATGGTAGCTTCTGAAGGAGTCGTTAATGTCCGGTTATGAGTCGAACCGCGCCGAATACGGGGTGACGGGTGGGCATATCCACGTTGTAATCGAAGACGGTACACAGTTACCGGCTTATTGGGCGCATCCCAACACAGGGCGTTTGTTCCCCGCCGTAGCCCTTATTCACGATTGGTGGGGCATTACACCCGCTGTTCGCCATCTTGCCCATCGGTTCGCGCAGGCCGGTTATTACGTTATCGTACCGGACTTATTTAATGGCGAGGTCGCTACCACCCCCCAGCGGGCCATCGAACTGGTAAAGGCTTTAGGCGATGGCGGCTATCCCCGCGTCAACGCCGCACTCACCGTTTTGGAGACGCACCATAACACCAATCGCGATGTCGCCGTCGTCGGCATCGGCATGGGCGGCAGTTTGGCCTACGAAGCGGCGATTGTCCGCCAAGACATGGAAGCCGCTGTCGTGTATTATGGTTTCCCGCAGCGCTACGTCGCCCGTTTGAAGAATGCCCGTGTTCCGGTACTCGCCATCTATGGGCAGGACGAACCCTACGTCAAACCTGCTGACCTCGACCGGGTGCGTCAGGCATTTGCCGCCAATACGCAAGGTCTCGAACATGAACTGCTTGTGTTACCGGATATTGGGCATGACTTCATGAGCGATGAGGCTTCGGATTTATCACGTCTGCGAATGCAGCAAGCGTTAAACAAAACATTCGTTTTTCTGGAGCGGTATCTTAAAGGCCCGCTGCATAACCCGCCAATGAAAACGATCTAACTAAAGGAAACTGTGCATGACATCGACTCATAATGACCCCCTGCGTGATCTAATTCGTTCCACGCTCGACTTCTATGCCCGTTTCGGCTGGCAGCCCCTCACTGATGATGCCATTCGCGTGTTCGAGGAAGAAGTGCGCGAAGTGACCGAAGCCGCTCAGGTGGGTACGGATAAAAACCATATCGCCGAAGAAGCCGCAGATGTCATCGTCACCCTCATCGGCGTGTGTCAGGCATCCGGTGTTGATCCCGAACAGCTAATTAGCCAGATCTACGCCGTAATCGACAAGAACAACGCCAAGACCCACGAAACCCATGTTTACACTGACGGTAAAATCCGCCGCCGCTTTCCAAAGACGATCACTTCTTAACCATGATTTGTGAAGTTGTGCAGCTCGGCTGCGTTCCCTATCAAGAGGCGTGGGATTGGCAGAATCAGCTTGCCGAAGCGCGTGGCAGGGGCGAAATTTCGGATCGCTTGATACTCCTTCAGCATCCCCCTACCTACACCCTCGGTACATCCGGTCATGAGAGTAATCTCCTCCTCACATCGGCAGAACTCGAACAGCGTGGTATCACCGTGCTGCGGGTAGATCGGGGCGGGGATATTACCTATCACGGGCCGGGGCAGCTTGTAGGTTATCCTATTCTCCAGCTCCCCCGCGCTTCCGACACCTTACGCGCCGATGTCATCGGCTACGTGCGTAAAATCGAGCAGGTGATTATCCACACCCTTGCCGATTACGGTGTCGTGGGAAAACCGATTGCAGGTCTAACCGGCGTGTGGGTAGAAACGCCCAACGGCGAGGTGAAAGTCTGTGCCATCGGCGTTCGCATCAATGTACGCGCCGTCACCAAGCACGGCTTTGCCCTCAACCTCAACACGGATCTCAGCTACTTTGACGGCATTATTCCCTGTGGCATTCGTGATAAAGGCGTAACCAGCCTCGCCCAATTGTTAGGCGAACCGGTTGACGAATATTCAGCCGCCCAGCGGCTCATCCATCACTTTGGACAGGTTTTCGGCTGCGAGATGGTTAATTTACCGTCAATTGGAATGCGCTAAATAATCCAGTTACTCTGCCGCAGTATCCTCGAAAATCGCGCTGACCGGCATTTCAAAACCGGGGAGTACCTCGCTGCCGTCCAATGTCTCGCCTTCGACATAAACCTGCTCGTCATCAAGTGTGTAAACCTCAACGAATCGTTTCTGGGGTTCAACCAGCCAAACGAGTTTCGTGCCGTTCGCGAGGTAGTAACGTGCCTTCGCTCGCATATCCTTGAGCGAATCATCCGGCGATTTCACCTCAATTGCAATGTCAGGCATCTGTTGAACACTGCCTTTTTTCGTCAATGGATGGCTGCCAGCGCGATAAGCCACATCAGGAATTCGGGCGTTTCGCCGATCTTCCTTTGTTCGGTAGCGTACCTCTGTTACGACCCGCCCCTTTATGCCATGTGTCAAGATAAAATTGAGTAACCAATGGGCGATGATAATGACAATCATTCCATGTTGTTCTGTTGGCACTTTTTCTACAATCTCCCCGTCAATCAATTCCAACAGCCGCTCACGGTTTTCAGGCGCGTCGGCATACTGCTCAAATTCCTCGATGGTGTAGAGTAATTGTCGCGCTTCCATATGTTACCCTTCACTGACCTAACTTCTGGTTCGATTGTATCACGTTTGATTATCGGAGGCGTGTTATAAATAGACGATGCTAATCTGGGAACTGTATCTGTATGTCTCGCCTTATCTTTATGATCGCGCTGTTCCTCACGCTCGCGTTAATAAGCGCTAACCTCGTCGCTCGTACTGTCGGCAGTCACCAGCCGCTGCACCCCCTCATGCGCGAATTTGCCGATGGCTGTCCTGACCAACCGCAGCCTTGTTGGAACGGGATTATCCCCGGCGAAACCCCATCAGATATCGCATCCGCTATTTTGAGAAGCAAAGGCTATACCGTTGTTGCCGCTACCAGCATGGAAATAATATGGACGAGCGCGAATGACACATGCCGTAAGACGTTGACGATCAATGACAGCACCGTCAGGCAAATGAACCTGACCTTTTGCCAGCCACTGCGATTGGGTGACTTTATGGAGCAAATCCGCCAGCCGGATACCATCACCCTTGACCCTTTAAGCATCTGGTATCAAGGACAAATGCAGATTCTATTTATGCCTCAGGTCATATCTTGGGATGCCGTATCCTACTACACCCCCTTGCAGTCAGTTGTCCTGTTTCCTTCGGATAGCCCTCTGCCTTACCAGCGTGCCGCATGGCTCGACGTACTGACACAGCGCAAATACTGTCAGCTTCGCGCCTTGCAATACCACTGCGCCAGTTAGTCATTATGTCTAGCGTGGCGTTGCCGACGGTGTAGCGGCCTCACCTTGAGCGTCAGCCGTTGCCTCCGCTGTCATCTCAGCCGTTGGCTCAACCAGCGTGAAGTACGCGCTGTAGGCATATTCCTCATCTTCCGAATGCTCAATCCGGTACCAATTCGGGTTGCCTTCCTCAAGCGCTTCCCCTTCGATCATTCCTGTCACGATGACCGCTGTATCGGCTGGCAGGTTCTCGATCATATAACATTCAGTGCTGGGGCAGGCGCGTAGGTTGACGGTGTTCGTCGTGTAGTACGTCACGCGGTCAATCGCCGTGAACTTGGGTGTGACCGTTGGCGTTGGCGACGATGTAAAGGTTGCCGTTTGAGTCAGTGTTAGGGTGATTGTCGCCGTAGGCGTGGGCGTGAGCGTTCCGGTCGCTGTTGGGGTCGGCGTATAGGTTGTCGTCGCTGTTGCGGTGGACGTATTGGTGATCGTCGGCGTATTCGTCGCTGTATTCAATGAAGCCGCTGGAACAAGCGGTTTATTCGGCCAAAGCATATAAGCAATCGCAATAATGGCGACGATTATCAGGCAGCCGGTTGTCGGTCGAAAGCGGTTTTCCCGCATGGTCGGTGTGGTGGGTGGCGGCGTGCCGATGGGCGGTGGAACGGACGGTGTAGGGTCTGATGCCTTAACCTTCGCACGTTGGTCGAGTTTCGCTTCCCAAACTCGTGCCGTTGGATGGTCAATCGTTTGCAACATCGCCCGTGCTTCACGATATTGTTTACGATCAATAAGTGTTTTCGCCGCATCAAATTTTTGTTTACTCATATCGCCCCCATTAATTTTACCTACAGATGCTACGGGGCTTTTTCAATTTCGGTAGGGCTAAGTGGCCTATTTTTAGTAAATAATTCTAATAGAATATTGAACAATGCGTTGTAGATTCCTACAATGATATTAGTTTTGACTGGTTGCAATAGGCTGGTAACTGCCGCTATGCTGCGCTTTCTGCTCAAACTTGCGCTTGGCTGTATCGTCCTGTCTACGCTGACCATATTCATATCTCGTGCGGTTGGCAGTACGCGGCCAGTAAATCCAGTCTTGCGCGGCTTCACCGAAGGCTGCGAAGGACAACCGCAGCCATGCTGGTACGGCATTGTGCCGGGTAGAAGTAAATTTTCAGACGCGCGTAAATGGGTTCAATCGTGGGACAGTCAGGAATATCGGGAAATCGAATCGACCGCCACCTTTGATGTGAATACGCGCACGGTTGGTAGTCGCTTTTCTCCCGATTCGTGCTACAGTTTCTTCCATTCAACCCGCCCATCGTCGGTGGTTGACTACATTGAACTCAGCGATTGCCCCGACCTCCAATTTGGTGATCTAATTAATCAGTTTGGTGCGCCAGATAAAATCCAATTTCGGATTGGTATCTGGGGGCAATTTGGGGAGATTGCGTTTATCCTAGACTCTCAAGGTGACGTTTTTAACCCGCGTACAAAACCGCGTATGTTAATCATGCCGTCTACGGATAATGTCGATCTCTTTTTCGACTGGCATGGCTTTGCGTCACATCGCCGCTACTGTCAGTTAGAGCCACAAAATTACACCTGCCCACAATAAATCATGGGTAGCCATTTCGGCGCGTTTTTTGGGATGGCAGTGATAAGGACTGTTTGCTCTTATGCCTCGTTTCCTACTAAAACTCGGTTTTTATATCACATTTCTCCTAGTGTTGATGACAGCGCTCTCTCATGTCATCGGTAGTACACAGCCCATAAATCCTGTATTACGTGGCTTTACCGAAGGGTGTGAAGGCCAACCCCAACCCTGTTGGTATGGTGTCGTGCCGGGTGTAATGAACCTGACTGAGGGTGCCGATGTGCTGCGAACATCAGGTTATCTCCAGAAATTTTTGCCCCAATACATACAAGGCGAGGGTATAGATTGTAAGAATGTTTGGGTAAATCGGCAGGTTTATGAGAGGTGGAAATGGCCGCGTGATAATAGGGTCTGGGGTATCAATATTTCGCAATGCACGGGTGTCCGGCTTGGAACGTGGATAAATTTATTTGGGGAGCCAGAATATGTCGTTCCGAATAACCCCTCGGTAGTGCTGATTTATCCACCCGATACTATGTTTTGGGTTTCTAGCGTGAATAATGTATGGGTTTCACCAGATTCGCCAATAAATTCGATCAGAATTTCCATGCCTGAGCTGCTTTTGTCACCCCCTTTGGAGGCTGCTTATCGTTGGCATGGTTTTGGTACACGTCGTATTTACGAGAAATATGAACCTGATATAGAGGGCAACTGGTTTCTAGGAGGATGAATGCGGGCAGCCACTTCTGACCACCCGCGCTCCTTGTTTGCTAGCATTTGACTGTCAACGGATAACTGTTGACTGCTAACTACATATTAATCATGTGACCTTCAAGCCCGTGCGCCGCTTCCTTCAGCGCTTCGCTGAGGGTCGGGTGAGCATGAACGTTCCGCGCGATCTCGTTCGGGGTCAGTTCCGCCAGCCGCGCCAGTGTCAGTTCCGGCAGCAGTTCGGTTACTTCTGGCCCAATCAGATGTGCGCCCAACATCTCGCCGTACTTCTTGTCGCTGATGAGCTTCACAAAGCCGCTGGGGTCGCCCAAACCATGCGCTTTAGCATTCGCTTGGAACGGGAACTTCGACACATTGATGTCGTAACCTTTTTCCCGTGCCTGCTTTTCCGTCCAGCCAAAGCTGGCGATTTGCGGCTGGCAGTAGGTCGCGCGGGGCATCATCTCGAAATCCAGTTCGACCGTTTCTGCGCCGGCGATATTTTCCGCTGCCACGATACCCATGTTCTCGGCGACGTGCGCCAGCATCAGCTTCGCAGTCACATCCCCAATCGCGTAGATATGCGGCACATTGGTTTGCATCTTCTTGTTAATCTCAACCGCGCCGCGTTCAGTAACTTTCACACCGGTCTTTTCCAACCCGTAGCCTTCGGTGCGCGGCTTGAAGCCAATTGCCTGCATCACTTTATCCGCCTCAAGCACGACTTGCTTGCCGTCTGCGGGTGTTACGGTCACTTTGACGCTCTTGCCCGTGTCCTCAATCTTCTCGACTTTGGTACTGGTCATGACCTTCACACCCAGCTTTTCGTACTGTTTGCGGAGTTCGGCAGAGATTTCTTCGTCTTCCAGCGGAACCATCCGGTCGAGGAATTCGACAATCGTCACGTCCACACCGTAGTTGTGCATCACATAAGCGAATTCGACACCAATCGCGCCCGCACCGGCGATGATAATGCTCTTGGGCAGCGACTCTTCCATGATCTGTTCTTCATAAGTGACCACACGCTCACTTAGCTTGGTTCCGGGAATCAGGCGTGTCGTCGCGCCGGGGGCGAGAATCAGGTTCTTGAACTTGAGTGTTTCCTTTTGACCCGCGTTCAGCGCCACCTCAATCGTGTTTGCATCGGTAAAGGTTCCCCAACCATCGTATTCGTCAATCTTGTTCTTCCGCATCAGGAAGTGGATACCCTTCACCCGTCCATCTGCCACGCGGCGGCTGCGCTTGAAGGCTTCACCATAATCAAACGTCACTTTGCCGTCGATCTTCATGCCGAAGGTCTTGGCCTCATGGTTGACAATATGTGCCAGTTCGGCGTTACGCAGCAGCGCCTTCGAGGGGATGCAGCCCACGTTCAAACACACGCCGCCCCAATATTTTTTCTCGACAACTGCCGTCTTCAAACCCAACTGCGACGCGCGCACTGCTGCGGTATAGCCGCCCGGTCCCGCGCCCAGTACCACTACATCATACTCTTTCGCCATTCTTGTCTCCTTGGCAGGCATCGGCATTCAGCCGTTTCCTACAGTGTTATGTAAATGTCAAAACTTGGGTTGATTCTAATATGTGGATAGGGGAGAACGCAATGATCTTACATGCAAACCCCCCGATTCTGTGCATTTTCCAATACATCAAAATCGGGGAGTTCGTTAAAAGTCAGCTAGCCGCCGATCAGGGGTACGCTTGTGGCTTCGACTGGTGGTTTGATTCCCGGTCGGATAATGCCTACTGATGTGGGAACAACGATACTCAATGTCTCACCCGTTGGCGCGTCCGGCGGCGGGCAAAGCGGTCGCCGTTCGGTGGGCGGCAGCGGCGGCTCACCCGGCGCGGGGGGCATCACGCAGTCTACACCCGTCACCTTCGTTGTCGCCTCATCAGTCACCTCTATGGGTAATACGAACCCTTCTTCACACGCTGGCATCGGCCCTTCGCCGCACAGCGCCCCGCCCGACTTCAAATGATCCTGTATCGCCGCGATTTCCTCATCTGTCATCGGGGCGGCCATCTCAATCTCACGGTCAAGCATACCCAGTGGCAGCGCTTCCATCTTCGGGAACTTACCCTTATATGACTTGGGTGCTTCCGGTGCGCCTTCCGCCACCATCATACGCCGGTTGACAATTCCACCCCCCGGCGAACGGAACGGCACGAGTCGCCGCGCCACCGGAATCCGCGCCCAGCTTCCCGGTAAAATCACCTGTGTGTCATCACCGGAGGTCACGTAAGCCGCGCCTTCCAGTGTACTCACCGTCATGCCATCCTCGGTTTCCGTCGTCTGGAAGAACACCGTCGAACCCATCTGTACGTCTACGCCGTTCACGTTAAACGCCACTTCACCCACGCCTTGCGGGGTCTGCACCAGCAGTCCGCTTTCGGGCGCTTCCGCACATTGGGCATCACCCGCGCCTGTCTTGAGGTAAAACGCTTCCATCGGTTGCTTGTCAGGGTCAATCTGTTGGTTGACCGCGTTGGTAATCTCCACATCCCCGAACAGCAGGAACGTCACGTTCTGCCCCGGCAGCGTGTCAGGAATGTTCGCCTGTAACTTCAGCAGCGCCACGCCCCATTCTTGGCTCTCGATCTTCATCGCGCTGAGTGTCATAGTCTGAATATCCGCCACATTCACGATGTCGCCAGCCTTGTTGAAGCTGAAGTTTGCTGCCCCCGGTTGTCCGGTCGCTTCAAGATTAAAGTTACCGTAGCACGCTTGGTTACGTCCGGTTTGCTTACAGGCTTCGTCCGCCGCGCTCAGTGCCTTCGAGACAATTTCGGGGCAGTCGCTCGCCTGCGCCAGCAGCATCGCCGGTGCCACACACAAAACAAACGCGAAGGATAGAAAAGTTTTGAGGTAACGTCTCATAATTCGTCTACACCTGTCATAATGGTTCGCAATTCAGTCACTATCCTATTTACATTGTATTACAAATTTGGTTCTGTCTACGGTTTGTCTAGGAATCATGATACCGGATGCCTACCGCTCGCTCGACATCAATCACAAAGAAGATCCCATTTTCCGGTGAGTGCAAGTCGCCTAGAATATCCTGTGTAACCTTGAGCATAGGTTCAATGATGGCATCATGCTCCACCAATGCCACCAACACAAAACTACTTGGCTGGTTTGCCCGTAGAATGTCAACCAGTGACATCATCCCCGGTAGAATTTCACCTGCCTTCGATCTTTCGCGGATGCGCTGTAACCCATGCCCCTCAATAATGGTGACTCCCGGTGCGCCGATTTGCATCCAACTCTCACCCACCTGCTGCGCCACATCATCGCGTGCTGTAATTAAGACGACTAGTTTAGCCATTAGGTTCCCTTTGCTCCTTGGCCTGCTGAGTTGAAAACGCGCCGTACCAGCGGCGGTGTAACGACCGTTGTCAGTAGAATGACAAGGAATAGACACAAAAAGAGGGGATCATCGAGCGTCAATATACCGCTGCTCAAGCCCAACGCCGCGATAATAAGCCCAACCTCGCCCCGCGAAATCATACACACCCCTAACCGGAGTGACTGCGCTTTGTCAAATCCGCCCAGCCGTGCGCCGACTCCGCATCCCACCAGCTTGGATACGACTGCCAGCACCAAGAGTACCACTGCCAGCGGGATAGCATTCAATGGGAAGTCGCTGAGATCGGTTTGCAGCCCCACGCTCACGAAGAAAATAGGCACGAGAAACGCATAAGCGATAGCATCCACCGACTCCTCGATCTGATGTTTAATCTGCCGCTGCGCCCGGCTGAGTCCGACACCCGCGATGAACGCCCCCGTAATCGCCGCCACCCCACCGAAGGATTGCGCCGCCCATCCAAACACCAGCGCCATCACCAACCCGACAGCCGCGTTGCCATAAGCCTTTGACAAATCGAACCACCGGTTAAGCCACTGCATCAAAACGGGTAGACCAAACCACGCCACCACAAACGCGATCACCAGATAACCCGCCATCCTCAGAATAATGTTGATGAGGCTGCCCGCATCGACACTCCCGCCTGTTCCGGTTATCGCGACTGTCAGCGACACCAACAAAATCGCGATCACATCATCGATCAACGCCGTCGCTAGCAGCGCGTTCCCTTCCTTCGTTTGCAATAAGCCCAACTCTAATAGTACCTGCGCCGATATACTCACCGACGTTGCCGCCAGCGTCACGCCGGCGAAGAGTGCAGGTTGCCACGAGTAGCCAAATAACATCACGGCAGGCAGTACCATCAGTACCGGAACCACTGCGCCCGCCGCCCCCGCGATGCCCGCGACCA
>Ga0209460_1001010_pt1 | contig 19371 bp, 17 predicted proteins | sample EBPBio132013_DNA_FD_185868 | JGI IMG/M metagenome (GOLD analysis project Ga0209460, IMG submission 185868) | Wastewater treatment Type I Accumulibacter community from EBPR Bioreactor in Madison, WI, USA - Reactor 2_5/13/2013_ DNA (SPAdes)... | ecosystem: Engineered > Bioreactor > EBPR >... | reverse complement strand
CCTAATCAGGTCACGGTTTTGTACAATGGCATGATTGCACCGGTTAAACCCTACCCAATCAAGGGCGTGATCTGGTATCAGGGAGAATCGAATGTAGGCCGGGCTATTCAATACCGGAAGGTTTTTTCAGATCTGATTACCGACTGGCGTAAAACCTGGGGAATTGGTGATTTTCCGTTTTTCTTTGTTCAACTTGCCAACTTTACCAATCCGGCCTGGGTTCCGGTTGGAAGTGCATGGGCTGAGTTAAGAGAAGCACAAACGATGGCACTTTCCTTGCCAAATACCGGAATGGCCGTTGCCATTGATATTGGCGACAGTATCGATATCCATCCAAAAAACAAACAGGAAGTGGGCCGCCGGCTTGCCCTTCAGGCTGCAAGTCTGATTTATAAAGACACCACTCTTGCTTCCGGGCCGATGGCAGACAGTATTGAAATCCGCCATGACACGCTCAGAATTCATTTCAAATTTGCTTCCGGACTCAGAACAAAAGACGGATATGCACCAAAGGGTTTTACAATTGCAGGTTCTGATCAGGTTTTCAGATGGGCAAAAGCCTGGATTGAAGGTGAGACGGTAGTACTGAAACACCCGGCCATTTCCCAACCTGCGGCGGTTCGTTACGGCTGGGATGGTTACCCGATTGTGAATCTGGTGAACCGTGCCGGGTTGCCTGCAAACCCATTCAGAAGTGACACCTGGCCCGGCGTAACGGAAGGAATAAAATAGAAAGAATTTTGGCTGCCTGAAAAGGATCTTGCCGGACTTGATGGCCGTCACATTAAAAGTCATAAATTCAGTAATCCCCTTTTCGGGTGATTTTTGAGAAAAAATTTAACCGTAAATTTACTCCGTATTCAAAAAAGGAGATCCACATGAAAAAAGTATTACTAAGCCTGCTTGTTATTTCAAGCCTTTCACTGATGTTGGGTTGCGACGATGAAGAAGATAAGAAGGATGATGCTGGTGGTGGCGGAGTCCCGGCTACACAAACTGGTGCCGGAACGATGGGAGCAACCGTTGATGGTGCTGCCTGGGTTGCCGGTTATAATGTACCTGGTGTTCCCGCACAAACTGCCTGGGGCGTTGCTACCGGCGGATATATTGTTGCATGGGGAATGAAGGTTAACCTTAACACCTCAACGCTTGTTGGGAAAACCGAAACAATTGGTCTGTATGTTGCTGCAACTGCACCGGGTACCTATAATTTAACTTTTGGTGCCGGAACAAATTATGGTACTTACACCATTCTCGAAACAACAGGTGGTGGAACGACTACGACTAAAAACCAGACTTACATTACCAATGCTACAAATGCGACCGGTAGTGTTACCATTACCAAATATGATACAGCCAATAAAATTTTGTCTGGAACTTTTAATTTTAAAGCAGAATATACCGACCCCAAAACATTGGTTAAAAGCTATGTTGATATAAAAAATGGTGTGTTTGATATTAAATATTAAATTTGTTTTTGCCTTGTTTGTTGACGCCCGGGTGGTGAGCCCGGGTTTTTTTTTGCCTTGCTGTCCAATCGTTTGAAAAGATATCAAAAAAACCGGGTTTCCCGGATAACCACAAAACCAAAGAAAAGAGACGTTACTTTGAAAACATTACTGTTAAATGTTGTTATGATTTCCGCCTTATCCCTCATGATGGGTTGCGACAATGAAGAAGATAAGGATAAAGCAAAGGATCCTGTTGGTGGAAGCGGAGTACCTGCAACCCAAACCGGTGCGGGTACCATGGGTGCAACAATTGATGGTAATGCATGGGTCGCCGGGTATTCTGTACCTGTTGGTGGTGCAAAACCTGCCTATGGTTCAGTTTCAGGTGAGTATGTTTTTATTTACGGATTTAAAGTAAATTATAACACCACAACCTTTGCCTCATCCTCTGAAACCATTCAGATTTTTGTAAAAGCCAATGCACCTGGTACCTACCCGATTGGCATTTATGGTGGAACTGGAAACAGTTGGGCTGTTTATACCAAAACCGAAACATCAGGGGCAATTTCAACCACAAAGATTTATTACACAACCCAGGAATCTGCAATCGGTAGTTTTACCTTATCAAAATTCGATAAAACAGGTAAAATTGTATCGGGTACCTTCAACTTTAAGGGTGAATATACCGATCCGGCTACAAGCGCTAAATCGTATGTTAACATTACCAATGGTGTGTTTGACATCGTTTATAACTAATCTGTTTTTTGCCTTGTTTGTTGAGACCCGGGTGATGAGCCCGGGTTTTTTATTGCCTGAAAAAGGGGTTTCTCCTGGTTAACCGCTATTTTTGTCCTTTATTTAAAGAGGAACCATGTCAAAATTTAACTACACCCTTTCATTTTTACTTTCAGCAGCATTTTTATTGTCCTGCGAAAAAGCAACAAATACCAGTGACGATCCGATTTCATCAAGCGGTGTTGCAGAAACCAATACGGGTCAGAATACAATGGGTGCTGTCGTTGATAAAAACGAAGCCTGGGTTGCAGGAATTCAGGCTGGCATTCCGATTCCAGTTCCCTATGCCTCCATTCAGGCAGCCAGAACCGGAAACGGACTACTCATTACCGGAGTGAGAGTTACATATAGCTTTTCAACATTCAAACCCGGTGCCGATGCTTTTTCAATTGGCATTTATGCAGATAAACCCGGGGAATACAACATTGGTGTCCGTACCGATGGAACTTCATTTAATTCTGCCTGGGCTGCTTTTTATCAGGTTGAAGGTTCCCTTTCTTATGAAAATGGAAAACTATATTCTCCAGATGGCATCACCTATAAAGGAAAGGTTAATCTGAAAAAACTCGACTTAACCAATAAAATTGCTTCAGGGACGTTTTCGTTTACTGCATTCAACAAAGATGCTGATAACAAAATCACGACCAAAACTTTTGAGTATGGTGTTTTTGACGTCAAATTTCAGTGAGAATTTTGAGAAGCTGATTTTAAAAAAACCCGGGTGATGAGCCCGGGTTTTTTTTGATCGACGGGAGCTATTTGTGGATTTAGTTGTTCCCTAATCCTTTACCAAAGATTTTAATACTTCAAATGCGTCTGGGTTCATTTTTCCTTTTTCCCTGGTAAAATTAAAATCATTTCGGTTAAATATTTTTTCTTTGTTGTTTTCCACTAACTTATCAAATCGGCCGATTACGGTTGAAAGTGCTGGATTGTCTTTATTTTGGAAGTAATAACGAAAATATTCAATAAACATTGCTGGATGATTGTGAATTTCCAAATCATAATAATCCTGCAGGGTGCATAATAACTCAGAATCTGGAATATCAGAAAGAACTCTTGCAAGGGAAATTGCCAGGAAGTTGGCTGCATCTGTATTCTTATTTTTTAAAAGAAACGAATTGATAACTTTACTGTTAGAACTTAAAAACGTCGTCCAGTTTATCTGATTTTGTTGTATTAAACTGACAAGTTCGCGATACTCTTCAGTAGCAATAAGTTCAGTTTTTGCTTTTGAATATTTTACAACAAATGAAAGGTTCGTGGACATTACCTCTTCAATATCGTTCTTACTATATTTTATTTGTAAAACTATTGTATACTTACCCTCTTTTAAAGGACTGAAAGGCCGAAGAAATGCCTCCTCATTTAGGCGAAAAGTTCGTGGAAACATACGGAACAAATTCATGGAATAATAGTATTCTTGATTCACTTTCAATAGACGATAATCGACAACCTTATTATTTTCATCCAATGAGGCAAATTGTGACTTGTTTTCTTCCTTTGCCCCCTCCACATTTCCAACCTCCCATTTCTCGGAAAGTATTTTAATTTCTTCAGTAGAAATATTTTTAATTGATAAAAAACTTTGCGGCCACCTGGTTTTAATTGTATCATCAATACCCAACCGGATTTCAAGATCTTGCTCAGGTTGATTTAAAGTGGTAAAAAGGAAAAACAGTAAAGCAAGCATATTAATGCGTCCTCATATAGCTGGTACTGGGAATGATCGGGAGATTACATTTTATGGGTATACAGAACTCTCTAATCCTTTACCAAAGTATTTATTACTTCAAAATCACCTGGGTTCATCAATCTTTTTTGAATAGTAAAAATAAAATCATTGCGTTTAAATATTTTTGCTTTGTTGTTTTTTACCAACTTATCAAATCGGTCCATTACGGTTGAAAGTGCTGGGTTGTCTTTATTTTGGAAGTAATAACGAAAATATTCAATGAACATTTCTGGATGCTCGTGAATTGTTAGATCATAATAATCTTGCAACGTATTTAGTAGTTCATCATCAGTAATATCAGAAAGAACTCTTGCCAGAGAGACAGCAAAAAAGTTAGCGACATCTGTATTTTTATTTTTAAGAAGAAAGGAATTGATCCTTTTACTGTTAGAACTTAAAAACATCGTCCAGTTTATCTGATTTTGTTGTATTAAACTGACAAGTTCGCGATACTCTTCAGTAGCAATAAGTTCAGTTTTTGATTTTGAATATTTAACAACAAATGAAAGGCTTTTGGACATTTCATTTTCTATGTTGTTTTTCATATATCTTATTTGCAATAAGATTGTGTACTTACCCTCTTTAAAAGGACTGAGAAGTGGAAGAAATGCCTCCTCGCTTATGCGAAAAGTTCGTGGAAATATACCGAACAAATACATTGAACAATAGTATTCTTCTTTGGTTTTCAATGGCCAAAAATCGAGTTCTCTATTATTTTCATCCATTGAGGCAAATTGAGATTTAAATTCGGCCTTTAAACCGTCACTATTTTCATATATCCATTTCTTAGAGAGTATTTTAATTTCATCAGAAGAATGATTTGTAATTGATAAAAAACTTTCTGGCCACCTGGTTTTAATGGTATCATCAATCCCCAATCGGATTTCAAGATCCTGAACCGGTTGATTTAAGGTAATAAAAAGAAAAAATAGTGAAGCAAGCATCATAGATCTCGGTAAGAATTTTATTTAAAGACAGATTCAAAGCAATGTTAATTCAAATTTAACCAAAAAAGAACCCTGCTAAAAGATTTAATTCTCTTTATCCCCCCTTTTTTTATTTCCTTCCGTTCGTTGCTTCTTTCCCCGACCCTCCCGAACTTCCATCCATTTTATGGCTAAACTTACAACCCAATTTATCTGCCAGTCCTGTGGCTCGGTTTCCCCGAAATGGAACGGAAAATGTAACGATTGCGGTGAATGGAATACCCTCATCGAAGAAGTCGTTGAAACCGGAAAGAAAAAGGTGGATGCGGTCCACCAAAACCGGATTTCTTCCAACCCGCCGGTAAAGGCAACAACCCTGGCTGAAATTCCCCGGAAAGAAGGGGAACGCATGCAAACGGCCTTCGGTGAGTTTAACCGGGTGATGGGCGGCGGAATCATGAAGGGAAGTCTGATTCTCATCGGCGGGGATCCCGGAATCGGGAAATCGACGCTCATGATGCAGGTTGCCGGTTATCTCGATTCCAATAAAGAAACGATTCTTTACGTTTCCGCAGAAGAATCCGTCCATCAGGTCAGAGGCCGTGCAGAACGGCTCGGACTTGAAAAAGCGCCGATTTTATTGCTTGCCGAAACCAACCTCAACGAAATTCTGCTTCAGGCGAGAAATCTGAAGCCTGCTCTTCTCATCATCGATTCCATTCAGACGGTTTATCTGCCTGATCTCAGTTCGGCGCCGGGTTCGGTTTCTCAGGTCCGTGAATGTACATCTGCGGTCATGACCCTGGCCAAAACTGAACATATTACCACGTTTATTACCGGTCACGTCACCAAAGACGGTTCCATTGCCGGACCCCGGGTTCTTGAGCATCTGGTCGATACGGTTCTTCAGTTTGAAGGCGACCGGAATCACCATTTCCGGATTTTACGTTCTCTTAAAAACCGGTTCGGATCAACCAACGAAATCGGTGTTTTCGACATGAATTCACGTGGATTGAGAGAAATCACCAATCCGTCTGAATTGTTTTTGTCAGAATTCAGTCAGGGAATTACCGGTTCAGTCATTGCCGTCACGATGGAAGGAACCCGGCCGATTCTGGTTGAACTTCAGGCTTTGGTTTCGAACTGTAATTACGGTTTTCCACAGAGAAATACCAACGGTTTCGATCAGCGTAGGATGACGATGCTGCTTGCCGTTCTGGAAAAACGGCTCGGGACACCGATGGGAACTCAGGATGTTTTTCTCAACGTGGCTTCCGGACTCAAAATTGATGATCCGGCTGCAGATCTTGGCGTTTGCATTGCCATTTTATCGTCATTCCGGGAATGGTCAATTGCCCGTGATGTTGTGTTTATCGGTGAAATCGGTTTGGGCGGAGAAATCCGTTCTGTGTCATCCATTGAACAGCGACTTTCTGAATGTGCCAAACTCGGATTTAAACGGCTCATCGTTCCGAAAGCATCTCTGAAAGAAGCTGAACTTCCGAAAAATGTAGAAGTCATCGGCGTCAACCACATTCAGGATGTGTATAACCGGATGGATGAATGGCTGACGGATTTACAGTTATAAGTGGTAAGTTAAAAGTTATAAGTTGATAGGATTCCCCTCCTTTTCAAGGAGGGGTGGCGAAGCCGGGGTGGTTTGTATATTTTACTAAAACTCTAGGCAGGAAAACCACCCCAATCCGGGCACTTCGCCCTTCGATAAAATTTTTTGCGGTGCAAAAAATCACTCAGGGTGACAGGCTTTAAAACCGGATTTTCCCCTCTTTGAAAAAGTTGGAAATCCCGATTATTTCGGGAGCGGGGAGTTTTTTAGTCACATGTCCCTCGTCACCAGTCACCGGAATTTAAAATTTGAAAAGAATCAGAATAAATGCCCCCGGCGGAATTGAGGTTCTTCAAACCGAAGAATCCGCCATTCCTGAACCTAAACCCAATCAGGTTCTGGTCAGAATCAAAGCCACCTCTTTGAATCACCTCGATATCTGGGTGAGAAAGGGACTTCCGTTTTCTCCCTATCCGTTAACACCGGGAAGTGACGGCGCCGGAGTTGTTGAATCCACCGGAAGTCAGGTTTCAAACTTTAAAAAAGGTGACCGGGTTTTTATTTCACCCGGATTTTCCTGCGGAACCTGCCCAAATTGTATTGCAGGAAACGATAATCTGTGCAAAGATTACCACATTTTTGGCGAATCTGCAGACGGATTTGATTCTGAATTTGTTGCTGTTGATGAACACCTGGTTTTCCCTTTGCCCGATTCTGTTTCGTTTTCTGAATCTGCTGCTTCAACGTTGGTTTTTCTGACGGCCTGGCAAATGGTTGTGGATAAAGGACAGGTAAAATCCGGTGATACTGTTTTTGTCTGGGGCGGAAGTTCCGGAGTGGGTTCGGCGGCGATTCAAATTGCCAGATATTTCGGGGCAGAAGTGATTGCTGCTGCTTCCTCATCAGAAAAACTTGCTGTTGCAGAAAGATGCGGCGCAACAACTTTACTGAATTATCAGACTGAAGGCATTGTCAGGGAAGTGAAAGCCAAAACAGGAAAACGGGGTGTCGATCTTGTTATTGAACATACCGGCGCAGAAACCTTGTCACGTTCGGTTCAAATGACAGCCAAAGGCGGGAAAATTGTCACTTGCGGAGCCACAACCGGCTGGGATGCAAAAATTGACTTAAGACATATTTTCTTCAGGCAGATTTCCCTGATCGGATCCACCATGGGAAGCCGGAATCATCTGGTACCGATTATGAAGTTAATTTCCGAAGGAAAGCTGAAACCTGTCATTGACCGGGAACTCTCCCTGTGGGAAATCCAAAAAGGACATGAGCTGATTGAATCAGGGAAAACCCTTGGGAAAATTGTTTTGGTTACCTGATAATCGATCCAAACAGGCGAACAGGAAAACTAAATACTAAAATAATACGTCGTTCAATCTGGCTAAAGGAATATGAATATTCTGCATCCGGGTTTTATTTTTTCTTAATATATCGTATTCTTGATTTTATCTAATCCGGAGTTTTCCATGAAGAAAAGTTTTTACCTGGTTTCAGGTCTATTATTTTTTGTAACCTTTTCTCTTTCAGCTCAAACGGGTCCCGTTGCATCCTTTCATTTTGGTTTTCCGATTTCGGGTACCAATATTGGCTACCAAATTGGAAACCTGGTTCCTTACGCAGGTCTTGATTTAATCAGAGTATCCTTCGATGACAAATCGGAATATGAAAATTACTCAAGAGACAGTCAAACTGGTAATCTGTTTTTAAAATCTAAACTTGAACAATCCTCAAGCGGATCAGTTTTACTTATTATTCCCAAACTGGGAGCCAGATTTTATCTTTCAACCGGAAAGTCCCGCTCAATTGGCTGGTATATAAAGGGAGATATTATGAAGATAATTCCAATTTTTGATGGTGAGAGTAAAGAGAGTTATATAGATTATTATTGGAATAAGCAGGTTTCAAGTAGCTACAAAATGACTACGGATGAAAAAAGACGGCAGTCGGATATGATTGATTATTGGGGAATTACTGTTGGAACTGGAGTTGAGTACTTTTTCAGTGACAAATTTGCTCTCGGTGGCGAATATGGTATTCGTCTTTTTTTAAATGATTATACAGATAATTTCGATGAAGCGAATGATGGTGATTCATATTATGGGAACAAAAATAAATCAAGTGATGAAGTATCAAATGCTCTGAATTTGAGTTATACTGAGATTACCCTTAATTATTATTTTAGTAGAGATTAATATCTACCCTTCGATCTCAGGCTTGTGGGTTGAATAGGCTACGGCAATACAATAATCCTGAATAACCTGGATGCCCTTTGCTTCAAGAGTTGCTCCCACTTCCTCACTTGAAATTCCCTGCTGAAACCAGACAACACCCGGCAGGGGATTCATCCCGAGAATATCATCAACATGCAAATGAAGATGTTCAGAGGCTCTGAAGACATCCACAATATCAACTTGTCCCGGAATTTCAGACAACGTGCCATAAACCGGTTTGTGGGCGATGTATGTTCCGGCAAACTTCGGATTCACTCCCACCACATCAAATCCTTTATCAATCAGAAAATGAAAAATCTGATTCGAGACTTCCATGTGTCCGGGTTTTAAACCCAGGACAGCAATCCGTTTGTGGGTTTTGAGTATTTCAGGAATGGTGTATGGTTTTTTCATGTCAGACCTTTATTTAAAGTGCCTAAACGCAGGGTTCGCAAAGTTATAACAACGCTAAGTCCGCAAAAATTTCATTGGGTTTGAAAACAGGGTTTGTTGGAAAAGGCCGCATTTTCAGTTTGTCCGGACACTTCGACTCCGCTCAGTGACCGGATTTTTTGTTTCATTTGCTTCAGTGTTCGGACAATTCCAATCCGATAAATATTTTCATTTCGTCTGCTTTAGCTGACGGATTTCAGATTTATGGAAAACAAATTGAGTTTTAACCCAACAATTTTTTCTAAATAGTTGAAACTTTTAAAAAGAAACAAAATACTGGATTTGCGTCGCACATTTCATGACCCGCCTTCGCGGGAATGACAGTTTTTCAAATTCAGAAAAATACTGGATCCCGGATCCCCGAAAGCGTTCGGGGCAGGCTAAGTCCGGGATGACACAATACTTATGTTTTCCCCCTTAAAAAATTCCCCCCGCTTCGTACCCCTGGCATTTTGACCTTTGTGCCCTTAGAGGTAAAACGTCTTTTTCAAAGAAAATCGAGGGGCCGGTGTCTGAAGTGAACCCCAACTTCCTTTTCTGCAAAGTTCCGGTAGGCCGAAACATCAGCATCAAGCGGGGCAACCACACTCATCGTCACATCCGGAATATATCCTTTAGCATCACGGGCGAAATCAATCATGCCCTGATAAAATCCTTTTCCCTTCGGAAGTCTCATCACCGAGTTATAATCCTCCTCATCGAGTGAATTCAGGCTGATCGAAATTTTATCAACCAAACCCTGAAGTTCCGGCAGAATATTCCGTTTGTTGATGATATTTCCGTGTCCGTTGGTGTTCATCCGGATGGAAGCACCTTTCGATTTCAGTTCGGCGGCAACTGCTTTCAGCACATCCAGTCTGATCGTGGGTTCACCATATCCGCAAAACACGATATCATGATATTTTTTCGGATCCGGAATTTGGGAAAGAATGTCTTCAGCCGACGGTTCTTTGTCAATTTTGAGGTTATAGCCCTGAATCGAGGCATTATCCTTCCGGTCACAAAAAACACAATCGGCCGAACACCGGTTGGTAAGGTTCACATAAAGATTGTGTCCGATTTCGTACGTGGTAACGGGTTTTGGTTTTTCGCCGATCCCAAAGAGTTTCCAGGTGTTGAACGTGACATTCCGGTTGATGTCATCTTCCGAAGCATGATACAACTCAGCCAGATACTTAACCACATAAGTCACATAAGCCGGTTCATTCCGTTTACCTCTCATGGGGTGCGGAGAAAGAAACGGAGAATCGGTTTCGGTAAGCAATCTGCTCAGCGGAAGGTAAGGAATCAGATCTTTCAGCTTACTGTTTTTGAACGTGAGCGGACCTGCAAGAGAAATATAAAATCCGGTTGCCAATGCTTTTTCAAGAAAACTGCGATCTCCTGAAAAGCAATGAAATACGCCGGTCAATCCAGAGCCCTTATATTCATTCAGAATATCAATCAGATCATCATCAGAATTCCGGTTGTGAATAATGATGGGTTTATTCAGCTCAATGGCAAGTTTAATCTGTTCATGGAAAAACCTTTTTTGTTTTTCAATAAACGATTTATCCCAATAGTAATCGAGTCCGATTTCACCAATGGCCACCATGCCCGGCATAAGAGCTAATTTTTTTATTTCAGCAAGATAAGTTTCTTCATCGGTGTCTTTCACATCGCTTGGGTGGATGCCGGCTGCACCAAATAATTTGCCGGGAAACCGGTTAACGAGTTCAACTACTTTTGTTGATGTTTCAAGATTGGTACCCGGAACCAGAATGGTTTTTACATCCTGTTCATCAGCCCGTGCAAGAATATCTTCCACAGGTTCCACATAATCTTCCCAGTAAATATGGGCATGAGTATCAATTGCAGACCAGCTCATTCAGCGTTCTTTCTTCATTTGAAAGTAAAGATACCCGAAAATTGCAAACATGTCATGCCGTGAGTGTCCATGCCGGGTTAAAAGTGCTCAATTGCTTCCATTTTTTGGTTCCATTTTTAATGCGGATAACCTGTGGATAACTTGTGCGAAGATTCCGGAGACTTAACATCACATGACCTAACTGCTTGAAAATCATGATTTAAATCACATTTTGTTCATTTTACGAAAACGATCTATGTTATTATATTTAAATGACTTATCACTATTATTTGTTTTTTCTTTGTTAAGAATTGACTTTGTTGTTGTCGGATTGTATTGAAAATCACATTCAGTCAAAATTGTGGATAATTGTGAATAAGCGTGAACTGAATTTCATTCTGCATAAACCTGACATCATGCAGGTAAAATCCTATATTTGCAAACTTTTAACAGGTCTTTTGACTGAAAACCTAAGGAAACCAAGTGCCAAAACGGACAGATCTTTCCTCAATACTGCTGATCGGCAGTGGTCCGATCGTTATCGGACAAGGCTGTGAATTCGATTATTCAGGCACCCAGGCCTGCACCGTTCTGAAACGGGAAGGATTCCGGGTGATTCTGGTAAACAGCAATCCGGCTACCATCATGACCGATCCTGAATTTGCCGATGCCACCTACATCGAACCTCTCACCGCCGACTTCCTCGAAAAAATTATTGAAAAAGAACGGCCGTCTGCTATTCTCCCAACAATGGGCGGACAGACCGCACTGAATCTTGCTGTTCAGCTTTCCGAAGCCGGTGTACTTGAAAAATATGGCGTTCAACTGATCGGTGCCAATCTGAAGGCAATTAAAAAAGCTGAAAACCGGTCAGAGTTTAACGAAGCCATGAAAAATTGTGGCGTTGCAACCATCAAGGGTCAGTTTGCCTATTCGATGCAGGAAGCGTTGCTGATTGTTGAGAAAATCGGATTTCCAACGATTATTCGTCCTTCTTTCACCATGGGTGGTTCCGGTGGCGGAATTGCTTACAACATGGAAGAATTCAAGGAAATTGTTCACCGCGGACTCACACTTTCCCCATCCAATGAAATTCTGGTTGAAGAATCGGTTATCGGGTGGAAGGAATACGAACTCGAAGTGATGCGGGATACCAAGGACAACGTGGTCATCGTCTGTTCCATCGAAAACTTTGATCCGATGGGTGTTCACACCGGCGATTCCATAACCGTTGCTCCGGCACAAACGCTTACCGATAAAGAATATGAAACGCTCAGGGATTATTCAATCAGAATCATCCGTGAAATCGGCGTTGAAACCGGCGGATCGAATATCCAGTTTGCTGTCAACCCGGCCGATGGTGAAGTACGTGTCATTGAAATGAACCCACGGGTTTCCCGTTCTTCTGCACTTGCCTCAAAAGCAACCGGATTCCCCATCGCCAAAATTGCAGCCAAACTTGCCATCGGGTACACACTCGATGAAATTCTCAACGACATTACCAGAGTTACCCCAGCCTGCTTTGAACCGACGATTGATTACACGGTTGTGAAAATTCCCCGGTGGGATTTTGAAAAATTCAAAACCGTGAAGCCCCGTCTAGGTATCCAGATGCAATCAGTCGGTGAAGTCATGTCTTTCGGACGGACGTTCAAGGAAGCTTTCAACAAGGCGATCCGTTCACTTGAAATTGGCAGAATGGGTTTGGGAACAGACGGAAAAGACAAAGAAGATCCGTTAACAATGACGCCGTCAGAAATTGAAAACTTCCGGTCGGATCTCAAAGAAAAACTGGCGGTTCCGAATCCGCAGCGGATTTTTTACATCCGGTATGCGTATCAATTGGGATATACACTTGAAGATCTGTTCAGGATTACGGGAATTGACCCCTGGTTTCTGAACCACATCAAAGAACTGGTTGAGTTTGAAGATGAACTCCGCCAGCTTTCAGTATAAGAATTTGTACCAAAGGGGAACCGGTACGTTACTTTCAGAGTACAAACGGGGAACCAACACAAAAGGACACCTTTCATGAAACCATTTTTTCTCCTTCTCCTTACCGGACTAACGGCAACTGCACTTTTTGCTCAGGATAACGTTAGTTCTTCTGGCGAGCGGACTTCCGTTTCCGTTACCATCTACAACAACGGTCTTGGACTTGTCAGAGAAACCCGGAAAGTTGACCTGAAAGCAGGTGTTTCAACCCTGCGATATGAAGATGTTTCATCCTTTATTATCCCACAAACTGTACGAATCAAATCAAAATCCAACCCAGATCAGCTTACCATTTTTGAACAGAATTACGAATACGATCTTATTTCATCCAACCGTTTGATGGATAAGTATGTGGGTAAGGATGTTAAACTATATCGTGTCAATGAAAACGGTACCGAAACCGAAGTGAAGGCAAAGCTGATTGCCAATAATAACGGACCCATCTATCAGATCGGAAATGAAATTTCTCTCGGATACACAGGCCGGGTTGTTGTACCCACGATTCCTGACAATTTATTTTCACAGCCAACTTTAATCTGGAAACTAAATAATCAAGTAAAAGGGTCACAGGAACTGGAGGTTTCTTATCAGACCAACGGCATGAACTGGTCGGCTGACTACATCATGGTTTTAACTGAAAATGAGAAAAAATCTGACTTATCAAGCTGGGTAACTTTGAGCAACAACTCGGGTGCACGTTTTGAAAATGTAATCCTTCAATTGGTTGCCGGCTCAATAAAAAGAGCCGAAATCACACCAATGGCTAAATTCAGGGGAGGCCGAGCCATGGATGTCGCTTATTCAGTTGCAGAAGCCCCAGAATTTGAACAGGAAAATCTTTCCGAATATTACCTCTATACGTTGGACCAGCCAACCACTCTGGGTATGGATCAAACCAAGCAGGTTCAATTATTTTCAACAAACGATATTTCAGTAGAAAAAAGATACATTTTCGAGAATTTGCCGATGGGTTCAGGGGATGAAAAAGAGTTCAACAGAGCTACAGTCAGATATGACTTTAAAAACAGTAAGGATAATAGCCTGGGCCGTCCGCTTCCAAAGGGAGTTGTGAGAGTGTTCAAAGCCGATTCCAAAGGCAGGCAGCAACTGCTGGGTGAAGACAACATTGATCACACCCCAAACAATGAAGAAGTTAAAATCACAACCGGCGAAGCGTTTGATGTGGTTGCAAATGGCAAACAGCTCTCTTTTCAAAATTTCAGCATCGGTTCAGGCTATAATGCCGAATATGAAGTCAGCCTGAGAAACAGAAAAACCGAAGACATCACCATCCGGCTTTACGCCAACGTGGGTGGCGAGTGGAAAATCACTGATTCTTCACACAAGTTTGTGAAAGAGTCGAATTCAAAAGTTTATTTTGATGTGCCGGTAAAAGCAGATTCAGAAGTGAAAGTTACCTATTCGGTTAAGGTCAGTTATAAATAACCGGTGACTGATTCGGTTACTGGTCACGGATTACGGGTGACGGGTTGAAATTTAAAGTACAGGAATAAAATGGCAAACATTACCAGAGACATTCTGCAAAAAGCCAAAGAATACGGTTTCAGCGACAAACAGCTTTCTGTTTTGCTGAAAACTGATGAAAATTCTGTCCGCAAGCTCCGTTTTGAACACGGCGTTATTCCCGGATTTAAATCTGTGGATACCTGTGCGGCTGAGTTTGAAGCTTACACACCGTACTTCTACTCGACCTACGACGGAAACAACGAACCCAAACCTTCCGACCGTAAAAAAGTGATCATCCTTGGCGGTGGTCCGAACCGGATTGGTCAGGGAATTGAATTCGATTATTGCTGTGTCCATGCCGTTTTTGCTCTGAAAGCCAAGGGTTTCGAAACCATCATGGTGAATTGCAACCCCGAAACCGTTTCAACTGATTATGACACAACTGACCGGTTGTATTTCGAACCGCTGACTTTCGAAGATGTGATGAACATTATCGACTTCGAAAAACCTGACGGTGTGATTGTGACTTTTGGCGGACAAACGCCACTAAAACTGGCTCAGCGCTTGGCCGATGCCGGCGTGAATATTCTGGGGACGTCTCCAGAGGGAATTGCTCTTGCAGAAGACCGTAAACTTTTCGGTAATCTGATTGACAGTATTGGCATTCCGGTTCCTGAATGGGGAACGGCCTTTTCTTTTACTGAAGCCAAAGTAATTGCAGAAAAAATCGGGTACCCGGTTCTGGTGAGACCGTCTTTCGTTCTTGGCGGACGGGCCATGCAGATTGTGAACTCGACTTCAGAGCTTGAAACTTACATGAAATTTGCCGTTGAAGTCAGTGATGAGCATCCGATTTTGATTGACAAATTTCTTGAAAACGCCATTGAATTTGATGTGGATGCGGTTTGCGACGGCGATGACGTTTACATTGGCGGGATTCTCGAGCACATTGAAGAAGCCGGAATTCACTCGGGAGACTCTACTTCAGTTCTTCCCCCACAATTTGCAACCCAGAAACTCGATGTCATCCGGGAATATACCGTCAGAATTGCAAAAGCCCTGAAGGTTTTGGGTCCTCTGAATATTCAGTTTGCGCAGCAAGGCAGTCAGGTTTACATTCTTGAAGTGAATCCACGTGCATCCAGAACCGTTCCGTTTGTATCGAAGTCAACCGGAGTTCCGCTGGCCAAAATTGCGGCCCGGATTATGACCGGTGAAAAACTCAAAGATTTGAATCTGCCGGAGTTTACCTATCGGGGTTACATCACGGTTAAGTCATCAGTGTTCCCTTTCAGTAAATTCCCGAATGCCGGTGTGTTTTTGGGTCCTGAAATGCGGTCGACCGGTGAAGTGATGGGGATTTCACCCAACTTTGGCGGTGCTTTTGCAAAATCACAGCTTTCTGCCGGGAATCGCCTTCCGAAAAAAGGATCCATTTTCATTTCTGTAAACGATCGTGACAAAGGTGACCGTTTGCTCCAGGCTGTTGACGGACTTGCCCGCTTTGGATTCAAGCTGCTTGCAACTCAGGGAACGGCAACTTATCTGCGTGAAAAGGGATATGAAGTTGAAACTGTTTTCAAAGTGAATGAAGGTCGTCCGGATATCGTGGATATGATCAAGAACGGTGAAATTGCCATGGTTTTTAACACGCCATTGGGTGCAGCTTCCCGTTTTGATGAAAATGCCATTGGTTCTGCCGCCATTCTTCACCGGGTTCCGGTTATTACCACCGTTTCAGGTGCACAGGCTGCCGTAAAGGGAATTTACCGTACTTTAGAAGAAAACTGGGTGGTCAGATCCATCCAGGAATATTATCAGTACGAGCTGGTTTGAGGCAAGGTATAAGGCGTAAGGTTTAAGGTGTAAGTTTAATACCAGGGTCACTGTCCTTCGGCTACGCTCAGGAACCAAGTCGAAGTGCCCTTTTCTTTACGTTTATCTGTAAGTGTTGTCATTCTCGCGAAGGCGGGTCATGAAATGTGCGACGCAAATCCAGTATTTTTCCCTTTTCACTACCCAAATACAATTAAAACCACCCCGGCTCGAACGCTTTCTGGACAATGACTGTCCAAAACATGGATCCCGGATCAAGTCCGGGATGACAACCAATTTTTTTATCAGGGGAATGGAATTGTTTCTGGCTTATACCTTACACCTTCTTTTCCTCCGTCTGACTTTTTATCCTTTCAATGACCATTTCAGACAATCTACGGCTGATTTCTCTTCGGTTACCGAGCAGCCACGTCAATTCTTCCTCAGTCAGCATACCCATCACCATTCCCAGAATAACGTCACGAAAGTGATGATTTTTCTTCATCATTTCTCTGATGACTTCCTGCTTTTTAAAGCGGGATAACTCATCAAAATTGATTCCCAGTGCTTTGACTTCTGTTTGAAATAAAACCAGAATGGATTCGTTCTGAAACTTCAGGATCGGCCTGAGAATCCTGTTCGTAAATTGGGCCGTTTCATCCATTTCTTCAGTATTGGGGATTTCGATTTCGGGGCGAAGGGAAAGCAGAAATTCATTCCGGGTCATAGGTTCTCCTGTTTGGGTTCAAACGGTGAAGGGTTAAAAATCGTTTCAAAACAGAGAACAAATACACAATTGGAAACAAATCCCGGGATTACAAGGGCGTTTTTCCGGGTTTATACATTCTCACCTGTGCTTTTTCGAGAGTAACCAGTCCGCCACATTCGGCTTCTTCAAAAACCTGATCAACAAAGGGAAGAAAAGCCGAGATTTTTTCTTCCGTATCCACAATTTCAACAACAACCGGAAGGTCAGAAGAAAACTCAACCAGCTTGTTGGTGTGAATCCGGCTGTTGGCGCCAAAACCCGCCTGACATTTCCAGACCGTACATCCGGCAAGATGCTGGGCTTTTGCTTCCGTCAAAAGACGTTCCCAGACGGGGTGGTGGTGGATTAAATCAGATTCTCCGAGGAAAATCCTGAGTAATTGAGCTTCACCGGTCAGTTTCATAAAAACCTCAAAAAAGTTTACCGAGAAGATGTCCGAACCAGACAAAAACGAGGCAGAGCACAACAGAGAGCAGAATATTTCCGGCAGCGAGGAAAAATTCCCCATCCCGGAAGAGAGCCAACGTCTCCCAGCTAAAAGATGAAAATGTGGTAAATCCGCCTAAAAAGCCGATTACGGCCAAATGACGCCAATAAGGGAACACCGTCAGCTTCGTTTCGAGCAGGGTAAGTATCAATCCGATCAGAAAAGAGCCGACGACATTCACCGTCAGCGTGCCATAAGGGAAGGTGGGGCCAAGCAAACGGGCCATACCCGAAGCCATTGCAAACCGGGAAACGGCGCCGAGACCACCACCAACAAAAATCAGTACATACATCATCATGGTTTGAATCCTGCAAAATCACGGGCAAACTCCAATGCCCGCTGTTCAGAATAGTAAGGATACTCTTTTCCGCTCATAAATCCGCAATGACCGCCATATTTCGCTTTTTCAAGGTAAACAAACTCATGATCACGGGCAATAGCTTCCGGAAAACATTCCGGACTCAAAAAAGAATCATCTTCAGCATTCAGAATCAGTAACGGTCGCCTGGTATTTGCCAGAACCCGGATTCCGCTTGCCTGAAAATAGTAGTTTTTTGCAGTTCCGTATCCGTGGATCGGTGCCGTGTAAGTATTGTCGAAAGCATGAAAAGTGGTGATTTTTTCGTATCCCTTTGAAGAAATTTTGTCGGGATACAATTTCTCCTTGGCCCTTACTTTTTTACCCAGATAATGAAGAAACCGGGCCATGAAAAGCTTATTCCGGAACCGGTCGAGCTCAATTGCTGAGGCGGTAAGATCCAGCGGGACAGAAACGCCCATGCCGCCTTTTACCTGGCCGGGAATATGATCACTCTGCTCACCGAAATATCGCAACGTCACATTTCCGCCTAGAGAAAATCCGATCAGAAAAAGAGAATCGTACTTTCCGGAGCTGATGGCGTGTTTAACCACAACTTCGAGATCGTCAGAGGCGCCTGAATGGTAAAAACGGAGTTGCCGGTTGATTTCCCCGCTGCAGGATCTCATGTTCCAGGCAAGGGCATCATAACCCGCTTCGTGAAAAATACGGGCCATGCCAACCACATATTTTCTGGAAGCACTTCCTTCCAATCCGTGCGTAATAATAACGAGGGAACGTGAGCCTTGTTTGTACCAGTCGAGATCAAGAAAATCATCATCCGGAGTATCAATTCTTTCCCGTTCCGGTTTGATAAACTCCAGTTTTCTGAAAAGTGTGGGTGAGGTTGTTTGCCAGAAACCTGATCTGAGATAAAAAGGTGGTTTGTAGGTGGATGGAAGAAGGGGCATCTGTTTAAGGTTAAAATTTAAATGTTAAAGGGTAAATTCACATTAAAATACGAACTATGAATGTTAAGTTTTAAATTTTGAATGATGGTTCCCCTCCTTTTCTAAAGGAGGGGAAATACGGTCACTGAGCGGAGTCGAAGTGCCCGGATTGGGGTGGTTTTCCTTTCCTTTAGTTTTCAGAAAACAGCCAAACCACCCCGGCGTTGCCACCCCTCCTTTAAAAAAGGAGGGGAACCTGAAAATTCATCCCGTGACCCGTGATATGTAACCCGTAACCCCTCACGTCATTTTCCCAATGCCGCCAAATTCTCAATTCCATCACCTTCGAGCCGGTAAGTGAGCCATTCTTTCATCCATTTGGCACCCAGTGATTCGTAAAAATCGATTGAGGGTGTATTCCAGTCGAGAACCTGCCAGACGAGGCGACCACAGTTTTTCTCTTTTGCAATCCGGGCCATATCAATTAAAAGGGCTTTGCCGATTCCCAGTTTTCTGAATTCCGGCAGAACAAACAAATCCTCAAGATACAATCCGGGTCGACCCTGCCAGGTGGAATAATTGAAAAAATACAGAG
>Ga0209460_1001007_pt1 | contig 19401 bp, 14 predicted proteins | sample EBPBio132013_DNA_FD_185868 | JGI IMG/M metagenome (GOLD analysis project Ga0209460, IMG submission 185868) | Wastewater treatment Type I Accumulibacter community from EBPR Bioreactor in Madison, WI, USA - Reactor 2_5/13/2013_ DNA (SPAdes)... | ecosystem: Engineered > Bioreactor > EBPR >... | reverse complement strand
TTGGTTAAGCCCCTGTTGGGGTTCGGTTAACGCGGTTGCCAAATCGCTTGTCAACGTTCCGTTGTAGTACCCCTGTAAAGCCGCAACTGCGCCAGACATCGAGGTTATAAGCACTTCTTGAACGGTAACACCGCAATCCGGCGTTGTGGTGTTTGCTACCGTGTCGCGTAAGGCGACTAAATACAGGGTATCGTCATGCACATCCGGCGCGTTCTTAGCCGCCGCTTCGTCAAGACGTGCTTGGAAGTCTTGGCGTGTGCGCGTGGTCACTTGCAGCCACTCCTCGAGTTCACCAGTAATTTCACAGTTACCTTCAATCACAGTTATTGGTGGAGCATTCAGGGTAATCGGTGGTGCAGTCGGTTTAGCCGTATCGTTGATGGCACACGCAGCGAGGCAAAACGGCAGAAGGACGATAACGCCTATCCTGCTGAATGACTTATATGGTGTAACTTGCATCGTCATTTATCCACCTTCTTCGCCGGGTTGAATAACCTGATATGTGCATGAGCTGTAATTTGTACCGAGGATGATGTCATAATCAGCCGTGCGGTTTGGATCAGGCTCTACACGAACGTTTTCAGGTTTGATGTTTAAGATTTTGACAACTTCAGGAACTTTGCTCCCTTTGCTTGTGCCAGCGTGGTCGATCAAGACGGTATCCGTGTACTGTGTGTTGTCCGCTGTGCCAGCCGCAATCGCATTGAAACCGCTCCAACCGAGGCGGTCAGCAGCGACTTTATCCCAATCAGCGTTGCCCGTGCCATTAAAGACATTGATTGTGACACCTGAAATCTCGATCTGGCTTTGGCTCGGGGGAGTGTAGAAGTCTTCCATCAACTGCCGAACCGTATCCGGCACGGGCAGTTGAACGTTCGCGCCGTCAGGGGGTGTCCACGGCGTTGTATGGTAGAGACGTTGGAAAATGAAATGCTCGATGCTGTCAGGGTTGAGGCTGAGAGCATAGGGGAGTAAGCCCAGCATATCCTCAAATTTGAGGTCGGTTTCGACAACTTGCGTCAGTTGTGACCAAAGCTGTGGCAGTTGGGTGATTTGACCGTTATTTAGCCCGGCACGCCAAATAGCGCGGAGAAGCTGCTGCTGACGGCGACCACGGTCAAACTCGATGCTGGTGTGGCGGGAACGTGCGTACCAGAGTGCGCCATCACCGTCGAGGGTATAGGCACCAATCGGAAGAATGTAATAGCCGTCGTCGTCGGGGCCTGCTGCCTGTTTGGGTGGTTTTGCGCCGATGAGTTCTTGATCTTGGATCGCGCAGTCTACGGTTAAACTTACGCCGCCGAGCGTGTTGATGATTTCTTTGAAGCCGCTGAGTTTGACTTTGATGTAGTAATGAACGTTGATACCGAAGTTGTAGAAAATGGTTTGCCGAAGCAAACCGAAGCCGCCACCCGTCCAGCCGACTTGCTCACCATGCGTATAAGCGAGGTTAAGACGCTGCATCGTCCAGCCGGGGATGTAGACGTATAAATCGCGCGGGAGACTAAGCATCGACACGGTATTCGTCGTTCGATTGATCGAGACGATAATCATGGTGTCTGTACGGTCGATGTTGTCGCCGGTTAGCTCACTATCAATACCTAAAAGAACGATGTTGACCAGATCATAACCCTGCCGATCTACCAATGGCACTTTGGTTGGAATGGCTGTCGGGGCAACTTCGTTCGGGTCCGCATCATCAGGCAGCAGGGGGGTTGGCAGCGCGTTCGGTGTGGTTGCCGCAGGAAGCGTCACTGCTGGCAGCTCTGTCGCGGCGACTGGCGCAGCTACAGTTGGAGATGCGGTTAATGTTGGTGTTGAAGTCGGTAATTCAGTTGCTATGGGGACTGCTGTGTTGAGCGCTGGAATAGTGACTTCTATTGCGCGAGGTGTGTTGGTCTCAAAGGCTTGAGCAATTAGGATGGGTTCTGGAGTCGGTGACAGTGTTGCCGTTGGCGTGGATGTTAACGTCGCGGTAGCTGTAAAAGTCGCTGTATTGGTTGGCGTGTTTGTAGATGTTTGCATACTGGTCGGGCTGGGTGTTGTCGTTGAAGTGTTGGTTGCAGTCGATGTTGCTGTTGAAGTTGGTGTGTGAGTGGTCAGCGTGGATACGATGGCATCTACGGTTTGTGCGTAAAGGGGGTGGCGTTGGTTGGCTTGTGATTGCTCGTTGATGTAACGCGATACGGCTTGGACTGTGTTGTTGGTAAAGCCGCCTATCGCTACGACGAGGGCGATTGTTACCAACCAAAAAACGATAAAACGGATTGCGCGGCCTACGCGGGAGGGTCTTTTTTCGGTCATGCGAGTATCCATGATAGTGTGCAAACGTCATCAGTTTATCACCTAACAGATTCAAACGCGACCTCCTATACATATACGATTTTGTGATTTGGGGCGTTGGTTTATACAATCAGTGTTGACGAAAGTCAGATTGTAATAAAGAGGATACGAAACAAAAATTACTTGGAGGCAGCATGTTGAAGCGTATTCAGAAGAAAAGTTGTTGGCTGCTACTGCTTTGCGGATTATTTGTCGTCAATATAGGGCAGTTACTTGCCCAAGATGGTGCGTTGGTTGTTACGGTGCCGGGGAGCTATAACAGTGAAATCGGCTGCCCGAAAAACTTGGGCGCTGAAGGCGACTGGGCACCGGATTGTGATCTCACACGCATGACTGATTCTGATGGCGATGGCATTTACATATATGTCGCGACATCAATCCCGGTAGGCAGCTATGAGGCCAAAATCGCGATTAACAAAAGCTGGTCGGAAAATTATGGCGCTGATGGGGCAAAGGACGGCGCAAATATCCCCTTTGAAGTTCCGGTAGATTATGCACAGGTCACTTTTACTTTTGACTCAGTAAGCAAGATTATGACAATTGAAATTGATCCTTCGGTGATTGGCGCAGAGGCTACCCCACCGCCTAGACCTGAAACCTCGCTTGATTTGACTATGCAGCAGGCTCAATGGGTAACGAAAGATACTATTTTGTGGAATGTCAGCGATATTGCATCTGACTCGACGTTTAAGCTGTATTTCGCGGTAAACGCGGGCATGATTGGCGACGGTGTTGGGTTTCAAGGTGGGGCTTCGATTGATTTGACTTACGATCCAAATGGCGTGACTGACGCGATCCTCGAACGGTTTCCTCATCTTGCTGACTATGCAGCTTTGAAGATCGGCGAGGCTGATCTCGATAAGGTCGCCAGTATTATCCGGCAGCAGGCAGCGGTGGTTGCGATTGACGCGGAAGGTAAGGCGGTCGATGGTACAGGTTTGCAACTACCGGGGGTGTTGGATGATTTATTTCACTACGAGGGCGCGTTAGGCATCACGTACGAGGGTGATGTGCCGACTCTACAGGTATGGGCACCGACCGCACAGCAAGTCGCCCTGCGGTTATTTGATGACAGCGACCCCGCCACCAAGAGCAAGAAAATCCCGATGACGCTGGATTGGACGACCGGTGTGTGGAGCGTAACGGGTGAAGCCGATTGGACGAATAAGTATTACCTGTACGAGGTGAAGGTTTACGCGCCAACAACCCAGCAGGTCGAGACCAATTTGGTGACTGACCCGTACTCGATCAGCTTGGCGGTGAACAGCACGCGCAGCCAGATCGTCAACCTGAACGATGCGAGTTTGATGCCGGAGGGGTGGGGCGAGACCGCTAAACCGGCACTTGAAGCGCCGGAAGACGCGGTGATTTACGAGCTGCATGTGCGCGATTTTAGCATTCATGACGAAACCGTACCCGAAAATGAGCGCGGGACGTTTAAGGCGTTCACGGAGGTCGACTCAAACGGCATGAAGCACTTGATTGCTTTAGCTGAAGCCGGACTGACTCACATTCACCTGCTGCCGGTGTTCGACATCGCGACCATCGAGGAGAATCGTGAGTCACGAACAGAACCGGATTGGGCGGCGTTAACCGAAATGGGTGCTGACTCGGAGGAACAGCAAGCGCTGATCGACCCGATTCGTGACCAAGACGGTTTCAATTGGGGATACGACCCGTACCACTTTAATACGCCCGAAGGCAGTTATTCGACCGACCCGAACGGCACGGCACGGATACTCGAATTCCGCGAGATGGTGCAATCGCTCAACGAGAATGGTTTGCGGGTGGTGATGGATGTGGTTTACAACCATACGAACGCCAGCGGGGAAAATGATAAGTCGGTGCTGGATAAGATTGTGCCGGGTTACTACCACCGCCTGAACGCGCGAGGTGGGGTGGAGACAAGTACCTGCTGTCAGAATACGGCTACCGAGCATTGGATGATGGAAAAGCTCATGATCGACTCGGTGGTGCTGTGGGCAACAGCATATAAGGTGGACGGCTTCCGGTTTGACTTGATGGGACACCATATGAAGTCGAATATGGAAGATGTTCGTGCGGCGTTGGATGCACTGACGGTCGAAAACGATGGTGTGGACGGCAAGTCGGTTTACGTTTATGGCGAAGGCTGGAACTTCGGTGAGGTCGAGAACAATGCGCGGGGCGTGAACGCGACCCAGTTTAACATGGCTGGGACGGGCATCGGAACGTTCAACGACCGGATGCGGGATGCCGTACGCGGTGGCAGCCCATTTGGCGGCTTCCAAGATCAAGGCTTTGCGGAAGGTTTGTTCGTTGACCCGAACGGCATCACCTCCGGCAGTGAGGATGAGCAGCTTGCACGGCTGAATCTGTTCGCTGACCAGATACGTGTTGGGCTGGCTGGTAATTTGAAGGACTACAGTTTCGTGAACGCGGCAGGTGAGACCGTGACCGGAGCGGATGTGGTGTACAACGGGCAGCCAGCGGGTTATAATCTTGATCCGCAGGAACATATCGTTTATGTATCGGCACACGACAACGAAACGCTCTTTGACGCGATCCAGATGAAATCGCCTGAAACGGCGACGATGGCTGATCGCGTACGGATGCAGAATCTGGCGAACAGTTTGGTGCTACTGAGTCAAGGCGTACCGTTTTTCCATGCGGGTGATGATATTCTGCGGTCGAAATCCGGTGACCGGAACAGCTACAACTCCGGCGATTGGTTTAACCGGCTGGACTTCACCTACGAAAGCAATAATTGGGGGGTAGGGCTGCCACCCGCAGGGGATAACCGTGACAACTGGGGCATCTTGCAGCCGTTGTTGGCGAACCCGGAACTCCAGCCGAGCAAGGATGATATTCTGGGCGCGAACGCGGTGTTGCGTGAGTTCCTTCAAATCCGTAAGAGTTCGCCTTTGTTCCGGTTACAAACAGCCGATGATGTACAGGCGCGGCTCACCTTCCAGAATGTAGGCACGGACGCGATCCCCGGTTTGATCGTGATGACGCTTTCTGATACAGGTGATCTGACGGAAATTGACCCGAACTATTCGACGATTGTGGTGTTGTTTAATTCCAGCCCCGAAGCGGTCACTTTTACGGATAATGAGCTTCAAGGGATGGCGTTCGAATTGCACCCTGTTCAGGCAAGTTCAAGCGATACGGTACTTCAAGACGCAGCGTTTAACGGCGACGACGGCAGCTTTAGTGTGCCGGGGCGTACCACAGCAGTGTTTGTTTTGAAGGACGGCGCGTAACCATTTAGCGATGATGCGGGTATCGGAGGCAGTTCAAAGACTCCCTCCGATACCTTTAAAACCATCCTAATGGATTGCCTTCGGTCACAGAAACTGCAAAAACCGAAAATGCAAGACCTCTAAAAGTGCGGATGCAGGCGAGGGATCCGCCAAAACTTCATCCTAAAGGATTTCCTTCGGTCACAAATTTCTTCACATTCTTCACTTTCACAGTGCATTTTGTGGCGGCAGTGGCGGCGGCGGCGGCGGCGCACCGCCATTTCTGTGTTTTGTGTCGGAAATGTCGTCAGAGTCGTCAATGTCAGAAATAGCAGTTAGCAAAAGCAGTCTTCGGTCTGTAGCCGACAGTCATTAGTCAAAGACGAAGACAAATCGCCAAGAAGGATAGAGAACGCCAAGAGAAGATGCGATTGTAAAGGTGTGATTTTATTTGCAGCGGCGAAGGGATAGTTCGCTGCTGCAACGCAAGGGGACTATAGCAACGTTTGCTGCAAAGGAAGCTATTAGTCTAAAGTCGATAGTCATTAGTCAAAGGCGGTTTGATTGTGGTTCTGACCTTTTGCAACTTTGTTGGCAAAAACAACCATGTCGGTAGCACTACCTTAAGTGGTGGATGCTGGTTTTAAACCCTCACCCTACGATGGTACGTTCGCAGGCTCACTCCACCATCAGCCCTCTCCCTCAGGGCGAGGGACTTTAAAGACTTTTATGGTTCATTTTGCGATGAAATCGACACAAAATAAATTTCCACCGCTTAGTGTGGTGCTACCACCATGTCAATTAACCTCTATTTTAGAACAAATGTGTTAATTTGTCAACCCAAAACCGTTTGAATATACAAACTTTTGGCATCGGTTGGCGTTTGGTACTTATGCTTGGTTATCATCCGTTATGCTTTTGAAAAATTCTTTGTTAAAGGCTTTTCGATGCACGAGCAAATTGATATTTTAGTCGGCGGTCATTTGTGCCTCGATCTGATTCCGGGGATGCGGCAGATTAGCGCTGAGGACATGGTTACGCCGGGGCGGTTGTATACGATTGACCCGATTGCCGTTTCGACAGGCGGGGCTGTTTCGAACACGGGGTTAGCGCTGCAACGTTTGGGGGTGAACGTCCGGCTGCTGGCAACGGTCGGTGAAGACTTAATTGGCGAGATGATTCTGGCTTACCTACGGCAGCGTGACCCGAAGCTGACCGACTATATTCAGGTGAAGCGCGGGCAAGCCAGTTCCAGTACGATTGCGCTTTCCCCAGCCAACGCCGACCGGACATTTTTGCATTGTACGGGGACGAATGACCAGTTTGGGGTGAAGGATATTGATTTCGATTTAGTCGGCGCGGCGCGTATTTTCCATTTGGGGTATCCCACTTTGCTGCCGCATCTGGTTGAAGCGGACGGTGATGATTTGCAGGCTATTTATGCGCGAGCGAAGCAAACAGGTGTGGTGACTTCGCTCGATATGGCACAGCCCGATCCTAATGGGAAGATCGCCCATATGAATTGGCCGCTGATTTTCCAGCGTACGCTGTGCAATGTCGATATTTTTATACCAAGCATTGAGGAAATGCTGCTGACACTGCGACGAGCGGATTACGACCGGTGGATGCCAAATGTACTGCGCTACATTAACCAGCGTTACCTGCACGAACTGGCAGATGAATTATTGGCGATGGGTGTCGCCGTTACGGGGTTCAAACTCGGTGAGATGGGGATTTACCTCAAGACTGGTGATGCAGCGGCGATTGGACGACTCAATAAACTCGGTATTCGTGCGGAGGAATGGATTGAACAGGAGTTATGGCTGCCTGCGTTTCAGGTCGATGTGGCGGGGACGACAGGGGCAGGGGATTCGGCATATGCCGGATTTTTGGCAGCGATGCTCAAAGGCTCCAGCCCTTTTACCGCACTGCGATGGGCTTGCGGGGTCGGCGCGTGTAATGTCGAAGCGCCGGACGCGACCAGCGGCATACGCACATGGGCAGAAACGGAAGCGAGACTTGCCACCGATTGGTCAACTCGTGCCGAACGCTTACCTGACTAAAGTGGCAAATGTTGCCGTCATCCGGTAAGATGCCGAGGGGAAATTTCGAACTGTCAGGTGCGGGGCGGGTTGAGCCTCCCAAAGCCGCTGATCGGCGGTTTATAATGACAGATGCGATTTTAGAACGAGGACTAGGTATTTGTCGCAAGCATATAAGATTTGCCCCATCTGCGATACACCCAATCACCGAAACGCATCTTTATGTAGTACCTGTGGGACGACGCTGGTTCATGTTCCTACGGTCAGTGATGAATCCAAAGAGGACAAAGATCGTTCGGCCTACGCCGCATTTCACGGCGAAACGGATTTGCTGGAAGGTAACTTGCGCTGGCGCGGTGGGACTTATGTCGTTGGCGGTTTGTTGACGATTGCGCTGGTGGGATGCGTGGCAACGTTGATTTTCGCGGGTTCGCGGTTGTTCAACGCGGTCGTACCTCCGGCCACGGGTGCGCCAACGCTCGACAGAACCCTTACGCCGACGAGCAGCGTAATTGATGGGGCGATGGTGACTAACACGCCGCGACCAACGCTGCAATTGGCGACCATTACCACTGGCCCGCCCACGCCGACCTATACCGAAATACCCACGATTACGCCTACTTTGGGGCCATGTGTGCAGCAAGTCCTGCCGGACGACAGCTTGATCGCGATTATCGCGCGTTGTGGACATCGTGATTACCAAGACTTGATGCAGGTCGTCCTCGATATGAATAATTTGACGAACGCGAACGAAATTCAAGCGGGTAAGTCGATTGAGGTGCCGTGGCCGACGGCGACCACCGACCCGAACGCCGTGCCGACCGAAACGCCGACCCCCGGCGAAGGCGTGATGCTCAACGGGGGTACGCTGGTGGCGAATGCGGATATAACGCGCGACCCGAATGGGATTCGGGTTTTCCCAACCGCGACGCTGCAAGCTGGTGTGGCGTGGCATACCGTGTCGGGCGAAGAAAACATTCTGACGATTGCAGTGCAGTATGGGGCGACCTTACGCATTTTATCCGAGTTAAACCCTGAAATTGCCTTTTCGCAGTGTGATTTCGGTATTGGCTCCGGCGGGCCGGGGTGTACGGTTTTGCTGTATCCCGGTCAAGAAGTGCGTGTACCCGCGCCAACCGTGACCCCCACTATTCAGCCGACTGCATCCGGCAGCGAAACGACCACCCCTACCGCGACTGCAACCTTTAATATCCCGACGGCTTTAAGCCCAAGCGACCGCGCGTTTTTTGGCAAGACGGATCTTGTGACGCTGCGGTGGGTGGGCAGCGGCGCTTTGAGCGCAGACGAAGCCTATTTAGTGACGGTTGAAGATGTAACGAGCGGGCAGGTTTATACGGCTTTGACGCAGGGGTTGATGTATATCGTCCCTGCCGATTGGCAGAGTAAGCAAAATGACCGGCATGATTATCGGTGGTCGGTTGGCGTGGTGAAGCAAAACCAACCGGAGAACCCCAGTTTTGTCACAGAACCCCGGCTCTTTACATGGCAGGGGCAGGGGAGTGAGACATGAATCCTTTCTTGAAGATACTGAGCATCGTTGGCACCGGGCTGGCGATGGCAGCGTGCAGCAGCGCTCCGCAAGGAGGTGTAACACCGACGGTTGAGGCGATTGTCAGCACCGCCACACCGGAGGCGACGCTGACGTTAACGCCGAGCTTGACGCTGGTCGATCAGCCAGTGGAGCAGGTGGCCGTTAGCTCATCAACCCCCACACCGACGGCTGAACCGCCGACGTTGACCCCGCTGCCAAGCCCGACCTCCGGCCCCTATGAATACACCATTCAAGCGGGTGATACGCTGGGTTACATCGTAGGAACATTTGGTTATCAAGATTTGAGCATTGGGCCGGGGAGCATCATTGATGAAGTGGTGCGTTTAAACGATAGTATTCAGAGTGCGGATATCCTGCCGGGGCCGGGGACGGTGATTTTGGTCCCACGGCAGACGGCTACGCCAACGCCTGAAAACGTCGAAACGGCAGTGGCAGTGGAGGCAACCAGCGCTGCCAGCGTTCCGAATATCCCTGAATTTGAAACACTTGATGAGTACATAGTACAGCCTGATGATACGATTGTGGCTATCGCACAGCTTTACAACACGACGCTGGGCGTATTGTTCAGTTTGAATCCAGACCTAGACGGAATTTTTTCGTGCGACCCGCAGATTCCAAGTGGCGGGCCAAATTGTAATGTGAATATCAATGTCGGGCAGATTATCCAAGTTCCCGCGCCAACGCCAACGCCGACGCTTTCGCCTACCCCTTCCGGTAATGAAACGGCGACCCCGACCCCGACCCTCCCCGCGCCGGTGGTGATCTTCCCGCCAGAGAACGCTTCGGTCGGGGCAGGGGTGTTCAGTTTGCAGTGGGTGGGTGTTGGCGTATTGCAGCCGGACGAGGTTTACCTGATACAGGTGACCGACCTGACCTTGAACACAATTGCGCTCCAAGCGGCGACCCGTAACACGTCATTCGTGCTGCCGGAATCGCTAATCCCGACGGATGGGCAGCCGCATTCCTTTAGCTGGATGGTGTGGGTGGCGAAGCCGAATGCTGACCGTGTATACGGGCGGGTGGGTGGCGCGGCGGTTGAACACACGTTCATCTGGCAAAGTCGTTGAAGCACGATCTGAAATAAAAAGCGGAGGACATTATGCCCTCCGCTTTTTTATCGCATAGTCAATAACGCTAGCCGAGGCGACCAAATTCCTTCGCTAACTGCTCACTGGTCATATGCAGCATGGTTGGGCGACCGTGGGGGCAGGTGTGTGGCGACTTGCAGCGTTCAAGCTGACGGATGATCGACTGCATTTCGTCGGCACTTAAAATCTGACCGGCTTTAATCGCCCCATGCTTGCAAACACGGGTCACAATCTTTTCCTCGATGCTGCTGTGGCCGGGACTGGTTCCCGCTTCCAAATCGGCGATAATCCCCGCTAAAACCTCATCCGGTGCTTGGTTGGCAAGTAGGGCAGGGACACCGCGAATGATGAAGGTGTTGGGGCCAAAGGGTTCGAGGGTAAAGCCGACTTCACCCAACACTTGTAAGTTGTCCTCGATCAAGTGCGCGTCGGCAGAGGGCAGGGTGATGGTTTGTGCATCGAGCGATAGCTGCGCGACCTGCTCATGACGCGCGTGTTCGTCCATAAACTGCTCGTACAAGATGCGTTCGTGAGCGGCATGTTGGTCGATCAGGTACAAGCCCGACGGCCCTTCGGCGACGATATAGGTTGCGCCGATTTGACCGATCACACGCAAGATCGGGAGGGTGCGCGGTTTCGCGGGTGCGCCGATGCCTTCGGGTATTTCGTCCGCTGCTGGTCGATAACTCTCTTGCTTAAGCGGCGTGCGGGTATATTGCCCGGCGGAGTGGAGATCAAGTTCCATCCCAAGTTGGCGCTGTGCTGTGGCGGTAGGTGAGGCTTCCCACGTCTGCCAGTCGTTCGGCGTGTAGCCCAGCCCACCGAAGCGGCCAGAGCGCATGGCGGGCGTTTGCGCGAGTTCGACCACCGAGCGGCGGACGGCACGCTGCACGGCGCTAAAGAGGGCTTCGGGGTCGCGGAAGCGCACTTCGGCTTTGGTGGGGTGAACGTTAACATCCACCTCTGTGGGCGGTATCTGCACCATGACGATGGCGACCGGATAGCGACCTGTCATCAGGAAGGTGTGGTAGGCCTGTGTGATGGCATATGAGAGGCGCGTATCCTGTATCCAGCGCCCGTTCACGAACAGCGTAATGTGGTTGCGGTCGGCGCGGTGCAGACTGGGTACCGAGCTAAAGCCGGTGACGCTGATTTCGGGGCGGCTGCCACCCTGCGCGTCGTGGCCTTTGATCTCGACCATATTTTTGAAGCTATCCAGCCCCATCGCCGCGACAATGACATCGGCAAGCTGCCCACTGCCGCTCGACCGAAAGACTTCACGCCCGTCCTGCTCCAGCACGAAGCGCACGTGGGGGTAGGCCATCGCATAGCGGCTGACGAACAGGGCGATTTGGCGCTTCTCGGTGTTCTCTTTTTTCAGGAATTTGAGGCGCGCGGGGGTGTTGTAAAACAGATTTTCAACGGTGATGACCGTACCAACCGGCGCACCAACCGTTTGTTTCCGCAGGATTTCGCTGCCCGCCAGTTGGATGTAGATGCCCGCTTCACTTTCCATGTTGCGGGTAATCATACTAAGCTGGCTGACCGACGCGATGCTGGCAAGCGCCTCCCCACGGAAGCCGAGGGTTTCAATGGATGATAAGTCGTCGGCTGAGAGGAGTTTGCTCGTCGCATGACGCTGGAACGCCAGCTCTACCTCGTGCGGGGGGATGCCGCTGCCGTCGTCACTGATGCGAATGCGCTGGCGACCGCCGCCGGTAATCTCGATGCGGATATTGGTCGCGCCTGCGTCGATGGCGTTTTCAAGCAGCTCTTTGACGACTGACGCAGGGCGTTCCACAACTTCGCCCGCCGCAATTTGGGCGACGACAATTTCGGAGAGTATATGTATTGGCATGTCCGTACTTCCCATGGACTCGCTGAAATGAATGGCCTCGTCGAGCGTTCAGCGCGGATGGTAATTGGTTAATCGGCAGCGGAGAAGAGGTTCGCGCCCTCAAGCGGGATGCTGATGTAGAAGGTGCTGCCTTTGCCTTCTTCACTCTCGACCCACGCATTACCGCCGTGACGGCGAGCGACACTGCGAACGATGAACAGGCCCAGCCCCGTGCCTTTAATCCGCTTGAATTCGGGCCGGTGAATGCGGGAGTGCCGTTCAAAAAGCTGCGCCTGATTTTGCGGGCTAATTCCCAAGCCGCTGTCTTGTACCGCGACAATGATCAGGTTTTCACTGCGGACGACCGAGACCTGAATGCTGCCGCCGTCCGGTGTGTATTTGATGGCGTTATCGACCAAATTGGTCATCGCGCGTTGGAGCATGGTTTCATCGGCGTTGATAATCGGTAGCTGCTCGTCTACCTTGAGGTTGACCTGTAACGTCTTTTCGGCAGGAACAAGATGGTTATCTACAATTTTACGGGCGATTTGCCCCAAGTCGGTGGGAATACGCATGACTTGATAAGTACCGGACTCCGGGTCATAGCGACCAGCATCTTGGACATTTTCGACCAGTGCCGTCATCTGCGCCACACCGGAAAGGATCTTCGTCACAAAATACTTTTGCTTGTCATTGAGTTCACCCACTGACTCCATTAAGCCAGCGAAGCCTTGAATAGCCGTCAACGGCGAGCGTAGGTCATGCAGTACAAAGCGCATCGACTCGCTCTGGTTGTGGTTCAAGCGGGTGTAATGGGTGACATCCTGTAGTTCGAGTGTCCAACCGTGAGGCGCGGCTTCGATCAGCGGCTTAAACACGCGATCCGCATATTTCCACTCGTTGATTTGTGCTGCTCCACGGGCGAAATCTTCCAGTTCAGTATCTTGCACCAGCTCGGTAAGACTGGCTGCGGTAATCCCCGTTTCAGCGCTTAAATCCGCCAGACTCGCAAACGCACTGTTGAAGCCAATCACCTGAAACGCCGTATTCAGAAGGATGATCGGGGACTTTAGGCTGTCAAGAATCGTAATGAGATTGTTCGTATCTTGAAGGTCATTTTCCGAAAGTGTTTTCACTGATGTTGTCTCGGTTCTGAGAATGAAAGAACGGCAGAAATAAATGCTTAATGTACTTATTTCATTATATTAGTGTTTATGGAATGAGATCAAGTTTCTGATGGATATATGCTCTCAAATATTAGGTTGTCTTGCCGTTTTCCATGTCGGTGAGCATCGTTCGCACACGGTCTGCAACCATCGCGATGGCAACCTGATTATAACCACCTTCGGGGATGATGACATCGGCATAGCGGCGGCTGGGTTCGACGAATTGCAGGTGCATTGGGCGAACTGTCGTCAGATATTGGTTGATGACGGACTCAATCGTGCGGCCTCGCTCGACAATATCGCGTTGTAGACGACGTATGAAGCGGATGTCCGCATCAATATCGACAAAGATTTTGATATCAAATAAGTCGCGCAGAGCCGCTTCCACGAAAAGCAGAATGCCCTCGATCAAGATGATGGGCTGCGGTTGAACCAGTTGGGTTTCGTCAGTACGGCGGTAGTTTGTGAAGTCGTAAACCGGGATGCTGGCTGGCTGCCACTGTTGAAGTTGTTTGATGTGGTCAATCATCAAGAGGGTATCCAGCGCATCAGGATGATCGAAATTCCGCACGTTGGCTTGAATGAAGGGAACGGCATCCAAGTTTTTGTAGTAGGCATCATGCGGGATATAAGCAATTCGATTGCTGCCAACCCGTTCTAATATTGCGTTGGAGATGGTGGTTTTGCCAGCGCCGGTACCGCCTACAACTGCAATCGTAATCGGCTTTGCTTGCATGGTTTGCCTCGTGTAGAAAGGGAATGCCCGCAGCTATTGGTTAAACAGTGCGGGCAAAATGAGAGCCACCTGTGGGATTTGAACCCACAACCTACCGCTTACGAAGCGGTTGCTCTACCGTTGAGCTAAGGTGGCGCTCCTGTCATTATAGCAGAGCCGATTCTCCACTCGCAAGACTCGATTAGGCGTGTTTTAGTGACGGAAGTGACGGACACTGGTAAAGATCATGGCGATGTTGGATTTATTCGCCGCTTCAATCACTTCTTTGTCACGAATAGAACCACCGGGTTGGATAATGGCGGTAATACCCGCTTCTGCCGCCACTTCGACCCCATCTGCAAACGGGAAGTAAGCGTCAGAGGCGAGTACACTTCCCTTCGCCAGTTCACCGGCTTTCGTTACCGCCAGTTTCACCGAGTCGACACGGCTGGAAAGCCCACCACCGATGCCGACCGTCCGGTTGGGCAGGGCAAGCACAATCGCGTTGGACTTGACGTGTTGTACGGCTTTCCACGCGAATTGAAGGGCATCACGCTCCTCATTCGTGGGCGGGCGTGCGCTGGTGATTTGCAAGACAGTTCCGGCGGGGTCGCCCATATCAACTGTTTGCGCCAGCCAACCACCCTGTACCGCGCGGACTTCGAGGTCGTTGCCACTGTAGGGAGTAGGGATTTGCAGGAGGCGGCAGTTCTTACGCTTATTGGCAAACTCGGTTTGCGCGGCAGGGGAGAACGCGGGCGCTGCAATCGCCTCGACAAAAAGTGATCCGAGGGTGTTGAGGAAATCGACATCCACAATCCGGTTGACGGCAATCACCCCCCCGAACGCCGAAACCGGGTCAGAAGCTAGTGCATTCGGGAACGCAGCCTCAATCGTTCCACCAATGGCAATACCGCAGGGGTTCAAGTGTTTGACGATAACAACCGCCGGTTCCGAGAAGCTGCTCGCAGCACGCCATGCGGCATCCAAATCCAGAATATTGTTGTATGAAAGCTGTTTCCCACCGAGTACAGTGCCACCCAGCGGGCCGGACTTATTGGAACGGCTGTAATAGGCGGCGGTTTGGTGGGGATTTTCGCCGTAACGCAAACTTTCGACGCGCTGCATACCAATCGAAAGGTGCTGCGGCAGGTCGGTGCTGAGGAGGCTGGGTACCTGATCCTGCGACAAGAAAGCATGAATCGCGGTGTCGTAATCACGGGTATGGGCATAGGCTTTGACGGCGAGCTTGCGGCGGGTGGCAAGGTCAACCTCACCGGAGGCTTTCAATTCAGCAGAAATTTTCGCGTAGTCAGAAACATCACAGACCACGATCACATGAAAGAAGTTCTTCGCAGCGGCACGAAGCAGAGTCACTCCACCAATATCAATTTCCTCAATCGCATCTTGGAGCGTTATTCCAGTCTGTGCAACCGTATCTTGGAACGGATACAAATTACAAACCACCATGTTAATCGGTGCGTAGCCATACTGTTGAAGGCTATCCAAATCTTCTACTTTATCCCGTGCCAAAATACCCGCATGGATAGCAGGATGGAGGGTCTTTACACGCCCACCCAAAAGCTCACGCACACCTGTAACCTGCTCAACCGAAGTGACTGGCAGCCCAGCCGCACGAAGGGCTGACTCCGTACCGCCACTTGCAACCAAGTCCCAACCGTGGTCGATCAATGTGGTCGCAAACGTAATTAGGTTCGTCTTGTCATAGACACTCAGTAATGCGCGGGGCATCGTTTGCCATCATCCTTTATTTTGTTGTATATACATACAGATCGGTAAAAGTATTATTTTGAAAAGAAAACGCCCACGATTTTTCGACCGCAGGCGTTTATTTTTAAAGACCGGACGTTTTTGCGTCTTCTTGCGTCCATAAATGGTCGTCAATTTGAACACCGACACGTGCCGAGCGCTCAACAACGCCGTAGCCCAGCAGCATGACAAAGGCTACTGCTAAGAATGTCAGCGCAAGCGGAATACCAAACCGCAGCGGCCCAACCAAAAACGTACCCAACAGCGCGGCAGGAGCGACTCCAATATAGGCCAGAACCCCTAAATAGTGGAATATCTCACCCAGCGTACCGCCGTAAATCTGCTGCTTCTTCTTTGATAGGCGGGTCGCAGGGAAGCTACCCGCAATCGAAATGACCAGCACAATTACAATGACCCATGTTGACCGATCCATAGTTCACCTCTAATGCAGTGTGTAGATGAACGGCTGTAGGGCAGGGTTGCTACCAAGAATGATAAAGATCGCTACGACGATCAGGGCAACAATCATCGGGATAAGCCAGTACAACTTACGCCGCCACAAGAAGCCCAGCAATTCACCCAAAACCCCCATACGGGACAAAAGATCGCGCATTAGATTCCTCTACTTCGGTTTGCGAACCAGAAACGTATTCAGAACGAGATAGTCAATATCGCTGTTTTGGAAGGTGTTCCACGCATCACGCGGCGAGGTGACAATCGGTTCACCACGCAGGTTAAATGATGTGTTCAAGATTACCGGTACGCCCGTTATCTGATCAAAACGCTCAATCACGCCGTAGTAACGGGGGTTTGTTTCGCGCTCAATCGTTTGCAAGCGGCCCGTACCCTGATGGCAGACAGCCTGGATGCTGTCCTGTTTATCGGCCTTGATGGGCGCAACCATCAGCATATAACGCGGCGCTTCGTGGATCTCCACACCCGGATAATCAAAATACTCGGCTGCGCGGTCACGCAGGATTACCGGCGCGAAGGGACGGAACGGCTCACGAAACTTGATTTTCGTGTTCACCACTTCCTTCATCTTGTCGGTACGCGGGTCGGCTAAGATGCTGCGGTTGCCCAGCGCACGCGGCCCCCACTCAAAGCGCCCTTGGAAGAAGCCGACCACTTTTTCTTGCGTCAAGCCTTCTGCCACAGCGTCGAGCAGCTTGCTTTCGTCGTTGTCGAATGACTCAATCTTCGCGCCTTTGCTGACAAGAAAGTCGCGGCACTCGCCATCCGTGTAACCTTGCCCCCAATAGGCGTGGGGCATCACCCAATTACGCGGCTTGCCCAGCGCGACATGGTACGCCCACAGCGCGGCACCCAGCGCACCACCATCATCACCGGCGGCGGGTTGAATATAGATTTCGTCAAAGGGGGTTTCGTTGAGGATGCGGTAATTGGCTTTGGTGTTCAGCGCCACACCACCGGCCATCACCAGCTTGCTCATGCCGGTTTTCTTGTGCAGGTAGTTGGCAATATTAATTAGCGCTTCTTCGGTTACGACCTGAATGCTGGCGGCAATATCCGCGAAGCGCTGGTTCTCGTCCATCGCCATTTTTTCGGCGCTGCGTTCGGGGTTCGTCACCGCTGTGAAGAAATCACCCTCGGCAGGGCGGGGCGGGCCAAACAGATCAATAAACTTCTGGTTGTAGCTATCGGTCGCCGAATAGTGATAGCTGAAGTAATCCATGTTGAGCTGAAAGCTGCCATCCTGCGGGCTGAACTGGATGAGCTTCTTAACTTTATCCACGTAACGCGGCTGCCCATAAGGAGCCATACCCATTACCTTGTACTCGCCGTTATTCACCCGAAAGCCGAGATAAGCGGTGAAGGCCGAGTAAAGCAGACCCAACGAGTGCGGGAAGCGCTGCTCTTGGAACAGGTTAATGTTGTTGCTGCCTTCCGTATCGGTTTCCCACCGGCTGGTCGCTTGCCCGACCGTTGTGGTCGTCCACTCGCCTACACCATCGACCGTCATCACTGCCGCCTCTTTGAAAGGGCTGGCGAAGAAGGCGCTGGCGGCGTGGCTCATGTGGTGGTCGCAGAACAGCACACGGTCGTACTTGACCCCCACCTCATTCTGGATGATGGTTTTAATCCACAGCTTGTCCTTCAGCCAATTCACCATCGCGTCACGCCAAACGCTAGCGGACTTGGGGAACGCGCCGAGGGTCGTCAGCAGAATGCGCTCAAACTTCACCAGTGGCTTCTCGTAGAAGACCACATAATCGACATCTTTGCCATTAATCCCCGCTTGGGCAAGGCAAAATTCGATAGCTTGTTTCGGGAAGCTGTTATCGTGTTTCTTGCGAGAGAAGCGCTCTTCCATCGCCGCTGCGACGAGATGCCCATCTTTGAGGAGTGCTACAGCGGAGTCATGATAAAAACACGCGATACCCAATATATACATTGTGAATTAACCCTGCCGTCGTGCCAGATCAATATCGGAGGATACCGGTTCGCGTTCAAGCCACGCAACAGTTTCTTGTTCGTCGGATTTGTTGGAAAAACGCGCGATCAACCCGAAAGGGATCAAGATCGTGTAGTAAAAACCAATTGCGATTAAGCTGGCCTCAAAGTCACCGATAATACCGGCGATGACCTTGAAGCGTGACCAGACGAGATCCAATACCTCTCTCAAAGGGGTTTGCTCCTTTATGCAAGGCTGCGCGATGGGCTGCATCATAGCATATTCGCAAATTAACTTCCAGAATCGAGTGACTTGGGTTGCCGTAATCGGGGACAAATCGGTACAATAGAGCGAATGGTGTTTCTTAATCAGGACGAGATACAATGAGCCTAGATCAAACCTTACGCGCACAGCGGGATGCCAAAGCTATTCCGCACTTGGAACAATATGCCCCGGTGTGGATTGTGGACGAGAAGATTATTCCAGAAGATGAGGCGTTGCAGTTTAACGTGATGTTCCAGCACCCGCTCTATGGCTGGGTGAACCGCCGCTACCGTTACGACGGCTTCAACGATGTGCTATATCACAAAGGGCAGACGTTGATGAACGAAGGTGACATCCTCGGTGTGCAGGAACAAGACCCCTATATTGCCGTGACGGTTGCCGACATCCCCAATTCATACGGCGGCTAGTTTCCAACTTGAGCATAAATAAAAACGCCCGTGTCACAGCTTATCGGTGACACGGGCGTTTTTGATAGTGAGATTGGTTTAGTTGGCAGTTTTCTCAGCCGTCAGCATAAATACCTTCGTTTCCTGCCCACCCATGCGGAACTTGTAAATCTCATTCCCGCGTAGGAAGTCAAACACCTTATAGCCGTTTTCGATGGCGGTGCGGATATTGTGCGCGAGCAGAATAATCCCCGCGCTGAGATGCCCGTACTTGTCGGGCAGCAGACCGGAGTTATACACCTGCACACTGTCACCATACAGGAAGTTAAGATACGAGGCGCTCGGTTCACCATCGACCGTGAGGAAACTCAGTTGCAGCCAACCCTTTTCATGTATCAACGGCACGACGGCTTTGAAGAACGCCATATTTTGAGGGTCTTCAAGGAACTTCGCTTTATCATATTGGGAAGCGCCCATCAGATGCAGGAACTTCTGCATTTCCTCTTGTAAGTTGTGGTTTTCGTTCACGATATACCAATCAATTTTCTCGGTTGCC
>Ga0209460_1001001_pt1 | contig 19480 bp, 23 predicted proteins | sample EBPBio132013_DNA_FD_185868 | JGI IMG/M metagenome (GOLD analysis project Ga0209460, IMG submission 185868) | Wastewater treatment Type I Accumulibacter community from EBPR Bioreactor in Madison, WI, USA - Reactor 2_5/13/2013_ DNA (SPAdes)... | ecosystem: Engineered > Bioreactor > EBPR >... | reverse complement strand
ACCGAGAACGGTGGCGTGGTCGAAGCCAAGGGGCTGCATCAGCTGTTCAAACCCCAGCGCGGCCTGAACCGCCGGGTCGGCGTCTGCGAATTGCAGCAGAAACTTTGGGTCGGGGCTGCGCTCGAGGCGCTCGAGCAGTGTCGTTGCTGCGCCGGGTGCGTTGCTGCCGAGCGCCCGAGTGCCCGCAATGATGCGAGGGTCGATCGCGATTGTTGCATAGCGCTGCTCCGCCGCGTCGAGTACTTGCAATAGTCGCGGAGCAGCACTCGCCAGCTGGTCGCGGTTCGGCAGTGCTTCGACGCTACTGGGCAATACCAGCGGCACCACGAGGGTGACCGAGAGGGGGCCAGTGGTGGTCACATCGTTCCAAACGGCCGCCGTTGACGCAGTGAGCGCGGGCACCCCAGCATCTTGCGTCGCGGGGTCGGCCGAGGTGAACTCGGCATGAATCGGGTATGCCCCCGCCTCGCGCGTGAACAACAGCGGAAAATCGTCGCGAGTCACCACGAGCTCGAGGCGTTGATCTTTGCCACCCTCGGTTGCGGCGGCTTCGATGCTGCCGAGTTCGAGCGAATCGCGCTCGAACTCGGCCGAGAGATCTTCAGGGCGCTCCGCGCGGTGGTTATCGATCGTGAGCTTCACGGTGCCCGCCGCGAGCGGCTGCTTGCCCGGGTTCTTCAGTAGCACCCCGAAGCGAAACTCTTCGTCGGTGCTTTTTAGGAGTGGGCTATCGGGTGCCACCACGAGCGAGGGCTGCGGGCCGACCTCGGCCTCACCCTCGGTCGCGTGTGCCGATCCTTGCCCAGCAGACAACGAAAGCCCCGAGAACGTGAGCGCCGCGGCCAGCGACGCAGCGACGAGCGCGAACACGCTGCCGCGCCGACGCGAAAGGCTGCGGGCGTGAGGCATATGGCAAGTGTAGAGTGCGCCGCTGCCGGTACCCTGGAGGGATGCGCCCTCTCGCCGAATCCATGGTTGCCATGCGCGACATCGCCGAGTCGCGACCCGTTGCTGCGCTCGCCGCAGCCTTTGAAGCCGCTGGCCACGAGTTTGCCCTTGTGGGCGGGCCGGTGCGCGATGCGCTGCTTGGCCGCGACGTGACCGACCTCGACTTCACCACCTCTGCAAGGCCCGACGAGACGCGGGCGATCCTTGAGAAGCTCACGAAGAATATTTGGGATGTGGGCCGCGACTTTGGCACGATTGCGGCCAAGGTGTACGGCGAGCAGGTTGAGATCACGACCTACCGTGCCGACAGTTACGAGTCTGACTCGCGAAAGCCCGCGGTCGAGTTCGGCGACACTATCGAGGGCGATCTCGTGCGCCGCGACTTCACCATCAACGCGCTGGCTCTCATGCTGCCGTCGATGCGACTCGTCGATATCTCGGGCGGTGTCGAAGACCTGCTTGCCGCGCGCATCATGACGCCCGGCCCGGCCGAGGTGTCGTTCACCGATGACCCGCTGCGCATGATGCGGGCGGCTCGGTTTAGCTCGCAGCTCGGTTTTGCGGTGGCGCCCGAAGTGCGAGATGCGATGGCCCAGTTCGCAGAGCGCCTCGACATCATTTCTGCAGAGCGCATTCGTGACGAGCTGGTCAAGTTGCTTTCGACCGAGGATCCCACGGCGGGCATCAGGCTGCTCGTCGAGACGGGGCTCGCCGACAGGTTCTTGCCAGAGCTGACCGCGCTACTCACCACGCAAGACGATCACGGGCGGCACAAAGACGTATACGAGCACAGCCTCACGGTGCTGCGCCAGGCGATCGAGCTTGAGATGTCGCGGCGCGACGACGATGTGCGCGAGGCAGACGTCGTGCTGCGCCTCGCCTCGCTGCTGCACGACATCGGCAAGCCGGCCACCCGGCGCTTCGAGCGTGGCGGCGTGACGTTTCACCACCACGACGTGGTGGGCTCGAAGCTCGCAAAGAAGCGCCTGCGCGAGCTGCGCTTCGACAACGACACCATTAAGAGGGTTGCTCGCCTCATTGAGTTGCACCTGCGCTTCTTTGGCTACAGCGATCAGCAGTGGACCGACTCGGCGGTGCGTCGCTATGTGCGTGACGCGGGCGACGTGCTCGAGCAACTGCACATTCTGACGCGCGCCGATGTGACCACCCGCAACCGTCGCAAGGCCGAGCGTTTGGAGCACGCATACGACGACATCGAGCGCAGAATCATCGAGCTCTCAGCGGCCGAAGAGCTTGCCGCGGTGCGGCCTGAGCTTGACGGCGAGCAGATCATGGCAATTCTTGACGTGAAGCCTGGGCGCATTGTCGGTCAGGCATATAAGTTCTTGCTTGAGCTTCGGCTTGACGAGGGCATGATCGGCGAGCAGGCTGCTGAGGCGCGCCTGCGCGAGTGGTTTGCGGGGATGGAGTCATGAGCGACGTAGCAAAATGGTTTGGCGGTAGGTCGCGAGTGCTCTTTGTGCACGCGCATCCCGACGATGAGTCAATTACAACCGGCGGCACTCTCGCCGCCCTCTCTGAGGTCGGCCGCGAGCCGCTGCTCATTACGCTGACGCGTGGCGAGCGCGGTGAGGTGGTGCCAGGGCCACTGCAGGGGCTCGTGCAGGCGCACGGTCTTGCCGTGGTGCGTCAGAACGAGTTGAAGACGGCGCTTGGCATGCTCGGGCTTGAGCGGCACGCATTTCTCGGAGTCGAGCCCGCGCGCGCCGAAGACCTGCCACCGGTGATCTATGAAGACTCGGGCATGGCGTGGGGTGCAGGCGGCCTTGCAACTGCGGCAGTCGACGTCTCTGCTGACGCGCTCACCAGCGTGCCAGCCGTCGAGGTGCTGAACGACCTGTTAGCGGGGGCCTATCTTTCTGGCGCCCAGGCGATCGTTAGCTACGACGATGGCGGCGGCTACGGTCACCCCGACCACGTGTTGGCGCACCGAATCAGTCGCGCAGTTGCGACGGCGCTTGGGCTACCGTTCTGGGAGATCGTCTCAGGCGAGTCGGCCCCGATCCCTTCGACAGGATCTGGGGGCGAGGGGGCAGGCTCAGAGGTCGAGAGCATCGAGATCGAGACGCACGACGTCACCCCTTGGCTTGATCGCAAAGTGGCAGCTCTTCGCGCCTACGCCACTCAGCTCACGGTTGACGGAGATGAGATTGTGCACGTCGGAGGCCAGCGCCAGGCAATTGATGCACTGGAACGTTTTCGCCTGCGCAAGTTAGAGTAATTCTCAGACCACCACCTGCGTATAGCGATAAGGCGAACCGCAATGAATGATCAAATCCCCCCGAACAATGAAGACGCCGAGACACCCGCCGAGGTGAATGAGGTTGAGGCGCCGACGCAGCAACACGCTATGCCGCACGGCTTGCAACCACCGCAGCCCACTCCCCCGGTGTATTCACCGCCGCCATCATTTGGGCCGCCTCCGTCACAGTTCGCCCCGGCTCAGGCGCCCCCCGTCTATGGACCGCCGCCGACGCAGGGCCAGGCCGGGTTTCCGCAGCCGTCGATGCCGCAGATGCCACAGCAGCAGCCGACTTACCAGGCGCCACCGCAGCAAACGCCGCCGCAACAAGTGCCGCAGCAGCCTGGCCAGCCGCATCTGCAGCAGCCCTATTACGCGCAGCAGTATGTGCAGGGGTACACGGGTGGGTCTGCCGCACCGGGTGGGCCCGGTATGCCTCCGTCGGGCTTGCCTCCGCGCAAGGGTCTGCCTGTCGGCGCGTGGATCGGCATCGGTGCTGGAGTGTTGATCGTGCTGCTGGTGTTGGCCGTCGGTATTGGCTTTGTGGTTACCGCCGCAAGCAAGCCTCTGCCCAAGGCGCCGCAAGAAACATCAGAGTCGATAGTTCCTGATCCACCCAAGGAGGAACCCGAAGCTCCGGCAGAACTCGACCTGGTTACCCTCGACGATGCTTCGAATTTTGCCGCAGGCCCCTACTGGGGCGTGCCGTTCTTGGACGGCTGGGACATCGTGCGATTCGATGAGCAGGGTGTGAATGAGTTCAAGAACGCGACAGCTGGCTGCTCGTTCTACACATTTCAGGGCTTTGGGCCCGAGAACATTACCGCGATCGATGACCGCGGCGCCTCGGACCAGACTCTCGAGACGGCGTTGCAGATCGGCCTGCCCTGGACCGCAGCCACCGCGAGTCCCGAGGTGAATTCTGACGGCAGCTTCGAAATACCCGTAGATTGGCAGTATTCGGTCGAGATGCAGCGATACGTCGCGATCTACCCGACTGCTGAAGGTGACCGCAAGCGGCAGCTGCTGCTGCGCACCTTCCTGCCGAGCAAGGTTGCGATGTATGCCGAGGTGGAGTGCCCATCGACACCAGCGGGCGACAAAGCAGCGCAAGAGGTGCTCGACGGCCTCACCTTCACTGAGTTTTAGTCGCATCGAAAAGGATCAGCGCCACCCGCTGCGGTGCTGATCCTTTTCTGCGAACTTTCTCACGGTGCTGCCCGCGCACGAGGGCTGCGCGACAGCGCAACAAGTGGTAGGCTGTACAGGTTGTCTGTGCGCACGCAATCTGCGGCGTGCACGGGCACATGCATAAACACCCTCCTGTCACAGAAATACTGTGGCCGCGTAGTCCGAAGGAGGTGGGTCAGTAATGCATCCGTACGAACTCATGGTCATCCTCGATCCCGCGATCGATGAGCGCACCGTGGCTCCCAGCATCGACAAGTTCCTTGGCGTCATCCGTGCCGCCGAAGGTGAAGTGCTGGCAGTCGACATCTGGGGCAAGCGTCGTCTCGCATACGAGATCAAGAAGCAGAGCGAAGGCATCTACGTCGTAGCTAACTTCAACGCTACTCCCGCAGCAACCGCAGAGCTCGAGCGTCAGCTTGGCCTCAGCGAGGCAGTGCTGCGCACCAAGGTGCTCCGCTCAGACGAGATCATCGCGCAGCGCGCGGCTCAGGCAAAGCGCGACCAGGCTAAGGCCGCTCGCGCCGCGAAGCAGGGCGCGTAAGTCATGGCCGGCGAGACCGCGATCACGGTGGTGGGCAACCTCACCGCTGATCCCGAGATGCGGTACACCGGTAGTGGTGTGCCCTTCGCGTCGTTCACTATCGCTTCGACTCCCCGTACCTTTGACCGTCAGACGAACGAGTGGAAAGACGGCGAAGCGCTGTTTCTCCGCGCGACCGTGTGGCGGGAGTTTGCCGAGCACGTGGCAAACTCGCTGACCAAGGGCATGCGCGTCATTGCGCGCGGCAACCTGCGTCAGCGCAGCTACGACGACAAAGACGGCCAGCGTCGCACGAGCTACGAGCTCGACGTCGACGAAATTGGCCCGTCGCTGCGTTACGCCACCGCTCAGGTGACGCGTTCGCAGTCGCGTGGTCAGGGCGGCGGTTTCGGTGGCGGTCAGCCCTCGGGTCAGAGCGACTGGGGTCGCCCTGCCGGGCAGTCGAACGACAACCCCTGGGGCAACTCGGGTAGCTCGAATAACTCGGGCGGCTCGTCACAGGGTGGCGGTTTCGGCTCGGGCTTTGACGACGAGCAGCCCTTCTAAATAACTTCGCCCGTTCGCGGGCATTGCCCGGCAACGGGCAGCACACACGAAAAGAGATCATCATGGCAGGCAAGGCAAGCGGCGCAGCCCGCAAGCCGGGTCGCGGCAAGAACGCAAAGGTCGCCGCACCCGCTAAGAAGCAGACCGTGGGCGTCATCGATTACAAGGATGTCGCTACGCTTCGTAAATTCATTTCTGAGCGCGGCAAGATCCGCGCCCGTCGCATCACCGGTGTGTCGGTACAGGAGCAGCGTCTGATCGCGAAGGCAGTGAAGAACGCCCGCGAGATGGCACTGCTCCCCTACGCCGGCAGCGGCCGCTAAGGAGGGGAATCATGGCAAAGGTGATTCTGACTAATGAGGTTCTGGGTCTCGGCAGTGCCGGTGACGTGGTTGAGGTAAAGAACGGCTACGCCCGTAACTACCTCGTGCCCCAGGGCTACGCTGTGCACTGGACTCGCGGTGGCGAGGCACAGGTTGCACAGATCCGTAAGGCTCGCGAGGCTCGCGCCATCGCTACCGTTGAAGACGCACAGGCACTCAAGGCCAAGCTGCAGGAGAACAAGATTCGCCTGTTCGCGAAGACCGGTGCTGAGGGTCGTCTGTTCGGCTCGATCAAGCCTGCTGCGGTTGCTACCGCTGTGGCTGAGGCCGGCATCGGCGAGATCGACAAGCGCAAGATCACGGTTCCGACCATCAAGACGACCGGTGAGTACAACGCTACGGTCCACCTGCTCGAGGGCGTCGACGCAGAGGTTACCCTCCAGGTAATCGCTGCTCGCTAATTCTCGCTGCGACACTAAGGGCGGGGGCTTATGCCCCCGCCCTTTTGCGTGCGCACTGCCTGAAGTAGCGCCGCGATACCAAGGCGCCGTTTACTCGCGCGACACTTTCGGCCCTCACCGGCAGTTTTTCTCGGGCCTCCCCCCACGGTGAAATATATCTTTTCGACCTGCCCGTTTCGACTTGACACGGCTCTCGGAAAGCACTATTTCTCCACAGGAGGGCTGGTGGCGCAAGCTTCAACTTGCACCTGAAAGTTGAATAACTTCACAACCTTGATGCAACCAAAAGCCTGATCAAAGCGATAATTGAGCATCAAACCGAAGATTTGTCCACATGTTATCCCCAGAATTGTGGATAACAAGCGAGGAAATCAGGTGAGTTATTCACCTAGTTATCCACAGGCGCGTAGGTCTGAGCTTTGCCTCGGCTTGCCCTGGCTAGTGAGGCGCTCTAGCGTGAATGTCGGTGGTCCGGTGTCTACTGGGTAAACGGCAGGCAACACAAGCTACTCAGACAGACCAGCACCCCTGAAAGGAGATCGCTTTGTCGATCGCGCACCTCGGCATCCCCGACGCGCCACCCGAGTTTGAAGATGATTCGCGTGGCTTTGAGCGGGTGCCACCGCACGACTTGCTTGCAGAGCAGAGCGTGCTCGGCGGCATGCTGCTTTCGAAAGATGCGGTTGCTGACGTAACCGGTCAGCTGCGTGCTGGTGATTTCTACGTGCCCAAGCACGAGGTTATTTACGAGGCGGTGCTGACGCTCTACTCGCAGGGTGACCCGACAGACGTCATTACCGTCACTGATCAGCTCACCAAGAGCGGTGATCTGCAGCGTTCGGGTGGCGTCGAGTACCTTCACACGCTGACCAGCATTGTGCCAACGGCAGCAAACGCGAGCTTCTATGCTGAGATTGTCGCCGAAAAGGCGCTGCTGCGCCGCCTGGTTGAAGCCGGCACGCGCATCACGCAGATGGGTTACGCGGGCGAGGGCGAGGCCGTAGACCTCGTCAACAGTGCCCAGGCAGAGATCTACACCGTGACGGGCGCAGATCAGGCCGAAGACTACGTGCCCCTCTCGCTTGCGGTCGAGGCGGCCTTCGAAGAGATTTCGCGCGCCCGCGAGATGCCCGACGGCATGCTCGGCGTGCCCACCGGCTTTAGCGAGCTCGACGCGATGACTAACGGCTTCTCGGGTGGCCAGATGATCATTATCGCGGCTCGACCGGCAATGGGTAAGTCGACGCTTGCGCTTGACGTTGCCCGCAACGGTTCGGTGCACGCAGATGCACCAACTGTGTTCTTCTCGCTCGAAATGGGGCGTGCCGAGATCGCAATGCGCCTGCTGTCGGCCGAGGCATCGGTGCCGCTGCAGACGCTGCGCAAGGGCACACTCGACACCCGCGACTATCAAAAGCTTGCGGCAACACAGGCCCGCATTGCCGAGAAACCGCTCTACATTGATGACAGCCCGAACCTCACGCTCGTTGAGATTCGCGCGAAGTGTCGAAGGCTTAAGCAGCAGCACGGGCTCAGAATGGTGGTCATTGACTACCTGCAGCTGCTCTCTTCGGGTAAGAAGTCAGAGAGCCGCCAGCAAGAGGTCAGCGAGTTCTCGCGTTCGCTCAAGCTGCTCGCCAAAGAGCTCGATGTGCCTGTAATTGCGCTTTCGCAGCTAAACCGTGCGTCGGAGCAGCGCGCCGACAAGATGCCGGCCATCAGCGACCTGCGTGAGTCTGGATCGCTCGAGCAAGACGCCGACATGGTCATTCTGCTGCACCGTGAGGCCGCGGGTGACCGCGACAGCCCGCGTGCCGGTGAGGCAGACTTCATTCTTGCGAAGCAGCGTAACGGTCCCACCGGCACCGTTACAGTTGCCTTCCAAGGCCACTACTCACGCTTCCAAGACATGCCGTCGGGGCTGTAGCCGCGATAGCGCGAGATCGACCTGGCGGCAGCACCGCTCCGACATTGTTCACACCTTGGGGGAGTAGACTGTCGCAAGCTATGAATAGGGAGACGGAGGCGGCAATGAGCGGCGATATCAGCAACTCGGCACCCTCTGGTATTCAAGGTCATCGCGCAGCACAGGTGATTCGTGCCGTGGTGCTCGTTGCGGTGGGTGTCGCAATTGCGTTTAGCGCACCGCTTCACAGCCAGCTCAGTTTTGATCTTTGGGTGCTTGGCGGAGGGCTCGCGCTTATCGGCGCGGCAACGCTGCTTGAGTATTTTGCGCTGCGCGGCACTTCAGAGAGCTGGTGGATCGCGGCTCGCGCTGTAGTGGCGTTTGCGGCGGCGGGGTCACTGCTCGCGGTGAGCGACAGCTTCACCATGGCGCTCGTTGTCGCGCTCTGGGCGGCGCTCACCGCCGTCATCACTGGCATGCGCCTCGTGCGCAAGACGCAGCCAGCAAAGGTTGCCGTGCCCTCGTTGCTGCTCAGCACCGGGCTCGCTGTCTCGGTGTTACTGTTTCGCGACGATGCGGTCGCGGTGATCGGCTTCTTCGGTGCCTACGCACTGATCCGAGGGGTATTCCTCGGTATTGCCGCCTTCGACCCTCGCCCCATGGCCGATGACGTTATCAGTTCGGCTGAAGCCTCAGAGTAGCCTCAGACAAGACACCCTGGATAGAAAAGATGACTGAACCCACCTCGCCCGACCAGCAGCCTCAGGTCACACCGTCGCGTCGCGACCGATTGCGCCCGCTCGAACTCGTCGGCTTTTCGGGCGTGCTCGCGGTGTTCGCTGGCCTGGTGGTGCTGTTCGTGCTGCGTACTCCGGAGGGCGTCGTTGACTTCGCCCGAGCTGGCATCGTGGCTGGCATCGTGTTCATCGTGTCGCTGATGGTGCTTGCGCTGCTCGGCCTCGGGGGCAAGCCGAGTGAAGAAGACGTTGAGGCTCGCAAAGATCTGCACCAGCCAGACAAAGAGGGCTGGCACTAAGCCTTCTTCGGCCGCCCAGCACGCGCCCAGGCTCGCGCATCGCGGCTCGAGAGTGCAAGCAGCACCAAGATGTCGAGTGCGACAGTGAGCAGCGTGGTCTTGATGGTGACCTGCTCACCGTTTGCGAAGTAGCTCGTAGCGGCGGTAATTGTGCTGATCGTCACGCCGCACATCATGAGTACGCGGGCAAGGTTGCTGCCTCGCCAGATCGACCAGGCGAACGCAAAAGATATCAGCACGGCGACCACACCAACGCCCAGCACCAGCCAAAACACCAAGGGCCGAATATCGGCGGTCACATCGTCTTCGGCAGCGATCGTCGGCCAGGTCAACAAGAACGCGGCTATCCATACCAGCCCGGCAACACCCCGGCCCAGCACGAACAGTGCACCCAGCGTGATCGAGAGCGGTCGAACTGAGCCAGCCGCCGGAGCCTGCTCGTCTCGGCCGAGCAGCACCTCAACGGGTTCGTTTGCCGCACGCTTGCGGTGTGATCCCACGTTCATGACTGCACCTCGCCTTCGCCTGAAGCGCGCAGCATTCTGAGGTCAAGGATCGGCAGGTCGCCGTCCGTACGAATCGTGTCGCCACCACCGTTCCGCGAGTGGTAGCCGGTCGAAAAATCTCGCAGAATCGTGAGCTCTGCTGCGGGGTGAGCTTGCTGCACCGTGGCGATGATGTGATCGCGCTCAATGTCGATATCCGCGTCGATCTTGTGCGTCACCTGCAGCGTGAAGAGCGAGAAACCGACCGCGCGGTCGAAGGTGCCAGCAGCGAGCCAATCGACACGGGTGCCACCGGGCAGCAGCCAGCCGTCGGGGGTGCGCCAGAAGCGCACGTGGTGCCGCTTCGCCGGGTTGCCCGCGACCTCTTGCTGGTAGGCGAAATCTTGCATGCGGCCGAAGAGAAAGAGCGGGCTCACCGGAGCCTCGTCGTAGCTCTTGCGGGTGATGGTCGAGGTCACGATGCGCAACGAGGTGCGCAGTGTGACCTGGTCGGCGCGGGTCCATGAGGCGCCCTGCATGGCGGCGTGCAGTGCCGTTTCATCGCCGAGCAGCGCAAGATTGATGGGGTCGCCGAGCAGTCCATCGCTCGTGCGGGTGCGCCCGATGAAGTAGTCGGGCACATAGATCGCGGTGAGCATGCGGTGAATGCGGGGGAGCGCTAGGTAGGCAAGCATGCCCCAGAACACGATGAACACCAGAATGCCCCACCAGCCGAGTTGAAAGCTCTCGGTGAGCAGCAGCCAGGCCAACCACACAGCTGCGACGCCGGCGAAGATGAAGAAGAACTCATCGAGTATGGCGAGCAGCGAAATGCGTCGTCGGGTGGTGGGCTCCCCGCTAGAAACGCCCCCATGCTTCTGTGCACTCACACCCTCATGTTAGCGAGGGGGCACGACATGCCCTAGTGTCTCGCACCGGAAATTCGTTGCCAGGATTGCGTGCAGAGATAGTGCATCGCAAGGCATGCGAGCGAAGGCCTGCTGGTGGCAAGTCGAGCGAGTTTGCAGCCGCGAGGTGCTGTCTCGGTGCGCGAGACTGGAATTGGATTTCCGGTGCGAGACGCTAGTTTCCGGTGCGGAACACTAGTTTGCGCGTAGGTGCTCGAGCAGTTTTGCCGCGTCGCCCACGTAGGTAGCCGGGGTCAGCTCGAGCAGACGCTGCTTTGCCTCGTCGCCGATCTCGAGCGCCGAGACGAACTCGATGAGATCGGCCTGGCCGATCCTCTTGCCGCGAGTGAGTTCTTTGAGCGCAGCGTAGGGGTCGCTGATCGTCGAGCGGCCGGCGGTTACCTCGGCGCGAATGACGGTCTGAATCGCCTCGCCGAGCACCTCCCAGTTGCTGTCGAGGTCGGCCGCGAGCACCTCTGGTGCCGCATCGATCTGGCCGAGGCCGCGAAGCACGTTATCGAGCGCCAGCACCGAGTGGCCGATACCGACGCCGATGTTGCGCTGGGCCGATGAGTCGGTGAGGTCGCGCTGCCAGCGGCTCGTCACAAGCGTCTGCGCGAGTGAGTCGAGAATTGCGTTTGAGAGCTCGAAGTTTGCCTCGGCGTTCTCGAAGCGAATCGGGTTGACCTTGTGCGGCATGGTCGAAGAGCCCGTGGCGCCCGCGACCGGAATCTGACGGAAGTAGCCGATCGAGATGTAGCTCCAGATGTCGGTCGCAAGGTTGTGCAGAATGCGGTTTGCGTGCGCGATGCGCGAGTAGAGCTCGGCCTGCCAGTCGTGCGATTCGATCTGGGTGGTGAGCGGGTTCCAGTCGAGACCGAGGCCCTCAACGAACTCGCGAGACACCCGCTGCCAGTCAACGGTCGGGTCTGCTGCGATGTGCGCGGCGAAGGTACCGGTAGCGCCCGAGAACTTGCCCAGGTATTCGACCTGCGCAATCTGCGCGACCTGGCGGTTCAGGCGGTGCACGAAGACGGCGAGCTCTTTGCCGAGCGTGGTCGGGGTGGCGGGCTGGCCGTGCGTGCGGCTCATCATGGGCAGCTCGCGGTACTGCTCTGCCTGGCGAGCGAGCTCGGCAATGACTGCCTCAAGCTTTGGCTGCCAGACCTCCGCGACGGCCTGCTTCACGGTGAGCGCGTACGAGAGGTTGTTGATGTCTTCGCTCGTGCACGCGACGTGCGTGAGCTCGGCGATGTGGTCGAGGCCCTGACGCGACAGCTGGGCGCGCACGAGGTATTCGACCGCCTTCACGTCGTGCTGCGTGACGCGCTCGGTTTCGGCGAGCTCGTCAATCTCGGCCTGCCCGAAGTTCGCGGCCCAGGTGCGCAGCGTCGCGACCTCAGCAGCGTCGAGGGGCGCCGAGCCGAGCAGCTCATGCTGTGTCAGGTAGACGAGCCACTCAACCTCAACGTGCACGCGGGCCTTGTTGAGCCCGGCCTCCGAAAGAAAGTCACCAAGCCCCGCGACCTGCTTCGCGTAGCGGCCGTCGAGTGGGCTGAGGGGCTGCGTGGGAAGCTGCGACATGAGTGACTCTCCGTATGTGTCGGGGCGAGGATCGGCCAATGTATATTCTCCCACGCGTTTGAAGGGGCAAGCTCTTGCCTCGCCTCGGGTAGCCTTGCCAATGAGCGGGGGCGACACGGGTGGGGTGAGAATCGGGTGCAGATGCGAAGCAGAACACGCAGGGTTGCGGCAGTCGTCGGTGGGGTGATCCTCGCCGCGAGCTTGAGCGCTTGCGCGCCAACAGCGCTTGTTGGAGCACTTATCAACCCTCAGAGCGAGATCGAATACAACGTCGAGATCGAGAACGCCGCGTTGCAGACGGCCAAAGACGAAGTACTGAACTACTTCAATGTCGACGACTGGGTGCCGCCGACCACCGGAAACGTGCGAACCTCGTGCAGCACCGAGTCTGGCGAGAAGGCCTATCTCTTCTACGGCTCGTGGTTCACAACCGAGGCCGCGGCGCTTTCGGGCGACGGTGAGGTTGCCCGACAGGCGATCGCCGACTTTCGGGTTTGGCTCGAAGCCGAGGGGTGGAGCTACATCGAGGAATTCGACTTCACCGCAGACGACCTCACCCAGGTGAACGCCTTTGGTGTGACGGGCACGAAGCTCGGTTCGGGGATCAACATGATGCAGGCGATCTACTACTACGAGGGTGATGACGGCATTGACTACCCGCACATCGTGGTCGATATCGACAGCACCTGCCTGGCCTCTGATCTCTGAATGGTCGCCGCGTCGTGTCCGATCTCGACGTTGATGGACTGCGCGAGGGTGACAGCACGCTGCTGCGCGGGGTGCAGTTCGTGCGCGTTCGATCTGCGGTATTCAGGCCTGCGTGCGGTGCATGAAGATCTGTATGATCTCTTCGCCGTCTGAGAAGTAGAGCCTGCGGCCATCGCCCCAGCCGAGCGTGCCTCGTGCGAGTCCGCGGTCGACTGGTAGTACGCCACCATCGCCGGTGTCACCGAACTTATCGAAGGTGAAGTCCAGTACATGACGACCGGGTCTGACTTCCCAGGTTCCGCTTCCAGAGATCACGCCGATGGCGTCTTTTCCGGTGAACGGATCGAACGAGAGCCCGTCGAGTTGAAAGGTGCCGTCGGCGTAGAAGTCTGCGGTGCCGCGGGCTTCGGGTTCTGCGACCCAGTGCCCGATGATTTCGCTCGCAGGAAGGGGTCTTGAAGCTGTGAAGTAAAGCAGCACGAGGATCGCCGCGGTGGCGAGGCCGACGACGGCGAGAAAAGCTCCTGCGAGTACGCGCCCGATGGTCATTGCGGCATCTCTATGGTTCTCGCGGCCGTCATTCGTGGGTGCGGTGCATGAAGATCTGTATGATCTCTTCGCCGTCTGAGAAGTAGAGCCTGCGGCCATCGCCCCAGCCCAACGTGACTCGCCAAAGTCCGAAATTTGCCTGAGCGACACCGTTCTCTCCGGTATCGCCAAACTCGTCAAAACCGAGGTAGATTTCGTTCTCGCCTGGAGAAACTTCCCAGGTTCCACTTCCGTAGATGGAGCCCGTGGCGTCTTTCCCTGTGACCGGGTCGAACGAGAGCCCGTCGAGTTGAAAGGTGCCGTCGGCGTAGAAGTCTGCGGTGCCGCGGGCTTCGGGTTCTGCGACCCAGTGCCCGATGAGTTCGCTCTCGGGAAGAGGTCTTGGGGCTGTGAAGTAGAGCAGCACGAGGATCGCCGCGGTGGCGAGGCCGACGACGGCGAGAAAAGCTCCTGCGAGTACGCGCCCGATGGTCATTGCGGCATCCTGATGATCTCGGTCCAGACGATGGTTTGCTGAGTGTTATCCCAGGTGCCGTACTGCTCGTTTGCCTCGTTCAACGACTCGTACCATGGCAGGTGTGCGCCACCGGTGAGGGGGATGCGGGTGAATGAGTCTCGCGTCATCGGGTTGGTCGCAGTGAAGGTGACCTCGGCGTTGCCCTGCGCATCGATCGAGTTCACGGTGTAGCTCAATACGTACGAGCCGAGCATTGCCTCTGGAAAGTTGCCCCACTCGCCGCCATTCGAATAGGTAATCACATCGCCAAGGAGCACCTCAGGGTGGTCGCTGATTCTGCGATCCTCATCATCCGAGCCTGGTAAGGTCCCGTCCCGAAGTTTTTCTCTCAAATTTTGCCGCAGATCCTTGATATGCGGGCTATTTCTGAAATGCTCGGTGAATGAGTCTCCATCGGTGAAAAAGCGGCTCCTTGGTCCTTTGCCTGACGCGAACTGAGAAAATAGCTCCCACGATTGTGCGTTCGCGTCGTATTTTGGGTTCTTGAAACCGGTTCGGGCGGGCAGGGCGCTGAGGTATCCCCAGGTTTGCGAAGAAGCGCCTAGCGCTTGCTTTGCGAACGCAGCATCAGCCTCTGCCCGCCGTTCCGCGAGTGTTGCGAGTTTCGACACCGCCGTTTCGAAGCTCGCCTGCGCCGCGGTAAACGCACGCTCCCTTCGCGCCAGTTCGGCGGCGTCTGGTGGTGACGTGGTGCTGTCGAGATATTCCCGACTCATCGCGAGCTGCGCAGCCGCGCGATCTTCTATCAGGTGCTTTGCCTGTTCTTTGATCTCTTCGACGATGTCTATGTATTTCTTAAACCCATCGACGACCGCATCGGTGACCTCTTTCGACTCGGTGAGACTGCGCAATCGGTTCTGTATTGCTGTTCCAAACGCGCTTGCGCTCTTGCCGGTCCACACTGAGGGGAGCGACTTTGTGATCTTGAGAAGTTGCTGCTGAGCTTCTTCGCTCGCCTTGCTGGTCTCGAGAAACCAACGCTGTGCGTCACGAAGAGATTCGAGGTCGCCTGCGCCGGGGTCATCCACTGTCCCCTGCATTCGGGGCCTCAGAGACTGAACTGCTTGAACGTAGCGGCAAAGTGCTGGTCGTCGCTCCAAAGCTCATTGATTGCAGCGAGAGCCTCGATCGCGTTCTCGCAGAGCAGGCTGCGGGTCACCGACATGTCGCGCAGATAATCTTCAGCCACCATTGCGGCGACTGTTGCGACTGCTTCACTGCCACCAGCGGCACAATTTGGTGCAGGCCGGTCGCGCAACCCCTCGGCTGTTCTGCCGGCATCATTGCTCATACGCGTTGCCGCGTAAATATCTAACATGATTTCATTCATGCGCTTGTACCTCTGGGACTCTTTCTTCCCCCACGAAGAGCATACCCGAATCATCTCGATCAGTTGTGCCGAAAACTTGGGCGACCAGGTGCGCAGGCTTGGCCGAACCCTTGACGATCGAAACTGGGAGCGCACGGTTGCTTGCAGCACTGATTCTTACCTGTGGGCGAAGACCTAACAAAGTTGCAGCGTCTCTTGCAATATTGCGGCTTTGCTGCGTCTTCGCGTCGCGCCCGGCTTCGTGCCCCGTTGCACCCAGCGCCAGATACCTGAAACGAATGAACGAATCGGGGCGCTAATGCCGAGCGGCCCCAACGATGAGCACGACGGCTAGGAACAGCAGAAACGCGAAGGTGAGCAGGGCGGCCAGCAGAGTCGCGAGCACTCCTGGCCAGCGCTTCGCCGAGCGCACCACGCCGACAATCGCGAGCACCAGCGACACGGCACCCACGGCGATCGACCCGAGCATAAACGGCCCGAGAAAGCCCTCGCCATCGATCAGCACGAACGATACGAGCAGCACCCCGAGTGCCGAAACGATGAGCGAGAACCAGACAAGGGGCGAAACGGTGGGTTTCTCGGTCACTGGGCTGGCCTCTCAATCTGTTCGGTAAGTCGCGTGAGCAGGACAGCACAACTGCGCTCGATCTGAGCGAGCACCCGCACAAAGGCCTGCTCGTCTGAATAGTAAGGGTCAAAGACGTCGGGGTCTTTCGGCTGTTCCGGGTCGAACTCGGTGAGCAGGGCTATGCGGTCGGGCGTGACGCCACGGCGCAACAGGATTTGCTCGTGACCACGATCCAGCGCAATTAAAAGGTCGAAGTCGCGCACCTCGGTCTCGCTCAGCTGCGAGGCTTGATGGCGGTTGCCGTCGTAACCGGCGGCGGCCAGCGCTGCCGCGGTGCGGGGGTCGGCACCCTCGCCAATGTGGTAGCCGTGGGTGCCGCTCGACATGACCTCGAAGCGGTCGCTGGCGCCGGCACGCTCGGCAAGCGCGCGGAAGATCACGTCGGCCATGGGGGAGCGGCAGATATTGCCAGTGCAGACGAAGCTGAGGCGAAACGGCTGGGTCATGAGACCAGTGTGCCAGTCGAGGCGCGCATGCGCATCGCCGAAGACGGGCTGCCGGTCATTGAGACGGATGCCGATTTCGACCCGTCGCACCTTAGCGATGACTTCATTCGCGAAGCTCGTGGGGGACGTACCGTGAGCGCGATGCTCGTTGGGTGTGACTCGAGTGTCTTGATGCCGGCGCTTGATGCCAGACACTCCGTGCCGGCCGTAGCTTCGCCGTGTCAACGCGCTGCCGACGCACGTGCTGTTTGAGAACTATCCGTGGCTCACGGGTGCACGCGCAGACTCAAGTTGCTGTCGCGCGATCGCCGGTCGCCCGCGACCTACGACGCCATCGGGGTCGACTACGAACTCGTCTAGCTCGCCCGCAGGGTTCGATCGCTGCCCGGCCTAGCGATCCCGCTTCTTATTGGTGCCGAGCAGGCCGTTCATGATGCCCGAAAGCAGCGACAGCACGAGGGCAGCGAGCACACCCCACCAGAAGCCACCGATCGCGAGGCCGAAGCCTGCGAGACCCGAGAGCCAGGCGACGACGCCAAGCAAGAAACCGTTGATGATCAGCCCGAAGAGACCGAGCGTCAAGATATAAAGCGGGATCGAAACCACCCGCACAACCTTGCCGAGCGTGCCGTTGACGAGACCGAAGACCAGCGCGACGAGCAGCAGGGTGAAGAGGTAGTCGTATTCACCGCTGCCGATGGGCACGATCCAGATGCCGTTATCGCCGCTGCCGCCCACTATGAGCGTGGTGAGCCAGAGCGCAAAGGCGCTGACAAGAACCCGAATGATGGTGCGCATGCTGCAAGTCTGCCACCAGAAGCTGGCGGATGGCCGAGACTTCCCGGGTGGCTGATTCGGTTAGAAGACGAGCGAACCGATGAAATAGCTGACCGCCATTGTGCCGATGCCGACTGCGAGCGTTCGCGCGAGGGTGCGCGACAGCGACATGTGCCCGGTTTGTGAGGCGAGCCACGAGGTGAGCACCAGCGAGAGCACGACTGCCACCACGATTGCCCAGACCTCGATCTCAACCGGCACAAACACAGTGATGAGCAGAGGAATCAGAGAGCCGAGCAAGAACGCGATCGCAGAGGTGACGCCGGCCCACACCGGTTGCCAGGGCGGGGTCGGCTCGTCGATGTCGTGCTCGTACTGGAGCTGCGCTGCAAGTGCGTCTTTCGCGCTGAGCTGCCGTGCGACCTGCTGTGCAGTATCAGGGGTCAGCCCTTTGCTCTCCCAGTAGCGCGCGAGTTCTGCTTCTTCGGCCTCGGGGCTTGCCGCTAGCTCTTCGCGCTCCTCTTCGATCAGACGCTGCTGCGCGTCTCGTTCGCCCGCCTCTTCTGCCCACTTTGCGCCGCCGAGGCCGAGCGAGCCCGCAACGATCATTGCCGTCGCGGCGGTTATCAGCACCTGATCTGAGGCACCGGCGCCCGCGAAGCCCTCGAGTAGACCGGCGGTCGCGATGATGCCATCGTTCGCGTCGACCGCCCACTGGCGTGGTGCCAGCTGTGCGCGCAGGCGCGCGCCGAGGCTGGCAGGCGCAAACGAATCGTGACTCACGTTCTGAGTCTCGCAGATTGCTGGGACCATGGGTGCAACTCTGGTCGGTAAGTGCGGCCAATCGATACGGTTTTGCCGAATCCACACACGAATCTTGTGTGGATTCGGCAAGAGTGTGTGGATTCAATGGGTGCGGATGCGATGCGATGTTAGCAAGGCACGGCGGGCGGCGCTCACGCAATGAATCAGAAAGTACGGCGTGAATATCCGGCTGCGAACATACCCCCTCGTTACACTGGCTGGGTGAGTGCAACGACAACATTCGGTGTCGATATGACCGACCCGGAGCCCATCCGCTTTCTCGACGACGAGGGCCGATACGCTCCATCTGCAACTGCGGCCGAGTTCGCGAACGAACTCGAGGGTCTCGACCTCGACGACCTCAAGCAGTGGTACCGCGACATGGCGGCCGTGCGCGCATTCGACACCGAGTGCACGCACCTGCAGCGCCAGGGCCAGCTCGCACTGTGGGCGCCGAGCGTTGGCCAAGAGGGCGGACAGGTGGGCATCGCCCACGCAGCTTCGGCAGAGGATCACCTCTTCCCGACCTACCGAGAGCACACGGTGGCATACGTGCGCGGCGTCGACCTCGTCGGCATCGCCGGCCAGTTTCGCGGTGTGACCCACGGTGGGTGGGATGTCACCGACCCATCGAACGGCAACTGCCACCTCTACACGCTCGTGCTCGGTGCCCAGGCGCAGCACGCGGGCGGTTTCGCCATGGGCCAGGTGCTCGACGCGAAGCGAAAGGCGGGCAGCGACTCGCTCGCCCCCGGCGAGGCGGGCGTGCCTACCGATGCCGCCACGATCGTGTTCTACGGTGACGGCACCACGAGCGAGGGTGACGTGAGCGAGTCGATGGTGTTTGCCTCGAGCTTTCAGTCGCCGCTTCTGCACGTGATGCAGAACAACAGCTGGGCCATCTCGGTGCCGGTTGCGCGCCAGTCGCGCACCCCGATCTACCGCCGTGCTCTCGGCTTCGGTCTGCGCGCCGTGCAGATTGATGGCAACGACCCGCTCGCGGGCTACGCGGTCGCAAAGCGCTTCCTCGCAGAGGCCAAGGCTGGCAATGGCCCCGGTTACATCGAGGCGCTCACGTACCGTATGGGTGCGCACACGACGAGCGATGATCCCACGCGATACCGCGAAAGCGACGAGCTCGAGAGCTGGCGTAGGCGAGACCCGATCGTGCGTTTCGAGGGCTACCTGCGCGAGCGCGGGGTGGGCGACGACTTCTTTGCAGAGGCCGCGCAGCAAGCAGACGCGATCGCGAAGCAGGCACGCGAGGGCATTCTGACGATGCCCGAGCCCGGCCATGACGCGATGTTTGCGCACGTGTACAGCGAGCCGCACCCGCTGATGGACGAGCAGCTCGAATGGCTCGAAGACTACGAGGCAGCGATGAACGAGGGTGGCCAGGCATGAGCGAGGCACACATTACTTTGACCGAGCGCGAGTCGCTGCCGATCTCGAAGGCGATTAACGCCGGGCTGCGCGCCGCGATGGCTGGCGACGAGCGCGTCGTGCTGATGGGTGAAGACATCGGCCCG
>Ga0209460_1001000_pt1 | contig 19488 bp, 20 predicted proteins | sample EBPBio132013_DNA_FD_185868 | JGI IMG/M metagenome (GOLD analysis project Ga0209460, IMG submission 185868) | Wastewater treatment Type I Accumulibacter community from EBPR Bioreactor in Madison, WI, USA - Reactor 2_5/13/2013_ DNA (SPAdes)... | ecosystem: Engineered > Bioreactor > EBPR >... | reverse complement strand
GGGAGTTGATAGTTCCACGTATCGTCCAGCAGTACCGTTTGCGCGTTCCCGCTGGCGAGGTTCATCCGTACGAGGCCGCCGTTCGCCGGGGCGAACACGACTTCGCTGGCGCTGACCCACGCGAGACCAATCGACGACGAAATTGCGCTGGTGAGAATGAGGGCGTTACTCTCGCGGCGGTACAACCACCAGATATCATCCTCTGCCTCGGCAGCGAGGTAAGCCCCCGTCGGCGACCACTGGAAGTTGACAAAGATGCCTTCGCGCAGGTCGGCGAATAGGGCTTCGGTCGGCGTGTTGGTGTACACCCGCGCCCCGTAAGCTGTGCTGTATACCAGCATGTCCCCCGTTGGCGACCACGCCAGCGTGTCCCCATGCCCGCGCGAGGGCGGCAGGTCAGCCGTGCCTTGCTCGATGACCGCCTCGGCCTCGGTATAAATGTTGCGGATGGTGAGGCCGTCCTGCGTGCGGTACGCCAGCCAATTGCCGTCCGGCGCGACACCGAAATCGACGACGAACAAATCCTCCGGCGTAACGACCGACATCCCTTCCGTACCCAACCCCACGCGCTGCACCTGCCCGTTATTGGTCAGCAGGTAAAGCGGTGCGGGTAAATCCAGCCCATCCTGCGCCCGCACCCACCCGACCATCAGCAGTAAGCACAGGGCGATTAGTCCAATTCGACGCATCAGGTTATCCTCATCGTGTTTTCGCATTCCGCGATGACATGCTTAGAACTTCGGATTGTACCGAAAACCCTGTAATCTAGCCGCACTCAAGGCACAAAGTACTAGCTTCTCTGTCTTATTCTCTGTGTTCTCTGTGCCTCAGTGGTTAATTCTTTGCCTTTGCCTCAAGCATTCGCGTACACCACTTCGCCGTCGTGCCATTCCGGTTCGGTCTCCAGCGCCGTCATCAGCAGTGTGAAGCGGGCGTGTTGTTCAGGACTATTCGCGTTCGCAACGTAGGCTTCTCTGCTGTCGAACAGCACCGTCATGTAATACTCACGGCTGTCCGCGTCCATCTGGTAAACGTAGACCGCTTGCATCCCCGGTATCGCAACCCCTTCAACTTCCTCTGTGATCCGCAGGAAATCCGTCTGCATCCCGTCTTTTACAACCATCCGTGCCACTGTCCCGTACATAGCGCCACTCCTTAAAATGAACTGAATGACTGCCGTTTCTACCCCCAGCATACACCCGCTGCGAAATTGTTACCTGTTCTTGCGTGCCGCTGCGCCGCACTTTACAATCTTCCCCATGACCACACCTATCCCCCACATCATGTCCGGCGGTGAATCCTTCTTCTTTCGCGGCGGCAGCACCGGCGTACTCTGCCTGCACGGCTTCATGGCCTCGCCCGCCGAGGTGCGCTGGCTGGGTAAACACCTCGCCGATTTGGGCTGTACCGTTTACGGCCCGCGCCTCCCCGGCCACGCCACCGACTACCACGATATGACCCGCCATCGCTGGCAGGATTGGTACACGGCGGTCGAAGATGCGCTCGGCATCCTCCGCAGCCAGTGTGAGCGGGTGTTCGTGGTCGGGCATTCGATGGGCGGGATGCTGGGCTTGCTGCTGGCGGCGAATGCACAGGTGGATGGCCTCGCCGCGCTGGCGACACCCATCACCTTCGCCAACCGGTCGATGGCCGCCGCGCATTGGGCGAAGTGGATACGCCCCTACACCGATCAAACCGACCGCAGCACACTGGTTGAGTTAATCAACGCCGAGCAAACACGACGCGGCGAGCATGTCGTCGGGCGGGTGCGCCACAACCTCTGGTCAACCGCCGCCGTCAGCGAGATCTTCGCCCTCGCGGGGGTCGTCCGCGAATGCCTGCCCGCCGTCAAAGTGCCGCTGCTCGCCATCTACTCCGAAGCTGACCAAACCGTGCCGCTCAGTAACCGCGACCTGCTGCTGAGTCAGGTAAAATCCAGTGTCATCGAACAGCACACGCTCAAACACAGCGACCATATCCTGCCGCAGGATTCCGAACGCGAAACGGTTTTCCAACTGGTCGCCGATTTCATCACCCAACACAGCAACCCCACCTCTTAATCTGCGTATAATAGTGTGATGGATGCCAATACCGCATACCAAAGCCGCGCATCTAATCATGCGTGACTATAGACTGGAGACTCAAAAAACATGCTGCGTGCAATCATTGACCAAATCCGCCTAACGTGGCACCTCATACGCGACCCGCGTGTGCCGCTGTGGGCGAAAGCCATTCCCTTTGTCGGCCTGCTGTATGTGATCTCGCCGATTGATATTCTTCCCGACTTCATGATCGGCTTGGGACAGTTGGATGACCTTGCGATTGTGTTAGGTGGGATGCGCTTATTCGCCTCGGTCGTGCCGGAACATATCGTCGAGGAACACCGTGCCGAAATCGCTGGCAAGCCGCTGGATATTATTCAAGGCATAGGCCACCGCATCGACTCGGAAGAAAAGGCCAAAAACCAACCGTAAACGTAAAAGGCTGATGCCCACTGCCTCGAATCACGTTGAACGATCATTCTCGCGTAGGGGAGGGGTTATGACCCTCCCGTTCCCACCTTAATCCAATTGCCCGTAGATTGTCGCCCCGCGAACAGGTATTATTCCGGCACAGGGAAAGTGAGCAAATAATCATGTCGGAAGAAAAATTTGTCCTGACCCAACGGGGCTATGATCAGATTAAGCAGCAGCTTGAAAGTTTGGAAGCCGAAGCCCGCGAAGAACGGTCGGTGCTTAACGATTCGCTGAACGACAAAGCAGGTGGCGATGACGACGATGCGGATGTCGCGCTGGAGTTCGACTCGCGCCGCCGCAAAGAGCGCATGGACGAGAAAATCGGCTATCTGCGCTTCGTCCTCGACCGTGCCGAAATTTATGAAGACCCCGACCCCGAACGGGTGAACACCGGCGAACGGGTAACACTCTGGGATTTTGAAGCCCGCGAGGAAGTTCAGTTGGATGTCCTCTCCAGTGCCGAAATCACCGCCCGCACCAACGTCGGCCCCGGCGTAGAAGATGCCTCCGATAGTTCGCCGATTGGCAAGGCGCTGCTCGGCAAACGGGTCGGCGATATTGTCGAGGTCGAAACTCCCAACGGCATCAACCGCTACACCGTCCGCCACATCGAACCCATCCCCGAAGACTGACCAACACCACAGCCGCCTCATCAAACAGGCGGCTTTTTATTCCCCCTCGCAAAAGTTTGTAAATTCGAACCAAACTCTATTGACTAAACTAGCCTTTTTGTTCTAAAATATAAGTGTAATAGCTTTGCGGTAGCACCACACTAAGCGGTGGATACTCATTTTATGGCAACTCCTATGTATGGTGAGCCATAAAAGTCTTTAAAGACCCTCCCTGTTACTACGGGGAGGGGTTGGGGTGGGGTTCTCCCTGTTACTCTATCAGCGGAGTGAGCCTGCGAACGTACCGTCGTGGGGTGGGGTCGAATGAACCCTCCACCACTTAATGCAGTCCTACCTTGTATTGCTCTTGGCGTACTTGGCGACTTGGCGGTTTAATTCTCTTGCCTTTTCTCTGTAGTTAACATTCAGAATAAGCAAGTTGAGGGAGAACTGGATTTGTATTTTTCCCTCAGGAATTTTATCTTGAATGTTAACCTGTGTTCTCTGCGGTTAACAATGGTTTGCATTTACTTTTGCGTTTTCGGCGGCATTCTCCCTCACCACCGCCATGCAACTGCAAATGCTGCACAGCGGTGGATACAGGGGAGCAATCCGCCGGAACGGTGTCATTTCAGCGCCGCGCTCTCTCACTTCTGCCGACATAAAATCGCACTTCAGCGGATGCACGGGAGCTTCCCGCCAGACAATTCGGCGGAATAAATGCGAAATCTGCGAAAATTGCGAATGTTGTGCAGTTTCCGAATCAAATCAGCCTAATTAATGCTGATAACTTCGAAATCTGGTAAATCGCTCTCGTCGCCGTCCGGTGCGGTACTCATCAGCCGTTCGCCCGTCTGCCAGTTATACACCGCTGCGTGAACGGTATAGTCACCCGCTGGCAGCGCGGCAACCGGTATCACCGCCGCGTGGCATGAACGACCGTTGGTGGGCAAACCCATATCGTACTGCCCCTGCACTTGCCCCGCCGCGTCCATCAGGTACACGCCCACCGAGTAGGTGTTCGGCAGCACGGCCTCGCCCACTTGATACATCAACCACAGGTTCAACACGCCGTTCTCTATGTGGGTGTTCGCGCTCGACAGTCGGATGCTCTCGCCGTAGCGCCATGCAGGTGCGTTATCGTTGATTCGGGCGAACCCCCATATCCGCATATCCTCGCGGTCGGCGGGGGTGGAGCAGTGGTACAGGTCTTGTTCGTTCAGCAGGTATTCCATCAGTGACCACTGGTCGGACTGCCAACGCGGGTCATTCAGAAGCCACAATCGGTTGGCATCGTCCGCTGTCTCCCGCACCCATGCCGCGAACGGCTGTACACCGGGGCGTGATACGCTGTCCACCACTTCAATCCGCGCACCGAAACTGCCCATGTAATGCACCATCGGGTGCGAGGCAAGACCCGGATTGTCCTCGTTGCCGATCAAATTGACAATCACATCTCCCGGTTCAACTTGTGTTTTGAGTACCGCTGCCATCTCACGGATGGTCTGCGACGGCCAGCGTTGAATGATACGCTCGAACTGAAAATCACCCTCGACGATCAGTCCGGCAGTCACCCAGATACCCACGATGAGTAAGGCAGGGACGCGGCGTTTCACCAATTCATACAGGCCAAAACTGGCGAGCAGCGCCAGCAGTGGCAGCAGCGTCATGTTGTAGCGCAGTTCGTCCAATTTAAAGAAGGTGTAGGCTGCGAGGTTCAAAGGCAGCAGTAAAAGCCCCAGCAGCCACAGCCAGCGCGTCCGCCGTGCGAGCAAGCTAAATGCCAACAGGATGACCAGCAGCGCGACATTCGTGTTGCTGAAAGCGACCAGTGTATCGCCTGCCATACGGACGATCAGCGCTGCATCCGGCGTGGCGCGGTTTTGGTCGCGCGTCAATTCGGCTGCCATTTGAATGTTGATGAGCGAGGGAATGAGCATAACCCCCGCGATGAACCACGCGCTCATCGCGCCCCACCAGCGGCGAGTAGGGCGACCGTTGACCAATGTGACCAGATGCCAAAAACCGAGAACGCCGATGATGAGCAATGCGAAGTAATGGGTGTTCGCCAGTAAACCCACGACCAACGCAAATACCGCGTATGCCCATAGGCGTGGTTCGCGCTGCCCGTACATCAGGCGGCGGTAGAGCAGCAGCATCAGCACCGTCAGCATGACCAGCAGCATATAAACGCGCAGCTCGTGCAGGAAGTAGATGAACCACACACTCGTGCCAAGCAGCGCCGCCGCCCCCAAACCGATGGCGGGCTGTTTACTCAACGTCCAGCCGAGGCGGAACAAACCCGCCAGTGCCACCATCCCCGCCAACAAGGAGAGCGCCCGCGTCGCATATTCCGTCCAGCCAACCGCGCTGCCCCAGCCCGCCAAAGTGAAGGCGAACAAGGGTGCTTGCCACATATCCTCGGTGCTGATACGCTGCCAGATGTCAGCCGGTGCGCGTGGCACATTGAATACATCTGCCCCCGCGATGTACAGCGACCACCACTCGTCGTACCACACGCCGTCCGCGTTCAGTTTGCGTGCGCCCAGCCACATCGACAGCAGCAGCACGGCGATGATGCCCAGCCAATATTTCGCAGGGAGTTTCATGAATGAACCTTCTGTTAGACTGCGGCTATTCTAATCGAGTACGTCAAGTCGTTTGCTTAAAAATCCATTCGAGAATGCTTGGAAATAGCGGACATTTAAGCCTGTCTGCTGTCCCTACGAATCGACATTCTCGCTTGCGTAGGGACGCGAGACAGCGCGTCCGTCTGCATAAAAATCAACTTTTCAAAAGGATTACTTAGCGGTTAATCTCGATCAGCAAAATCCAAGCATCCCGCAGTGCCTTGATGAACGACAGCATAAAACCGATCACCAGCAGGTACAGCCCGCCGATGCCCGCGAACAGCAGCACAACCCCACCGATTACCGACGGCAGCAGCGCCAGTTGGCTAAACAGGATGTTGGTTCGTTCCTTCGCGCGGTATTGTGCGCCGATTGAAGTGTAGTTGCGGATGTTGATGCGGGTGATCAGTATCCATGTGCCGACACTCACTACCAGCACTTCAACCCCAATGAGCGGCGTGGATTGGTTGGGAATGAGCAGCAGCGACGACACGATGAGTATAGCCGTCAATACGGCGATGGCTTCAAACGCGCGCCCCGGTTGCCCTTGGTAGGCGAGAATTTTGGTCAAGTTGATCGACACCGCCACGAAGATCAAGCCGACCAGCGCCGCCGATGCCCCCACCTGCGCGAAAAAGAAATTCCCCCACTCGGTCATAGATACCTCTAAACTAAATAACGATCTCCGCCTTTACTCCCTCCCCTGAATGCTAAGGGGGAGGGTTGGGGTGGGGTGGGGGTCGTAATTACGCCTTCTACGGCAGCACATAATCCTTGTACTGCTCGCGGATCACTTTCTTGTCGAATTTGCCCACGCTCGTCTTGGGGATCGCCTCTACGAACACGATGTCATCCGGCAGCTGCCACTTGGCGAAGCGCGGCGCGATGTGCGCGATAATGCTCTCTTTGGTCGGTGCTTCGGCGTTCGGGCGCGGCACCACCAGCGCCAGCGGGCGTTCCTGCCATTTGGGGTGCGGCACAGCGATGACCGTCGCCTCCAGCACGCCGGGGTGTCCCATAATTGCGCCTTCCAGTTCCACTGTCGAAATCCACTCACCGCCGCTTTTCACAAGGTCTTTGGTGCGGTCTACAATGTGGATGTAACCGTCGTCGTCAATCGTCACCACGTCGCCCGTGCGGAACCAACCGTCATCGAAGCGCCCAACAGAACGCTCGTCGTTGTAATAAGCCGAGGCAATCCACGGGCCGCGTACTTGCAGTTCGCCCATTGCCTTGCCATCCCACGGCACTTCCTTGCCGTCCTCATCCATCGCCCGCAGCTCCACCCCCGGCGAGGCAATACCCTGCTTGGCGCGAATGCGGTACTGCTCCTCCTCCGGCAGGTCGAGCATTTCCCGCTTGAGGTTGCACACCGTCCCCAGCGGGCTGGTTTCGGTCATGCCCCACGCATGGACGACGCGGATATTGTGGCGCTTCTGGAACGCCTCGATCATCGACTGGGGCGCTGCCGAGCCACCCACCACCATCGAGCGCAGGCTGGAAAGGTCAAACTTCTCGGTTTCGAGCAGGTTGAGGATACCCAGCCAAAGCGTTGGTACACCGCCTGTCAGCGTCACCCGTTCGCTTTCGATCAATCCTACCAAATCGCGTGGGGTCATATGTGGGCCGGGGAACACCTGTACCGCGCCGAGCATGGTTGCCGCGTAGGGCAGCCCCCACGCCAGCACATGGAACATCGGCACGACCGGCATCATAATCTCGTTGGTCGTCATACCCAGTCCATCACCGAAGCATACACTCATTGCGTGCAGGTAACAGGAACGGTGCGAATACAACACGCCTTTGGGTTCGCCGGTTGTGCCGGAGGTATAGCACATCGAGGCGGCGGTGTTCTCCGGCAGGTCGGGCCAATCGTAATGGGTTGGCTCAGTGGCGATCAGGTCTTCGTAGCTGTGGGCGTTCGGCAGGCTGGTTTGCAGCGGTGCGTCCGTCATCACCACAAAATGCTCGACCGTTTTCAGGTGCGGGGCGATCTTTTCCAACAGCGGCAGCAAACTGGCATCCACAAAGATCACTTTGTCGGCGGCGTGGTTGATAATGTAAATCAACTGGTCGGGCGGCAGGCGCAGGTTCAATGTGTGGCACACCGCGCCGATGCACGGGATACCGAAGTACAGTTCGAGGTGGCGGTAGGTGTTCCACGCCAGCGTCGCCACGCGGTCACTTTCCCGCACCCCCAGTTTGCCGAGCGCGTGCGCGAGCTGTGCCGTCCGGTGGTACAGATCGCGATAGGTGTAGCGGTGCGTGGTCGCGCCCACTTTGGTGACGACTTCGCGCTTCGGGTAAAAGCGATACGCGCGTTCCAAGATCGGGCGCAGTGTCAGTTGGTAATCCATCATCAAGCCTTGCATAAATCTTTTCTCCTGAATAATTTTCAAACTCAATTTATTTCCAGTTGAATTATAGCGCCCGATGGCTAAAGCGCTTAAAACACAAACGCTAGGGTATGGAAAGCGGGTTTCCACAGCCTAGCGTTATAAATTGACACCTGTTTTATTCAGGTTTATCTTGGAGTGTAGGCACTCTGGCTGACACGTAAACAGCACTTCTTGACGGTAGGACTGTTAAGCGGTCAAAGGGGTGCCTTCCACACTAAAAGTCGCCTGCCTTAACATAGGGTGTACTCCACAATGCGATTTGCATAACCACCGATTTGAACCATGCTTGGTGCATCTTCTCAACATCTTCTGCGCTGTGTCCGCCTTTTGCCAGAAAGGGTTTCATTGTCGCCGTAATCGGGTAGATGAACGCCACCAGATAACGGTGGGCAATATTGGGAACGGACTGTACATGATCGGTCAGGTTTTTCTTAGAACGGTGATGCCGCAGACCGATTTCCTGCTGATAGTTCAGCCATGCTTGGTCGTATGGCCTATTGCATGAATCGAGTATCCACTGCCCAAACCGCTTGCGAACAGCGGCTAAATACTCACTGTTCGCGTTTCCGTGTCCATCACTAAAGTAATACACGAGATGGGGATGCGAAGCGACAAACCCGTACCATACATCTAGTACCGCTTCGACTTGGTTCGCCAAAATGTCGCCAGCCATTTGCAGATACCGTTCATCCTCATTGGTAAATAATACGGATTGTTTAAGTGCTTCGAAATCGCTGATCGAAAGGGGTGATACGGCACTCGTAGAGTCGCCATACGTATAACCGGGAATAGCATTCACGTCACTTTTCTCCTTAATCACTCATTGGAAATGTTCCAATACTCCTTCAAACTCCTGCGGCGTGGGTTCAGTTAAAATAATCTTCTGTTTGCCGCTGCCCAAAACCAATGTAGGGGTGCTGCGGAAACCAGCATTGATGAAGACCACAAATTGTTCGGCTGTCGGGTCATCATCAATATTAATTTCGCGAAAGGTAACTCCCTTCTGATGGAAATATTGACGCAGCGCCGCTGTATCATCGCAATCTGCCGCCCCGTACATCGTAATCGGCAAAGACATGAGCATCACCTCCTTTTAAAGTGAACTGATAGGGATAAAATCGGGACATTCAAACAGGGTGCTGGATTCTTCCAGTGGTGCATCGACAAACGCGCAGTGATGCGGAGCATTCGGCATATCAGGATGGGCATCTTGCCGAAAAAACTGACATCCCCAACACATTTCATAAACCTCTACATGACCGGATGCCTGTAGACGACCGACAACATGCTGCATGACATCCATGAACGCCTGCTGCTTATCGGGTGGTAAGTCGCTGATGGCGTTTTCAATGACCTCTAAAACATCATCGACTAATGCGGTTTTCTGACTACCTGCCTCAGTAAGCTGCAAGGTAATTGTGCGTTGATCTTCGGGCAGCGGCTGCCGCTTTACAAATCCTTTGTTTTCGAGCGCATCCACAACACCACTGGTTGTCGCGTAACTGGAAGCTAAACGGGATGATAAGCCGCCGATGGTGCGTACTCCCGTGCGTGAATAGCGTAGAAAGAGCAAGGCTTGGATCTGAGCAGGCGATAAGTTCTGTTCGGTTCCCCGTTTGCGGAACAAATACCCAATGACCTGACTCACACGATATAAAGCGATAGCGATTTGCCCGCTAGGGTTATCAGCACGATGGCGAGGATTAAAACTTGACATATCATCCCAATTATTTTGGACTCCTAAATAATATCGGGTGATCCAAAATCTGTCAAACGATTGGGTTCGGCTTAATACGATACGGTTTTATCCACTGGTGCTAGAAATGTATCCCTCAGATGTTATAATCGGCAGTACAACTTAACTGTGGAGATGTCGCCATGACCCAGATTGCCAGCATCGTGTACAAGCCTGTTGGTCAGCCGAACCCCGAAAATGAATACCTCCGCCTCGATCTGGATGATGCGACCCTCGTCGCCGATTACGGTATCGAAGGCGATGCGAAGGGCGGTCACCATCCCGACCGCCAGCTCAACATCATGTCCTACGAAACACTGACCATTCTCCGCTCACAGGGTTTCTATACCGAGCCGGGTCAAATGGGCGAACAGATCGTCATCCACCAGCTCGACGTGGACGCGCTGCAACCCGGCGATCAGGTGCAGATGGGCATGGATGCCATCATTGAAATCGTGAAACCCCGCACCGGCTGCGCGAAGTTTGAAGCCGTTCAGAAGAAGTCACCCTCGCTTGTGCAGGGCAGGATGGGCCAGATGGCAAAGGTCGTTGTCGGTGGCAAGATCAGCATCGGCGACCCCGTGCGCCTCGTCAAGAATATACCCGTTAGCCAATAACCGGATGCCACCCGTAATCGGTATCCTGCACCCCGGCGCGATGGGCGCGTCAATTGCGGCTTCCGCCCAAAACAGTGGCAGCACCGTCTATTGGGCATCCGAAGGCCGCAGCGTGGACACCGCCAGCCGTGCCACGCGGGCGAACTTGCAAGATGTGGGTTCGGTGGCAGCGCTGTGCCGGACGTGCGAGATCATCCTGAGCGTCTGCCCACCCGCCGCTGCCGAGGCACAGGCCAACGATGTGCTGGCGCTCGGCTTTCGTGGGCTGTATGTCGATATGAACGCCATCGCTCCGGCGCGTGTTCTGCGGATCGCCGAAACGATGCACACGCACGGCACACGCTTCGTCAGCGGTTCGGTCATTGGCGGCCCCGCGTGGAAGCCAAACAACACATGGCTGTATCTCTCCGGCGCAGATGCGGAGGAAGTCGCGACCTGTTTCAGCGCTGGCCCGTTGGAAACCGCCGTGCTGGGCGAGGACATCACCAAAGCTACAGCCCTCAAGATGTGCTTCGCTGCTTACACCAAAGGCACGACCGCCTTACTCAGCGCCGTCATGGCTGCCGCCGAAGGCTTGGGTGTCCGCGCCGACCTCGAACGCCAGTGGTCGCGCGGTGGTTCAACTTTCGCCGAAGAGTCTGCCCGAAACGTGCAGCAGGTAACCGCAAAAGCGTGGCGCTTCTCCGGCGAGATGGAGGAAATCGCGACTACTTTTTCCAGCGTCGGTATCCCTGATGGTTTCCATCTGGCCGCCGCCGAAATTTATGAGCGCATGGCCTTCTTCAAAGGCGCTGACCCGCTGCCGCCGTTGGAGCAAATTCTCGCCGCGCTGCTTAAATCGTCTTCTCTATCGTCTACTGACTAAAGACTACCGACTAATCATGTCTGAATACGTAACCGTCGAAACCCAACCGACCGATAACCCCGACATCCTCGAAATCATCACCAACCAACGGATCGCGCTGGAAGGCGATGAGGTCTACGACAGCTTCGAGGCGGGGGACGAAGGCTCACCGATTGCCCAAATGCTGTTTAATGGTGTGCGTGGCTTACAAGCCCTTACCATCAGTGGCAGCACCTTGCTCGTCACCCGCGACCCCGACGTGCCGTGGGAAGAAATGGTCGATGAAATCCGTGATGCCCTCCGCGACTTCTTTTTGTGAATTCGTTGGTGTTGTGTTCTAAAACAAGGTTTTGTCTAATTCCCCTCGCCCTGAGGGCTAACGGTAGAGTGGGCCTGCGAACGTACTCTTGTGGGGCTAGCGGTGAGGGTGCATAGTAAACATCATTCCACAACCTCTTAGGAAGAACCTGATAAATGCCTAATCACCCTAACTTGATCTTCGTCTTTGCCGACCAACTGCGCTATCAATCGGTGGGCTTTGCGGGCGATGCCAAAGCTCGTACCCCGCGTCTCGATCAACTCGCCGCCGAATCAACCAACTGCGTGAATACCACCGCTGTCTCGCCCGTGTGCGCCGCCTACCGAGCCTCACTGGTGACGGGTAAATATTCCAGCAGCACCGGCATGGTCATCAACGAACTTCGTATCAACCCCAACCACGACGCGATTGCTAAAGTCTTGCACCGCAGCCAGTACGACACCTACTACATCGGCAAATGGCATCTGTGGGCGAACCAACTGGGCAACCATACCGACCCTGCGAATTCTTTCACGCCCCCCGGCCCGTACCGGCTGGGCTTTGATGGCTATTGGGCAGCGTTTAATTTCCACCACCTCAACTACGAAGGTTACTATCACCACGATAGCCCTGCGAAAGTCGTGATTGACGGCTACGAGCCGGACGCGCAAACCGCCCTCGCCATTGAACAGTTACGTGCTGCCAAAGCCAATAACCGCCCCTTCGCCTTGTTCCTCTCCTACGGCATCCCTCACGACCCGTGGGATACCAGCAACGTTCCTGAAGAATATTGGCAGCGGTTTGAAGGGGTCGATTTTCCCCTGCCGCCCAACTACAAACCCGAAAATGATCCTCACGCCGACGACTGGGCGAAGCTGGACGATGCCGAACGCGCCCAACTTTCCGACTGGATGCGCGGTTACTATGCGATGGTCGCCAGCTTGGATGACAATATGGGGCGCTTGCTGGACGCGATCAACGAACTCGGCCTCAAGGACGACACGGTGTTCGTGTTCACCTCCGACCACGGCGAAATGTTTGGTTCGCAGGGCAGACGCGCCAAGAACATCTTCTACGACGAGGCCGCCCATGTGCCGTTCCTCATCCGCTACCCCGACCACATCCCCGCAGGTCGCCAGTCGGATGTGTGCCTGAACACGCCGGACATCGCGCCGACACTGCTATCTCTGCTGAATCTCCCTGTTCCCGATGAAATGGAAGGCTCGGATTTAAGCGCCGTGTTGCGTGGCGAACCAGCCGCCGAACCGGAAGCGGCCTTCTTGCAAGGGATGGGCTGTACCGCACAGTGGATCGACGGTTACGAGTGGCGGGCGCTGCGGAGTAAGCAGTTCACCTACGCCATCTACCTTGCTGACCGCCAAGAATTGCTGTTTGATAATCTGGCTGATCCCTATCAGACGCGAAACCTGATCAACCAACCGGAATATGCGGATACGCTTCAGCACTTCCGTGACCTGCTGCAAGGCAAAATGACCGAACTCAACGACACCTTTGAGACCTGTACATGGTATCGCGATCACTGGACGGAAGACCGTATCATCCTGCGTACCGCAACCCTCAATCCCGCCACTAATTAAAGGCGAGGTTTGCCTGTTCTCGAATAGCCGCCATTTGGGCAGCAAGATACTCGACTACTTTTGCCTCACCCTGCGCCAATATCCGCTGCCCCAAATCAATCTCCAAACCCCAGATCAGCCACGCGACCGCGAGGTAAGGCGCGGCTTCAAGGTCAACTGCTTTGAGTTCTCGTACACTCGCGTACCCTTGTTTGAACGCCTCCCATCGCGCCGCATAATCCGCGTTGTTGTACGCCCAACCTTGCAGGTCAGCCGCCCGCCAACCAAGTCCGCCCGAATCAAAGTCGTACAGCACGATCTCGTTATCCGCGGTCACATGCAGGTTGTCGAGCGTCGCGTCTCCATGAATCGGTCCCCAATCCAGTCCCTGCGGAATGAGGTCGTTCAATTTCTGCGTGACGGTTTTTGCCGTCGCCAGCAGGAAACTGCGCGTGTCTGCGTCCACCAGCGGCAGGGTCAGCTCAAGCGGCGCGTGGAGAATTGCGACCAAATCCAGCGGCTTACGTGCGTAACCGGTTACAAAGTCATCCGATAGGCTGTGCATCTGCGCGATGGCCTGCCCGAACGCCACATATAAATCGAGCGAGAAGGGCGGCTGCGGTTTCTCACCTGCTGCGTATTCAAACAGTACCGCGAACTGTTCACCCTTATCCGTCTTTAGCTTGTAGATGGCTTGCCCATCTTTACCCCGTATCACATTCGCGGTCGGTAAACCCCGCTTCACCAGATGCTCGATCAGCGCCACCTCATAATGGATTTCCGGCTCGGTGCGCCATGTCACGCCGTAACATTTGAGGATGCTCTGCCGGTCGCCGCTGTTGATCAGATAAACATCGTTGGTGTACGCCCGCAGCAGTTTGATTTGCGCGTCGCGCTGTTGGTCATAAGTCTTGTTGAGCCATGCTTGCATCGCGTTCAGTTGATCCGGGTTCATGGTGCAGCTTTCGATAAATCAGCTCCCGTATTTTGCTTGTAAGCCCGCCAAAGAGCAACTTGGGTTATTATTCCTGCGTATAAAGCAGTAATGCGAAATTAAATATTACGAAGGCTGCAAAATGACTTTTACTTCCAAACCCAAACGTAAAAATGATGACCCGCCGCGTTTCCCCGCATGGGTCGTTGTGGTCGTCGCCATCGGTCTCGTCATCATCGCCTTCCTGTTGTTCCGTCCGGCTGGTCGCACCACTTCAACAGTCGAGCCGCTTCCGCCCTGTATTGAAACATCAGTCGCCGTGTCTCAAACGACATCACCCGACCTTGATCCGCTCGAACTCACTGCCACCAAGATTGTTCAGATGGCGACTGCTGCCGCGCCCTGTGAGCCTGTCGGTGGCACACTGCAATCCGGCGTAACAACCAGCGGCGACCTTGATCCGGCTTTCCTGACGGCCACTGGCATCATGCAGCAGGCAACCGCAGGAGCACAGAGCAGTGATGCCGATCCCTTGCTGCTGACTGCGACTGCCCTGATTGAACAAGCGACGCAGGGCGTGGCTAATCCCGACCTTGACCCCTTCGCCATGACCGCTACTGCTATCGTTCAGCAAGTCACCGAAACGGCTTCCACTCCCGCACCGTAAATAAATCAGCCGCCGATAGAATCGAGCGGCTGTTTTGCTAATTATGCGTATTTGCTCCCTCCCTTGTTACTACGGGGGAGGGTTGGGGAGGGGGTCGATTTCTACTCCCCGCGCGGGTTAATCACGAAGTCGAACCCGTCGTAACGCGGGCAGCTCACCTTCACCGCAATCGACTGACCGGGGTAAATCTTCGCTGGATCAGCGAGGTTGTTTTCACTCGCCAAACACGCCGTTTGCACATCGAACAGTGCCCCAATCGTATCCAGCGTATCGTTCTGCTGCACGACGTAGGTCGTGTCACCGCCGCTCAGGTCGGTCGCGCCTCCACCCCCTTGTCCAAGTGCGCTTTCATCGCTGTCGGGGTCGTCCGGTGTGGTCAGCGCGGGGAACTGCCCGTAGGCTGGGGCATCTGCCGGAATAATGAGCTGCTGTCCGGGTTGCAGGATAGCACCCGCCTTGAGTTCATTCGCCACCTGTATCGCCACCACCGACACATTCAATGTTTGCCCGATGGTATCCAGCGTATCACGCCGCTGCACTTGGTAGGTCACGTCCGCCGCGCCGCCCCCGCCACCTTGCCCCAAACCCTCGGTGACGTTGGTGTTCACCTCGCGCGGGGTCGTGACGAAATCCACGCCGTCGTACAGCGGGCAGTCGAAGCTGATCGCCACCACCTGTCCGGGTTCGAGCAATGCCCCTGTAGCAATATTATTGGTCTCTGCAAGACAGGCCACCTGAACATCATAAATCGCGCCGATTTTATCCAGCGAGTCGCCTGTGGTCACGGTGTAATTCTCATCTTGGGCGAAGGCAGCCGTGACGCTGCTGAAGATCAACGCACTACCAATCACTACGGGGATGACACGTCGCAAGCGGGGCATCACCACACCTCCCTTGATAAGTAAATAAAGCCTACGATTCATTCTATGGAAATCTTTACGTTCCACAAATAGGAGAATGGTTTGAAACCGGATAGATTGTGATATGCTTAGGTAAATCCCCAACAATTTCGGGGTTAACGCAACCTGAATCCCCATTACACTCGTACATATAAGATATGGGAAAGGTGTGCATTGGTCGCCCATTCATCAACTTTATCAACGCGGGATAAGCAAGTATGAGACAACGTGGGACTATCTTTATCGTGCTGTTTATCCTCATCGCCGCTGGCATCATCGGTGTTAGCCGCTTCCTCGGCGCACAGCCACCTCATGAATACACCATCGCGGTTGACCCGTTGGCGCAAGCGTGGGCGGAAGGGGCTGTCAATGCGTTCAACGCCTCACAGCCCTCGATTAACGCCCAGCGCATCCAATTCCGCGTCAGCGCTGCTGATGACCTGTCAGTCTGGCAGGGGCAGGCTACGTGGACAACCAACCGTCACCAAGATGCTTGGCTGCCCGCCTCAAACGTGTCTGTCACTTACGCTCGTGCCGCCGGTCTGCCCTTAAGCGCCGCTGCCGAGTCGCTCGCGCGTACGCCGCTCGTGTGGGGTGGCTATACCAGCCGCACCGATCTGCTCACCTCCACCGATACGATCCCTCTGGATTGGGCGCAGGTGCAGGGCGCGGCACAAAAGATGCAGTCTAGCGATTGGCGAGCGCTGGGAGGACAGCAAAGTTGGGGTTATCTCAAGCTCGGCTTCGGGCAGGTTGACACTAAAATCAGCGGTGTAGCCGCCCTCTTTATCGCCGCCGCTGCCTATAACCAGAATCCCGATCTCACGCAGGTCGCTCTCAGCCAGCAGCAGTTTCGCTCATGGCTGCTGCCCATCGTCAAAAGCCGCCCCAGCTTTTTCCAGCAGGGGGATGTCGCCAGCGCCATGACGCGCGGTCCGTCCACCATCGAAATGGCGCTCCTGCCGGAAGCCCAATGGCTGATCAACATCAAAGGTATGAACGCGCAGGAACCCATTCGTTTGAACTATCCCGCTTACCAATTCGTGCTGGATTTCCCGCTGGTGGCTTGGCAGGATACCACGCCCGAAAATGCCGAGCGCCAAGAAGCGGTCAGGCTGTTGGCGAACTGGCTGCAAACCGCCGCCCAACAGAGCAACCTGCCCGCGTATGGCTTGCGCCCTGCCACCACTGAACCGACCGAGGCACACGACCTGTTCAAGCTCGCCATTCAGTACGGCATCCAGTTCACGCCGGACTACGGTCAAGCGGTCACGCCGCCCACCCTGAACGACCTGCGCGGCCTGACGCAATATGTCACCAGCAACCGGTAACCGCGAACCTATGCCACTTCACTTATTTCGATCCGTAGACTTATGGAGGAGAGGGTCTCAGACCCTCCCGTATTGTTCCCCTCTCCCTCAGGGCGAGGGGTAGGGGTGAGGGTTAAAATAGACTCTCATATTTTCCCGATTTTGCTACCCGTACTAGGGAACAGAAAGAAGGACAGAACAGGTATGCTTCATAAAAAACGTTTATTGGCGCTTCTGTCAATGCTCATCTTGGGCGTTCTAACCGCCTGCGATACGGGTGGTGGCTCGACCACCCCCGGCGCACAAAACAGCGGCAACAAACCCGCCAACGCCGTTGAGGTCAGCATCATCTATGCGCCCGAATCCGCCTTGTACATGCCGCGCATGATCCAAGCCTTCAACGACCTTTCCGCGCAGGGCAAGAATCCCGTCACCGGCGGAAACTACGCCAACGGTGCCAAGCCGATTTGGATGGTTGACCCCACCAACGGCGCGGGCGGCTCGTCCGGTACGGTCATGCAGGGTATCATCAACGCCATCATCGCCCCCAACAATCAGAATGTCGCCAAGCCGGTCATTTTCTCGCCGTCGGTCAGTCATTGGCTCGCGCTGGCGAACGAACGCAGCGGTCGCCAATTGTTCGACCTCGCCAACAGCCAACCCACCGCCAACGCGCCGGTCGTCATGGCGATCTGGGAAAGCCGCCTTCAGGCCATCCGCGATAAGGTCGGCTACGAGGACATCGGTTGGGAAGAACTCTTGCAGGTGTTGAACAGTGAAAACGGTTGGTGCGATTATGGCATCCCCGACTGCCGCCGTACCGTCTTTTACGGGCATACCGACCCGCGTATCAGCTCCACTGGCCTCTCGACCCTTATCTCGGAATTCTACGCCGCCGCCCGTGCCAACGGTTTCACAGGCCGCATTTTGAGCGACGATCAGGTGGATGATGAAGCCGTACAAGAAGGCGTGCGGAATATTGAAACCCTCATCCGCCACTATTCCAGCCGCACCACCGAGTTCAAGGAATATATCGCGCAGGGGCCGCAGTTCCTCGACTTTGTAGCCCTCGAAGAAAACGACCTGATCTTCATCAACGAAGGTAAGACACAGTATAAGCCGCCGGAAAAGCTGGTCGCGCTCTACCCGAAGGAAGGCACCTTCTGGCATGAGCATCCCTTTGGCATCGTCAACGCCGATTGGGTGACGCAGGAACAAAAAGACGCGGCAGCCATCTTTACCCAGTATGTTCTCTTGCCTGCCCAGCAGGAAATGATTATGGCGGAAGGCTTCCGTCCGGTAAATCAGGATGTGCAGTTAGCCTTCCCCTTCGTCGCCGAAAATGGTGTCACGGTCGAAGGGCCGAAAACCGTTTTGGATGTCCCCTCGGCGGATGTCATTGTCGCCATTCAGCAAAGCTGGTCGGTCGTCAAGAAGCAGGCCGATATTACCCTGATTATCGACACCTCCGGTTCGATGAACGACGAGGATAAGATTGGTCAGGCCAAAGCCGCCGCCCAGCGCTTCATCGCCGAAATGGACCCCAACAATCGGGTTTCGCTGGTGACGTTTAGCGATAACATTATCGAACAAGTTCGCCTCGGCACGCTCGAAACGGTTAAGACCGAACTCACCGAAGACATCAACCGGCTGCGTGCCGATGGTGGCACGGCACTCTTTGACGCGATGGCCTCCGTGCTTGAGGAAGTGAATACCGACACCGCCTCGGAGCGTATTCGTGCGGTCGTGGTTCTCAGCGACGGCGCGGATACTGCCAGCAGCACCGAACTCAATCAAGTCCTGCGGGCGATTGAAGCCAGCCGCAGCGACCTCAATCCGGTCATTGTGATTATGGTCGCGTATGGTTCGAACGCCGACATCGACACACTCAGCGGCATCGCGCGTGCCAGCTCAACCACCGTCCAATCGGGTGACCCGAACAACATCACCCGCGTGCTGGAAATCATCAGCAGCTACTTCTAACGGGTAGACAATTACCACCTCTTATATCCCTCCCTGTTACTACGGGGAGGGGTTGAGGGTGGGGTCAACCCCTCATTTCCCTCCAACGCTGTTCCTACACTCCGCCGCTAAAATACCTGTATTGGTATAAGAGATTGCTGCCCATTCGCCACGATTCAAACCAGATTCAAACTTGACTCTTGAGTACATTTGTTCTATAATTTCATCTATCGAACAATAACCTCAATTAAATACAACACTTCACACGACATGCGAAAAATGCACTGTGAAAATGAAGAAAATAAGAATTTTGTACACGAAATTCTTGAGGTCTCTGTCCGCATAATCATCGGTTAAATCATCTGTTTTGCAGCAAACGTTGCTATAGTCCCCTTGCGGGGCAGCAGCGAAGGGTTGCCCCGCCGCTGCAAATAAAAAAGGATGTCCTATGACGACAACCAACATCACCCGTCCGCGCTATCCCCACGT
>Ga0209460_1000996_pt1 | contig 19572 bp, 19 predicted proteins | sample EBPBio132013_DNA_FD_185868 | JGI IMG/M metagenome (GOLD analysis project Ga0209460, IMG submission 185868) | Wastewater treatment Type I Accumulibacter community from EBPR Bioreactor in Madison, WI, USA - Reactor 2_5/13/2013_ DNA (SPAdes)... | ecosystem: Engineered > Bioreactor > EBPR >... | reverse complement strand
CGCCAGTTTTGGATAAGGGGGCGTGGGGTAACAAAGCCTAAAATCGACAGCACAAAAAAGACCAGCGGAGTTTCAAACGCCACTCCCATCCAAAACAGGAGTGAGGTGACGAACCCCAAGTAGCGGTCAGAAGTCCATTCGGCGCGGAAAATATCGGTTTGGAAGTTTACCAAAAAATCGAGCGCGGGGGGAATGAGGATAAACCACGCAAACACCACGCCGACCAAAAATAGGAGCGTGACGGGCGGGATCGAGAGAACCAAAATGCGCTTCTCGCGGCTGGTCAGCCCCGGCAGGATAAACGCCAGCAGTTGATAGGTAATCATCGGGATTGAGAGGATACCCCCGACCAGCAGCGCCACGCGAAAATACTGCACCACGCCGCCCGTCGGGTCAAGCACCACCAGCGCCCGGCCGTACGGCTGAATGAGGAACTCCAAAACGGGGGTCGCTATTGCCACCCCCACCAACGTTCCCAACACCAGCGCCAATATGGCCTTGAACAAGCGAGACCGGAGTTCATCCAGATGATCCCACAGGCTCATGGCGGCTCCTTCGCCGTCACCCACCGCTTCTGCTGGCTCAATCTCCGGGGCTGGCGCGGAACCGCGTTGCAACTGCATGATCTATTCTCCGTTCTCCGTATCTGTATCCGCAACCACGATTTGCGGAGGATTGTCTGCCGTCGCTTCCGAGGCAATAGCGCCTAACACACCATTCACAAAGCGCAGCGAACCTTCCGCCCCGTAAATATTGGCGAGTTCCATCGCTTCGGCAATGATGATATTGATCGAGATATTTTGTTGGGCGGCGAGTTCGTAAACCCCCATGCGGAGGATGTTGCGGTCAACAATCGCCACTTGGTCGAGGGGAAATTCCGAGGCAAAACGCTGAATAAATGCGTCGAGTTGGTCACGGTTGGCGGTCACACCAGCGACCACCTGACGGACATATTTTTCAGCGCGGCGCGGTAAGTTCTCATCCGCTAAACGCGCTGCCATCACCTCACCGACGAGGTGGCTGCTACAATCCACTTCATACAAAACCTGCAACGCAACCCGCCGTGCCGCGCTCCGTTCCGTCGAGGCTGGCGGATGCTCCACCACCTCAACCAAGTCTGCGTCTTCCGGGTTGAAATTCAACGAATCTGTCAACTTAGCACCATACATCTAACCCTAAACTTTGAATTGCCATGAGTTTACATCAAGTTTAACCGTTTGACTACGATCAACAGTCTTGACACAAAATTACCCATTGTGCTATAGTGTTCCTTAAAGGGTCAATAAAGACCAAACAAGATCACTAGAACGATAAGAAAGGAGCAGCGCAGATATGTTTATGAAGTTTACGGGTATCGCTCCCGCTGGAGCCACCGGCGGCTCACTCAATCGACACGCTCCTGCTAACGGGTGGTTCCGGCTTCGAGTCAAACGGGAACACGCATAAGGCCGCAGGCGCACAACCTGCGGCTTTTTATTTGTCAACTCAATTTGAACACAACGCCTCTAAAGGAAAACATCATGCTGCATCCTTATAAACACGAAATGCTGCACAAGGTCGAACACGAAAGACGCATCAAAGCAGCCGAACAGGAACGGTTACTGCAAACCATCAGCCATCCGGCAACCCATGTACAGGCGATGGTCGTACTCAGCGGCTTAGTCAGCCGGTGGTGGGTCACTCGCTGGCAGCAAACCAGTGAGCGTGCTACCGAAGGCACAGTTGTTACACCATAAAGCGGATCTACGAGGCGGGGATAACCCGCCTTTTTATTTGTCGGGGAGGAGCGGCGGATCGTATTCTTCAGCTTCCACATCAATGACCAACTGCCGCAGTTCATGCTCGTGCCGAGCGATATACCACTCGTTGAGTTGCGAACACAGTTCCGCGCTAAACAGGAAAATTGCCGAGATGAGATACGCCCACAGCAGCAGGACAATCGCCGTCGCGATACCGCCGTAGATAAACTGCACATTCGCCACGCTGGAGGTGTACCAGACAAAGCCACTCTTAGCGAGTTCCCACCCCACCGCGCCTACAATCGCCGCCGGCCACACCGCATCCCAATGCACTTCCCGCGCCGGAACGTAGCGAAAGAGCAGCGCGAAAATGACCATATTTAAGCCCAACGGCAGGAAGATGGTACCAATAGTCAGCCAACTGCTCGTCTGCCCCAACAGCGACGCTGAAATCAGGCGCAGCACCGCCGAGGTGACGAACGACGCGGTAATTAACACCACCAGAATGACCGTCATACCCAACGCGACCAACCGCTGCCGCCACAGGCTGCGCCGCGCGGACACGGCAAATACCTCATCCAACGAGTAGGTAATATTGGAAAATAAACCCAGCGCCGACCACAGCAAACCACCAATCGCGATCAATGTAAACGATTCACTCTGGCTCATCGCGTCGGTGATATTCTGGCGGAGCAAAATGGCGGTATCCGCAGGTAGAAATAAGCCGAGCGCGTTGGCGATCTGTGCCTGTGCGCTTACCGGCCCCAGCAAGCGGCTAATCAGAACAGCCAGCAGCAGCGTCAGTGGGAAGATCGAGAAGATCGCATAGTAGGCCAACGTCGATGCCTGCCGCGTACCGGTCTTAAAAAAGTTGCCGATAGCACGCCGGAAATAGATCGGCAGTTCACGGGTGGCTTCCTCTTGCTGCTGCCACCAATCGCGTAATTCTTGAACTTGTCGCTGTAGCTTAATCACATCGCCCCACTCTATACGCCAACCAGCGCATTGCCCACGCATATTCCACTATAGCACACACCTTCACGGGCAAACCGCAAAAGTGGAGAGAACCATACACTCTAAGCTATAGATTTGTGTTACTATTTATGTATTGCGTAATCATTCTGCAAAGAAAGCACATACCAATATGCCCGACGTAAATATACAAGAAGTTATTGCCAACTTGCTACCGCGTACCGATGGGTTTAATTTGGTGTATGACATTTTTCTGTACATCATTTTCGTGCTAAACCTAATTTTGATGTTTGGGCAGTCCGATAAGCAAACCATTCCCACGATTTTCGCGGGTGGCGCGGCAGCTTTAGCCGTCATCGCCAAGCTGGATGTGTTCACGCCTAAAACGTTCGGTTCACTTATCGTCAACGCGGGGATGTTCGTCCTGCCGTTGATTGTGGTCGGCATCAGCCGGGCGAAAAAAGTGCAGCCCTTAGGGGTCATCAGCGGCGTGCTGGCGGCTATCTACTTCTTTATGTTCTGGTTCTTCTCGCAGCGCAGTTAAATTCTCTGTTAGATGTAATCGAATCGTCGGGCGCGGCACCAATCAACCGCGCCCGCTTTATTTTGCTCCGGCTTCCCACAACTGCTTCCCGTTCGTCCACACGTGAATGGTCCCGGATACGTCCGTTCGCAGCAGCGGGGTTTCACCCAGCAGCGCGAGGGTATCGGCATTCGGGTCGCCGAGTCGGTTGGTCGCGTCGCTTTGCACAACTACCAACTGCGGCTGCACGGCGCTCAAAAACGCGGCATTCAGCGAACGAACCCCACCGTGGTTGGGCAGTTGCATCACTGTCGCCAGCGGCCACTCGCCCGACGCGAGCAGCGCGGTTTGCGCTTCCGGGCTGGCATCCGACGGCAGCAGCACCGAGACATCGCCATACGTCAACCGCAGCACTAGCGCACCATCGTTGAGACTGTCACCAATCTCCGGTATGCTGTAGGGCGCAAGCACTTCTAAACGTGTACCGTCAGCCGTTTCGAATGTGTAACCCGCCCGTGCCGCAACTGTGCGTTCGGATGGCAGTCGTTCGAGCAGCGCGACGTATTCGGGTCGCAAGTTCGGCTGCCCATTCGTGAGCGCCATACTCACGGCGTACCGGTCAAGCACCGGGGGCAGCGCATCATAATCAAACGGGTCGGGTTGGCTAATCACCAGCAGGTCAAGCATGCGCTTATTAAACGGCATCCGGTCGCCGAGCGCCGTCAGCACCTGTGACGGAAAGCGTCCGCCATCCACAAGAATATGCGCCCCGCCCGGCGTTTGTATCAGCACGGCGTTGCTATGCCCTGCGTCCAGCCACCACACATGCAGCAGCCCATCCGGTCGGCTGAACCACAGCATCGCCATCAGTACGGCAATCCCTGCGGCAGCACTAAATGAGGCCATCATCACCGCGCGGCTGCGAATCACATTCGCTAAACGAGCAGACCATTTCGGCTTTGTGGCGACCATCAATGCGCCTCCCAACACAACGACATAAAATAACGCGATCAATCGCGGGTCAAATTGAATATTGAAACGGGCAAATGACAGCGCCGCAAATGCCCTCACCACACCGATTGTCCAACCCAGCAGCAGCAAGTCCAGCCAGAACAACACCTGCGCCACCGGAAACGCGATGAACGCCACCAGCGTCGCCGCCAAACCCAGCACCATCAACGCGGGCTGTACCGGAATGACCAACAGGTTCACCAGCAGCGATACCACCGATACTTGCCCGAAGTACAAGATAATCAACGGCAGTGATAAGATTTGTGCGGCGATGCTCACGATCAGCGGTTCGGTGAGGAAATCACCCACACGACGGGCTGTCCGGCGCGGGAGTAAACGTACCAGCCACGCATTGAAGCGTTCTGTCAACGGCGTAGCGAACAAGGCTAAACCCAGCGTCGCGAATAGACTCAACTGGAAACCCACATCCCACAGCACCGTCGGATTCAGCAGCGAAAGGAGCATCGCCACAAACGCCAATGAGGTGGGTACATAACTCTTTCGCCGCAGCACCTCACCGATCACCAGCATACTGCTCATAATCGCCGCCCGTACCACCGCAGGCGACGCGCCGACCAGAATGGTATAGACAACGATCACCGCGATGCCGATCACACCCGCCGCGCGGGGCCGCACCTTCGTCTGTTTAAGCAGCCCCATCACCACGCCGCTGAGGATCGCCATATTAAAACCGCTGATGGCGATGATGTGTGACGCACCAACCGCGCTAAACGCATCCGAAACGTCTGGTGATAGTCCCCGCGCGTCGCCGAGCAGGATACCGGTCAGCAGCCCTGCCGCTGGTTCGGGTAAACTCCGCCCGATAAAGTCTGCCGTCTGCCGTTTGAAGCCCAACAGCGACCGCAGCCATCTACCGCCCTCACCCGCATTGACGACTTCAACCGCCGCGTCCGGCATCACGCTAAATACGCCGCTGCGTGCGAGGTAATCGCGATACGAGAAGGTATCCGACACGGACGGTAATACCAGCAGGCCGGTTGCGGTGATGCGGTCGCCATATTCCACTGGCGTACGCGGGGGCGCTTGCACCAGCACCAACCCGCCGCTCGCGACCGTCTCGCCAATGCGCGTCACCGTCTGCACTTCCAGCCGGATGTCCACACGGTCGTCGCGCACGTCCGGCTCGGTGGCAACCACGCCTTCAATCGTCAACCCGCCGAGGTTATTGTATTGCGCGACATCGCTGCTCTGTGGCACCGCTGTGAACCGCAGCCCGCCCAGCGCGAACGCCAGCAGTGCCAGCGTCCAATGGCGATAGCCCTGCCCGCGCCACAGCAGCCCGACGACGATCACGGCCAGCCCCGCCAGCACCAACCACGGCACGGCGGCATGAAGCGCGGTTCCCGCCGCCACGACGATACCGGCTGCCCAGCCCAGAGCGATGGCAATTAAGCGCATAACTTACATCAACAGAAAAGAAAAAAGGGTATCGTGGATACCCTCAAAAGCGATCACAAAATAAGGTTACTTACTGTTCTTCTTTGCGGACTTCGACCGGCTGCCGCATACTCACCGGGAACTGTGCCGGAGGAGCCTGCTGCACAGCGCCAGCCGTATTCACTTCGTTGATGCCGTTGCGAACCACGTTGAGCGCCTTCGCCAACTGCTGTTCCAGCTTGGCAAGGGTTTCGGCGACGTATGTATCCGCACCCGCCACCACTTCTTCGGCATCCTGCTTGGCCTGCTCGATAATGTTCGCGGCGCGGCTCTGTGCGGCTTGCACGGTTGCTTCACGATCCATCAACTGCACGCCCTGCTCACGTGCCGCTTGGATCAGGCGGGCGGCTTCTTCGTTCGCCTGCGCCAGAATGCGATCACGCTGCGCCAGCACGCGGGATGCCTTTTCGATTTCCTCAGGAATCGAAATTCGCATCTGGTCAATCAACTCCAAGGCGCGTTCTTCGTCAATCATGGTGAACTTGCTGAACGGCATATGCCGCCCCTCATCCACCAAATCTTCCAGTCGATCTACAAGATGCTGAATATCCATGTGGCTACCCTCCCGTTAATCCCGAATGCTGATGTTATATCCGGGGCTGCTCTGGTTTGCGCTTAACTCGGCGAAACGTTTCCTTAATGCCTCGACCACGAAGGGCGGGGTCATCTCCGAAACATCGCCCCCCAATTCCGCAATCTCGCGGATGGTGCTGGAACTGATGTACAGGTGCTTCTCATCGGCGATAATCGCAATCGTTTCGATTTCCGGTGCCAATTTTCGGTTGGCAAGCCCCATTCGGAACTCGAATTCGAAATCGGAAAAGACACGCAGCCCTCGTATGAGCGCCATCGCGCCGATCTCTTTAGCATAGTTTACTGTTAATGCCGAATATTTGGCAACTCTAATATTACTATACATTTCAAAAGCCTGCTGCGCGAGAGCCACCCGTTCATCCACCGTGAATAAGATATTCTTTTTGGGCTTGTCATAAATGGCGACAATCACTTCATCAAATATTTTAGCGGCGCGTAAAGCCACGTCAATATGACCATAGTGTATCGGGTCGAGCGATGCCGGATAAACAACTTTGCGGGTCGTCGGTGTCATAACATCTCGTTGAATAATAGGGAACCGCTGTGTAACGGCTCCCTTTGACGGTGCTGTTAGCTCACATCGGTACGGTCATTATGCAGCATCACGACGCGCTGCGCCAGCAAACGATGTTCCCGCTGCGATAAATTCGGGTCTTCTTCATAAATCGTCCGCGCCTCGCGCTGCGCCATATCGACCAACTGGGGCGTGATCTGCTCGGCAAGCTGCAATTTGCTGCCGCCGCTCTGGCGTGTGCCGATCAAGTCACCTGCCCCGCGCAGCCGCCAGTCCATCTCCGCCAGCTTAAAGCCGTCGTTGGTTTCTTCCATCGCTTCAAGGCGCTGCTTGGCCTCGTCAGAGTTGGTATCCGCCAGCAGCAGGCAGTACGAGGCATGTTCACCGCGTCCCACACGCCCACGGAACTGGTGAAGCTGCGACAGACCAAACCGGTTCGCGCCCTCAATCACCATTACCGAGGCGTTCGGCACGTTCACGCCGACTTCCGCCACCGAGGTCGTCACCAGCACATCATACTTGGCGCTGGCGAAGGCTTCCATCACCTCATCTTTTTCAGCGGGTTTCATGCGCCCGTGCAGGAGGCCAACCTTATGCCGGAAGAACACCTGCTGCAAACGCTCATAGGCTTCCATCGCGGCGGGTGCTTCGATTTTATCGGAGGCTTCCACCAGCGGATGCACCACGAATGCCTGCCGCCCCTCGTTCAACTGCTTCACGATGAAGTTATTCACCTGCTCGCGGGCGACCGGCTGCACAACCTTCGTGCGGATGGGGATACGTCCCGGCGGCATCTCATCAATCACCGACAGGTCAAGGTCGGCGTGAAGGGTCAGCGCCAGCGTACGCGGAATGGGTGTCGCCGTCATCACCAGCAAATGCGGGTTCATACCTTTGCCACGCAGCGCCTTCCGCTGTTCAACACCGAAACGGTGCTGTTCGTCGATGATGGCTACTGCGAGGTCTTTAAATTCCACACCCTCTTGGATCAGCGCGTGTGTGCCGATAACCACATCAATCGACCCGTCGCTCATCCCGCGATAGATCGACTTCCGCTCGCTGGTAGTCAGTGAACCGGTAAGCAAAGCGACTACGGGCTTGCGATCACCCGGCATCTTCGCCAGCGTCGCGCCGATGTTACGGTAGTGCTGCTCGGCGAGAATGCTCGTCGGCACCATCAACGCCGCCTGTTTACCATCCGCCAGCGCCATTGCGATCACCACAGTCGCGACTGCTGTTTTACCCGAACCGACATCCCCTTGTACGAGGCGGTTCATCGGGCGGCTTTCACGCACATCACGCCGCACATCTTCAATCGCGCGTCGTTGTGCGCCCGTCAGCGGATACGGGAACACCGCCTGCATAAATTCATTGAGGTACTCATCACTCACGTTCAGCGGGTACGCCGGAACTGACTGCCACTGACGGCGGTTGCCCAGCATCGCCAGTTGCAGCGTCAGCAAATCATCAAACGCCAAACGCTTTTTCGCATGAGCGAGGTGATCCCAACCTTCAGGGAAGTGCAAATTCTTGAGCGCCCAACCGAGGTCTGCCAGTTCAGTCCGTTCCAACGTCCCTTCCGGCACAAAATCGGGAATGCGCTCCTGCCAATAATCGACCGCGCTCTTGATAATCTTTCGCAGCGCACGTCCGCTTAACCCCTCGGTCAGCGGGTATACGGGAACAATACCAACGGTATGCAAGTTCTCGGTTTCCAACGGTTCCCATTCAGGGTTCGTCATCTGCACCTGACGACCGAACAGGGCAATCACACCGCTGACGACCAACTGCTGGCCGCGCTTCACCTGCCGGATCATAAAGTGCCGCCCAAAAAAGGTGACACCCAACCGCGCCGTGCCGTCGTCCAGCACCACAAAGAAGTCTTTGCGATTGCCACGCCCGATGCGGATTTCACTATGAACCACCGTACCGATGACCGTCACCAGCTTATCGGGGTTCGGCACCAGCTTGGCGATGGTTTGCAAATTGGTGTAGTCATCATGCCGGCGCGGGTGGTAATACAATAGATCGTTGATGGTATGGATGCCCAACTTCTCCAGCAGCTTCGCCATCCCCGGCCCCACGCCGCGCAGCACCGTCGCCGGCTGCTCTAACCCGCGCAGCAAGTCTGCCGCTTCTTCAGGGGAAACGTGTGGGCGAGGCTTACGCGGTACCCGTGCCAGTCGCGGCATCGGGGAAATGTCTAGTTCCTGCTGTCCACCCCGCCCGCGTGAACGCATCGGCGCATCATAGCTGTCATAGCTCATGTCGTCGCCGCGTTCGCGGAACATCTCGCCGCCCTCGTCATTATCCTCGTCGTCACCACCGCCCTGCCGATCCTGTCGCTGCGGCCTACGGTTGTTGTGCTGGGAACGGTTTTGCTGTCCCTGATAACGATTATTCGGGCGCTCGTTCGGGCGGTCAGGCCGTTCACGGCGCGGCTGCTGGCTGCTGCGTCCCTGCGGCTGCGGGGCATTTTCACCTGATGCATCTTCCGCACGGTCTTGCTGCCCTTCACGCGGCGGACGGTCGTCGCGGCGTGGGCGCGGGTCACGGCGTTCCTCACGCGGTGGGCGCTCGTCGTGACGCGGCGGCAGTTCAGCCGGTGGTGACGCTGCGGCGGCTGTCGGTGGCGATTCAGGTCGCGCTTCCGGCGGCGGTGTTTCCACAGCTTGGGGCCGATATTCCGGCGGCGCGGCGACTCGCCCGGTAATCCGGTCGAGCATATAGCCGATGGTGTTTGCCCGTTCGGTCTTGCTCTCAACTGCGTCGTACTGGTGCAGCAGCTTATCGAGTTCATCAATGAGCAGATGAATTTCGGGGCGGCGGGCTTGGGTGCGGGCATCCTGCGCCCACTTGTCACTGTATGCCGCGAGTCCGCCAATGACCGCCGCGTTTTTACAGCCCTGTTCACGTTCAAGTTTCAGAATCTTAACCAGTGTTTCCATTGCTGATGGCATAGTGTCGTCTTACTGTCTCCAACCGTTATTCAGGGTAACCACGCCCAGCGCCTTCGGGCCGACGTGTGTACCCAGCACCGGTGTAATATTAATGGTGTAAGTTTCAGCGGGGATGGCGTTCCCCAACTGCTGTCGCATATCCTGTGCGCCGTGAAGGTTGTTGGTGTGCAGCAGTGCCAGCCGGTCGATTGGCGCTTGTTCCAACGCCAGTTCAACCATCTTCTCAACAGCCTTCCCAAAGGTACGCACTCGTGCCGTTGATTCTACCACACCATCCGATACAGCCACGATGGGCTTAATCTGCAATAAGGTCGCCGCGCCAGCCGCTGCCCAGCCCACCCGCCCGCTGCGCCGCAAATAGGTCATCGACTCCGGTGCGGCATATAACCGGATGTGCTTCCGCGCCCGTTCGATGGCGCTCACTACCTCCGCTACGCTTCCTGTCGCTGCCGCCACTTCTGCACCTACCATCACCTGAAAGCCCATCCCCATCGTCGTCGTGCCGCTGTCGATCAAGGTGTAGGTTTCCGGCGGCAAGTTGCTCGCCCCAAGCCGGAAGGTGTTATAGATGCCGCTGAGTGTCGCTGGTACGGTCAGCATAACCACATGGTCGGCTTCTGCCGCGACCCGCGAGATGATTGCTTCCGTCAACCCCGGCGGTGGCGCGGCGGTCGTCGGCTGCGCGGGCATCGTTGGCAGTTGGTCATAGTACGCCACGCGGTCAAGCTCAACCCCGTCGTCAGCGTAACTGTTCCCGCCGTAATTCACGAATGCTGGAATAATTGTAATATCCCACTTTTTGAGTACATCTTGTGGAATGTCACACGTACTGTCGGCGATAAACCGTATTTTTTTAGAAGTCATCGTCGTCATCTTCCATTTCTTTTTCGAGAATGACTACGCCGGTCGCGTCCGTGCCGATCAACGCCGCCAGCGCCGTACCGTACAACGCATACGGGAAGTACTGGCCGGGGAAGTCTACCGACAGGCGATCTTGGATCATCCGCGCCTGCTCACTCATGTAACTGCGATGCTGCAAAATCACCACGTCCTCAAGGTCAGCGAACTCGGTCACGAACTCGACCATCCGCTCCACCGCCTGCGAGCGCGTCCGCACCTTCTCCACCAGTTGCATCCGCCCATGCTCGACGCTCAAAAATGGCTTCACCCCCAGCATACTGCTCAGAACGCTGTGCGACGCGCTGATGATCTTATTCTGCTGCAAATAATTGACCGACTCGGCATAATACACCGAGTAAATCCGTTCCACCGCCCCGCGTATCGTCCGCACCATGTCGTCCAACGTCGGCTGCTGCTGGATCGCCTTAATCGCCGCCTTCACCAGCATACCCTGTCCGGCACACAGGTTCTGCGAGTCGATCACCGCAATCGGGCAGTTCCCGATGAAAGGCCGTGCCGCCGCCAACCCGTTCGCATAGCTGCTGTAAATCTCGCGCGAGGCGTGTATCGAAATGATGCCATCGCAGTGCCGCGAAAGCCGTGAATAGGTGTCACTAAAATCGCCCACACCCGGCGACGTGACAATCGGCGCGTACGGTTGGCTGCTAATCAGCTTCAACCCTTCCTCTGGTGAAAGGTCAATCCCCTCGCGGTAACTTTTCCCCGCCATGCTGATCTTGTTCGGGACAACCGTCACCATCGGATATTGGTGCAAAAAATGAGGGGTTACAAAATGAGCGCAGCTATCCGTGACGATTTGAATATTGGGCATTTATTCTACGCTGATAATATAGGGATAAAGCGGCTGGCCGCCGTTGACGGTTTGGAATTCCGGTTTCGTAAACCGTGCCGATAAACTCGCGATAAGCTGCTGTGCGTCACTTTCTGTCACAGCCTCCCCATAGTATAGCGTAATCAGGTCAGATTTGTCGGCATTTGCTTTCGCCAGCACATCTTCCGCCACCTGTTGCAAACGGTCACCCGCCGCCCGCAGCTTGTCGTCTATTAGCCCGATGTACTGCCCCTCGCGTGCCGCCACCCCTTCCAGCGAAACGGTGCGCGTCGCGGTCGTGATTTCGCAGGTCACAACGTTCGACATCGCATCCTGCATCCCCTCAGCCAACGCCATCAAATCGCTGTCCTCGCGCTCGTTGCCGTACTCGAACATCGCCGCGATACCCTGCGGCAGCGTCCGGCTCGGCACAACCTTCACCTGCTTACCACTCACCAGTTCGGAAGCCTGTTTCGCCGCCAGCAAGATATTCGGATTATTCGGCAGCAGGATAATCTCGGTGTTCGGCACTTTTTGGATCGCGCGTAAGAAATCCTCGGTGCTGGGGTTCATCGTCTGCCCGCCGCCAATCGCGTAGGTCGCCCCCAGATCGCGCGTAAACATCGTCTTAAGCGCGTCACTCGGCGCGACGGTAATCACGGCCACCCCCTCGACCGGATGAATATCATCTTCCGTCTCACGTTTCTCACGCTCGACCACGTAATCTTGGTACTGCGCCTGCATATTCTCGACCACCACATCATCCAGCGCCGCACCCTGCTTAATCGCGTAGCTGATCGGCACACCGGGGTCATGCACATGCACATGCACTTTAATCAGGTTCGCGTCGCCCACCACCAGCGTTGACCAACCGATTGCGTCAATCGCTGCACGGATCGCGTCCACGTCCATCCCCTGCCCGCGCATCAAGAACTGTACATCGTAACCGTAGCCTTCTTCATCCTCCGGCACGAGCGCTTCTTGCCATACCGGCTGTTTTGCGGGCATGACGGTTTCCAGCGGCGAGAGTTGCAGCGCCTCGCCCTTCACCTGCTTCAACATCCCCTCAATGATGTACGTCCATCCCTGCCCGCCCGAATCAACCACACCCGCATCTTTCAATACAGGCAGCAAATCTGGCGTTTGTTTCAGCGCGTTGTACGCCGCGTCTACCTTCACGTCGATCAAGCGGTTCAGGTCACGTTCAGTCCGCGCCTTCTCCACCACCGCTTCCATCGCCTGCCGCGTCACCGTAAGGATCGTCCCTTCAACCGGCTTCACAACCGCCTTATACGCGCGTTCCACCGCGTTCTGGCACGCCAGCGCAAAGATCGGCGCGTCAAACTGGGCGTGGTTTTCCAGTGCCTCGGCTAACCCTCGCCACCACTGCGACAGAATAACCCCCGAATTCCCACGCGCACCCAGCAGCGCACCCGCCGCAATCGTCTTGCACACCTTACCCACATGCGCCTCGTCCATACCCACCAGCGGCTCACACGCCTTCCGCATCGTCAGGTACATATTCGTTCCCGTGTCCCCATCCGGCACGGGGAACACATTCAATTGGTTCACTTTTTCCTGGTTCGTGTCGAGCCATTCCAGGCCGGAGAGTGCTAATTGTTTCAACAAATATCCGTCGCAGCTCAATAATTTAGGTGCAGCAGCCACAATCTAGTCCTTAATTTCCCTACTCATTAGTTACCAGTGTAAACCCATTCTGTAAATCTAAACACCTGTCTATGAATGATGTTACGTCTTATCCCCAATCGCGCCCTTCAACGACTTGATACCCGCCTCAACCGTAAACTTCGGGTTGAACACGGCGCTCCCCGCGATCAGCACATTCACCCCCGCTTGCACACAAACCGCCGCCGTTTCCACGTTCACCCCGCCGTCGATCTCAAGGTCAATCGCGCGTCCGGTGTCGCTAATCATCTGCCGCAGTTGCCGCGTCTTGGGCAGGACTTCCGGCAAAAAGTGCTGCCCACCGAAACCGGGGTTCACGCTCATCACGATAATCACGTCCACCATATGCATCACCTCGCTCAACAGTGAAGCGGGCGTATGCGGGTTCAGCGCCACCCCTGCCGCGCAGCCCAGCGCCTTGATCGCTTGTAACGTCCGGTGCAAATTGGGGCAGGCTTCCACATGCGCCGTAATCCGCGCCGCACCCGCGTTCGCGAAATCCGCCAGCAAATGATCCGGTTCGACAATCATCAGATGCACATCCAGCGGCAGTGAGGTTGACCGCCGCGCCGCGTCCACCATCAACGCGCCCATCGTCAGGTTCGGCACAAACCGCCCATCCATCACATCAATATGGATCAGCCCCGCGCCGCCTTGCTCGGCTTCCTTCACCTGTTCACCCATTCGGGCAAAATCCGCTGCCAATATCGACGCGGCAATTTTAACTTCCTGTGTCATTTTCCCTTACCTTAGCTCTATGTTCTCAGTAGTTCGAAGTAGATATTGCGAAATTCAACCGCTCAAGAATTCCCTCCCTCGCTTGCGGGGGGGGTGTCGCCTCAGCGACGGAAGGGGTTGCATTCGCGCATTTCTTCCCTGCCTTATCTCTAGTATCTGCCCTAAAAACGGTTTGGCGCTTCCCTATTGACTGATCCCCTTTGCGTCCTTTGCCACCTTGCGCCTTTGCGTTAAACCCTCTGTGATTTCTCTGCGTTCTCATCGCCTCTGCGGTTCAATTCTTTCCCTTATTTCACCAACTTTGCCATCTCAGCAATCAACGGGTTTCCCGCGTAATGCCCGTGATACCGTTCCGGCATCAGCGCCGCAATCGCGCACATAATCCGGTCGGTGTACTCCCCTAACTGCTCGCCGCGCACCCGGCCTTCAGGCAGTTTATACGGCTTACCAACCACCACTTCGACCCGTGGCCGGGCCTGTTTAAACATCAAATCCGTACCCCACACGCCGACGGGAACAATCGGTACATTCGTCCGCGTCGCGATGAATGCCACGCCTTCATGCCCCGGAATCAAGCCGCCCGTTTTACTGCGTGTGCCTTCCGGCGCAATCGCAAACGGGTTTCCTTGCTGTATCAGTTTCAATGCGGTGGTGAGAGCCTGCCGGTCAGGGGAATCTTGCTCAATCCAAATCGGCGAACCGGAGTAAAAAAATATCCCCGTCACCGTCCCTTTGTACTTTCGCGCCGTAAAGGTTGGCACGGTGTCTGCGAATTGGCTGCCAATGGCTGGCGCATCCCAAAAAGCAAAATGGTTGCTCGTCACCAGATACGGGGCTTGGGGGATATTTTCTAAACCGGATACATGATAGTCACTAAAAAGGTGCATGAACACTTTGCAGATGGTTCGTGTTCCCGGCAGAGGATGCCAAATCGGGATTCGACGTTCAGTGTCCAAAGTTTACCTTTTGCCACATAAAGTGGGCTTAGTAGCGCATCCAGCGACACGCTATACTCTCGCAATAACATTTTTATCCTTACAAGGAGTATTATACCTGATGGAATACCGTAAACTAGGTAACTCTGGCCTCAAAGTGAGCGCCATTTCGTTGGGCGCATGGCTCACTTACGGCAGCAGCGTTGTTCAAGAAGAAACCTCCATGAACTGCATCCGCCGCGCCATCGAAAAAGGCGTGAACTTCATTGATGTCGCCGATATGTACTCGCTCGGTCGTGGCGAAGAACTCGTCGGTAAGGTCGCCAAAGACTACAAACGCAGCGATCTCGTCATCAGCACCAAAGCCTTCTGGCCGATGAGTGATGACGTGAATGATCGCGGTCTCTCCCGCAAGCACATCATCGAATCCGTCAACAAATCGCTCAAACGCTTCGATATGGATTACATCGACATCTTCTTCTGCCACCGCTTTGATGCCGAAGTCCCGCTCGACGAAACCGTCCGCGCCATCGACGATCTTGTGCGGCAGGGCAAAATCCTCTACTGGGGAACGAGTATGTGGAACGCCGCCAACCTCAACGACGGTCACGGGGTCGTCAAACAGGTCAACGCCACCCGCCCGATTGTCGAGCAGCCCGAATACAACATGCTCGACCGCGAATTTGTCGAAACTGGCCTAGAAGCCGCGCTCCGCAACCACGGCATGAGCATGGTCGTCTGGAGTCCCCTCGCGCAGGGCATCCTCACCGGCAAATATAATGACGGCATCCCCGCCGACAGCCGCTACACCAATATCGACTGGTTCAAAGATCACATCACCGAGGACAAACTCGTCAAGGCGCGTGGCATCGCCAAACTTGCCGCCGAAATGGGGACAACCTCCGCCGCCCTCGCCATCGCGTGGGTGCTCCATAACCCGCTGGTCGCCAGTGCCATCACCGGCGCGACCAAAGTGACGCAGGTGGATGAAAACCTCAAAGCACTCGATGTCAAAATCACGCCGGAAATCAGTGCCAAAATCGAAGAAATCCTGCAAAATAAACCCCTCGTCAAAAGCTACGTCGATTAATAATTCCACCGAAAGATGAAGGGATGCACAGGCGTGCTCCCCTTCATCTTTGTTCTCTTTGAATATTCTCTTGGCGTTCTTGGCGACTTGGCGGTTAAATTTCTTCTTTCTCCGCATTGCTCTCTGCGTTCTCCGCGTCTCTGCGGTTAAAAATGTATGACTTTGCGCCCCATCTCCGCTTTTCTTGGCGTTCTTGGCGACTTGGCGGTTAGTATTCTCCCCTCTGCCTTGCTCTCTCTGTGTCCTCTGTGCTCTCTGTGGTGAATCGCCTTTCTCTTACCGACTTCGTACATTTTACAAACCATTTTCAAACCCCATTTCAGAAATTTTGTGCTACAATATTGGGATAATAAGTGTGGATTGTGTCATGCCGCCAACCAAACAACCGCTCCAATTGCAAATCGTCTGCTATAACCGCCCACCGGCTGAGTTTAACGGTATGCCTGCCGCCCGCTTCGGTTTGCAGGATAAGCAGGGAGCGCTCGACATCGGGCAGCCCCAACCGGACGGTTCACGCCTCTTTACCTGCACAATTGAGGGAAAAACCAGCGGCAGCGACGTGGATTTCAGTGGCTCGCACGTTCAAGGGGCGAAAGGCGCACGCTTCCTTTATCTCAGTTGGGCATACGACACGGGTGGATGGGTACAGCGCATCAAAATCCCGCTTCAAGGCATTACCGCCGATCAAATAAAAAGGGGGCAGTCCTTGCAAGTCATTATCGAAAACGGCTGTGCTTCTGGCAGCGTAAAACTGCCAAATGGTTGGAAAACGGTTTGAATTTCTTTAGATCACAAAATTCGCAATTCGGCGGCATTCTCGCTCACCGCCGCTATGCAGTTGCGACATTTGCGACGCGGCGGATTTACGGGAGCAATCCGCTGCACTTGTGACATTTCAGCGGATACAGCCGGGGTTCCCGCCGTCACAAAATGTTAGTTCGGCGGATACACGGGAGCGTCCCGCCTGCCATTTCAGCGGGAATAATTGCAAATTATGCAATTTCCGCCTAAACCAAATCCTAACCGTTTTTTGTCTTTAAACTTTGAACTTGACGCTTCAAACTTGTAACTTTTACCGGATAACTCCTTTCACCCAAACTCATTTAAAGCTATAATAACATCCCTTTGGTCAGGTGCTTGGTTGGTACGTTTTGAACGGGTATTAGGGGAGGTGCTGGGTGAAAGCGGCTCGTATTTTATTGATTGGACGCAGCCCGGCAAATAGCGCTCCGTTGACCTCGGCGTTGTCCAAGCATTACACCTTAATCACCGCCTCCAGCGGCAAGCTCGCCATCAAACTCGCACAGGCCGAGCCAGTACGAGTCATTGTGCTGGATGCCATCTCCATGCGTACCCCCGGCGACCGCATCTGCGACGAACTCCGCGCCGCCCTGCCCTCGGTTCCGTTAATTCATCTACATCCGGGGCCGAAGTCCACCGTCCAAAGTCACGCCGATATTGTCCTCGTGCATCCGGTTTCCATCCGCCGCTTGGTATCCAGCATCGAGTCCCTATTACAAGACAAATCGGATGACCTGCTGGTCTGCGGCCCGTTCGTCATTAACCGCACCCGCCGCACCTTGCTCGCCCGTGGTCAAGAAACCCAGCTCACGCCCAAGCAGCAGTTACTCATCGAAACCTTCTTTTCCAACCCCTGCACCACCCTAGACCGCCGCACCCTCATGGAAAAAGTCTGGCAAACCGATTACATCGGTGATACCCGCACCCTCGACGTACACATCCGCTGGGTACGGGAAATGCTCGAAGCCGATCCCAGCCACCCCCAATACCTGCACACGGTACGCGGTGTCGGCTACCGGCTGGACATCATCACTGAACCAGAACCCATCTTGATACCTGCCAAATAACAACAAAAAACCGACTGTTAAAGTCGGTTCTTCATGTTCTCTCGGTGAAGCGAGGGGTTATTAGCCCTTGGCTTCCAGTGCAGCCAGTTGCTTCATGATACGGCTCTTACGGCGAGCAGCATTCTTCGGGTGGATAGTACCACGGCTGGCAGCCATATCAAGGTCACGAACAGCCACCTTGGTCGCAGCGCGTGCCGCTTCTAAATCGCTGCCGCTGGCAATCTCGGTACGCGCCTTCTTGATGTAGGTGCGGACGCGAGTACGGTAAATACGGTTGTGGACGCGGCGTTTCTCGCTCTGGCGGAAACGCTTGACTGCGGATCGGTGGTTAGCCATTCTGCCTCTAGCAATAACTGCTGTTTATAGATGTCGGTTTAAGTAGTGGGACATATTATCATACGCCCCCACCCTTGTCTAGTTCGATTATGCCTACGGTGCCGTCATATTCTGAATAAAGAACGCCAACGCCCCGATATTCGCCAGCACCAGCACCAGCAGCCCAATGATCGCCACGAGCGGGTAACGTTCGCTGGTTCCCGGCAGGCGCGTCGCCTTAATCTCCTTCGGGATGTACTGGAAGAACTCGTCCGCTTCCAACTTCTCCATCACCGCGTCGTCAAAGTCCTCGACCAGCGCTCCCATACTCAAATCATCATCGTCATCCAGACCCGCAAAAACCCGATTTTCGACAGACGGAGTAGAAGCGGGCTTCGTCGCCTTTGGCATCGGTGCCGCGCTCTTGAGTGGCGCTTCTGGCGTGGGTGACTGCCGCAGCGGGCTTTGTGCCTTAATCGGTTCCGGCTTCGGCATCGTTTGGGTGGAAAGATCAGCGCTGAACGGGCCAGACGAGAAAATATCATCAACCGCGTTCGGGTCAAACCGTTCCTCATCATCGTCATCGGTGATCGACATGAAGCGGTTGGCTTCGTCCAACATGCCTTCACTAATCGCGCCGCCGCCGATGTTCAGCTTGCTCACCCAATCGTCGTACTCTTTTTCCGACGGCTCGTTCACTTTAAAGTTCGAGCTGGCGCTGCTGGAAGCCGTAGCGGGCACTTCCCACTCAATGCTGCTCGGTAGCTCGTCATCACTTGATGGGCGCGGCAGTGGGGCCGGGGGCGGCATAAAACTCGTACTCGCCATCACGTCGTCGGCTTGCGTCGGGCTAACCTTCGGGCTGCTGCCGAAGCGCTGGTCAAGCATATCAATACCTTGCTTGGCGCGTTCACTGTTGGGGTTAATCGTCAGCACATTTTCGAGGCAGGTACGCTGTTCTTCCGGTGTTTCAACCACCGCGCTCAACCATAACCACGCTTGTTCGTTATACTGGTCAATCTCAACTGCCCGCAGCAGTAAAGTCCGTGCTTCCTCTTTATTACCGGCACGGTAGGCACTAATCCCCTCGCGAACCATTCCGTCAACATTGGCCGGCATAATTACGCCTCCTCATGACACGTCAATATCATTTAATCATAGCATGAACCGCCTATCATCGAAACTTGATTTACGGGCAATTTTCCCTGCGATTACCCATCGAGTATCCCGCTAAAGGTAGAGCTTTCGAGAATCGCTTTTGCGCTATAATGTGTGGACGGCCTTGATAACCAGCTTTGTCATATCCTGTCTATGCTTTACGACACCCCTCGTCATTAGGGAATTCAAAAACTTTTGTGGTGGTAGAGTACGCTTCGGGAGGATTCACGACATGATGCAATGTCCAAACTGTCAACATTGGAACAAAGCAGGCGCACA
>Ga0209460_1000978_pt1 | contig 19862 bp, 20 predicted proteins | sample EBPBio132013_DNA_FD_185868 | JGI IMG/M metagenome (GOLD analysis project Ga0209460, IMG submission 185868) | Wastewater treatment Type I Accumulibacter community from EBPR Bioreactor in Madison, WI, USA - Reactor 2_5/13/2013_ DNA (SPAdes)... | ecosystem: Engineered > Bioreactor > EBPR >... | reverse complement strand
GTGACTGTAAGCAACCCCATCCGTACCACCGACCGGTGCCGCGCTGGTGATCGTCGGCGCAACACCCGCAATCGTAATCGAGAAATTTTGCGTCGCGTCCGGGTTGATGCCATTCGTCGCCGTCACTGTGCCAGTGTACGTGCCGGGGGTCGTGGGCGTACCCGAAAGCACACCCGCCGTTGTTAATGTCAACCCCGGTGGTAGTGAACCGGGGGTTGCAGTGTAGGTGATCGGTGTCGTGCCGGTTGCGGTGTAGGTGTGGCTGTAAGCAACCCCATCCGTACCACCGACCGGTGCCGCGCTGGTAATGGTTGGCGCGTCGCCCGTCAGGAAACGGACAATCGGCTTATTGATATTCGTCTGGGTAGCATCACCGGCTGTACCATAGGTATTATCAGCTGCAAGTAAGTGCGAGTAGTAAAGTACAGGCGCAGTACCCGCCGCGTCTGTGGTAGGAGGGCTAAACACATTTTTAAAGCCTACAAAATAAGTATTGCCAGAAACAACACTGACTGGCGTATTGAGGTCGGCACCTTCCCATACCGTACCTGCCGGGGCAGCAGCGGTCTGCGTGAACGAACCGGAAGCCAGCAAGTTACCACCTAACGATGGAAGTCCGTCATAAAATTCAACGGTGATCGCTACACCATTCGCAGCGTTGAACTTCCCCTCGATGCGGGTAAGGAGATAACTTGAGGAGGCCGTATACACCCAACCGAGATCCAAAGACTGACTGGGATCGTTTGTTGGATTGGCTACACTAAGCCCCTCGTTGAAGCCCTCTACCGGGGTAGCAGCTTCAATACGGCTGATCGGAACGACGAAAAATAAGGTGAGTAGAGTAAGGCTGATAAAGGTGAGACTTTTCTTCCAAACGGTGTGATTATTCATGAGCGCGCGCTCCTTCGCTCTTAATTCAGCAATAACATCCTTTTACCTATAAATAGTTTTTCGGAGCGTCCTTACACAAACATTGCATTGGCTTTACGTTTTTCGCCCTTTCGAAATGAATTACGGGAGGGAAAAGTAAATTTTTCCTTGCAACCTAAAAACTTATCTGGATTCTTACTCAATACATACCAAATTCAAACGAAAGTAGGGAAACGGTATAAGCGAGCCAAAGCAACGTTACTTGACGTTGTTGAATTAGTGAGATGAACTTGTAGATTAAAAGAAAGTCACCGCAGGATAAACCCGTCCCGCAGCGGATCATCCGGGTCAATCAAGAACGTGTGCTGCCCTGTAATATATGCTGTTCCCGCGACCTCAGGGATAATCCCGGCAAACCCGCCCACCTCGACCGTTTCCGCCACACGCCCCGTGAAGCGCGACCCGATCAAACTCTCGATGGTGATGGTTTCTTCGAGGGTCAGATCACCCTTCGCGTGGTGGATAGCGAGCCGCCCGCTGACACCGGTTCCAGTCGGTGAACGGTCAACCTCACCCTCCGCGAAGACACACACGTTGCGACTTTGCACGTCCTCAGCATGAAGCATCTTCACCAGTATCGTACCGTAGAGGAAGTTGAGGTCATCATCGCCAGTCGGGTGGCGTAAGGTCACGCTGTTCATCACTGCCCGTTTAATCCGCATCCCCACGTCAATCAACTGGTTCTGGTGCTTGTCATCAATTACCACACCTGCCAGCGCTGGCTGATCGACATCGACATAGGCATAAAACGCACCGCCGAACGCGATGTCGTAGGTGATCGAACCCAAGCCATCAACGTGGATGGTCAAATCCTGAGCGAATAAAAATGACGGCACATTGAGGAATGATACTCGCTTGACCTGCCCATTTTGGAGGTGCGCTGTAGCCGTCACCCGTCCGGCAGGGGTATCAATCTTAACGACGGTTTCATCACCCGCAGCGGGGAACATGCCTGTTTGCACACCCACCTTCACCAGCCCGATGATGCCGTGACCGCACATCGTACTAAAGCCTTCGTTGTGCATGAACAGCACACCAATATCTCCATCGTCCGTCACGGGTGGAGTCAAAATCGCGCCATACATATCGGCATGACCACGCGGCTCCCACATCAACGCGCGGCGCAGATGATCGTAATGCGTACGCGCGTATTGGCGCTTTTCAAGGATGGTATTCCCCGGCAGGTCAGGAAAGCCGCTGGTGACAATCCGCAGCGGTTCGCCACCCGTGTGGGCATCAATTGACGTGATTCGCAGCCAGTGGTCAGGCGGTGTCCAGTTGAGCATGGCTATTCACTTTAACGGTTAGGTGATGAAAAGGTGGATTCTAACGCGCTCAGTGAACCCGTGCCACATAATTCAGCCGAGATGAGCATTATGTAAATATGCGGAAACTGCACAAATTGCACATTTTTCGCATTTTTTGCACAAAATTCCGCCGAAATGGCTGGCGGGATGCTCCAGTGTAACCGCTGAATTGACATTTTTATGACGGCGGATGTGAGGGAGCGCGGCGCTGAAATGACACTGTTGCGGCGGATTGCTCTCGTGTAACCGCCGCTGTGCAATTTGTCTCTGCCGCTGCTGTCGTTGCTGGAAAAGTTACAAGTTTCAAGTCGCAAGTTACAAGAAAGTCGTCAGTCACCCGCTATCAGTCTCCAGCAAGGATATAAAGATACAGACAAAAGCCGAATAAGGTAGGACTACATTAAGCGGCGGATGATTATTTTAAGCCCTAACCCCCTCGATGGTACGCTCGCAGGCTCACTCCACCATCAGCCTCTCCCTCAGGGCGAGGCGAGAAAAGGCCGAAAGTTGGCTTATAACGACTTTTTTCGCTTGAAAACCAGTTTCCACCGCTTAGTGTGGTGCTACCCCGAATAAAATACATCCTCATTATAGAACAAAAGTTTTATTCTTGTCAACCAAAATGGGTTTGGTAGCACCACACTAAACGGTGGAAATTCATTTTGTGTCGATTTCATCGCAAAATGAACCATAAAAGTCTTTAAAGTCCCTCGCCCTGAGGGAGAGGGATTTAGGGTGAGGGCTTAAAATAATCATCCACCACTTAATGTAGTCCTACCATGGGTTTGAGAAGTGCTGAAAATGCCGGACAGCCTGTATCGCGTCCGACTAACCCCAAACCTACATTTCAAACGGCTTTTAACATTTAGAGTTGTTTAGGAAAATGCGGTGACAATCAGCCGATGACTGTGCGGTGCTTATACATAAAAATAGACGAGACAGCACCGCCATCTCGCCTAATTCAAGCCAATCGCCAAACCCTACCCCCCCATCGGCTCCGGCATGTAGCCGAGCTTCTTCAACGCTTCAATGGCCGCGTTGCGGAAGGTCTCATTGCCGGAATGCATCGCCGCCAGCAGCGGGTCAATCGCACGGCGATCACCAATTTTACCGAGGGCTTCGGCAGCGTAGACAGGCGTTTGGAAACCGGGGGCAGCGAGGGCTTTTATCAGGGGGTCAACCGCGCGTATGTCGCGGAGTTTGCCAAGCATCAGCGCGGCGCGACCGCGCGTAATCAGGTCTTCGTGGTCGTTGCGGACAGCCATAATGAGCGCTCGTACCGCGTCCTCGCCGCCCAGAACACCGAGTTTCATCACGGCGGTGCGGCGTTTCTCTTTGTCAAACCCGCGAAGATCGGCCAATAATTGCTTGATAAGTGTTGGGTCAGGGTCCGTCATGGTGCTGAACCTTTCAGTGCTATAAGGACTTCCTTCCAGATCAGCAATAAAAATAATTATGCCCAATAACCTTGCATCCCGCTAACGATTGGTCATAGCAGGCTCATGATTAAGTGTGACCACCAATTTACCATCATGAACCCGGCAAACACGGTCAGCATAAGGGAGGATTTCGGGATTATGGGTCGCCATCACCAGCGTTTTGCCCGCATCCCGCGTCAACTCTAAAAGTAAGGTTAGTACAGTTTGACCTGTATCTTCGTCTAAATTACCCGTAGGCTCATCTGCCAGCACCAGCACCGGCTCATGCGCCAGCGCCCGTGCAATCGCCACCCGCTGCTGCTCGCCACCGCTTAAGCGGTCAGGATATGCATCAGCACGGTTGAGCAGCCCCACACGGTCTAAGAGCGCCCGCCCACGATCTTCCACCTTCCGGCGGTTATCCCCACGCAGTTCACCCGGCAGCGTGATATTTTCAAGCACCGTCAGCGTCGGGATCAGGTTGAAGAATTGGAAGATAATGCCGATTTTGTCACGTCGAAAGAGGGTTTGCTGCTTCTCGTTGAGCGCCGTAATATCGGTGTCGCCGATCATAATCTGCCCGGAATCAGCGTGGTCAATACCACTGATGAGGTTCAGCAGCGTACTCTTACCACTGCCACTTTTCCCTAAAATGACGAAGAACTCGCCCTGCTGAATACTGAGGTCTACAGCGTCCAGCACCTTACGACTTTGACCACCCTCGTCATAGTGTTTGGTGAGGCTGCGAATTTCCACAATCGCTGCCGATTCTTGCCCGTTCGTCGTCATACCGTTATCTCGGTAACTGCTTGTACCAATTTTCACAGGGGTCATTATAGCAGATACAATCGAGCCATCCATTAGACTTGTGTCAGAATTCACTAGCCATAAGTGTAATACCGATTAACCACTTGAATCCTTAATATTTCATAGTAATAAATCCATTAGGTGATGTACAAGGACAGCCCACCCGAAAAGTGCTATACTATTCTTATATACGTTAATGTCTGCGCTAACCGATTGCTCTACAGAGTAGTTGTGTGGTCATTAAATGGAGGTTCTTAAAATGTCCGGTCAAAATGGTACGGGTACGAAGGTCGAAGATGCCGCCCGTGATGTGGCGGCTGATCTGGGTGAAGTTGGTCGTGAACTGCGCCAAAAAGCCAACGATGTTCGCAAGGAAGTCGTGAAGCAGTTGAACAACGCGGCAGAAACCATCCGCCGTGAAACCCGCGAAAACACCGAAGATGCTAACGCCCATAAATCAGCGGATGAAGTGGCAAAAGGGCTGGAGAAAGCCGCCCATTATCTGAACAATAATTCGGTCGAACAGATGGAAAAGAAGGCGACGACCGCCGTTCGCAAAAATCCCATTCCGTCGGTACTCATCGCTTTGGGCATCGGCTTCATTCTCGGTCTGCTCCTCAGCGGCGGCAGCAAGAAATAACCCCTCCGCATGGTGAAATTTTGTGGCTATACTAGAAGCCGGGTTGGAAACAGCCCGGTTTTTGTGTACGGTTATTCTCAGCGTTATGGTACTGCGATTTTAGTATTCGTCGATCCGATAATTTGACGCGAAGTACGGCGAAACTGCGCTGACACCACATAATCAGTGCTGGAATACGATAGACCAAATTGGATTAAAACGAACTCCCCAGCCATACCGAACATCAGGTATAATCTCAGCCGCTTGAGCAGCATTCAACGAGAAAGTATCAGCCGATATGGTCAAATTCGTTATCACCTTCTCTAAACCCGGCAATCTCGGCGTGTTTGAAGATGCCTACAACGACTTGTTGGCGCTGGTCGAACGGATGCCGGATATTCAACGGCGGCAGGTGGTGAGTGTGTTAGGCAGTCCGGTCGGTGACGCGCCTTACTACCGCATCCTCGAAATCTACTTCGACACCGTGGAACAAATGCAAACCTCGCTGCTGTCCCCTGCCGGGCAAGAAACCGGCGCGGAACTCGGCAAACGCTTTACGGCGGGCAAATACGCGGCCTTTTACGCCGAAGTGTTCGAAGAAGCGGGTGGCAGCACGCCCACCCACTAAACCTACTGCTCATGAAGCGCGTTTTAATCGACGCGCTTTTTGTTATTCAGACAATCGACAAGGGAAAAGAGACAATGAAAGCACTTCAGGAACGTATTTTGGCAGAAGGCCAGAATCTCGGCAGCGGTATCCTCAAAATAGACAGTTTATTAAACCACCAAATTTACCCTGAGTTGATGATGGGCATGGGGCAAGAACTGGGGCGCTTGTTCGGTGACCTGAAGATCGACCGCATCCTCACCGCCGAAATCTCCGGCATCGCCCCCGCGCTCATGGCGGGTTTCGTACTCAAAGTGCCTGTCGTCTACGCCCGCAAAACCAAACCCATCACCATGTCCGGTCCCGTCTTCCTCGAAACCGCCCCCAGCCACACCAAAGGCGGTGAGGTTAACCTGCTTGTCTCGGCGGAATTCCTGCACGCTGGCGAAAATATCCTTATTATTGATGACTTCCTCGCTACCGGTAAAACCCTGCTTGCGCTCGCCCGCATGGTCAAGAGTGCCAAGTGCAACCTCTTGGGGATTGGCGTGGTGGTCGAGAAATCATTTGAAGGCGGTCGTCAAGCCATGTTGAATGCCGGTTACACCAACATTCCCATTCACGCGCTGGCAACCATCACCAGCATGGATAACGGTAAGATCGAATTTTCTGAGTAAGAAGCCGTTGGAAAAGTAGGTTTGAGGTTCATCGGACGGACGCGATGTATCGCCTCCCTACACAATATCCGCATCACAATTTTGCGCTTTGTAGGGACAGCAGACAGGCTGTCCGGTATTTTTAGAACTTCTCAAACGGTTTCTAATCGAACTTCAGTGATGCCCTCAACAATCGTAATCAGCGCTGTGGTAGGAACATTTGCAAACTTGCGCCGTGATTTGTCAGAATAACCGCCGCATCGCTGAACCATCGTAGTGTATTTTTCCGAGTAGTTGAAAGGAACCAGACCAGCATGACCGAGAAGGTATTGGACACAGCCTCGAACGCCGCATGGAAACAGCGTTTCCGCGCCGCCAGCATCGCGTGGGCGAAGGTCGCAACCGCCAACCCCGCGCGCGGCCTCGTTTGCACCAACAAAGACGGCATCTACCAGTTGTATGGATGGGATGTCGCCAGTGGTGCGCTCAACCAATTGACCAGCCAACCGGCAGGTGTCGTCGGCGGCATGATCTCTGCCGATGGTGCCTACGTCTACTATCACCACGACCAGCAGGGGAACGAACTCGGTCATTATGTGCGCGTACCCTTTGCAGGTGGCGAGCGTGAAGACATCTCGCCCGACCTGCCGCCCTATGCCTCGTTCTACATCGGGCAAAGCCACAACGGCAGCGTAACCGGTTTTCTTGCGGCCAGCGCCAACGGCTTCGAAATTTATGTGACCGATGGCGACACACCGCGCCGGATTGCCGTGTACCAGCGCCTCACCTTCGGCCCGCAGCTCTCCTACGGCGGTGAAATCGCCGTAACCGCCACCACCGAATACAGCGGGACACTCGACACCTGTTTGGTTGCCATCGACCCGAAAACCGGTGACGAAATCGCCCGTCTTTCCGAAGGTGCCGATGTTCGCTTTGACTTCGGCGATTTTTCGCCTGTTCCGGCTGACCTGCGGATGCTGGCGACCACCAACATATCCGGCTTTGCCCGCCCGTTGATCTGGAACCCGCGCACGGGGGAACGTCACGACTTCTCGGTTGACAGCATCCCCGGTGAACTCACACCATGGGCATGGTCGCCAGATGCTAAGAAAGTCCTCTTGGGACAGCTCTACCAAGCCGAGTACCAGCTTTACGTGTACGACATTGAAAGCAGTACCGCCACCAAGCTCAACCACCCATCGGGCGTATTCGGCGGCTATGCGGGTAATGGCTTCTTCGTCTCCGAGGATGAAATTTTCGTCACATGGCAGGACTCGACCCATCCCTCACAGCTCATTGGTCTGAACGCCACCACCGGCGAACAAACCCGCACCGTGCTGGCCGCTGGTGAAGCCCCTGCCGGACGCAAGTGGCGCTCGATCAGCTTCCAGTCGGAAAACGGCGCGACCATTCAGGGGTGGCTGGTCACGCCGGAAGGCAGCGGCCCGTTCCCCACGATCCTCGAAACACACGGCGGCCCAACAGCGGTCATGAGCGAATACTATTCGCCCAACAGCCAAACATGGGTGGATCACGGCTTTGCCTACTTCACCATCAACTACCACGGCTCGACCACTTTCGGCAAAGAGTTCGAGCGCTCGATCTGGGGCAAGCTCGGCAACCTCGAAGTCGAGGATATGGCCGGGGCGCACCGCTGGCTGGTCGATAACGGCATCTCCACGCCGGAAGGCATCATCGTCACCGGCTGGTCATACGGCGGCTACCTGACGCTGCAATCCATCGGCAAGCGGCCTGATCTGTGGGCGGGCGGCATGGCAGGCATCGCCATCGCCGATTGGGCGCTGATGTACGAAGATCAGGCCGAAACCCTGCGCGGTTACCAACGGGCGCTCTTTGGCGGCACGCCTGCCGAAACGCCGGAAGCCACCCGCGACAGCTCGCCCATCACCTACGCCGAGCAGGTGAAAGCGCCGCTGCTGGTCATTCAAGGCAGCAACGACACCCGCTGCCCGCCGCGCCAGATGCGTGCTTACGAGGACAAGATGAACAGCCTCGGCAAGCCCATCCAGATCGAATGGTTCGACGCGGGTCACGGCTCACGCGCACAGGAACAGAGCATCCAGCATCAGGAGATGATGCTGCGCTTCGCCTACCAGGTGTTGGGCTAAGGTTCATTCCTTCGTTTAGGTTCAGTAGGGGCGCACGGTCGTGCATAGGCATTAAGCTAAGGAATTCTCAGGGATAAAATCAATAGAGACGGATGTTCGCTGTCGAATTTTGGAGCGCCCTGAGTGCGCTTGTCCGGCTGGTAGCATGATGGCTTATGGTGATTTACGAATTAGCATGATAAATAATTGAAACGCTGATCCTCAGCTTTTGAAGTCGCTTTAGCAGACTTGTCTGGTGATCAGCATGACGGCTTTAGCCTCATGCGGCGCAACCCGACTAATTACCATCTTAATTTGTAAACTGCCATTAGCCTCATGCGGCGCAAACAATCAACGATTTACCCGAAGATTCCGAGCCAAGATGGCTTAACTGAATGCCTATGCACGGTCGTGCGCCCTACATATTTACCCATTCTCGCGGTTCACTTATGATTAACCGCTAAAAGCTAATTGCTAAAGGCTTCCCGATGACTGACCCACGCTCCGGCGGTATCGCCGTCATTGATTTTGGTTCGCAGTACACGCAGTTGATCGCCCGCCGTGTGCGTGAACTCAACGTCTACGCCGAGGTATTCCCCTACGATGCCTCCCGCGAGAAAATTACCGCCCACAACCCGCGCGGGTATATCCTCTCCGGCGGCCCCAACAGCGTCTATGAAGAAGGCGCACCGCAGATGCCCCGCTGGCTGATGAAAGACTTTCCAGTGCTGGGTGTGTGCTACGGGATGCAGGCGCTGACTCACGCCCTCGGTGGTATCGTCGCGCCATCGGAGGAGCGCGAGTTCGGCCCTGCCCAAATCCACCACACGCAGGATAACCCGCTGCTGCATAACCTGCCCGACAACATGCAGGTGTGGATGTCGCACGGCGACCGCATCGAGCAGCCGCCCGAAGGCTTCATCGGTCTCGCCGCCTCGGATAACTCGCCCTACGCCGCGATGGGCGACCCTGTGCGTAAACTCTACGGCGTGCAGTTCCATCCCGAAGTCGCCCACACGCCGCACGGTAAAGACCTTCTCCGCAACTTCCTGTTCGATGTCTGTGGCTGCGAACCCAAATGGTCGCCGCTGGCCTTCATTGATGAGGCTGTCCGTACTATCCGCGAACAGGTTGGCGAGGAACGGGTCATGCTCGCCCTCAGCGGCGGTGTCGATTCGGCTGTCGCCGGTGCGCTGCTGAACAAAGCCATCGGCAGCCAACTCGTGTGTGTGTTCGTCAACACCGGCTTGCTGCGGAAGGATGAACCGGAACAGGTCGTGCAGGTGTTCCGTGGCGAACAGGGCATGAACCTGATCGCCGTCGATGCCACCGAGGACTTCCTCGACCAGCTCAAAACCGTCACCGAGCCGGAAGCCAAGCGCAAGGTTATCGGCAAGCTGTTCATCGACACCTTCGCCAACCAAGCCCGCGAACTCGCCAGTGAGGGTGTGAAGTTCCTCGCGCAGGGGACGATCTACCCCGACGTGATCGAAAGCGCCGCCAGCAGCAAAACCGCGCACGTCATCAAGAGTCACCACAACGTCGGCGGCCTCCCGCCCGACCTCAAGTTCCAGTTAGTCGAGCCGCTGCGTGACCTGTTCAAAGACGAGGTACGCAGCGTCGGTACAGCCCTCGGCTTGCCGGAGAGCATCGTCTGGCGGCAGCCGTTCCCCGGCCCCGGTCTCGCGGTGCGCTGCCTCGGCGACATCACATGGGAACGCTTGGAGAAACTCCGCGCTGCGGATGCCATCTTCACCGACGAATTGGGCAAAGCGGGTATGCTGCGGCAGGGGACATCGCAAGCCTTCGCTGTGCTGCTGCCTGTCAAAAGCGTGGGTGTGATGGGCGACTACCGCACCTACGAGGAAGTGCTGGCGCTGCGGGCTGTGACTACCGACGATTTCATGACCGCCGATTGGGCGCGCCTCCCCTACGACCTGCTGGCAAAGGTCAGCAACCGCATCGTCAACGAAGTGCGCGGCATCAACCGCGTCACCTACGACATCACCAGCAAGCCCCCCGGCACCATCGAGTGGGAGTAGTTAAGTGCATCTGCTGCTATAATGGTCTCAACAATTCAAAGGTGGAATGTTGGGCAAAAATCCATTAGGAGAAGTCTTTGGCTTCCCTGTAAATAATATCAGTTCAGAAGCCAGGCGTTATCGCAATTTACGTCTTTGTCCTTTTAATAACCGGGTTCCCAATTGCACTAAGGATAAGGCTAATGACCCATTAGGAGTATGTAGTATATTCGACGGCAATGAAATTGCGATTACCTGCCCGGTGCGTTTTCGTCAGGACTGGCTTATTGCTGAGGATGCAGCTCGTTTCTTCTTTCCAGAGGGAACAGCATGGACATCACTCACAGAAATTCGATTGAGTGATAAAAATGACCAATCTGCCGGCAATATCGATCATATTTTAGTCAGTTATGATGAGCGTGGCCGTGTACTAGATTTTGGCTCTTTAGAGGTTCAAGCCGTTTATATCTCAGGAAATGTCCGAATACCATTCGAATATTATATGCAGAATAATGTTCGAGATGAGCAACTAGACTGGCCGCAAAACATGAAAAATCCTCGACCAGATTATTTATCATCTTCGCGTAAACGACTCGCACCTCAGTTAATATACAAAGGCGGTATATTACATCACTGGCGCAAGAAACAGGCGGTTGCAATACATAAAGGGTTTTACAAAACTTTACCTACTTTGAAACAAGTGTCTTCAAATCAAGCAGAAATTGCATGGCTTATATATGATCTATTCTTGAATGAAAACACTAATCAGTATCAACTAAAGTTAATTGACACAGTTTACACATTATTTCAAGAAGCATTAAGCCAAATTGCTACTCCAGAACCCGGTTTACTTGAAGATTTTGTTTTTCATCTACAAAGCAGATTAGACGACAAATTTGATGGTGAAAACAATCCTCCTGACGCTCCATTGCTTACCGATTTATTTTGAACCATCATGAAACAATTACCTCTATTTTCTGAAGATATGATTACTAGTAAAGCTGTAAATATAGCTTCCATACCGCATAGAAGCCCATTTCGATATCCCGGTGGTAAAACTTGGTTCATTCCTACACTGCGTAAGTGGTTATCCACTTTATCGATAACGCCTACCATTTTTATCGAACCATTTGCAGGCGGAGCAATTGTTGGTTTAACTACCGCTTTTGAAAACTTATCTCACAAAGTACTTTTAGTTGAACTAGACAATCTCGTTGCATCCGTATGGGAAACATTAATTGTTTCTGAAAAAGCCAATTGGTTAGCAGATCAGATTGTTTCATTCGATTTCACTGCTGAAAATGTAAATCAAGTACTTGAAACACCGGCGAAAACGACCGAAGAATTAGCTTTTCAAACGATTATAAAAAATCGCGTAAATCATGGAGGCATTCTTGCGAATGGAGCGGGTAAACTCAAGTTAGGGGAAAACAATAAAGGACTCGGTTCTCGTTGGTATCCTGAAACGCTCCAAAAACGTATTCGAGATATTGTATCGGTTCGTTCGCGTCTCAACTTTGTGCATGGTGACGGCATATCTATTATTCAGAATTATGTCAATGATCCTAACGCAGCTTTCTTTATTGACCCTCCTTATACAATTGATGGCAAAAAAGCTGGAAGTCGACTTTACAATCACAGCGATATTGATCATGAAGAATTATTTAGAATCTCAAGCTCGGTTTTAGGCAATCTACTTATGACTTACGACGACACGCCGACAATACGACGGTTAGCTACATATTATGGGCTTGAAGTTCGTTCAATATCAATGAAAAACACTCATCACAATTATCAATCAGAATTAATTATTGGACGCAATTTAGATTGGCTGGCAAATTCATGACAATTTTGCCGATCAACCACATTGTTTCAACACCCGATGTGCGTAACGACGCGCCACGGATTAAAGGCACAGGTGTTAAAGTCGCCAATATCGCGGCTTACGCCCTCATTCACAATTGGTCAGTTGAAAAGATCGCTGAAGAGTTCGAACTAACACCGGCTCAAATTCACGCCGCACTTGCTTACTACTACGACCACCAAGCCGAGATTGACGCGGCTGTTAAAGCGTCAAATGAACTGGTCGAGCAAATTGGTACGCCATTCTCCGAGCTGCGCCGCCGTATCGAAGCTCGTATGCCGCCGAAAGACAAATAACTCAGTTTACCAACCGGATGAACCCATGACCTCACGCCTTTTCAAACTCACCACTTGCCTGTTTCTCCTGCTCACGCTCGCCGCTTGCGGTGGCACACCGCAGCCTACAGCCGTCGCCGAATCGACGCTGGTTCCCTCGCTCACGGCCACCAACGGCAGCGACATTCAAGCCTCGGTCGATGCCACCGTGACGGCTATCGTCGCCCAGCAAGCCCTCAGCACGCTGGATACCCCACCGCCCAACGTCACCTTCGTGCCGGATTTCACCCTCACGCCGACTGAAGCGCCGCTGGTCATCACCCTGCCGCCCACCACCGGCGATAAAGTCCCACCGCCGATGGAAATCACCCTGCCGGAAGGTTGGCAGGTCGGCTATGACGCGCAGGTGCTGGCGGATGTCGAGCCGAATAAGTTCCGCGTCATTCCAGTTGCCGTTTACACTGGCCCGATCACAGGCGGCACGGGCAGCATCATCGTCTATTGGGGCTTCCCCAACCTCGTCACCCCCACCACCGATGTCATGGCCGCCGCCGTGATGGGCATGACCGCTCAAGCCACCGTCGAGCCGGATTTATGGTCGGATGGCGTGCGTTTGCTGCGTTCGGCAGTGATCGAGTCCGACTGCAACATCGGCGTGGATATTCGCCGCACCTATCGCCTCGGCCTCCTCAGTGCCGAAGGGACACAGTGGTCAGCCGTCAGTTGTAAGAGCGGCTTGCCGGATACGCGCGGTTGGTTCGCGGGTGTGCAGGACAGCGGCGTGAACTTCGTCTTTTACGTGTTCAGCGACCCCATCACCGCGATGGATACCAGCAGCGGCGAACTGCAAGCCATCCTCGACACCGTGCGCTTCCGTGTCGACACGCTCACCCTCACGCCGCCCGCGCCTACACCAACGGCTGCCAGCGTAACCGCCACCCCACCCGCCGCCATCGAAACACCCACACCTTCCTAAGAAATGTTAGGGCGGAAACGGTCTAGAAAGTCCCCTATCTATGAAATGGAGAGGGGATTTAGGGGTGAGGATAGCCCTCGACACCTCTGTAGGGGCGCAAGGCTTGCGCCCACACCATCAATCCCCACGTCGTAGGGGTTTGCCGCTGGCAAGCCCATGACTATCAAGCACAGCTATTGGAATCAAAACTGCCTTTCCAGTATCAGTAAGGCAGTTCAGAATAGTCGCTGCTGGTTGGGCTTACTTCTTGAGTGTGATGGTTTCGTTCTCGCCCATCTTCCCTGCATCTTTATGGATAATCGCATCGGCAAATCCAATAATTTTGTTGATAATGCCGTGTGGGCTGTCCCAATACTCTGCCGTATTAACGCTAACCTTGATGAGGCGAAGCTGTGGGTCGTCCAAGCCGTCCTTGAACCATATCTTGTAGACCGGACTCCACAATTCCTTCATCTTGGCCTTGTCGTTTACCAGCCGCGCCTTGCCGGATACCGAGATATAGCGCTGCTGGTCGGGTGCCGCGTAAGCGACATTTACGGTTTGGTCTTCCTTGATGTCAGCCGCTTTTTGGGTATCAAGACTGGTGAAAAACCAGATGTCGCCGTCAAACTCTGTTTGTTGGGTAGACATCGGTCGGCTGTGCAGCGTGCCATCGCTGGATACCGTCGTAAACATAGCGAAATCAATGTCTTTAATCAGTTCACGAAGTTTTTCGATTTTTTCCTGTCGGGTGCTGTTCATTAGATGTAATCTCCTACTACCAATAAGTCTCGATAGATAAGCATTCACCAAACGTTACGCTAAAGCTAAAGAGACGCGGTATGCTCAACGCCGCGCCCGCTGTGTGTTCAAGCTCGTCAGCGACAGCGTTGGGCTGTAAACCCGTGTGCCGCAGTGGATACAAACTTTCTCGTTGCCCACTTGTTGCAAGGTCGCCGTGTTGTGGCAGTATTGGCAGCTATTCTTCTCGTGTTCGACGTATTGCTTCGGTTCGTGACGTTCGCTCTTCATTTCCATTTGTCTCCTGCTATATGCACTCAATAGAATTTATTGGGAAAGGTCAGGTTGACCGGCTGCTGCTAGCCAAACCTACCGTCACTCGAAATGTTCGGATTGTTGTTCTGGCGTTTGCATTCCGGCTCACCAGCTTTGTCAGGTTCCTATGGCACCACGCTGCTCGTTCAACTGGCAAATCAGCCTGACATCAGAATACTCCGATACCTGCTTTTACCCATGTGCATATTGGGGTAATTTTGAATAGGTCAAAAGGACACTCAAACACGGGATCACTCCCATCCCTCATACGCGCTCTTGAGGATGGGTGTGCGTACAACATAAAGCCTATGTAACGAGAGCGAAACAGGAGAATTCACAGAACAACGGGTAGCGGAGGAAATCACTAAACTTGTCAACTTGGTTCTTAAGGTCGTTTGAGCGCCTTGAGTGCGCTTGTCCGGCTTTAGCCTGATGCGGCCCAACCATGAACATACCTTCTTTAGAAACCTACCTCTGGCAGCAGGCTAGAGGTGGGATCTAACAACTACGAGAGGAACGAATAGCGAAAGAAAGGACGGGCCGAGTCGTTAATACTCAGCCTTATATGCAACCGCATCAACTTCTTCACACATCAGTTCGAGCTTGTCGTTGGTCACGCTGGCTCGTGTCAGTGTATTCTCAAAATGAATACAGTTTCTACCCTTAAGAGGATCAAGTTCGACTTCCGGCAGCACATCGGCATCATCACGGCTGTAAATTTCGACCGGTAGCTGGAGTTCCGTATCGAGCACATCAACCCACACAACCTCTTGCTGATCAGCGATATTTGCACATTCAATATCAATCTGCGTATTTGGTGCGACCTCATGAAACGGCACAACAATCTCAGGTAACGGTTGTTGGGAAGCACTGAGCTGCGGAACGATGAGCGCCGTCGCCATCGTTGCCAGCGCAGCCGTTGAGGTGATTGCAATCCGAAGATGCCAGTTTGACTTTGCCATATGTTTGACCTACCTATTCATCAAGGGGCATCCCATGTGCCTTATCTTATCTGACATTCATCTTTCGTCTATGGGTAGTCTGATGGACACTATTATAGGCCAAGTGGATAATTCTACCCGACGTTTACCCTCCGAAGACCTGTTCCACGATTCCCGCCAACCGCATCATCCCCTTCGTCACCGGCGGCAAAACCATCGCCCCGCGGATCAGGTTCAGCGTGTCACGGCTAAAATCCAGCAGTTGGTAAGTCGTCTTGTATCCCGCCGAACGGTCGCTAATCCAGAACAACAGCGTCATCAGATACGCCACATACAGCAGCATCCCCATCGCCGCCACCTGCTCCGGCTTCTTGGGCGCATCGTCCGCCTCCGTCACCAACTGCATGAACACCCCCTTCATCTCCCGCCGGATGTCCGCCGTCCGGTCGCCCAGTACCCCGTACGGCGAATTTGGGTTCAGCGCTCCGCCGAATATCCCCTGCCACACCGGACGGAAAGGGCTAATCTCCTGCATCACCTCGTTCATGACGTGGTAAAAGCGCTCGGCAATCGACAGCTCCGGCAGCGCCGCAATCCGCTCTTTGGTGTTCGCCGCCAACTGCCGGTAAAGCTGGATCACCACCACTTCCTTCGACTCGAAGTAACGGTACGCCAAACCCAGCGAGCATTCTGCCTCCGCCGCAATCTCACGCATCGTCGTTTCCTCGTAGCCCTTCTCCATAAACAGCTTTACAGCCGTATCAAAAATGCGCTGGCGGGTTTCTTGCGCCTTCGGTGTTAAGGTCGAATGGTCGTCAGTCATCATATCCTCAGGATGAACGTGTTCAGTTTTCACCCTACGATAACACCTTTACCACGCTCTTTCGAGTCTCAACCAACGCCCGCCCCACATAATCCACATACCCGAAGCTGTAATACCCCGCCGTCAGCGCCATCAGCACCGCTGTTACGTTGCCAAGTTGGTTGCCCAGCAGCAGCACCACCGCCACCACATCAAACGGGATCGTCGCCAGCATCACCCACGCGATAAACCGCCCACGTTGATAACCCCTCGCGAAGAACAAACTGGTCATGATCGCCAATGTCGCGCCGTTTACAAACCCGAATATCGCGCCAATCATCAACCCGTAACCCGCACCTAGCAGCGTTCCCGCAATCGGCATTAGTAAGGTTCCCAGCAGCGCTCCAGCCACCGCCCCGCTGCCAATCCCGCGTACCCACACCCACATCATCAACCGTAACCCCCACATCATCTACACTCCATACCAATATGAACACACATTCCCGCATCATCCACTACCGAAGTCCCTTCAGTGGACTTGTCCGCTGGTTAGCATGACGGCTTTAGCCTCATGCGCCGCAACCACACACGATTGATTCACTCCATACATTCCCCTCACCACACAATCGGCGATTTTTGACCCTCGACAGGGTAGTCGTCTTCCACAAGGTCTTTCTGGGCATATAACCGCGCCGCATGAACAGGGTATTTCCACGCGAAGTACCCCGCCGCCACCGTCGCGATCAACGCTGGCAGCACCACCCATATCGGCCCCACCACCCGTACCGGAAACCATTCATTCAACAACCAAAAACTGACAAACGCCGTACTCACGACCACCACACCCACAGACCACCATTGAAACGCCTTCGTTGCAACTGGCGGATTAAAGTGGAACCGTATCAGCACGACTTCCATCACCGCGCTAATCACCCCCACAATCACGCCCAACATCCCCCCGTATATTAGCCCGAACACGGTACCAAGCAGCGGTAAAATCAGCGTCCCGAACACCGCGCCGCACAGCGCCCCGCTCAACGCCATCCGCCAGAACATCCACCAGAAATACCGCCACCAGATCATGTTGAAAACTCCTCACACCTGCTCATCGACGCACACCGTACGCATCCTGTTCGTCAAGGTGAACACGTTCACTTTTCACGGGCGAAAAATTAGTGAACACGTTCACTTACTAACAGAATAGCACAAATTCACGCCGAGAGTCAAGCACCTGTACCCTAAACGATTGATACTGCTATCTTATCAATCGCATCTTCCGCCGTATCCCACCTTTCGGCGGAGCTTTACCCTCCCTTCCGGCTGACTCACATCTACCGCCGCCACAAACCCCTTGGCGCGCTCTGTATTCCTTGGCGTTCTTGGCGACTCGTATTCACCTTTATCTAATGACTACTAGCTGTCGACTAACGACTCGCATTCGCCTTTGCATTGAGCTGGTGACTGGCGACTGACGACTTCGGAGTGACGACTAAATAAAAAGAGCGCAGACTCTCGCCCACGCTCTTTTCTATCGACTAATAGCTATCGACTAACGACTACGAATGCACCGTAATCTCATTCGGGTTAATGATGCCTTCCGGCGAACCCTTCATAATCGCCAGCTTCACCTCACCAATCGCCCGTGTCACTTCAATACCACGCGGGCAGGCCGGCGTGCAGTTGTAAATCGTCCGGCAGCGCCACACACCATCCGGCTCCGAAAGGGCTTCAAGGCGTTCCTTCGCCCCTTGGTCGCGGTCATCGAAGATGAAGCGGTGCGCTTGTACAATCGCCGCCGGGCCAACATACTTGCCGTTCGCCCAGAACGACGGGCAGGAGGTCGTGCAGCACGCGCACAGAATACAGTTGGTCGAGTTGGCGTAAATATTCTGCATATCTTGGGATTGCAGCCGTTCACGCCCATCCGCCGGTACCGGATCGTTATTGATAAAGTACGGCATCACCGAACGGTAATGGTCGAAGAACGGTTCCATATCCACGATCAAATCTTTCTTGATCGGCAAGCCCAAGATCGGCTCAACTTGTACCTTCGGGCCGAGGTTCTTCACCAGCAGTTTGCAGGCCAGCGCGTTGCGCCCGTTAATCCGCATCGCGTCCGAGCCGCAAATACCGTGCGAACACGACCGGCGGAAGGCCAGCGTACCGTCCTGCTCCCATTTAATCCGGTGCAGCAGTTCCAGCACGCGGTCAGTCTCTTGCACATCTTTCAGTTCAAACGTCTGCCAGTAAGGTTTAGCCTGATCTGGCATTTCCGGGTTATAACGTCGAATTCGGAAAGTAACGTCCATAGATTTCAGCTCTCAGTCTTCATAAACGGACACATCAAAAACGATAATACGCCTACTCACCAATCTGTTGCAATCGGCGTAAATTGGTCACCCCAATGACCAAAAACCCGATTCCGCTGGCAATCATCAGTGCTTGAAACGCGGTGTGCTCGTATCCAAAGAAAAGGATTGCGTTCGATACAGCTATGATGATACCCAAAAGGATATACAAATAGCATAACCATTTCTTTTGAATGAGCATAATCGCCTCGTTTCGTGGCACTAGGTCGTGTTCTTCAACTCCCGACGATAGCCTGCAATAAAGGCATGGTCTGATGGTTCAGTAAATAAACCCATAGGTTTATCCACTATCTATTAATTAATACACCCGTTCCTTCGGCAAGAAGCGCGGGTCTTCCGCTGCTAGCGACATATCAACCTTCTTGTCCGTGTTCGTCTCCACCGGCGGCGTTTCTGTCCCGTACGGGTTATCACTCTTGCGGTAAGCCAGCGTATGCACCATCCACTTCTCGTCGTTACGGTCCGGGAAGTCCTCGCGGCTGTGACCACCACGGCTTTCGGTACGCAGGTTCGCGCTGATCGCCGTCACCTCAGCCAGATCGATCAAGCAGCCCAGTTCCCACGCTTCGATAATGTCCGTGTTGAACTGATAACCGTTGTCGTCCACGCTCAAATCCGTGAAATACGCATGGCGCAGTTCACGCATCGTTTCCGCTGCTTCGACCAGTTCCTTCGCCGTACGGTAAACGCCGACCTTATCCATCATCACTTCCTGCATCTTCTTACGCAGGGTGTAGGGTTTGGTCTTGCCCTTGCTCGCGCGGATACGCTTGAATTCCGCTTCGGCCTCGGCTGTCGGGTTCGGGGGCAGCGGGATAAAGTCCGCCGTCTTGACGTATTCGGCGATCTTCATACCACCACGGCGACCGAACACCACAAGGTCAACCAGCGAGTTCGTACCGAGGCGGTTCGCACCATGTACGCTCACACAGGCCACTTCGCCCGCCGCGTACATACCCGGCAGCACCGTCCAATTCGCGTCGGTCACGACTTCCGCGTCAATATTGGTGGGGATACCACCCATCGCATAATGCGCCGTCGGCTGGATCGGCATCGCCTCGGTCAGCGGGTCAACACCCACGTAAGTCCGGCACAGGTCGAGTGTTTCCGCCAGCGCACGGGCGATA